>LNFM01001592.1_pt1 | contig 50724 bp, 34 predicted proteins | sample 596031 | NCBI WGS metagenome assembly LNFM01 (sample SAMN04254537, study PRJNA301005) | activated carbon metagenome | isolation source: dual media filters at the Ann Arbor, Michigan drinking water treatment plant | place: USA: Ann Arbor | reverse complement strand
CGGCAAGTTCTGGCCGCTCGCGGTGTGGACGCGGTTATCGCGGACGCCAGCCATCTTCGCTATGAGGCGGGCCGGCTCAGCGTCGAGGGGAAGCTAATCGACCTCGTGTACAACCGCCTCACCGATTTCGCGTTTGATCAGCCAGAGCACAGGGCGCTACGAGAGGCCTACCGCTATGGCTCGGTGGTCGTAACGCCGAATCCGCACAACCACGCCCTGCTCGCCGACAAGCGTAATCTTTCGCTGCTCTCCGACCCGGCGATGCTCAAGGCCTGGGGCCTGGGACCAGGACAACTGGCGCAGCTGAAATCCGTCCCGCGCACTGTCGTTGTCACTCCGGAGATCGCCGACGAACTGTGGAAGTCGCGTAAGGACCTATTCTTTAAGCCGACGGGCGGACATGGCGGAAAAGCGGTGTACCGCGGCGACAAAGTGACGAAAGGCGTCTGGGCAGAAATCGAGCGAGGCGGCTACGTTGCCCAGACGTTGGTCCGACCCAGCAAGCGCATGATCAAGATCGACGAGACACCCCAGGCGCGCAAGATGGACGTTCGGCTGTTTACCTACGAGGGACAGGCGCTTCTGGTGGCCGCGCGCCTCTATCAAGGCCAGACCACGAACTTCAGGACGCCAGGAGGTGGGTTCGCTCCGGTATTCGTGATCTGATCATAAAGGCATAAGCGGGGGTCCAAGAAAGCGGAGGTTATCGATGGCTAAAAAGATGAAGGTAACCATTTTCGTGGAGCCCGGCCGCATAGCGCTTGATGAAAAGCCAATCCCCGAGGTCGGTCCGCTCGATGCCCTCGTGCGCGTCACCACCACGACGATCTGCGGCACGGACGTCCACATCATGAAGGGCGAGTATCCGGTTGCGAAGGGTCTCACGATCGGCCACGAGCCGGTCGGCGTGATCGAGAAGCTCGGTTCTGCGGTAGTCGGATACACCGAAGGGCAGCGCGTCATCGCCGGAGCAATCACTCCGAGTGGCTGGAGCAACGCCTGCCTCTGCGGCTTCTGCTCCCAAGACGGTGCTGGCACGAAGCATGGCTGGAAGGCGATGGGCGGCTGGAAATTCGGCAACACCATCGACGGCTGCCAGGCCGAATACGTGCTCGTCCCCGACGCCATGGCCAATCTTGCGCCTGTCCCAGACGGTCTCACGGACGAGCAAGTGCTCATGTGCCCGGACATCATGTCGACCGGCTTCAGTGGCGCGGAGAGGGGAAAAGTCGGGATCGGCGACGCGGTCGCGGTCTTCGCACAAGGCCCGATCGGTCTTTGCGCGACAGTCGGCGCGAAGCTAAGCGGCGCTACCACCATCATTACCGTGGATCGTGTCGCAGCGCGGATGGCAATCTCGCGGAAGCTCGGCGCGAGCCACGTCATCGACTTCTCAAAGGTCAGTCCTGTGGACGAGATCATGCGCATCACCGACGGCCGTGGTGTCGATGTTGCCATCGAGGCGCTGGGCACTCAGGCAACGTTCGAGGCAGCGCTTCGTGTACTGCGGCCAGGCGGCTCCCTGTCGAGTCTCGGCGTCTATTCAAGGGACCTTAAGATACCCCTCGGGGCTTTCGCTGCCGGGCTCGGTGACCATACCATCGTTACAACACTCTGCCCGGGCGGCAAAGAGCGCATGCGGCGGCTGATGGAGGTCATACGATCGGAGCGAGTGGACCTGACACCGCTGGTCACGCATCGGTACAAGCTGGACGACATCGAGGCGGCGTACGACCTCTTCTCTCACCAGCGTGATGGGGTGTTGAAGGTCGCAATCATTCCGTAGCCGCAGGCCTCCCTGCCAGTGAGGCCGTCGCCCGAAGGAGCGGCTCGGTCGCTGATGCAGGATAACGGGGTTACATGTTGTCGGGATTCCCATCCACAGTGAATGAGGAGCTGATGCTGGTGCGGAGAGTTCAACCGACGACGTCCGAGGCTCTACTCCGGCACGATCATCGCGACCGGCCAGGCTACGGGAGTGGCGGCGCCCGCGATCAGGATATCAGCTGAGTCGCTCGACGAATGACTTGCAGATCATGCACCAGGACGCCGCGATGACGATCGTAGATGATCCGGCGCACCCGCCGGTCGCACTGCAACGGTCGCTCACGGTTGGGCCTCTTCTTTTTTACGGGCTCGCCATCATCGTAGGGGCGGGAATTTACGTCGCAATCGCTTCGGTGATTGGCCGGGCCGGTGCGGCCGCGCCGCTGTCGTTCCTGCTCGCGGGCGTCGCCGCGACCATGACCGGCTTGTGCTACGCGGAACTGGCTAGCCGGTTTCCGGAAGCTTCAGGTGCAGTCGCCTACGTCAAGCAGGGGTTCGGCTCGGACCGCGCGGCACAGGTGACCGGAATCGTCTTGACGCTTGCAGTCGCGATCGCCGCCGCCTCGATCGCAAGCGGCGCGGTCCACTATCTCTCTCTGCTCATCGGGCTACCGCCTGCGGCCCTGATCGCGCTGCTGGTCGCAACCTTCACGCTGCTAGCGATGGTGGGAGTGCGGGAGAGCGTCGGGTTCGCCGCGGTCATCGGGGCGATCGAGATCCTAGGTCTCGTCGTCGCGGCCGGGGTGGGCTTCCTCGCCGCGCCTTCCTTCGACATCGAGACCATGTTTCCTTCGAGCTTCATTGCATGGCAGAGCGTCGTGGCCGGTGCCTTCATTGCGTTCTTCGCCTTCATCGGCTTTGAAAGCCTGGCCAATATGGCGGAAGAGGCCAAGGATCCGCGCCGCACAGTGCCCTACAGCATTGTCGGCGCGGTCTTGGTCAGCACGCTGCTCTACGTCGTGGTAGCAGCAGCTCTGGTATTCGCCGGCCGCGGCGGCCAGAGCCCTTTAATCGACCTTTTCCAGGGCCCGTACGCGACGCTGTTCGCCGCCGTGGGCGCACTGGCCATCGCCAACGGTGTCCTGGTCGAGATCATGATGCTGGCGCGGCTGTTCTACGGTATGGCCCGCCGGCGGCAGCTTCCCGCCGTGCTCGGCCGCGTCCATTCCTGGACCCGCACGCCGATCGAGGCCACCGCACTCGCCGGCGCAATCGTGCTGGCGACCGCGCTGCTGGTTCCGTTTGAGCAATTGCTGGCCTTGGCCAACGCTCTGACGCTGGGCATCTTTGCGGTCGTCGATATCGCGCTCTGGCGCATCCAACGGAATCAACCGGCTGGCGAGGGCGTCTTCGCGGTGCCGCGTTGGGTGCCGCCAGCCGCCGCGGCGCTTGCCGTCGGGCTGATCGTGGCAGAGGTTGTTTCGTGACAGCTGCGTTTTGCGACGTAGGGCGGCGGAGCTTAAGTCCGGGATCATGCTGCCATGTTGCGGCAGCGGAATCCAAGCCATCGAGAGAACGATCCAGCATGACGTACGCCGTGCGCACTGAGGGTTTCAAGGCCAAGTTGCGGGATGACCGATGCAAGAGTTGGATCCCAGTCGCGCTTCCATGTGGGCTTCTAGACACACCAACTTAGGAGACCGTTGGATCCCAGGTGCTCCCGCTCCGCCAGCACTCAAGACAACCTAATCTCCGGCTCCCCTATCACCGCTCAATTACCCAAAAAATAAGCATTGGGTTCAGCGTCCACCGTACCTCAGGGCGCGTGAGACCGCCCTCCTCCGCTCCGACAAACCCAATTTCATGGTGACCGATCCGCCTTACGGCGTGAACTATGACCCGACCTGGCGACATCAGCGGGGCGTCAACAAGTCGACCCGGGTTGGAAAGGTCCAGAACGACGAACGCGCCGACTGGGCGGCAGCCTGGGCGCTCTTCCCCGGCAACATCGCCTATGTCTGGCATGCGGCGCTGCGCGCGGCGACGGTCGCGGAAAGCCTCACGCGCGAGGGCTTCACCATTCGCGCGCAGATCATCTGGGCCAAGGATCGCCTGGTGCTGGCCGCGGTGACTATCAGTGGCAGCATGAGCCCTGCTGGTACGCCGTACGCTCCAAGGGCAACTGGACCGGCGACCGCAAGCAAACGACGCTCTGGAGCATTCCGAGCGGCGGCCAGGACACCGACACGGTCCATGGCACCCAGAAGCCGGTCGAGTGCATGCGCCGGCCAATCCTCAACAATACCGAGCCCGGCCAGGTCATCTACGAACCATTCCTGGGCAGCGGGACTACCCTGATCGCGGCCGAGAGCACCGGCCGCTCCTGCCGGGCGATCGAGATCGATCCACTCTACGTCGATCTGGCAATCCGCCGCTGGCAGGCTTTCACCGGCCAAGCCGCCATGCTCGATGCAGATGGCCGGTCATTCGATGTCATTTCGGCCGAGCGTCAGACTAAGGCCGCCGTCAGCGACGCCGATGCCAGCCATAAGGGAGAGTCGGCATGAGAGGCCGCAGACCGAAACCGACGCGCCTGAAAGTACTCATGGGCAATCCTGGAAAGCGACCACTGAACGAGTGCGAACCAAGACCGGAGGTTGCCGTACCCGATTGCTCACCGGAGCTCGGACCCGTCGCGCACCGGGAATGGGACCGCCTGGTCGGCGAACTCACCAGCCTGCGAGTTCTGACCAATCTCGATCGCGCCGCACTCGCCGCCTATTGCGGCGCCTATGCGCTCTGGGCCGAGGCAACAGAGAACATAGGGAAATTCGGCACCATGGTGAAATCGCCCTCGGGATATCCCATCCAGTCTCCGTACGTCTCGATCGCAAACCGCCAAGCTGAAATCATGATGCGGATCGCGTCGGAATTCGGATTCACGCCAGCGAGCCGGAGCAGGATTTCAGCGCCAAGTGACGACGCTTTTTCCTGATCTCTTCGGTCTGCGATCCGGTGAAAAGACATGAACGCCTCGTCCACTTTGCGCCAATAGTGGCCATGGTGCTCCTCAGAAACCTTGCCCTATTCTCGATCGAACCAAGATTGGTCGCCGACCAACCAGCGCTCGCTTCAATGTCATACGGCAATGATCCTCAAGAACAGCAGCGCGAGGACATGGCCAACACAACCCGCTCCTCATCCGTCAGCTTGTCCAGTCCGTGCAAATGATGGTGGTGGCCGTGATGCGCATGATCGTGCGGCTGCGGAACAGGCACGGGACTTTCCGAGATCGGCTCATCCACCGGGAGCCCCTGCTCCTTCATTTTGACACGCCGGGCCTTTGTCGCCGCAGCATCGAGATCGTGGGTGTCGCCGAGAAACACCGCGCCATACAGGTCGATCGCCGCCTGCCGCGTAACATAGCCGCAGCGCACATCGCGTTGCAGCTTCTCGATGTCGCGCTCAAGGGGTGAGCCAAAGCCGCCGCCGCCGCCCGAACGCAGTACATATGCGTCGCCAGGCTTGATCGTCTGGTTGAACGCCTTACCGTTCGGGAAATGCACCTCCTTGTCGCTGCCGAAACGATACAGCGCCACGGAATTCCCCGCGCCTGACAGACCGCCGAACAGGCCCCACGGCTTGCAGCGCACGCGGTCCATCTGCGAGGAGAAACGGATATCGTGCCTCGCCTGGATCACCTGCTCGGTACCGAGGCCGCCGCGGAATTTGCCGGCGCCACCGGAATCGTTGCGCAGCGAATAGCGCTCCACCAGCAGCGGATACTTGGCCTCCACCTGCTCCGACGGGCCGTTATGGGTGTCGCCATCGTTGATCGCGATGGTTGCGCTCATGCCGTCGCTGTTGTGCTTGGCGCCCCATCCGCCGCCGATCAGCCCCCCTGTATAAATGTAGAAGGCGTTGTCTTTCGGCTTGCGGCCGTTGACGCGGGCGACGACAAGATCGGCGTGATGCCCCGCGATGACCTGATCCGGGAGCGCCGGCGCCAGCGCCTTGAAGATCGTGTCGATGACCGTCATCGGATAGGTCATCCACATGCGCATCGCCGCCGGTTTGACCGCGCTGACCACCCGGCCAGGCGGCAGCACGATATCGAGCGCGCGGAACTGACCGTCATTGATCGGTAGATCGAGCGCCGAGGTGATGCACTTGAACGCGACCTGGCAGCAGGATCGCCCCGCGGTCTCGCCCGAATTGTAGAAGCCGGCGACCTGATTGGATACGTCGGTGAGATCGACCTTCATTCGGTCGCCAGAGACCACGACCTTCACCCGGATCGGCACGCGCTGGCCGACATGGATGCCGTCGTCATCCATGAAGGATTCGGCCTCATAGACTCCATCCGGAATTTGCCGCACCCGTTCGCGGATGATCGCTTCGCTCTGGTCCATGATCGCTTCAATGCCATTCAGCACGTCGTCTCGGCCGTATTTGGCAATCAAGTCGAGGAAATGCCGCTCGCCGGTTTTCACCGCTGCGATCTGGGCGCGGAAATCACCCATGGCACGCTCAGGCAGACGCACATTGGTCTTGATCACCGAGATCAGCTCCTCGTCCGGCACGCCTTTCTTGTAGATCTTGACAATCGGCATCTGTAGGCCTTCGGAAAAAATGTCGGTCGTTGAGCCGTCGAGCGTGCCGCCGACATCTGGCCAATGCGCCATGCAGCAGGAAAACCCTATCAGTTCCTCATCGTAAAACACTGGAACGGTGAAGGTCATGTGGTTGAGGTGGCTGCCAGTGATATAGGCGTCGTTGGTGAGCAGGATGTCACCCGGCTCGATATTCTCAGGCCCATAATGCGCGATCTTGGTCTTGACGGTGTCGCTCATGCCGCGAATGAACATGGGCAGACCGAGGCCGATGGAGATGGTGTTGCCCTCCGCGTTGAACAGTCCGACCGTGAAATCCAGAGCTTCATAGATGATCATGTTGTAGGCCGTGCGCATCAGCACGGTCTTCATTTCCTCGGTCGCCGCGATAAGACCGTTGCGCACAATTTCGGTTGTCACCGGATTGATCTGAGCGGCGCCCGCTATCTTTTTGGATTTTGTGATCGCGTCCATCTCAGTTTCTCCAGATCGTAATGACGAGATTGCCGAGCCTGTCCACCTCGACGGAATCCTTCGGATGGACAACGGTTGTCGAGGCATGCTCCTCGATCAGCGCGGGACCGGCAATCCTGTTGCCGGCCAGAAGCCTTGCGCGCGCATAGGTCGGGGTCTCGACAAAGCCGCCGGCACTGGCGAAGTAAACCGGCCGCTTGCCGGTGAACGCCTCGGCCGGAGGTTCCGCATGGCCCTGCGCGACGGGCTCAAGCTGTGGCTTGCGCATCATCCCGATTGTGGCGCTGCGTAAACTGACGATCTCCGCCTTCTCGCCCGGCGCCGAAAAGCCGTACCGGGTCGCGTGCACAGCGTCGAAATGCTTCTTGATGCCGTCACGATCCTGCGTGCTGAACAGTTTGACCGGAATATCGACGGTGACCGCGTGTTCCTGCCCCACATAGCGCATGTCGGCGGCGCGCTCGACCACCAGGCTCGACAGAAGATCGCTGGTGCGCGCGAGATCGTCGGCGCCGCGCCGCTCCATCTCGCTGTAGATGCGCTCCATGTCCTCGAACGAGGCTTCCGCCAGCGGCTTGAACCAGGTGTTGACGAAATCGCGGCGCAGATCGGCGAACAGCATGCCACAGGCGGAGAAATGCCCGGGCGCGTGCGGGATGATGACCGTGCCGATGCGCAATTCGCGCGCGACCATCACCGCGTGCAATGGCCCTGCCCCGCCATAGGCGACCATCGCGAAATCGGCGGCGTCGAGGCCGCGCTCGGTCGTCACCCAGCGCACGACATGCGACATCTTGGTCGTCGCGATCTTGAGGATGCCGTCGGCGGCCGCGACCGGATCGAGACTGAGCGGTCTGGCGACACGTTCCTCCATCGCCTGTCGCGCGGCCGCAAGATCGAGCGGCATCTCGCCGCCGAGAAAACGGTCGGGTGCCAGACGTCCCAGCAGCAGATTGGCGTCCGTGACCGTCGGCTGTGTACCGCCGCGGCCGTAACAGGCCGGGCCCGGCTGCGCACCGGCGCTTTCCGGACCAACACGCAACGCGCCGCCGACCTCCACATGCGCGATGCTGCCGCCGCCGGTGCCGACCTCCTGGATGTCGATCATCGGGATCTGCAACGGCAGGCCGGTGGCGTAGCCGCCGATCAGCGCGCCGCCGGTCATCAGCACCTGCCCCTGATAGATGACTCCAGCCTTGGCGGTCGTGCCGCCCATGTCGAAAGCGATCACATTCTTCAGGCCGAGGCTGTCGGCCATGGTCTTGGCTCCGATCACGCCGGCCGCCGGACCTGATTCCAGCATGCGGATGCAGGACTGCTGCGCTTCCTCGATGTCGAACAGGCCGCCGGTCGACTGCACGATCAGGAAATTCCCGTCGAAACCAGATTCCTTCAGATGCTCGCCCATTTCCGAGAGATAACGCCGCACACGCGGGCCGACATAGGCATTCGCCGCCGCGGTCGAGGTGCGCTCGAACTCGCGGTATTCCTGCGAGAGTTCATGCGAGGCGGTCACGAACAGGTCCGGATGGGCTTCGGTGATGATGTGCTTGACGCGCTGCTCATGCGACGGGTTGCGATAGGAGTGCAGAAACAGGATAGCGATCGCGGTGACGCCTTTCGCCACTGCGTCAGCCGCCGCGGCCCGAACCTGCGCCTCGTCGAGCGGAATAAGCACGCTGCCTTGCGCGTCCATGCGCTCGCGGATTTCATAGCGGCGGTCGCGATCGATCAGAGGCTCGTGCTTCCTGAAAAACAGATTGTAGGCTTCGGGACGATTGACACGGCCGATCTCGTAGATATCGCGGAAGCCCTGCGTCGTCAGCAACGCGCAACGCGCCCCGCTGCGCTCCAGCACCGTGTTGATTGCGACCGTTGTCCCGTGCAGGAACAGCTGCGCAGAAGAAAAGCGCGTACCTGCCCTGCCGACGCCGGTATCAATCCCTTCTACCAGCCGCTGCGGCGTGGTCAGCGTCTTGCCCAGACGCAACGCACCAGTCGCTTCGTCGAAGGCGGCGACGTCTGTGAATGTCCCGCCGACATCGGCTGAGAGCCGGACCTGACTGGCGGCATGCGGGGTCTGTTGCACTTGCGAACACTCCTCGTTTTTCGTTCTTGTCGAGCCTTATGGCAGCATCAGTTTGTGGGCGGGCAAATCGGTGATGAAGCTGTGCGCCGCTGCGTGGGTAATGAAGAGTGGCAGCTTCGCCGCTTCCGCCGCCGATTGCGGGGTGACGCCACACGCCCAGAACACAGCCGCTAAGCCTTCCGGCATGGGTGAAACAGGCCCGCCAAACATTGGATGACCGAGATCGACGCCAATGCCAGCCGGATCGCCGATATGAATGGGCGCGCCGTGATTGAACGGAAAGCGCGCGGTGACCTGCGTCGCGATAATCGCCTGTTCCGGCGTCAGCCAGCGCATGGTGACGACAAGATTGCCGCCAAAGGGACCGGCGCGCTCAGTCGGACGATCGGTCCGCAGCACCCAGCGATGACGGTCCGTCTGCACGCCTGCGCGATCCAGCGCGTCGTCGAAGGTGATGCCGGAGCCGATCAGAAAGGCGACCAGGTCGTCGCGCCACAGATCCTTGATGTCGGTCCGGTCACCCTGCCGCACGCCGTCGACAAACACCGAGTAGCGGGCGCAATCGGTGCGGAGATCCGCCATCGGCGCAAGGCGATGCGGCACCGGGTCGCCGGGATCGCACACCTCCAGCACCGGACAGGCGCGCTGGTTGCGCTGGCAATACAGCATGAAGTCGAAGGCATGATCGCGCGGGAGGATCGCGAGATTGCATTGCACGAAGCTGGGCGCAAGGCCGCGGCTGGTGCCGGTCAGCCGGCCGGCGCGAATCTCGCGGCGCACGCGCTCGCTTTCCAGAATGACGTCGACATTCATGTCGCGCCCCTCTCAAGCTCGACTTCGTAAACTTGCGCATGGCCGGTGCGGTCGGAGGTGAATACGACCCGCGAACCGTCGGGTGAAAAACGCGGATGCGGATGGGTGTGCTGGCGCGCTTCGACCGCGACCGGCCCGTCATTATACGGGAACGGCCCGGCCCAATGCGCGCCTTCCGAGGTGGCTTCGCTCCGGCAGAGCGGCGTGATGCCGTCGCCCGCGACTCCGTTCAAGGCAATCACGTGCAGGCCGCGGTCAGGGAAATTGGTGTCGCAGACGAACCGCTCGCCCCGCGCATCAGCGGCAGCATGCCATGCCGGAAAACGGGTAAGCCAGCTTGCGGCACCGGTTTCCAGATCGATCAGCCGCATGCCGCGTGGCCAGTCGACAAAGGCAATGGCGCGGCGGCCGGGCAACCATGTCTCGTGCGTGACCCATTGCATGCGATCTTCGCGCTCATAGGCGCGGCGGTTTTTCTTTCCGCTGCGGTCTGTCACCCAGACCCGATCCGTCAGCGGACCTGCATAAAGAATGAGGTCGTCATCGTCCGGACAGAATTGCGGATGCCCGATGGTGTCGCGCTCAAGAAAGATTTCGCTGGTGCGATTTTCGGTATCGATCAGCACGAAGCGCGACACCGGCCCGGCCTTGACCGGGATCGCCCACCAGCGGCCGCTGGCGGACAGAGCGGTCGTTCCCATGGCGGCGCCGACCATGCCCTTCTCACGCATCTCGACATCGCCAAACTCGGCGAGCAGCTCTTCCTGCAGTGAACCAAGGTCGATCCGCCACGCTCCCGTTGCCGCGGTGAAGTAGACGAAGCGTCCGTCCGGCGAGGGATAGATCGACCACGGCGCGAGGTCGTCGCGCGCCGTCGCCTGCACAAGTTCGCCGCTGGCGCGATCTTCGAAGAAAATCTGCGGCTTGCCGCTGCGATAGGAGACAATAACCAGCCGCCGCATTGCCGCGTCATAGGCGGGCACAAAAAAGAACGGATGGTGGTGGATGCTGGGGTGATCCGTCACCTGACGCACGCGCAATCCGCTGTCCGGATCGCGCCACGTTCGCTCTTCCCGCGCAAAGACCGCGCCCTTGCTCATCAGGTCTCTCCTGCCTGCGTCACCGGCTTGCGGGGTGCAAGCTGCCCGAGCGTGAAGCGCGGATAGCGCCAGTTGATCAGCAGGAACAACACCGCAACGCCAATGGAGACGAGCCACCACATCGATACCGTCGGAGCCACGATCGCGACAATGCCGCACAGCATCAGCAATACGCGGTCGCCCCAGCCGAGCGGCCGCATGCAATAGCCGGTCAGACCGATGGCCCATACCGCCGTCGAGATCAGCAGACCCGCGCAGGACACGACGCTGTCGAGAACGGCTGCCTGGAACAGCAGAGCCGGATCCATGACGAAGGCGAAGGGAACAAGAAACGCGACGAAGCTCATCCGGAATGCGATGAGACCGGTCTTCATCGGACTGGCGCCGGCAAGGCCCGCGGCCGCGTAGGACGCCAGCGCGACCGGCGGCGTCACCATCGACAATACGCAATAATACATGACGAAGAAATGTGCGCCGAGGATAGGCACGCCGAGTTCGCGCAGCGCCGGCACATAGAGGATCGCACCGATGATGTAGGCCGCGACGGTCGGAAGCCCCATGCCCATGATGATGCAGCCGATCACGACCAGCAGCAGCGATCCAAAGATGGTACCGCCGCCCGCGGAAATCACGCCGGATGCGAACTTCAGCGCGACATTCGACTGGATCGCGATGGCGATGATGATGCCGATCGCGGCGATGGGAATGGCGATCTCCGCCATCTGGCGCCCGAGATTGCGGACCATCTTGAGCAGATCGTCCAGGCCGAGGTAATTTTCACGCCGGATGAAGGCGGTGGGAAAGCAGATCAGCGTTGCGTAGGTCGCCGCCAACTGCGCCGAGGTGTCGAGGAACAGCATGACGATCAGCACGATTGGCGGCAGCAGCAGATGCAGCCGCGGCCAGATCGCCGGCGTGTCCTTGAAATCCTCGCGCGCCAATGTGCCAAGCCCGGTTTTCCGCGCTTCCAGATCAGCGCCGATATAGAGCGCGACGTAATAGGCCAAAGCCGGAATCACGCCGGCGAGCGCGATCGACTGATAGGGAGCGCCAAGCAACTCCGCCATGACGAAGGCCGCGACGCCCATCACCGGCGGCATCAACTGACCTCCGGTCGAGGCAATCGCCTCGGTGGCGGCGGCTTGCTCACCCGAGAGTCCCGAACGCCGCATCAACGGGATCGAGAACACCCCTGTCGCCGTCACATTGGCGACCGCACTGCCGGAGATCGTGCCCATCAGGCTGGAACCGACAATCGCGACCTTGGCGCTGCCGCCGCGACTCGTTCCGACGAGGCGCATGGCCAGATCGATAAAGAGCTGGCCGCCGCCGACCGCGGAATAGACCACGCCGAACGCGACGAAATAGAAAACGAAATTCACCGAGGTTTCGGTCGTGACGCCGAGGATGCCGCTCGTCGTCATGGTCAGGATCTCGACGTATTCCTCGAGACCGAAGCCGCGAAAGCCGAACACGCCGGGCAACACATAACCGAAGGCGCCGTAAAGCAAGAAGGCGATGATGACGCCCAGCAGCATCCATCCGACCGTGCGTCGCACTGCTTCCAGCAGCAGCCCGACAAGCAGAATGCCGAAAAGCACATCCCACCAGAACACGGGTGAGACATTATCGATGCGGGTCTCAAACCGGGGAATGGCGAACCATAGATAGACCGCAACGGCGAGGACGATCACAAGCACAGCAAGATCGATGACGTGACGAACGGGCGCCGGAAGCTTCGGCGTCTGCAGGGGAAACCAGAGGAAGACGAGAAACAGCAACAGGATCAGGTGCACCGGCCGCTCGAATAACGGCTGCTGCGGATGCAACAGGATCCAGTACTGGAAGGCGATCAGAATGGCGGCGATGAACAATCGCGGATCGATCAGCTGTCGCAGCGCATTTGCAAACACGAGGAGCCCCGACGTCCGAGTGAGAAAAAAGCCAGGCTGCGCGCGGCAGCCTGGCTGTCAGGTGTCAAATCCTACATGGTGAAGCCGCGTTCCTTGTAATAGCGCGCAGCTCCTGGATGCAGCGGAATGCCTGTATTCTCCTTCTTGCCAGCCTCTTCGGGCTTGAAGGTGCCCCAAGCCGCGTAGTCCTTGGCCATGTCCGGCATCTTCTCGATGACGGTCTTGGTGATCTGGTAGGCGACCTCGTCGGGCAGGCTGGCATTCGCGATCAGCACCGTGCCGAAATCACCGCTCTTGGTCGGACCGCTCTGGCCCTTGAACCATTCGGGGAATTGCGAGGGCTTCACACCGGATTCCGCGAGCGCCTTCAATGCGCGATCGGAAATATCCATGAATTTCACGTCGGCGGTGAGCGCCACCTCGGTGATCATCGGATGACCCTTCAGGACAGTATCGAACAGCATGTCGGCGCGGCCGTCCCGCAGCACAGCAGGGATCTGCGCAGTATCGACCTGAATGATGTCACCGCCATTGGCCTTGATCTTGGCGCGGTCAAGACCATAAGCGGCGAGGATCGTGTCCACCGCCGGCGGGATGTTGGAGCCCTGCGGCTTCATCACGATGCGGATCGGCTTGCCCGAGGAGAGAATCTTGTCGAGCGTGTCGAGACCGGTTTTCTGGATAAAATCGTTGCGCACCATCGCGCCGATGAAGACCGAATTCAGACCGCCGACAAGCGCACGAATATTACCTGCCTTCTTGCCGTTGTAGAGCTCGTCGCCACGTGCCGCGAGCAGTGAGGTCTGCACGTTGGACAACGCGATCTCCGCCTTGCCCGTTTCCACCACCACCGGATTGGCGACGCCGCCGCCGCGCGGAATGACTTCGATGCTGCGTCCCTGCAAGACCGGCTTCAGGGTTTTTTCAAGCGTGGACGCGGCGACATACCAGCCCGACCCCACCGGCATCGCGCCGATGCGAAGGGGGTCTGCGGCCATTGCCTGCGACGTCAGGACAAGACCGGCGCCGAGTGCGGCGGAGCAAACCAAGCGTGTTCTCATTGTCTTCCTCCCGGTTGAAGTCTTTTGGCTTTAAATGGCAGCCGTGATTGTTCCGCTGGCCTGGATCGCCTTGCCGATCGCAGTCGCGGCGGCGCGCACCGGCTCCAGCGCACGCGCGCGAAAATCCTGCATCGATGTGCGCACCATTGGCGCGGCGACGCTGACCGCCGCAAGCGGATAGCCATCGATGTCGAGAACGGGAACGGCGAGGACGCGCAGGCCGCTGCCGAAATATGAATCGCTCAGTGCGAAGCCGTTGCCGCGCACTTCAGCGAGGATGCGTTCAAGCTCGGTCCTGCCGAGCGGCTTTGCGGAGAATTCTCCGGGTCTCGGCTCCGTGGCAGCCACACGCCTGACATCGGCTGGCGCCAGATAGGCCAGGATTGCTTGACCGATCATGCTGTATGCCGCAGGAATCGTGGTGCCAATGCGGATATCGACGCCCATCCGTGTCAGACCCGCGCGCACGCGTTCGACATACAGAACGTCGCCTCCCTCAAGCACACCAAGGCTCGCCGCTTCGCTGACCTCACCGACCAGCGATCGCAAAATCGGTCGGGCGATCTCACGCAGGTCCGATCGACCGACCGCATGCATGCCAAGGTCGACCACTTTTAAGGTCAGACGGAAGCGACGGCTTTCCGGGATTCGATCAATATAACCGAGCATCACCAGCGTGTTCAGCATGCGAAAGGCGGTGCCGGGATCAAGCTCAGCCACCGCTGCCACCTGGCTGAGCGTCATCTCGCTGCGTTCGGCGGAAAATGCCTCGAGAACGCGCAGCCCCTTGAACAACGAGTTGACGACATTGCGAGAATCATCAGGTGCGCGGCTGCTTGCACGTTTGGTCGCCTTGGCGCGCGGCTGCGCGGCGCCGCTTTTCCCACGTGTAGATCGCGTGCCTATCGGCCGCTCTGCTGCCAAGACGCTTCTCCCTGCGATACCGTCGCGGCAATCCGTTTTTCGGAATGCGAAAATTCTTTTCACAAAGAATAAGCGCGCAGCGGCATTACGTCAATGATGGGGCCGGCGCTTTGCTTTTGCAGAGGCGTTCACGATGCTGCGTTGTAAGGCCATCAATGGTCGCGGCTGTGCATTCAACCGTGTGATGGCGAGTCCGCTCACGGTCGGAGGCGAACATTCACGCAATTTGCACAAGGTCGATTTCGAAGCACGTCAGTTTTGCGCCAAGATTTGACATTGGCGCATCGCGCAACAGGCCGCCCGCCGAAGCCTGAAAATACCTGCGATCGTCCCTCCTTTTGACGCGAGCAATTCCTACTCCGAGCCGGTTTCGCGTGAGGAGTTCCGGGCACGTTGACAATGCGCTTGGAAGCGGGTGAACAGAGGTATGCTTTCACGCCAGCTGACCGCAGCCCTACTAACCGCCAAGCCGAAATCATGATGCGGATAGCGTCAGAGTTCGGCTTCACGCCAGCAAGCCGGAGCAGGATTTCCGCACCAAGAGACGAGTTACCCGATCTCTTTAGCCTGCAATCAAATGAGAAGGCATGCCATTGCGCCTTTACTCCGAAAGCGGCCGTCAGTGAGACGCCGCCTATCTCGATTGGCGTTGCTGCACCAACATTGGTCCCCGGCGCCATTGCTGCAATATGCGCCGCGTAGACGAGGAATGTTCCCGCAGACGCTGCGCGCGCTCCGCCTGAAGACACGTAGACGATCACCGGAACAGGAGACGCCAGAATTTGCTGAATGATATCGCGTGTTGAGGTGACAAGACCGCCAGGCGTGTCAAGCTGAATGACCAGAGCGCGCGCGTTTTCTTGACGAGCCTTAGCGACCGCATCGGTGATCAAACGCGTCGCCGCGACTCCGATCGCGCCTTTGATCTCGGTGACAAGTATCGGACCGCTTCGCTCGGCAGCCCGCAGCGCGGGAATTGAACCGGCCGCACATAAAACGATCAATGCAATTGCAACAAAGCACCCACACGCGAGCGATCGCTTCGCCGCTCCGACTATTACGGACCTCATTGCCAAAACTTACGCCTACATCATTGCTATTCTTTTATATGCATCAATAGTGCCAGAGAACCACTATTGTCCTTGAGCTTCAGAGGCGCTTCGGAGGCGTCCCCATCCTTCTGCGAATTGGCCCGTTCGACCATCTGGTTGCAGATGTGACCACACATCGGGAGTCTCGGTATGCAATCGATTGTCACGATGACCATAAACCCCGCGATCGACGTATCGACTTCTGTGAATCGGATTACGCCGGTTCACAAGCTGCGTTGCGCGACCGCGCAGTACGATCCGGGCGGCGGCGGCATTAATGTCGCTCGCGTCGTTCATAAGCTGAGCGGCGAAGTCACCGCGGTCTATCCGGTGGGCGGCGCGACCGGACAATTTCTTCGTCGCATCGTTGAGAAGGAGGGCATCCACGGCTCGACATTCGAGGTGCACGACGAGACCCGACTCAGCTTTACAGTTTTGGAGGGCGAGACCGGCGACGAGTATCGCTTTGTCTTGCCCGGGCCTCCACTCAGCGAGCCGGAATGGCAGCAGTGCATTGAAAAGATCAAGCGTCTGCCCGATCGACCAGGCATTCTGGTCATGAGCGGAAGCTTGCCTCCCGGAGTACCCGATGATTTCTATGCCAGGGTCGCACGAATGGCGAAAGACTGGGGCACTAAGCTCGTGCTCGATACTTCCGGACCGGCCTTGTCGGCCGCACTGCTGGAAGGCATGTACCTTGTCAAGCCGAACCTTCGTGAACTGCGAGAGCTGACGGAGAAGTCTCTCGACGACGAGAAGTCTTGGGTGGCAGCATGCCGCGGCTTGGTCGAGGCCGGTAAGACCGAGGTCGTCGCGCTGACGCTCGGGGACCAGGGTGCCCTTCTGGTCACGCAGGGCTCTACTTTGCGGGCCCCGGCGCTCCCGATCAAACCGGTAAGCACGGTCGGTGCTGGCGACAGCTTCATGGGCGCCATGGTGTGGGCTCTCGCCTCCGGTCACAGCTTGGACGAGGCATTCCGGTATGGCGTGGCCGCTGGTTCTGCCGCACTCATAACACCGGGCACCGAATTGTGCCGCCGTGAAGACGTGGATGACCTTCACGGTCAGGTTGTGATGCACACCATTTGAAACGCGCGATGCCGAGCCGGTAGTCAACTTTTCTTGGGCACGGGGTCATTTGGCGCAGAGCCTCTGAATTACGTTTGATGTGCAGTAGTGGAAACGCCGGCGCTTTTGCCGGCGGCTTCCGCCGCGGCGACCTTGCGCTTGACCGCGATGAAGCTGTCGGGGCTGACGGAAATGGAGTCGATGCCGCAGGCGACCAGGAATTCGGCGAACTCCGGGTGATCGCTCGGGGCCTGTCCGCAAAGTCCGATCTTGGCGCCGGCCTTGTGAGCCTCGCGGATGACGCTCTCGATCATCCACTTCACCGCCTCGTCCTGCTCGTCGAACAATTCCGCAAGCTCTTCGGAATCGCGGTCGACCCCAAGCGTGAGCTGCGTCAGATCGTTGCTGCCGATCGAGAAACCGTCGAACCGTTCCGCGAATGCCTGGGCCAGAATGACATTCGATGGGATCTCGCACATGACGTAGACTTCGAGATCGTTCTCGCCGCGCCGCAGGCCGTTCTCGGCCATGACGCCGAGGACCCGGTCCGCCTCCTTGATCGAGCGGCAGAATGGGATCATGACAACGACGTTGCGAAAGCCCATCTCTTCACGCAAGCGGCGGATCGCCCGGCACTCCAATGCGAAACCGTCGCGATAGCGTGGCGAATAATACCGCGAGGCACCGCGGAACCCGATCATCGGGTTCTCCTCTTTGGGTTCGAAGGCGGCGCCGCCGACGAGATTGGCGTATTCATTGGTCTTGAAGTCGCTCATGCGGATGATGACAGGCTTGGGATGCTGAGCGGCTGCGATGCGCGCGAGCCCGCGGGCCAGCCGGTCGACAAAATATTCCGTCTTGTCCGCGTAGCCTTGCGTGAGGTCGGCAATGGTTTCCTTGGCATCTCGATCTTCGAGCGTGTCAAAGTGGACCAGCGCCATCGGATGCACCTTGATGTGGTTGCTGACGACAAACTCCATGCGCGCAAGCCCGACGCCGTCCGCGGCAATTCGCCACCAGCGAAACGCCGCTGCCGGGTTGCCGAGGTTGAGCATGATCTGGGTGCGGGTCGGGGGCAGGTTTCTGAAGTCGAGCTTCTCGACCTCGTATTCGGCGAAACCTTCGTAGACGAAACCCTGGTCGCCCTCGGCGCAAGATACCGTTACCTCCTGTCCGTCGGACAAGAGCCGTGTCGCGTCGCCGGTTCCGACAATGGCAGGCAGGCCAAGCTCGCGGCTGACGATAGCGGCGTGTGACGTGCGTCCGCCGCGATCGGTAACGATCGCCGCCGCCCGCTTCATGATCGGCACCCAGTCGGGGTCGGTATTCTGCGTCACCAGAACAGCGCCATCCACGAAGCGATCGATATCGCGGGCGCTCTCGATCAGACAGACAGGCCCGGTCACGATCGCTTCGCCGATGCTCAGACCAGTGACAAGCTTGCGGCCTTTCGATTTGATTCGATAGGACTTGTATTCGCCGGCCTCTTTGCGCGATTGCACCGTCTCGGGCCGTGCCTGAACGATGAACAATTCGCCGCTCTCGCCGTCCTTGGCCCATTCGATGTCCATCGGGCAGCCATAGTGCTCCTCGATCACACAGCCCCAGCGGGCGAATGTGAGGATGTCCTGGTCCGTCAGGACGAACGCGGCGCGTTCCGCCTTGGAGGTCGGCACGGTGCGGGTGGGTCGATCGCCTTCCCGCGCATAGATCATCTTTTGCGCCTTTCCGCCCAGCCGCTTCTCGACGATCGGCGTGAGCGACGGCTCCGACAACAACGGCTTGAAAACCTGATATTCGTCGGGGTCGACCGTGCCCTGGACGACAGTCTCCCCTAGCCCCCAGGCGGCATCGATCACCACGATCTTGTCAAAGCCAGTCTCGGTGTCGATCGTGAACATGACCCCGGCGCTGCCGACGTCCGAGCGCACCATGGTCTGAACGCCGACCGAAAGCGCGACCTTCAGGTGGTCAAAGCCTTTGGTCTGCCGGTAGCTGATGGCGCGGTCAGTGAAAAGCGACGCGAAGCAGCGCCGGCAGGCGTCGAGCAACGCTGGTTCGCCGCGAATGTTGAGAAACGTCTCCTGCTGCCCGGCAAAGCTGGCATCTGGAAGGTCCTCGGCCGTGGCACTCGACCGCACGGCCACAGCGGCATCCGTCTTGCCGACACGGCGGCAAAGCTCCCCGTAGGCGCCGCCGATGGCGATGGCCGTGTCCTTCGGCCATTCGCCGCGAAGGACGGCGCGGCGGATCGTCTGGCCGGCCTCGGGCAGCGGGGTCCGGCCCGCCTGCAGGTCCTGGAGCGTTGTTGCGATGATACCTCTGAGCTGGTTAGAATCGATAAAGTGCCAAAAGGCCTGTGCCACGGTCGCAAAGCCTGGCGGAACGGCGACGCCACGTTCGCCGAGATGGCGCACCATCTCGCCGAGCGACGCATTCTTTCCGCCGACGAGCGCGACATCAGCCCGGCCTAGTTCCTCGAACCAGATCACCTCGTCTGCTCGCGTGGACATCGCATCCTCCTTGGTAGGCGCTGCCGACACCGTGACGGCGAGCAGATCGCGAAAGTGGTCTACAGGCGTTTCATTATCTGCCGAATCTCAGTGGCCAGTTCTTACTCGTTGCGGTAGTTGCAGCCTTGATCAATCATTCGCGTTGCGAACACGACCATAATTATCGATCCGATCATTCGGATGTCTCGACCAGGACAAGATGATCCCTGACACTCTTGACCCCCGGAACATTCTCGCAGGCGACACGTAACGCATCGCGTAGACGCTCGTCGAGGAGCACCCCCCGCAGGTGAACGACGCCGCTCCGCACCGAGATATCCACGGGAACCTGCCCCCAGGCATGACGACCCAGTTCGCTCAGGATTTGCTCGTGAATGCCGTTGTCTGAAGCAATGAATTCGGGAGCGTCATCGGCCAGGCGGGCCAACCCACGCAAGAGATTGGCGCGACTTATGATGCCGACAACCTTGCCTTCCCGCACGACTGGAGTCCGCTTGACCCCGTGGCGCTCCATCTGCTCGACCACTTCGGATGCAGATGTCTCCTGCGAAACCGTGACAACGTCGCGCGACATCACGTCATCGACGCGCCGACTGTGGGTGTGAACGTACTCGTCGGCGAGCTTTCCAGGTCCCAGAACAAATTCCAGCCAGCGGGGGCGTTTCATTGCGGTGCCGCTCTCCGCACGACGCAGCAGGTCACCCTCCGTAACGATGCCAACCAGGTTGCCTGCGGCATCAACGACCGGCAATCCGCTGATGCGGTACTGAAGCATCAATTGCGCGGCTTGCGCGATCGAAGCGTCAGGGCGGATCGTGGCTGCCCCGAACGTCATGATATCAGCCGCTTTCATTTTAGACCTCTCGCTGTTGAACGGACCACATTTGACTGTAGAGAACTGGCTCTGTGCTGCGATGTCTGTTGTAAAACATCAGCGTCAGCAGCTCGAAAATACTCGGCCTGCATGCGTTGCTTCCATCCCTCACACGCTTTCGTCAGCCTTAGCAGAGAGGGCCATTCAGGGTGGAGTGTCGATGAATAAGCGTTATGCATAGTTGTCCTGCCCTTGACCTTTCGGGTGGTGCTCCTCACGCGCAGCTCTCTGAATCACACAGAGCACCTGATGTGTCGTTCCGTCGGTCGGGAATTTCAACGTCTGTCCGACCCGACCCTCCCCATCGACTATGATTGACACGTCACCCGCTCCGAGGCTGTCGGGATCCTCGACGCGAATGATCAGAGCGCCGGTTGGACGAGAGATGCGCGCCTCGAACCCTTTCCATGCTCTCGGTAAGCAAGGAGAGATCAGCAGGTCGCCCTCCACCAGCCGCAGTCCCAATATGTGTTCCACGGCGAAGCGCCAGGTCCAGGCCGCAGCGCCCGTGTACCAGCTCCACCCGCCGCGGCCGATATGCGGCGCATTACCCGCAACATCGGCTGCCAGCACATAGGGTTCTGTCCGATATCGCTCCGCGTCATTTCGATTCAGAGTGTGTGTGACAGGACTGATTCTATCGAACACTTCCTTGGCGCGATCCCCATCGCCAAGATGCGTGAATGCGATACCCAGCCAGGCCGCGGCATGGGAATATTGGCCGCCATTTTCCCGGATGCCCGGCGGATAGGCCTTGATATAACCCGGCTCGCGCGGCGTCGTGTCGAAGGCCGGCCAAAGGAGCCGAACCAGCCGATCGTCATCACGGATCAGGTGACGCGCAGCCGCGCCCATGGCCTGACGGACGCGCTCTGGATCGCCCGCCTTCGACAATACAGCCCACGACTGTGCTATGGAATCGATCCTGCACTCATCATTGGATTTCGATCCCCACGGGCGGCCATCATCGTCTATGGCGCGCAGGTACCACTCTCCGTCCCACCCGGATTCTTCGGCCGCGTGCTGGAGATCCGACGCCCGCTTGGTCCAACGTTCAACAAGATCGCTCCGCTCTTGGCGCTCGCACAGGCCGACGAAGCCCTTGATGGTTGCGATCGTAAACCATGCCAGCCAGATGCTTTCGCCGCGGCCATGCTCTCCCACCCGGTCCATGCTGTCATTCCAGTCCCCCGATCCAATCAGCGGCATGCCGTGCGCGCCCCTGGTGAAGCCGCGATCGAGCGCACGTTCGCAATGCTCGAAAATCGATCGCCGAGAACTCGTCGTTTCAAAACGGGTGAAGCGGTCCTTCTCATCCGCGGAAAGCGCAGCACCACTCAGAAATGGCGCCGTTTCCGACAGGATCGCGTTGTCGCCGGTCGCCTCGACATAGGCGCTTGCCACATACGGCAACCAGAGCAGGTCGTCGGAGCAGCGGGTTCGCACACCTCGATCCAACGGGGGGTGCCACCAGTGCAGCACATCGCCTTCCTCGAACTGGTGTGCGGCTGCGGTCAGAATATGCCGCCGTGCACGATCGGGGTCCGCTTGGAGAAGCGCCAGCACGTCCTGAAGCTGATCGCGAAAGCCGAAGGCGCCGCTCGCCTGGTAGAAACCGGCGCGCGCAAATACTCGGGAGCTCGTTGTCTGATAAGGCAGCCAGCGATTGACCATGATGTCGAAAGCCGCATCCGGTGTTTTGACTTGAACGGCACCTAGACGCTCGTTCCAGGCTTGCCGGTGCTCTTCAAACGCGCGATCCACGTGCTCTCGCCGCTGCCACCGTTTCGCAAGCTCGCGTGCATGCTCTTGATTGTCGCCCTGGCCAAGGATGAAGACAGCTTCACCGATCTCACCCACGCCGATGTCAAGGTGCACCTGAAAGGCCGCGCAGCAATCGGTTGCCGACTGCAGGCGTCCCCCTAGATCCCATCTCAGCAGGGCCTCCGGCCTGTGCGCATCGCCATCGCGGCCGAAGAATTCGGACCGCGACGTCGTCAGGCTGTGAGGCGCGAGGGTACTGGTCAGGAACGCCACGCGGTCGGCAAAATCTGCATTCCAGCGATTGCTGGCCATGAGCGCGTGCGCGCCGGCGTCATATTCAGCCACAAGGATCGGATTGGGCTGCCCCGCCTCCGCCCCCAGTAGCCATTCGGCATAGTAGGTTGCGGTAATTCGCCGTGGTCGCGTTAGGAGATTGCGGACGCGCAGACGCACGATTTTCACCGGGTCGTCGGCGGGTACGAAAGTGAGAAGTTCCTGCTCCAGGCTCTCGCTCGACCGCTCCCAAATCGTATAGCCGGCGCCATGGCGGATCCGGCATGCGCTTCCATTGCCGGCAGGCTGGGGAGTCGGCGTCCACAGCCGCGCGCTCTCCTCATCGCGCAGATAAAGCGCCTCGGTCTGAGGATCGGAGACCGGGTCGTTGCTCCACGGCGTCAGCCGGTTCTCACCGCTGTTACCCGCCCACGTCCAGCCCAGCCCGGCTTCTGTGACGATGGTGCCGAAACCTTCATTTGCGAGCACATTCGCCCAAGGAGCAGGGGGCGGATCGCTCGGTTTGAGATGGACCACATACTCATCCCCCTCCGGAGTGAAACCGCCAAAGCCGTTGTCAAACAGAAGATGATCCGGCCGGGGCGGAGCTGGGACGACGCTTTCGATCTGATCGAAGAAGCCCGTCGGTTCGAACCGGGGGCGTTCTATGGGCGGCACGTCGAGCCGCAAAAGTTGTTGGCGGAGCGGCCCTGCCATCTCGTCAAGAACGACGTGCGCTGCAGCCTCAACAAGCAACGCACGACCAGCGCCGGCTTGATCGGCCAAAACCAAGTGGATACCCCCGTTGCGGCCCAGCATGTCCTGCGCGCCCGCATCGCGCAGAACCTCGATCAACCGCTCGCGTACGGGCTCCAAATAGCCGGAAACGCCGGTATGGAGGATGACCAGTTCGACCGTGATCCCATGGCGCCGCCAAAGCTGGTGCGCGGCCACAAGAATGCGGAGCAGTTCCGTCTGCTGTGCGTCGCTTGCACGCAGCGCGAGAATCGGATGGTCACCGGAGATGCTAAGAGCCCAAAGATCCGACTGGCCGAGGCTATTTGCGGCGATTGTCGCCGGTGCGGTCCGCAAAGCCGGTTGAGGCCGCAACACGGCGGAAAGCAGAGCCTGCAATTCCGGAAGACGATCCGGCGTCAATCCCAGCCGGAAAACCTCGCGTGCCGCCTCGGTTGCCGCGTCGCTCGACGCCCAGTCGAGCGACGAGAGAGTCGCATAGCGTTCCGCAATTTCCAACGCTGATTCTCGAGAGCCCGCGGCAATGGTCACAAAAGCGAGTTCGCGCCGGCTGTAAGGCTCAAGCTCGAGGTTGGCCTGCAGCGCCATCACCGGATCCAGTGTCCATCCGAGGCCTCCCGGCAGGCCTTCCTTCAAAAGAGCCGCGGGACGCGCTGCATGCCCGTAACGTCCAAGGAACGCTCGCCGGTCAGTTTCGAAGCCGGCGATGTCAAGCCCAGCATCATTGGCTACGATGCGATGAAGCATCACCGGCGGACGTTCATCCGGGTTGCGGGGGCGACGCATGAAGAGCAGCCCCTTCATTTCCGGTAGATATTCGCTGCCTACGAAAAGCTTGCTGAAGGCCGGATGGCGTTCGTAGTCGCGCGGAGGCTCCAACACGATTTCCGCATAACTGGTCAAGGTAAGTCGACGCGCCTGGCCAGTTTCGTTGACGACTGTGACGCGACGAAACTCCAGGTCGTCGCCAGGTGGGATTCCGACCATCATGCTGACGGCGATGCCATGTTCGCGGTAATGGAACTCGACCTGGTGCTGATGAAAGACGACGCGCGTATCCTCAGCGAGGCCCAGCGGTTCGCGGCCTATCGACCACAGGCGGTTGTCGTCGTTGTCCTTCAGATAGAGCCATGAACCATCAGCGTCTCGGCTGGCGCCTCTCGTGCAACGGGTCAGTGCATGCTGGTGCCACCAGAGCCCTCCGCCGTTCAATGTCGTTATGCGGCTCGTGAAACGCCCGTTGCTGAGTGCATGCAATTGTGCGTGTCCACCGAGGAGACGTGGGTTCCACGGATGCAAGCCGGGAATCGTCGCCTCGCGTTGCGTGCGGACTTCAAACACCTCCTCACGGGTGATTTCGGGCGGAAGCTCCCAAGGCACACGCTCGTTGAGCAACAGATCGTTGGTTCGGACATGCGGGTCTGCGCGGAACCACCGGACCAGCATGTCGGCGCAGAGTGCGTTGCCCAAGGCGGCAAGGCTCATTCCATGGTGATGGGCCATGTAGGAGCGCACCACCGAGAAACGTTCCCCGGCCGGCACCCGCTCGGGCGTGAAATCCGCCGCTTCGTAGAATCCGTACCGACCCACCAGTCCTAGGCTCGTCAACTCCGCCATATTCCGCAATGCCGTTCCGGCTCTGACCGAAAGGGCCAGCACAGATGCGTAGGGCGCTACGACCAGATCGCGTGAAAGGCCGCGGCGCAGGCCAAGGTCGGGAATACCGAAAGCTCGGTAACGATAGCGTCTTTCATGATCCTGCGACGCAAAACCGGATTCCGAAATGCCCCATGGAATGGCATGCGCGCGACCGTATTCCCGATGCAGGTCGACCGCAGTTCTGTCGCTTTGCCCGAGCAGCGTAGACGGCTCGCTGCGTAAGAGAAGCGTTGGCATCAGGTATTCGAACATCGACCCGTTCCATGAAACGAGCGAAAGGCCCGAGGCTTTCTTGGTGATTGGACGCCCGAGAAAAAACCAATGCTCGGGAGCGACGTCTCCCTTCGAGATTGCGAAAAAGCTCGCTAACCGGGCTTCTGTCGCCAGCAGATCGTAGTGGTGCGGATCGATCCGGTCCGCGCTCACGTTGTAGCCAATAAAGAACAACCGCGTATTCTTGTCGAAGAGCAAGCGGAAATCCATGCCATGCGCCCAGGCAGCGGACCGCGTCGCAATGGCCTGCAAACGATGATGCAGATCCCGATGTGTCACTGCCGTCTGTACCAGAGCCCGGTCGAGTTCCTTAGCCCACGCCACGGCGTCGGGGCCGGCTTCCGATGAAGAAAGCGCTGCCAGCACGGCGCATGCCTTCCGACATCCTGCCTCCATCTCTGACAAGACCAGAGTCGCCGGCAGACACCGCACAATCTGCTGGGCCCATTCCTCGCAACCGGCAGGAGCGCGTGCGATGCACGAGTGCCATGGCAGTAACGCCTGGATGTCGCGCCGCATGCTGATGAGATGATGGTGCACACGTTCAAGCCAGATTTGGATCTCTCGCAACCCATCTGTCGAAGGCGCTTCGGGTTTCCCGATTGACCGGCGGACGCAGGCCTCGAGACGCGGATACTGATCCTCGCACAACTGATCCAGAAGGCGACCCCAGCAGTCCGCGTTGTCACGCCCGATCAGCGCCTCTCCCTCCATTGCCTGCACGATCTCATGGCACTCGCCATCAAAAACGATCTCGCTCGCGGCGAGAGCATCGGAGAGCAGGTGCAGTCCGTCGCACAGACCGTCCCACATGTCGGCGGATAACGCTTGCCCCTGCATGGCTTCGTGGCAGGCTTCCTTCACCACGATCAAACTGACCGCCAGATTCCCACTGTCGACCGTCGACACGTAGCGCGGCTCAAGCGGCCTGAGGAGACGTGTGTCGTACCAATTGAGAAGATGCCCCCGATAACACTCGAGGCGATCCAGCGAATCGAGCGCGTTGCGCATGCGCGTCGTGAGGTCGGTCAGCCCGATATATCCAAGTTTCCACGCTGTAAGAGACGACAGAAACATCATTCCGATATTTGTTGGCGATGTCTTGTGAGCGATCTCCTCCTGTGGAGGCTCCTGATAGTTATCCGGAGGAAGCCAATTGTCCTCCGGTCTGACAAAGGTTTCGAAGAACAGCCAGGTGCGTCGTGCTATGCGGCGCAGAAAGGCGCGGTCTTCCTGTGTGATGTCCTCGACGGGCACCGGCCGGGAACGGCTGACGTGAACCGCGATTTCCGGCGCTAGAAACCACAGCACGATGAGCGGCATCGCCGACGCGAACGCTCCCGGATTGGAAAGCCCAAGCCCGACTGCCACGAGAATCGCCAAGGCGGGCGATGACCACATTTGCCGCCAGGCTGCGGTTCGTTGATCGGCGGCGGCAAATCGGGCGGCCATATGGGCAGTTGAAGTCCACTCCAGGAGATGCAGCCCCGATCTCAATCGCCACAGCGAACGGCTGATGGCGGTCGTTGCAAGCGCAGCGTCATTGATGAGAAAGGTCACGGCCAATGCCCAGCGTCCGACGTGATCGGCCAAGCGTCGCAAGGTGCTTTGAACCACCCCCCGGCGCCGCCCGCGCGCGAGACCGGTGACCAGGTCGGTGAACAGATATGCGCCAGGCGCAGCGACTGTCAGGATGGTCCAGACCCAGGGATTGCCGTGCAGCAGGAACCAACCGGCGAGAGCAAGTGCAACCAAGCTGATTGGCGTAAGGCTGCGGCGGAGATTATCGAGAATCTTCCAGCGATCGAGGAATGACAACCGGTTCGGCAGCCTCGTCCCGTTCCGGCCGGGCACACCTCTCCCGAGCCAGGGTAGAAGCTGCCAGTCGCCCCGCACCCAACGGTGCCAACGCCGTGCATGATCGAGATATCCGGATGGGAAACCTTCATAGACGATGATATCGCTGGCCAAACCAACGCGCCCGTGCAGCCCTTCGAACAGGTCGTGACTTAGGATGCTGTTCTCTGGGACGCGGCCTTCGAGGCTTCTTTCGAACGACGCGACCTCGTAAATTCCTTTTCCGATGTAGATACCAGTCCCAAATAGGTCTTGATAGACGTCCGATACCGCGCGCGAATAGATGTCGATGGCTATATCGCCCGCATAGAAGTGCGTAAACAAGGACCTGCCCATATTCTCCGGCGAGATCTCGATGCGAGGCTGCACGATCGTATAGCCGGAGCGGACTCGACCGCTCTTGCTGTCGAAACTCGCCCTGTTGAGTGGATGCGCCAAGGTGCCGATGAGGCGATTCACCGACCCGGGCGGCAGTCGTGTGTCCGCGTCGGCGGTCACCACGAAGCGGATATTTCGAAGCGCCTCTACGTCTCCCGCGACGACCGGGAAGGCACTCCGGTCGCCATGAAGAACGAAAGCGTTGAATTGTTCCAGCTTTCCCCGCTTGCGCTCCCATCCCATCCAGCATCCCTCGGACGGATTGAAGAGGCGCGGCCGATGCAGCAGGCGAAAGGGAGTGTTTCCCGGCCCGTCACCATAGCGGGCGTTGAGCATTCCTATTGCCTCGACGAGTGCCTGCTCCACAACACCGTCTCCGGGCATCACGGCGTAGGAGCTGTCGGCATGGTCGCTCAGGAGAACGAATTGCAGCGTCGGATCGGGATTTGATAGCCGATGGCTTTCAAGCCGCTGGACTAGCTCCGGCACCTCAGAGGGGCTTGCCACGAGAACCGGTACGACAACTGCGGTACGAGAATCTGGCGGGATCGTGTCTTTGAAATCGAGCTTGGGTAGCGTTCTTGGCGGAACGAGCAGCGTCACGAGCCAATTGACGAATGTCACGCTCAGAACGAAGGCCGGCAGCGCAGTAAGCGCGACGCCAAACAGCCACGAAGAGAGCGTCGCCTCGACGGAGCTAAGATAGAGCGCCGGAACGACCAGCCCCGCCGCGCCTGCCAAGCAGAGCGCCACGCCATAAAGTGCTCCTGCGTTTCGAAAAAGCGTCCGGCGCAGTGAAACAAGACGCAAAGGCCGGGATCCGACGATCTTTTCGAAGCTGACTTGTCCATTCCCGACAAGCCAGTAGCCCACATGGCTTTGCGAATCGTCCGCCGCTTTCGCTTGGCATTGCGCGAGCAGTTCTTCTGCAACCAACCATTCGGACTTACGACTACGAATGGCCAACCCTTCGACGACATGCCGATATGAGTCGCGTGTATCGAAATCCATTTGCGGATAGATACCGCCGGGATCGCGCTGGAGAATCTCTTCGACGCGACTCGTGCTATCGAAAAAGTCCTTCCATTGAATCGAAGATGTCCCGGCGAGATTGGCGAGCGCGCGCGATACGCATTCCGTATCGTCAATCGAAGCGGAGGTGATGGCGCAGGAGCTCGTTGCAAACGGGGCCTTCACATCTGGAAATAGACGCGCAAACGCCGTGGTCAGCACTTCGAGACATGCCAATCTCAGCATCGTCGGAAATGCCCAGAGTTCAGCAATGGTGAGTGGCGTCTGTTCCTGATAGGCGCGGACGAACTGAACAGAGTTAGTTAGCGACAGTTGCAGATGAGACGCATACAGAAGACCGTGAGCCAGCGCGAATATGCGCGGCAGTCCTTCACCGTCGCCGTCGAGGGAAGGGAGGCGTCGATAGAAGCGTCCCGGCAGATCCTCGCCGATCTGCAGGATCGTTCTTTGTACATGGTAGTCGTTGTCTAGCAGCCACTCGGCTGCCAGCGCCCCGTTTGGATCGGACACACTGGCCGCCGCCAATGCCTCGCCAAGCCACTGGCGCACGGATTTTAGTTCGGACCAGACGGGAACAGGTTTTGGCCGGCGGTTGAGAATAACGTGCCGACTGCTCAAATCCCGCGCCGTAGCCACCACTGGCCCAGGAGGTGATACGATATCTACAGCCGTCATGCGGCCGGTCGACCGGTTTCACGCTTTGCTGCCATAGGTATGATGCTCGGTGACCCGGTCGGACGGACGATCAACAGCGGCACCGGCGAGTGCGTCACCAGATATGCCGCAACATTTCCGTAAGGCATATCGGAAATGCGATTGCCGCCACGGCCCCGAGCCGAGAGCACCACCAGATCCACGTGCTCGCTGCCGATGAGATTGGTTAAGCTGGTGCGAACGTCATCGCCGTGCAGCGTCAGCGCCCGAACTTTTGGGCATTCTTCGGCAGCGTAGCCACGAACGCGATCTAGATAGTATTTGGCAACCCGTTCATTGCGATCGACAAGCCGCCCGCGTAACTCCAGATCCTCCGCCTCGAGCGGGCCTGTTTCAGTCAACTCGGGAACGGGTACGACATGTGCGAGAACGAGTTCGGCATCGGCAGCGTGTGCCAGGCGCGCCGCTAGCGGCACGACACTCTCCGACCAGGACGAACCGTCTAAGGGCACCAATATTCGCCGGTAGTGGGGACGAGCCGATGCCGTGAAGACGGGGACAAGCAGGACTGAGCCCACCGCGTGATCCAGGACATTGCGCGCCGTATTGCCGATCGCATACTCACCCGATCCACGCTCGCCATGGGTGCCGAGCACAACCAATTCGGCCGCCTGCTCCCTTGTCCGGCGGCAAATCTCTTCAGCTGCCTGCCCCTCGACAAGATCCGCGTCGACCTCTTCTATGCCATCGGCGCATGCTGCGGCCAGCTTCTTCAAAGCGCTCCGCGCCTCATGGCGCTTTATGTCGCAGTCGATCGGGTCAGGTGGACGGTTGTTTGTCGGACGTGCTTGAAGAATATGTAGCAGGGACACCGGAACGTGCAGGGAGTTTGCGACCGCGAAGGCATGGGCTACGATCTTTTGTGCATGCTCCGACCCATCGACACAAGCAATGATGTGCTTGGCAATGGGACACCTATTCTGCTCCGCATACCGCTGGGAAACGACTGAGGACGCCTGCATGAATCGCCTCCATTCCTCTGCGGGTCAATGGTTCATCCCAACTGTTCCTAAGTCGCATTGCGCCCGGCGCAGAGATTACTCTGGAATTGTGCGCCGCACCGGCACCGGCTTCAACTAATCCGCATTTTACCCCTTTTATGCCGACATCCCAGTCAAAAAATTCGGCAGTTGAAACTGTAGATACTCATCTGTCTTCAACAATTGATTCAAATCAATTTAACCTCGCATATGACCCCGCGCCGGTGTCTGCGGTAGAAGAGGCTGTGGCTTTCACAGTTGCCCTCGGTGCGAGAATTTCGGCCATCGCCTGTGAGGTCAAAATTCGGGCCCCGGGGAGTCTTTTGGCCAACGTACTGATCGATATTCCAGCGATCGCTGCTGCAGAGACCAAAAAGAGTTCGATTAACGCGGAAAATCTTCTGGTCGCATTCCAAGGTGCTGCAGAGAAGCGCGGAGTGTTCCAAGAGCGGATACTGGAGCGTTGTCTGACGTCGGAGGTCCCCGACGTACTAGTTGAATATCCCGACTTCGAGATCTTACGATTGCACCTGTACCGGAAGTTGATTTTGTCGATCAATGTGCCGACCAAGACGATCACAGGTCCCATAAATTTGGTCGGAATAAACCCGCAGAATCGCGTTGCAGTTCCCGTAATCGTCGAACTCAGTGTAAAAGGCTTGGGACCTCTTGGGAATGGTGATGGCGTCAGCGTGATGCTTGAAGGCAAGTACGCCGGTCGAATCCTGATTGCGGCCGGCGGCCGCGCCACGGCAAAACTCAACACGACCAGTAATGGCGGGTCGGCTAGCGTATTAGAGACTTCGGAGAGCCTGATTATCGCGATCGGCGGCGACGGCGCAATTCCTCAGTATCCATCAACGATGCCCTATGGCGCCAATGGTACGCTCGGTGGAAGTGGCGGAGTTGCTATTGCCGCTGGATCGGACGACGGGAATGTCATCTACGCCGCGGGGGGACGTGGTGCCAATGGCAGCCCTGGGCAAATCGGCATACCCGCCACAAATGGTTTTACAATTTTTTGGCTACCAGATTTTCGCTCCCTGGCCACCTGGGCCAGCAGGCACCTGCGGTAGCGATGGTGACGGTGGTGGCGCTTTTGCAATCGGCAAGGATCACTTTGTTTGCGCGGGGTGGGAGAGCTCCGCCGGCGGTCAACCCGGATGCGGTCCATCCGGGAGCACGTGGAATACCAGGACATGCGATTCTTATGACCGGTAAGATCGACTGCAAAGTGCTTGGTGTTAAAAATGGCGACGGTACCGACGGTGTGCACGTTGCCCCCTAAGAGCCAAACCCTCGGGAAGCGAACGGGCGCGCGTTAGTTCGCAATCCTGAGAGAGAACGTTGGAATACGGTCGCTCTCCCTCCGCCAGCTTTCCGCGCCCAACATTCTCTGCGGACTGTTGAGCGCGCAGAAGCCCAATAACCACGGGCGTCGCGCACAAACCTTCGCACTGAGATGCATCGGCCGAGGCCCGAAATTCGTTCTCTCCGGCCGTTGCCGCGCAGACAATCCACCTGGTCAATTATACTTGAATCGTTCGGACACGATCCGGTTTCGGGATATGCCACGGGCGAACAGCGCTCGCTCGACGCTGTTCATCATCGGCGGCGGACCGCAGACAAAGAATAACCATTCGTCGCCCCGAATTTCCGCAAGGCACTTGTCGAGGATACTCGGCGTCAATTCGCCGACCAATCCTGTCCATTCATCGGACGGTTCCGACACCACGTAGTGAACCTCGAAATCGAGAACTTCCCTCAGCGCCTCGATCTCCTGGCGGTAAAGAATTTGCGTTTCGATGCGGTTTCCGTAGATCAGCCGCAGCGGATGTGGATAACGCTCGACCTTGAGCTGGCGCAGCATGCCCATGATCGGAGCAAACCCGACGCCGCCGGCAATGAACACGACGCCCGCGACCTTACGTCCAGCCAGAGTAAAATTGCCATGCGGACCGTCGAGATAAGCGCGCGTTCCGACTGTGATGCTGCCAATGCGGTTGGTGAAATCGCCGCTCTCCTTTATCGTGAAGATGACGTGGGGCCGATCAGCCGGAGCCGAACTGATTGAAAACGGATGCTCGGTCAGGCTGAAGGGCGAATGGCCAAGGTTAAGCCAGACGAATTGACCCGCCGCAAAACGGATAGCTTCATTCCGCTCCGGCTCGACCGTGATTTCCCACATACGGTCAGCGACCTTACGGTTCAACGCCACCCGGTAAGGCGCACTCAGCTGCATCAGGGGCTTGAACACGTAGATGTGAATCATCGCGAGGAGGGCAAGAGCGGTTGCGGCGATCCAAAAGGCAGCAAGCCACGGATCGGCGCTGTAGCTTCCGACGCGCAAGGTGTGATGCGTACCAAGCATTGCGATGGCAATCGCGAACAGGCCATGACTGAGGCGCCAAAGCTCGTATCGGAACGGCAGCCGGTCTCGGAACACGGCCACCGGCACGAGCAGGATCATCAGCCACCAGGCAATGACGCCGCTGCGCAAGTTCGGCGACGAGAACATCCTGTTTAGTGCCACCAGCGCGTCCGCCGGATCGGGAATAAGCCGAGGTGCGGCATAGAGCAGCGGATGGACAACGATGAAGGCAAGAATTGCCCAGGATGCCACCTGATGGAACCGCATGGTGCGGTCGATGCCGATACGGCCGGAAAGCCATTCAAAGCGGCCTGACAGCACGAATTGCAGCAACATCATCACATAGCCGACCATAACGAGGCCGGACGACAACTCGCGGGAGATGTTGCGTAAGGGTTGGCCCTGAAGCGCAGCAAGGATCAGTGGCACGAGGCACAAAACGCCATAACCCGCGAACAGCACCATTGGTGACAGGCCAATTGGAGGCCTTGGATCTCCAAAGCCTGCAGACTCTGAGCCAGCCGCTAAGTGTGCGCGCATGCACGTCTCCACATCAATTCGTGCCTGGAATGGTCATCACAATCTGGAAGTCCAAAACCATCCGCAAGAGCGGCATGCTTGGTGGCGGCGCATTCCAGTACCAGTCGCCCCTATAAGGGCAACTAACTCTGTTGGAACCCGGTCGCCTTTGAGATGAGTCAAATCTGCGCGCAGGGCCATGCGCTAGATGAACTTGTGAAGGTGGTGGTTGGGCAACAACAGGAGACAGTACGATGCGCCAAAGGGTCACAGCCATCCTTCTATTCCTGGTGCCAATGCTTGCAGCAATCGTGGTTGTCCACCCGCCTGTAGCCTTGGCTCAGCAGACGATCCAATTGCCGGCGCCGCGAATAGAAGGCGGCATGCCGTTGATGTCGGCAATTGCGAGACGCCAGTCTATTCGCGCTTACAGCGAGCGGCCTTTGCCCAACGAAATCTTGTCAAACCTGCTTTGGGCAGCCTTCGGCATCAATCGCCGCGACGCCGGCGAACGCACCGCCCCCTCCTGGCGCGGCTCCAAGGAGACTGACATTTACGTGGCAACATCCGAAGCGGTCTGGCTCTACGATCCGGCAGCACACGCTCTGCAGCATATGATGAACGGAGACATTCGAGCGACAACGGGCCGTCAGCCGTTTCCGGCTACAGCGCCCGCTGTCTTGATCTATGTGGCAGACCGCGCACGCATGGCGGAGGCGCCGGAACAGGAGCAATATCTTTATGCTCATGTCGACGCCGCATTCGTTGCGCAGAATGTCTACTTGTTTGCGACGTCCGAGGGTTTGGGCACGGTCGTGCTTGGCAACGTGGAGAAGGCGGAGCTTGCGCAAATGATGAAGCTGCGCAGCAATCAAATTCTGACGTTCACGCAGCCGATCGGATATCCAAAATAGACCTTAGCCATGTATCGGGGCGCAAGGGGTGCGTGAGGGAACGTGCAGCCGCGGCTATCGCGGTGCAGTTGCCCCTGCTATCCTCACCTGAATGTAGCCGATGATGAGGTCCCGTTCAGCTTCGGAGGGCGGGTAGTGTCGGCGAAGAAATTGATCCAGCCAAACCTGGCGCGCGGCGGCATCGGGGCGCTGGCGCCCCCAGAACTGTATGTCGCGCGGTCCATGGCATTCACCGCAGCGGGCTTTAAAAGCGGCCTCCCTATCGTTGGCGGTAGCTGTCGACGTCAACATCATGGGAGCCAAAGCCAATACAAGACTGAGCTTGGTAATGTTGTCAATCGTGCAAGTGCAATGAGATTGCATCTCAGTCTCCCCTTCCCGTGTCACCAACACAACGGAGTCAATCCGGATCCGGTCGTAAAAATCACCGGGCCGACGGCACGGCAAGGATATCGACTTCAAGGCTCCGCAGCACCTCCTCGGCGACGCTGCCGATGAGCATTTTCATAATGCCAGAGCGTCCATGAGTGCCGATGATGACGAGATCCGGCGCGGTTTCCTTCACCACCCGCGAAATCACTTCAAACCCTCCACCCTCTTCGATACGGTACGACCACCGCGCGCCACTGAGACCCAGCGCCTTCAGAAAGGAAAACAACTCCTCGCTGGCCTGCATGCGCTCGCTGGCGACGTAGTCTTCGATTTGATCCTGCGAGGCGTTTGCGACGTACAGCTTTCCTTTCGCAACGGCCATGAAAGCATGGACGACGGTCAGATTAGCATCATCGATCAAGCCCAAGGCTTTGGCTGTTTTTAACGCATGGGCGGAAGGCTCTGACATATCAACCCCCGCAACAACGTATCGATAGGGATGTTCGGAATCTGTATTGACCATCAGGACCGGATAGGGTCCGGTTCGGATGACGCGTTCGATCGTTGTCCCGACGAAGACGTCGCGCAGCAACTCCTTACGGTGCGACCCCATCACGATCAGATCAGCTGATGCCTCCTTCGCGGTTCGCAGGATGCCATCAAAAGCTTCTCCCGTCGTCACAACAATGCGACAACGAACGCCACGCAGTTCGGCAAGCGATCCCATTTGCTCATTAAGGAATTTGTTTGATTCGCGACATTCCATATCGATCCACGACTGCGGTTGGTCATCATCAACAACGCGGATCAGCGTGAGCTCGGCATCGGCTTGCTGCGCGAGCCGCCCTGCGCGCCGCAGCGCCCGTTGTGAGCGCGTAGAGAAATCTGTGGCGGCAACAATGCTTCTAAGCATGTCTTACCCTCGCTGATGTAGACGGCTCATCGATCTGCGGCGCGCGTCCCGCTTGGCTGGCTCCGCCGTCGAGTTGCAGGAGTTCCGCCGCCCGTGTCGCCGCGTCGGAAAATGGCGACAGCACGATATCGCCTCCGGCGTCAACGTCCCGTGCACCATCCATCTGATCCTGAGTGCGCAAAGCAATTTTTCCCTTGAAGCCGATGCGTCTGAGTGCGTCCTTGACAATGAGTCGACTGTCTTCCTGAGGCGTGCCGGGGATCGGCGGAGGCGTCGCAATAATAACGCAAGAGGCTCGCTCCAGGGGAAGCGAGGCCGGAAACTCTGGATCGGTCGCATCTCCAAAGATACCCGGAAAACCGCGCTTCCTCCAGCGAGCGAGTGCCTCGGGGTCGAAGTCCACTCCCAGGATACGTACCCCATGGTTCTGAAGAACCTGCGCCAATGCCGTTCCATATCGACCAAGTCCAAAGAGAATCATATCGATGTCTTCGCGTAGCCCGGGATCAACCTCACCGCTGCGGGTCATCTGCCGCTCGAACGGACCCAGCAACGGCTCCAGGAAACGGTAGAGCTCGTGTGAGTAGATGATCATGTAGGTCGAAAGCGCGATCGTGACGAGCCCGACAAGCGTCACCAGACTGACGGCGTCCTGCTGGACATGACCGAGGGATAGCCCCATGGCGATGAAGATCAGCGAAAATTCGCTGATCTGCGCAACCGTAAGTCCGGCGAGGAACCCAGTTCGCTTGCGGTATCCCATCACGCCCATGATCGCCAACACGATTAAGGGATTTCCGATCAGAACGAAGAGCGAGAGGACGAGCGCCGGGAAAATCTGGCTCCCCAGAACTCCGATCTCCAGTCGCGACCCGAGCATCAGGAAAAAGAACAACAGCAGAAAATCGCGCAGACTGGTCAGACGCGACGCAATTGCGTCGCGGAACGACGTCGATGCCAGCGAGAATCCGGCCATCAATCCACCGAGTTCCTTTCCAAGGCCGATCCAGTCTGCAAGCGCCGCAAGCAGCACGGCCCACGTCAGCGTCGCCGTCACGAGCAGTTCCGGATAGCGCGCGATCCGCGCAACGAGCGGCTCGGCCGCCCATCGCATAAATACGGCGAGTCCTGCAAGCAACAGAATGCTGTTGCCCACCACGGCGGGCATGCTCCATCCAACCGAATCGGCGCTTGTCCCGATTCCAACTGCGGAAAGAGCGATCATGGCGACGACCACGACGATGTCCTGGACAATGAGGAACCCAATCGCGATCCGACCGTGCAGCGAATCGACTTCCCGTTTGTCGGTGAGCAGCTTGACGATGATAATCGTACTCGAGAATGTCAGGGCGACGGCGACATAGGCGCTCGTCAATGCATCGAATCCGAGCGCGAAACAGATCGCGAAGCCCACCACGGACGTGAACAGGACCTGTCCGAGTCCGGTCGCGGTCGCGACCCGACCAAGCGCGCGGATGATGTGCATATCGAGCTTAAGCCCGATCAAGAACAGCAAAACGGCGACGCCGATATCGGCCAACGCGTTCAGGTTACTGGCCGAGCGAATGAGATCGAACGCGGCGGGGCCCGCAAGAATGCCTGCCACAATAAACGCAATCAGAAGGGGTTGCTTCAGCAGCACGCCAACGATGCCGACGGTTGTCGCCAGTGCCAGGATGATCGCCATCTCATGGAAAATCGCAAGATGTGCGTCCGGCAACAGAAATCTCCTTGTTTCGATCGACTTCGGCGTTCTCGCGTTGCGGGTCTCGTTTGGACGCCTTTTAGCGGCGGGACCCCGTCAACCGATGACCGTTGCAATTCGTCGACTGAAAAACATTGAGGCTCTAATTCCACTTTTCGGCCTTGAGCCAGATCAATAGGCCCCTGAACACTGGAGATATTAGCTCTGGTTTTGCAGGAGTTGCTATGGTGCTGTTTATCACTACCCCAATACGGGTCGCATGCGAGCTGGATAACAGGCAGGTTTGTTGATCTTGGAAATTACCACATGTCCGACGCGAACACGCTGATTGTGCATCATGCTGTCCCGGTAGAGGACACCTTCGCCGCGCTAGGTGTGACAGCAAATGGCTTGAGCCAGGACCACGCGGACCTGCGCCTGCGGCAATTTGGCGCCAATCGTCTGCCCGAGGCTAGGAAACGCAGTCCCTTCCTTCGCTTCCTGGCGCATTTCCACAATGTGCTGATCTATGTGCTTCTCGGCGCAGCCGTCGTCACTGCAGGGCTCGGACACTTCATCGACACCGGAGTTATCGTCGCGGTTGTGATTGCCAATGCGGTCATCGGCTTTGTCCAGGAAGGTCGGGCGGAACAAGCTATGGAGGCCATCCGCCAGATGCTTGCGCCGCGCACCTCCGTTTTGCGCGACGGACATCGCCGAAGCCTGGAGGGCGCGCTGGTTGTTCCTGGCGACATTGTACTTCTGGAGCCCGGCGAGAAGGTGCCCGCGGACCTGCGGTTGATCCAGGCGGACGGGCTCCGAATCGAGGAAGCGATTTTGACCGGCGAATCCGTACCGGTCGATAAAGCAACGGACCCTGTTGCAGTAGGCGCAGCACTCGGCGACCAGTCATGCATGGCCTTCAGCGGCACACTGGTGGTAGGCGGCGTCGGGCGTGGAGTGGTGGTTGCCACCGGGGCGGCATCGGAGATCGGGCGGATCAGCGGAATGCTCTCCAGAGTGGAGACGTTGACCACGCCGCTCGTCCGTCAGATGGACCGCTTCGCGCGCTGGCTGACGATCCTGATCCTGTTGATCGCGGCTGTGCTGCTCACTTTCGGATATTTCGTCGAGCATCGTGAGTTCCCCGAGCTGTTCATGGCCGTTGTGGGCCTTTCGGTCGCGGCGATTCCAGAGGGATTGCCCGCCGTTCTGACCATCACACTCGCAATCGGTGTGCAGGCCATGGCACGGCGAAACGCCATCGTCCGCCGCCTGCCGGCGATCGAGACACTGGGGTCCGTCTCGGTGATCTGCACCGACAAGACGGGCACGCTGACACGTAACGAGATGATGGTCGCCTCGGTCGCCGCCGGTCGTGACGTCTTCTCGGTCGACGGCCACGGCTATGCGCCCACAGGCGACATACGGTTGGGCGATGCGATCGCAGACCCGCGCGAGCACGGCATCCTGGATGAGTTCGCTCGGGCTGCGGTGCTGTGTAACGACGCGGCAATTCATGAGCGCGATGGCGTTTGGACGGTCGAGGGCGACCCCATGGAGGGTGCTTTGTTGGCGCTGTCCGGGAAACTCGCGCGCGGGCCGACGGAAATGTCACGATGGATAAGGACGGATGTCATTCCATTCGACGCCCGGCATCGCTACATGGCAACGTTGCATCACGACCATGAAGGCCGCGCCTTCGCGTATGTCAAAGGCGCACCAGAGCAAATTCTCGCGATGTGCTCCACCCAGTGCAATGCATCCGGTGGCGCTGATCCGCTGGACAAGGCCTACTGGCACGGCATGGCAGAGCGCATCGCCGCCAGGGGCCAACGCGTGCTGGCCTTCGCGACGCGGCCTGTGCAGCCGGACCATACGGTGCTCGAAGTAGCCGATCTCCCGGGCCAACTCATTTTGATTGGTCTCGTCGGCCTGATCGATCCGCCGCGTCCCGAGGCTGTCGCTGCGGTGGCCGAGTGTCACGGTGCAGGCATTCGTGTGAAAATGATCACCGGCGACCATGCCGGCACGGCCGCCGCGATCGGCCGGCAGATCGGGCTGCAGAACTCCGACAAGGTTTTGACCGGAACCGAGCTGGATAGCATGAACGATGCGACCCTGGCTGCGGCCGCGCTCGACACTGATATTTTTGCCCGCACCAGCCCCGAACACAAACTCCGCTTGGTCACGGCGCTTCAGTCCCATGGCCTGACGGTCGCCATGACCGGCGACGGAGTCAACGATGCGCCGGCGCTGAAACGGGCCGATGCGGGGATCGCGATGGGCCGCAAGGGCAGCGAAGCGGCCAAGGAAGCATCGGAGCTGGTGCTTGCGGATGATAACTTCGCATCAATTGTATCAGCAGTGCGCGAAGGACGCACGGTCTACGACAACATCAAGAAGGTGATCAGCTGGACGCTCCCGACCAATGCAGGCGAGGCTCTGACAATCATCGTGGCGCTTCTTTTCGGTATGGCGCTGCCGATCACGGCTGTGCAAATATTATGGGTAAACTTGATCACCGGCATCACGCTTGGAATTGCGTTGGCTTTTGAACCGACCGAGGCACACACCATGCGTCGCCCACCCCGACCACGGGATGAGCTGATTCTCGATGCCGGTTTGGTCTGGCAAATCGTCTTTGTGTCCGCGTTGTTTTTCGGCGGCGTATTCGGCATCTATGCCTACGCCATCGACAAGGGGTACGCGCCTGATCTCGGGCGCACCATGGCGCTGAACACGCTGGTTGTGCTGGAGATCTTTTACCTCTTCTTCATCCGCAACATTTACGGAACTTCGTTGACTTGGGAAGCTGTACGCGGCACCAAGGTCGTCTGGGGCGTGGTAATCGTCATCACCGGCGCGCAGTTCGCCGTCACCTATCTGTCTCCCTTGCAGCACGTGTTCGGAACGCAGGCAGTCCCATTTTTTGACGGAGTTCTCGTCGTCGCCGTTGGCGTGGCGTTCTTTGCCATTATCGAGACCGAGAAGCAGCTTCGCTTGGCCTTCACGCGAAACGATGGCGCTTAGGTTGTTATCCGACGCAAATAGGCTTACGTCGCCTTTGGCGGCGACGCAGCCATGGCTTTCAGCGTCTCAAATAAATTGATCGGCATCGGGAATATGATCGTCGAGCTCCGTTCGCCGGCGATGTTTTGCAGCGCTCCAAGGTAGCGTAGCTGAAGCGCCTCCGGACGGCCCGAAAGAATTGCGCCCGCCTGAGCGAGTTTCTCGGCCGCCTGCTGTTCACCTTCGGCATCGATGACCTTGGCGCGCCGCAAGCGTTCGGCCTCGGCCTGCTTGGCGATGGCGCGCACCATGGTCTCGTTGAGATCGATATGCTTCAATTCGACGTTGGAGACCTTGATCCCCCATGCGCCGGTCTGCTCGTCGAGAATTCTCTGGACATCGGCGTTGATCTTTGTGCGCTCCGCCAGCATTTCATCGAGCTCGTGTTGGCCAACGACCGAGCGTAGCGTGGTCTGTGCCAGTTCGCTTGTAGCGACATCATAGTGCTCGACCTGAATGATGGCCTTCTCCGGATCCATGACGCGGTAATAGACGACGGCGTTAACTTGGACGGACACGTTGTCGCGTGAGATTACATCCTGCGGAGGGACGTCCAGCACGCGCGTGCGCAGATCAACTCGAACCATCTGCTGAATGGCCGGAACGACAATCACCAGGCCAGGTCCCTTCACCTTCCAGAAGCGCCCAAGCATAAAGACGACACCGCGCTCATATTCCCGCAGGATGCGGATTGAGTAGAACACGAGGGCAAGAACGACCAGGACCGGAATTACGGTACCAGATAGCAATGGAAGATCGAACGGGAACGGCATAGAAGCCTCCATTCATTTGGATGTGACGAGAAGAGTGAGTTCGTCGCGTTGAACGACCCGTACGGCATCACCGGGAGCAAAGGATTGTTCAGCGCGGGCAGACCAGATTTCGCCGTGGACACGGATGCGCCCCACGAAGTCCTTCCACTCGACCACCTCGCCGATGCTTCCGATCATCTGTTCGGCACCCGTCGTGGCGGGGCGGCTACGCGCCTTCACGGCGGCGCCCAGCACGAACAACGCGAGAGCTCCCGTCGTTAGCGCTGCGGCGATTACGAGCGGCAGAGACACTGAAATATTGATGTCCGCCCCGGCCGGATCGAACAGGAACATGGACCCGGCAATGAATGCGATCACGCCGCCGATTCCGAGAATTCCAAAGCCAGGCGCAAAAGCCTCGGCAATCATGAGGCCGATGCCGAGCACGACGAGGCCAAGCGCGGCGAATTGTACCGGTAGCGTGGACAGAGCCGTTAGCCCGAGCAGCAAGCAGACCGCACCAATGACGCCGGCCACAAGCCCGCCCGGATTCCAGAATTCGAACAGAATCCCATATATCCCGATTAGCAGCAGGATGAATGCGACGTTAGGATCGGAAATGGCGCCCAAGAGCCGAGTGCGCCAATCCGGCTCGAACACGACTCGCGCCACGCCCTTTGTTACGATCGTATGTTCCACTGCGTGGATCGTAGCCTTGCGGCCGTCGATTTGCGTAAGCAGATCGTCGAGATCGCGGGCGACCACGTTGATCACGCCTTCCTTAAGCGCATCCTCTGCGGTGAGGGTCGCGGCGTCCCTGACGGCCTTCTCCGCCCATTCGACGTTGCGGCCGCGCAATTGTGCGAGACTGCGCAGCATCGCGATAGTGTCATTGAGTGACTTGCGCTGAGCGGCGGTTTCGGTCGCAGGAGCACCCTTGTCCTTCTCATCCCGTTTGGGCTCTGCTGGCCGTGGTAGTCCGGGGAGGCCGCCTATCTCGATCGGCGTAGCTGCCCCTACATTCGTGCCCGGCGCCATCGCGGCAACATGTGCCGCATAGACGAGGAATGTTCCCGCGGACGCCGCGCGCGCACCGCCCGGAGATACGTAGACAATCACGGGAATTGGTGATGCCAGAAGCTGCTGGATGATATCGCGCATTGAAGTGACAAGGCCGCCCGGCGTGTCAAGCTGAATGACCAGAGCGCGCGCGTTTTCTTGACGAGCCTTAGCGAGCGCATCGGTGATCAGACGCGTCGCCGCGACTCCGATCGCGCCTTTGATCTCGGTGACAAGTATCGGACCGCTTCGCTCGGCAGCCCGCAGCGCAGAAATTGAACCGGCCGCACATAAAACGATCAATGCAATAGCAACAAAGCACCCACACGCGAGCAATCGCTTTGCAGCTCTGCCTGATACAAACCTCATTTTGAAATTTTACGCCTCCGCCGACGCTATTTTTTGATATGCATCAATAGCGCTGAAAAGCCACTATTGTCCTTGAGCTTCAGAGGCGCTTCGGAGGCGGCTCCACTCTTCTGCGTATTGGCCGTATCGATCATCTGGTTGCAGATGTGACCGCACATTGAGAGTCTCGATCTACAATTGGCTGTCACGATGACCGAAAGCCCTGTGATCGACATATCGACTTCCGTGGGTCGGAGGACGCCGGTTCACAAGCTGCGCTGCGCGGCCGCGCAGCACGATCCGGCGGCGGCGGCATCAATTTCGCTCGCGTCGTTCATAAACTGGGCGGCGAAGTCACCGCAGTAAGTAATCGAGATTTGGGTATGAGCGTACGTCGTGTCCCGACAATGGGGCTATCGCGCAGTCAGGATCGAGAGCGAAAGACATGTCAGAAGTCGCGGAGAGGCGCGCGCAGTGGCGAACCCGAAGTGGCTTCATTCTGGCTTCCCTTGGAGCCGCAATCGGTTTGGGATGAGGGGTCTGGCGATCGCACTGTTCGTCGGTTGGCACTGGCGTGAGGCAGACGCCGCCGAGGCGGTCGGATTTCAGCGATGGTGGCTGGCGCGATTATGGCGGATTTTGGTACGTTATGTCGCGCCAGCAATGGCCTCATCATATTTATGCGATCGCTGTCGATCATCTGAGAACGAGCCCAGATACGAAATCAGATCGGACGGATGCGCCTGTCGACTTCCGACTTGATCGCGAGCGCGATCAGGCGGCCTTAGCGCGGGCAGTCGCGCGCGATTCAGCCTGCGAAGTGTCAGCCTGCTTCTCGCTGCCCATCGGCATCAATGACGGCGCAGCAGCGCCGATGACTGTCATGCATTCTTGCTGGCAGGCCAATCCGTCGGCCATCAATCGCTGGAAAGCACCGCTGGCCCATTCCTGATATTCACGAACCAAGTCAACCGGTGTTTCGGCTTTGCACATCCGTTGCGCCGCTTCGAGCGCGGAATGTGTTCCGGCATGGCGTCGTTCGAACCAGCCGTCGGCAAATACCTGCATGGCGTCGAGAATCTTGTCCTGGTTCTCCCAGAACGAGCACGCATTCTTTCGCATCGCCTCCGACATTTCGGAAGTTGGGAGAAACATGCGTTGCATGGCGTTCAACTGCTCGGTCACATTCAAGGACTTCATGTTGCATTCCTCCATAAGGTTACTTCGCAGCACCCCAACCCAGGTCGGCCAATATGTTCAGCGGTCAAACACGTAGCTGCCAGGCGCAGCCTCAATCGGGCCAAGCCCGATTGCAGGCGCTCCTAGTGTGGGTGGCGCGACAGGCGCCGAGGAGTTTGTCTTTAGCCATTGCACCCACGCGGGCCACCACGATCCAGGCACAGGATCGTGGGCTTCCAACCAGTGATCCGGCGAAACGTAAGCGGCCGTGTGGGGGTGCGTGCCCATTCGATATTCGCGCTTCGAATTCGTCGGTGGATTGATGATCCCGACGTTATGCCCGCCCGTCGTCAACGCGAAGGTGACGTCTACGTCGGCCTGCAGGTGGATCTTGTAAACCGACCTCCACGGTGCGACGTGGTCCCACTCCGTCGCCACTACAAACATTGGCACGTCGATATTGGAGAGTCCGACCGGCATTCCGCCCACGACATAACGGCCTGCCGCCAGATCGTTATTGAGAAACAACCGTCGCAGGTATTCGCTGTGCATGCGATAAGGCATGTGGCTGCCATCGGTGTTCCACGCCATCAGATCGGACATCGGCGTGCGGCCGCCAAGAAGATAGTCGCGCACGAGCCGCGACCAGATCAGGTCGTTCGAGCGCAGAAGGTGGAATGCGCCGGCCATTTGCCTCGCCTCCAATCTTCCGCGTTGCCACATCAGGTCTTCCAGAAAGGTGACCTCGCTCTCGTCAATGAAGAGCGTCAGTTCGCCGGCATCGGCAAAATCCGTCTGTGCCGCCAAAAGCGTGAGCGTCTTGAACGCGTGCTCCTTGCGTCGTCCGAACGCAGCAGCGGCGATCGCGAGCAGGGTGCCGCCCAGACAATAGCCGACGGCATGGATGAGATGGCCGGGGACCACTGCCTTGATCGCAGCCAGCGCGGCTTCGATCCCGAGCGACAGGTAGTCGTCGATGCCGAGATCGTGGTGCTCGGGCCGGGGGTTGCGCCACGAGATCATGAAAACGGTGTGGCCCGCCTGCACGAGATGCCGCACCAGCGAATTCTCTGGCGAAAGATCCAGGACGTAGTACTTCATGATCCAGGCCGGCACGATCAGAACAGGCTCCGGGTGTACCTGATGGGTCGTTGGGCTGTACTGGATCAACTCGATCAGCTCGTTTCGGAAGATGACCGAGCCGGGCGTGCACGCTATGGTCTCGCCGACCCTGAACGCCTCCGCTCCGACCGGCGGGCGGCCGGACAGGGCCCGCTGCAGGTCGTCCGTAAAATTGCGTGCACCGTCCCACAGGTTCTTGCCGCCGGTTTCAAGCGTCTTGCGCAGAACTACCGGATTGGTGGCAACGAAGTTGCTGGGGGCGAACTGGTCGAGAGCCTGCCTGGCCAAAAACGACACCTCACGCGCGTTGTGCGGCGATACGCCCGGCACCATTGTCGTCGCCTGCTCCCACCAATCCTGCTGCATGAGGAACGCTTGCTGAATCACGTTGAACGGCCACGCCGACCATGACGAATCCGCGAAGCGCTTGTCTTGCGGCAGGGATGTCACGCACGTTTCCGCTGGCCCCGCCCCAAGATGCGCACAGTTGGCCGCGTACGCCCAGAGCTGCAGTGAGCGCTTGGTCGCAAGTTCGAGCATGTGTTGCTGAAACCCAGGTGCCACGATGAGATGGCCGAGCCAATCTGTGTAGGCATTCAGCAAAGAAAGCGGCGAACGCCCCGAGGTTGCGCGCATGATTGACGAGCGCACAAGCCGATCAAGATCACTGCGCGCAACCGTGTTAGGCGCTATCGATGTTTCTTCATTCCGAATCTGCGACGACTTGACGCGCTGAGACGCCCTGTCACCTCGGTGCGAAGCAATGCTTACGGCGGTGGTAGCCTGTCGAGCGAGATTGCTCCGCTGCCGCGCCTCTGTCGGAGACTGATTTCTCATGTGATTTGATTATCATTATGAATGACTGCCGCTGTTGATCTGAGTCAATGCGAACAGGTTCACGTTATCGTCTGTCAATCTTCGAAATTTTCGCAAATGACGTTAGGGAGAAAATGAGCTTCAAGGATGCGTTGCTTATGCTGATTAGCTACCCAGAGCCAACGCTGCGTGGGAGCCTTGACCAAGTGGTCGTGTTCGGTGCCGCACACTTATGTCCGCGATTCCTTTGAGATCGGCGTGAGGGTGCCCGACGACAGCAATTTCTTTGCCAATACTTTGTTGAACCCTCCCCGGCATCATCGCTGCCGAGAAACAGTGAGCTGCGGCCAACGCACGTGACCTGCTTGATTCATTCGAAGCTGCGGCAAAGCAGCGCGGCATCTTGGGCAAACGACTTCCTGAGCGGTGCTTGACCGCACTGGTTCCTGACTTGCTAGTTGATCATGCCCGTCTGCATGACCTCACCATTGTCCTGTTCGCGACGGCGACGGCATAGAGCACTGGCATTGACCAGCACCATCACGGGATTTCGATCGCTTTCGCATCTGCTGTTTGAGCCCAGCTTTCGGCCATCGTTTGTGAGGTCGAAGCGATAATTTTTGGTTCCGGCCGCCCCACATTTACTATCCCAAAACCGCAAAAATGCACTGATACATTCGCCCTCGATACGGTGCTTATCGCTTGGGATTTGACCTGGCCTGCATCCCGGACCGTGGCAGATGCCCTTCCAATTCTGCAAAAGACGAAGCGCGTAACCGTCGTTGCAGTTGTAAATAGGGAAGTAATCGATACGCAGCGATCTAGCGCAGAGCTAGCAAAGTATCTGGCGCGTCATGGTGTCGAATCATCCCAGACACCGTCAACGCTGAGGGTTGTCATATTGGAGACATCCTCAGGTCTCGTGTTGCGTCGCGGAGCGCAGATTTTCTTGTTGTGGGAGCGTATGGTCACTCGCTCGGTCGAGATTTTATCTTGGGAGGAGCAACCAAGAGTATGATCGCTTAACCGCGGGGCTGGTGCAGCGGCGCTGCTGGCCCGGCTCATTGAGGCATGTCAACGGTCGGTGACGCATGCTCGGTTAGAATAAAATTTCTCGCCGGCTCCGATCTGTGGGAATCTGTAACCTAGGCCGGCCCGTGTCTGATGGCCGCGGACCGGTCGGCGGAGGCCAATGCATATGTTCGCAACCGTGATGTCCGACAGCAACCACCCAAAGCAGGAAACAACGACGGTGCCGCTCGGGCGGGCACTGTCGCCGTCGGCGCTGCGTCGCCGCACCGACCCGAACCGCCTTTCCGGAGCGTCTGATCCATACGATGCCGATGGGCTGATTGGCCAACACCGCGCCAGCGACGCCATCCGGTTCGGCAGCGCCATCCGGAAGCCCGGATTCAACCTTTATGCCATGGGCCTTGCAGGCACCGGACGACGCACGTCGATCTTGGCTTTCCTAAGAAAACGCGCAAAGGACGAGCCGACACCCGACGACTGGGCCTACGTCAACAACTTCAAGTCGCCGGACAAGCCGCAAGCACTGCGCCTGCCGGCGGGGATCGCGCTGCGTTTCCGTGATGCAATGGATGAAATGATCGCGGACCTTGGCGAAGCGCTGCCGGCCATGTTTGATTCGGACGACTACAAGTCGCGCCGAAGCGCCATCGATCAGGAACTGGAGGAGACCCAGGAAGGCGCGTTCGCGAAGCTCGACGATAAGGCGCGCGCCAAATCGATCACCATTATGCGCACGCCGGTTGGCTTCGCCTTTGCACCGGTCCGCAATGGGCAAGTTATTAAGCCAGAGGAGTTCGAGGTGCTGCCGGCCGATGAGCGCGAGCGCATCCAGACCGACATCAAGCGATTGCAGGAGGAACTCAAAGAGGCACTCGTACGCATTCCGTCGCTTGAAAAGTCCCGGCGCGATCGAATACGCGCCTTAAACAAGGAAATGGCGAGCGTAACAGTCGAAATTGAAATTCGGGAGGTCCGCGACGCGTTCAAAGACATTCCGGGGATTCAGTCATTTCTCGATGACGTTACCTATGACTTGGTCGCTAATGTCGAGGTGTTTCTGGAGTCGGAGGAATCCGCCGCCAGCGCACCGATACCGGTCAATAGCCGGATGTCGCCGGCCAATCCCCGTCTGCGGCGCTACAAGGTCAACGTCATGGTCGGGCATCGGGCCGAAGAAGAAGGTGGCGCGCCGGTCGTTACCGAACCAAATCCGACCTATCAGCAAGTGATCGGCCGCATCGAGCACATCTCGCAGATGGGGGCGCTCGTTACCGATTTCACACTCATTCGTCCGGGCGCTCTGCACCGTGCCAACGGCGGCTATCTCGTCCTCGATGCTCGTGAAATTCTGTTGCGGCCGTTCGCCTGGAACGGCCTGAAGCAGAGCCTGAAGAGTCGCTCTATCACGATCGGTTCGCCCGCAGATCAGTTCAGCATAGTGTCGACGATATCGCTTGAGCCTGATCCGATTCCACTCGACACCAAGATCGTGCTGATCGGAGACCGTTCGCTCTATTATATTTTGACGATGCTCGATCCGGACTTTCCCGAACTATTCAAGGTCGAAGTTGATTTCGACGACGAATTCGATCGCACAGACAAAAACATCGCGGCTTACGCACAACTGATTTCCGCGATTGCGGCACGCGAGGAGATAAAGCCTATTGATCGCAGCGCACTCGCCCGTTTGATTGATGAAATTGCGCGGCTTGCGGAAGACGCAGAGAAACTTTCGCTCCAGGTTGGTACCGTGATCGACATCCTGCGCGAGGCCGACCACTGGGCGAGCGTTGCCGGGCGCATGCAGATCGCGGCCGAAGATGTCGCGCGTGCGATATCCGAGCGCCGCCGCCGTTCTGCTCGGGCGCGCGAACGCGCTCACGAGGCAATCAACCGCAACATCGTGTTGATCGACATCGCCGGTGCGGTGGTTGGCCAGGTCAATGGACTGTCCATTCTGCAACTCGGGATGCACAATTTCGGGCGTCCCACGCGCATAACGGCGCGCGCGAGACTAGGCACCGGCCGGGTCATCGACATCGAGCGCGAGGTCGAACTGGGCGGCCCGCTACATTCAAAGGGAATTCTGATCCTCTCCGGCTTTCTCTCCTCCCGCTACGCGCAGGATGTCCCTATTTCGCTGCAGGCGAGCTTGGTGTTCGAGCAGTCCTACGGAGGGGTCGATGGCGACAGCGCGTCGTCGGCCGAACTCTATGCCTTGCTTTCGGCACTTTCGGGGGTCCCCATCCGCCAGTCCTTCGCGGTTACCGGTTCGGTCAACCAATTGGGTCAGGTGCAGGCGATCGGCGGCGTAAACGACAAGATTGAGGGCTTCTTCGATGTCTGCGCCGCGCGTGGCCTGACCGGGGATCAGGGCGTGCTCATCCCGATCGCCAACGTCAACCACCTGATGCTGCGCGACGACGTGGTTGAAGCCTGTCGCGCGGGACGGTTTGCGGTCATCCCAGTCGCGACCATTGACCAGGGAATCGAGATCTTGACCGAAAGGGTGGCAGGAACGCGGCAAGACGATGGACGGTTCCCGCCGGACAGCATCAACGGCTTGGTCGAGGCCAGGCTACAGGAATTTGCAGCACTGCGCCGGCACTATGGCGTGGACCGCGCAGATGGTGAACGCAATGACTCGTCTACCTGAAACAGGCGGACGCCGGCGACTCGTTCTGTCCGCGTCCACGCGGCATGACGTCGAGACCGGCCTTCCGGTCTTGCTGGAATTGGCCGCGGCGCTGCACTCGGAGCTCACCGCACTGTTCGTGGCGGACGAAGCGCAACTTGCGGCCTGCGCGCTGCCGTTTCCATCCTTGGTCGGTTTCTCGGGCGGTACATTCAACTTTGATCCGGGCCGTTTCGAGGCCGTAGTCCGTCACGAGGCCGAGGCATGTAGGCGGATTTTGGCGCATGCGGCTGAGCGCGCGCGTTTGGCCTGGACCTTCGAGACGCTGCGCGGAGAATCAATGCGGCTTATGCGCGAAGCGAGCACTGCCGGCGACATTCTGGTGATCAACTACGGCCGCTTGGCCCCCTCGTTAGCCGAGATGATCGCGATGGCCCGCGATTTTGTGCCGCACCGTGGTGGCGTGCTGTTTGTACGCGGACGCACCGTACGCCGCGACGGGCCGCTGGTGCTTATCGAGCCACTGGATTCCCCGATGGACGGGCTTGCGCAATTCGCGAGCACGTTGGCGCGTGAGCTTGGCGCTTCGGTGAGCTGGGCTACGCAAGCGGTGGACGAAGGATACGGCGACTTTGCGCGTGCACGACTGCTATTGGGCACGATCGAAAGCCCGTTGCTAGATAATGTGGCGGGATTGCAGCGGATCATGTCCAACGTTCGCCCTCCGCTGTTGCTGATGCGGAGCGATTTCGATGAATAAGGGTCTTGCTTGCGACGGAGCCCGGCTTCCAGGTCGTAGAAAGAGGATACCGGCCTCGTGAACACAGCGCGAGAACAGTGGACCAGTCCTTCAGGCTTTGTTTTGGCGACCGTCGGCGGGGCGGTGGGCCTAGGAAATATTTGGCGTTTCTCCTACGTCGCGGGCGAGAACGGCGGCGCCGCCTTCCTTTTTGTCTATCTCGCGTGCGTGGTGTTAATCGGCATACCATTGATGATCGCGGAGTTGATGATCGGTCGCCACGCTCAGGGAGATGCGATCAGCTCTTTCGAGATCCATCGCAAACCCAGCCCGTGGAATTTAGTTGGCTGGCTCGGCGTCATCGCGGCCTGCTTCTTGCTCAGCTACTACGCCGTCATCGCCGGATGGGCGCTCAAGTATTTCGTCGGCGCCGCGACGGGCGCACTCTGGAGCGCGGCCGCCGCCGATTATGGCGGCTATTTCAGGCAGTTCATTTCCGATCGCGCCGAGCCGGTGGCGTGGCAAGCCGTCGCCCTCGCGATGACGATGTTCGTCGTTGCAGGCGGTGTCCGGCACGGAATCGAGCGTGTCAACCGCCTGCTGATTCCATTCCTTGCTGTCATTGTTGTCGTCCTCGCGGGCTATGCTCTCACACTGCCCGGTGCCAGCAACGGCGTTACATTCTTGTTCGCCCCGGATTGGGCAGTCTTGCGCGAGCCGAAGGTCTACGCGGCAGCGTTGGGTCAAGCGTTCTTTTCGCTAGGCGTCGGGATGGCGTTCTTCGTGACTTATGGGAGTTACATGCCGCGGACCTTCTCGTTGCCTGCGTCTGCGACGATCGTCGCCGTCGGCGATACGCTCTTTGCCATCGTTGCCGGGCTGGCGATATTTCCTGCAGTTTTTGCCCTCGGCGGGAATCCTGCGGCAGGACCTGAACTGGCTTTCATCACTCTTCCGCAGGTTTTCCTCAAGATGCCCGGAGGAACTGCGATCGGCATCGTTTTTTTCTTGCTGCTCGCGACCGCCGCGCTAACTTCAATGGTCGCCTTGCTCGAAATTCCGGTGGCGGCGATGACGCACCGCCGTCGGGCGCGCCGCTGGTACGCCACGGCGATCACCGGCGGATGCGTCTTTCTCATAGGAGTGCCGTCGGCGCTCAGCTATGGCGTGCTCAGTCACGTGCGCATCGGGTCGCACGGCATTCTTGATGC
>LNFM01000303.1_pt1 | contig 50744 bp, 47 predicted proteins | sample 596031 | NCBI WGS metagenome assembly LNFM01 (sample SAMN04254537, study PRJNA301005) | activated carbon metagenome | isolation source: dual media filters at the Ann Arbor, Michigan drinking water treatment plant | place: USA: Ann Arbor | reverse complement strand
CGCGGCGTGCACGGTTGCAGTCGCGATCTGAATCGCCTGTATCGCGACACGCCGGCGCTGCATGAACTCGATTTCGAGTCGTCCGGCTTCCAGTGGATCGACTGCCACGACGCCGATCAGTCGGTGGTCGCCTTTGTTCGCCGCGCGCGCGACGGCAGCATCGCCATCGTGCTGCTCAACTTCACGCCGGTCCCGCGCGAAGGCTATCGCATTGGCGTGCCGCAGGGCGGTCACTATCGTGAAGCCTTCAACAGCGACTCGCGCCACTACCGCGGCGCGGACGTCGGCAACGGCGCTGGCCTCGATGCCGAACGCATGCCGTGGATGGGGCTGCCGTTCTCAGTGGTCGCCACCTTGCCGCCGCTCGGCGCGGTGATCCTGCTTCCAGAATGAAACGACCCACAGGTTCCCTGCGGTCGCTGCCGCCCGAGAGGGCGGCAGCGATCTGGGGTGGCCCGGCTGCGCAGGCCGCTGGTCCCCTTTGCTGACATGAAAGTCCTGTTCGCGACCTCGGAAGCGGTGCCGCTCATCAAGACCGGCGGTCTCGCAGACGTGAGCGGCGCCCTGCCGGACGCGCTGCGCAAGCAAGGCGTCGATGTGCAGGTGCTGCTGCCCGGCTATGGTCCGGTGCTGGGCTGGATCGACGGTCGCTCGCAGGTGGTTGCCGAACTCCACATCGCGCCGTTTCCGCCGGTGCGCCTGCTCGCGGCGACGTTCCCTTCCAGGGTTCCGCTGCTCGTGCTCGACTGTCCGGAGCTCTACGCGCGTGGCGGCGGTCCGTACCAACAGGTCGGCGGCGACGACTGGCCGGACAACGACATCCGGTTCGGCCTGCTGTCCCGTATCGCTGCAGCGCTGGCACACGAAGCGAGTCCGATTCCTTGGCGTCCCGACGTGCTCCACTGCAACGACTGGCAGACCGGTCTCGCGCCGGCGTACCTCGCCTTCATGCCGGGTGCCCGTGCCCGCACGTTGATGACTATCCACAACCTTGCCTATCAGGGCATCTTTCCGCCGACGTCGCTGCCAAGGGTCGGCCTGCCCTGGGACTCGTTCAAGGTGGACGGGGTGGAGTTCTACGGCAACCTCTCGTTCCTGAAGGCCGGTCTTCACTATGCCGACCGGCTGAGCACGGTGAGCCCGACCTACGCCCGCGAGATCCAGAGCGAACCCCTCGGTTTCGGGCTGCAGGGGCTTCTGGCGTGGCGGGCGAAGGACCTGACCGGCATCGTCAACGGCATCGATACCGACGCCTGGAATCCGGCGACCGATGAATTGATCCCGAGGCGCTACAAGTCGGCCACGCTGGCGCGCAAGATCGACGACAAGCGGGCACTGCAGGAGCGCATGGGGCTGGAGCCGTCCGCTTCGACGCCGGTCCTCGGCGTGGTCAGCCGCTTCACCTACCAGAAGGGCCTCGACCTGGTGGTCGCCGCGACCGAGCGCATGCTGAAGCTGCCGGTGCAGCTCGCGGTGCTGGGTTCCGGAGATACGATCCTGGAGAATGGTTTTCGGGAACTGGCGCGCCAGCACGCCGGTGCAATCTCGGTTCAGGTGGGATTCGACGAAGCGCTGTCGCACCTGATCGAGGCCGGGGCCGACGTCTTCCTGATGCCGTCGCGCTACGAACCGTGCGGCCTCAACCAGATGTACAGCCAGCGCTACGGTACCCCTGTCATTGCCAGGGCTACTGGCGGCCTGGTCGACACGGTGGTCGACTGTACGCCGCAGACCCGGGCCGCCGGGACCGCGACCGGCTTCCTGTTCCAGGAGGCAAGCCCCGACGCGCTGTACGCAGCGGTGGAGCGGGCCGTCGCCGCGTATCACGACCGGCGCCTGTGGCGGCAGCTGCAGCGCCAGGGCATGGACCGCGATTACAGCTGGGATGCCTCGGCGAAGGGGTATTCGGCACTCTATGACTCGGTGGCGGCCCCCCTCTAAAGGGTGGCAAAATCGCGGTTCCGGAGCATAACGATACGGCCCCGCGCGGGCCGCTACGACTGGTGGAGGGGTGAAATGATCGGAGACAGGATCGAAACCAACATCGCGGGCGGGCTTGACGTGCCGCTGCCGCGCATGGTGCACGTGCGGCAGAAATTCGACCGCCCGCGCCTCGCCAGCGTGACCGCGACCGTGGTGGAGCAGTTCAAGCGCCCCGAAGTCCGTGCCAAGGTGAAGCCCGGCATGACCATCGCCGTCGGTTGCGGCAGCCGCGGCATCAACAACATCGCCGAGTGCACCAAGCAGGTCATCGCCGAACTGAAGGCGCTGGGTGCGAAGCCTTTCATCTTCCCCGCCATGGGCAGCCACGGTGGCGCCACCGCGGAAGGCCAGCGCGAAGTGCTCGAAGGCTACGGCATCACCGAGGCCACCATGGGTTGCCCGGTGCATTCGCAGATGGACGTGGTGGAACTCGGCAAGCTCGACAGCGGCATGCCGGTCTACATGGACAAGCTCGCGGCCGCCGCCGACGGCGTGGTGCTCATCTGCCGCGTCAAGCCGCATACCAATTTCCGCGCGCCGATCGAGTCGGGCATCGTCAAGATGATGACCATCGGCATGGGCAAGATCATCGGTGCCACCACGCTGCACACGGACGGTATGGACGCTTTCGGTGAGCTGCTGCCCAATGCGGCGCGCCTCATCATGGCGAAGAAGAACTTCCTGATCGGCGTCGCCATGGTCGAGAACGCCGCCGATGAGACCGCAATCATCGAGGCGGTGCCGGGCGAACAGGTGTTCGATCGCGAGCCGGTGCTGCAGGCCAAGGCGAAGTCGCTGATGGCGCGCCTGCAGTTCGACGAGATCGACGTCCTGGTGGTCGAGAGGATCGGCAAGAACATCTCGGGTTCGGGCATGGATCCGAACATCACTGGCCGCAACTGCAGGTTCACCGAGTGGGACATGAAGCCGCTCGTGAAGAAGATCGCCATCCTGGGCCTGACTCCCGAGACCCACGGCAATGCCACCGGCCTCGGCCTGGCCGACGTCATCACCATGCGGCTGTATCGCGACATCGACATCGCCAAGACCTACGCGAACGTGATCACGTCCACCTACCTGGACGGCGCCGGCATCCCGATCATCATGAACACCGACCAGGAAGCGATCCAGCTCGCGGTGAAGACCGTGGTGCGGGTCAAACCGCAGGACACGAAGATCGTGCGCGTCGCCAACACGCTCGAGATCATGGACATCCACGTCTCCGAGCCGTTGCTGCCGCTGGTCAAGGCGAACCCGTCCATGTTCGAGATCGTGGGCGACCTGGAAGCGTTCAAGTTCGACGCCAAGGGCACGCTCTATCCGATGCTCGGCAAGCACCGCGAGCACGCGACCGCGTAACGCACGGCTTTCCGGAGTAGCGGCAGTGCACGTCCACCTCGATGCGGTCGGTGGCGTCGCGGGTGACATGTTCATCGCGGCGGTCACCGACGCTTTTCCGCACCTGCGCGAGGGCATGTTGAAGGCCATCGCGCAGGCCGGACTGCCGCCGGACATCGAGTGCCGATTCGCAGCGCATCGCGATCACGCGTTGACCGGTAGCCGGTTCATCGTGGACGAGCAGCAACATCGCGATGATCCGAAGCACCACCAGCATCGGGATTTCGCCGATATCCGCGAGCACCTGCTCGAGTCGGACCTCAGTCCGGAGGTGAAACACCACGCGGTGGCCATCTTCACCCTGCTTGCTGCGGCGGAGGGCAAGATCCACGGGGTCGCCCCCGAGGACGTCTCGTTCCACGAGATAGGCGAGTGGGATTCCATCGCGGACATCGTGGGCGCCGCCTGGTTGATCACGGCGCTCGGTGCCGAGTCGTGGTCCATCGGCACCTTGCCGTTGGGGTCGGGCTTCGTGCAGACTGCCCATGGGCGACTGCCGGTGCCGACACCCGCTGCGGCACTGTTGCTGGAAGGTTTTGCGTGCGCCGACGACGGCTTTCCGGGCGAGCGCGTGACACCGACCGGTGCAGCGATCGTGCGGCATCTGAAATGCAGCCAGGAACCAGATCGCACCACGCGCAGGCTCGAGCACAGTGGCTATGGTTTCGGCACGAAGGTCTTCATCGGCTTGAGCAACGTGCTGCGCGTGCTGGCCTTCGAGACGGCCGGTCTCGAGTCGGACGAGTCCGGTTCCGAAGTGGCGTTGATCCAGTTCGAAGTGGACGACCAGACACCGGAGGATCTCGCGATCGCGCTCGATCGTTTGCGTTCCCATCCTGCGGTGCTCGATGTGTTTCAAAGCCCCGTCTTCGCCAAGAAGGGTCGCATTGCGGCGCATATCCAGGTGCTCGCCGACCCGCAGGCTCTCCAGGCCGTGGCGCAGTTGTGTTTCCTGGAAACAGCGACCATCGGATTGCGTCACCAGATGGTGAAACGCCAGACGCTGCCGCGCGATCTCAAGGTGGTGCAGGTCGAGAATCGGGCCGTGCGCGTCAAGATCGCGCAGCGGCCGCAGTCGACGACCGCGAAAGCGGAGAGCGACGATACCGCCCAGGTGCCTGGCTTCGATACACGCTCCGCGCTGCGTCGTACCGCGGAGGCTGAGGGCCTCAAGGACCACGACTAAGATGGGCGCAACCCAATCACAACTCGACCGGCTCGAAGCCGTCCTCGCCCAGATGGGCGAAATCGCGGTGGCCGTGAGCGGCGGCGTCGATAGCCTGACTCTCGCCACCTTCGCGCACCGCCGGCTGGGCGAGCGCGTCGAGATGTTCCACGCCACCTCGCCCGCTGTGCCGCCCGAGGCGACATCGCGCACGCAACGGCTGGCACAGACGGAAGGCTGGTCCTTCGCCGTGATCGACGCCGGTGAGTTCGCGCGTGAGGAGTACCGAGCCAATCCGGTGAATCGTTGCTTCTACTGCAAGACCAGCCTGTACGGTGCGATCCGGCCTGCCACTGGCGCGCAGATCGTGTCGGGCACCAATCTCGACGATCTGGGCGAGTACCGCCCGGGGCTCGAGGCCGCGCGCGACCACGATGTCCGGCACCCCTTCGTGGAGGCCGGCATCGACAAGGCCGGCGTGCGCGAGATCGCGCGCCATCTCGGGCTCGACGATGTCGCCGAACTTCCTTCTGCACCGTGTCTGTCGAGCCGGATCGAGACCGGGATTGCCATCGACCCGGCGATGCTGGCAGGGGTGCACGCCGCCGAGCAATGGGTGACGGCCGCGCTGCAACCGCGCACCGTGCGTTGCCGTGTGCGTGCGGGCGGTGCGGTGATCGAGCTCGATCGCGAGGCGCTGGCGGGCCTCGACGAATCCCGTCGCATCTCGCTGTCCGGCGAGATGGCGAAGCTCTTCCGCGATCGCGGCTTCGATCTTGCAGTCTCGTTCGCGCCCTATCGCACCGGCAGTGCCTTTCTCATCCGCGAATTGAAATCACCTGCTGACTCGTGAACATCCACCGAGACATCAAGCTCGACTTCGAGCGCCGCGCCCGCATCGGTCTTGACGAAGCGATCCTCGCGAGTGGCAAGACGGTCGCCCATCTCACCGCCATACTCGACGAAGCGGCGCAGCACAACGCGCGCTTCCTGTTCACTCGTCTCACGCGCGAGCAGAGGGACGCGCTGCCGGAACAGCATCGTTCCCGCATCGACTACGACGATCTGTCCCGTACCGGGTATTTCGGCGATCCGATGCCGCTGTTGACACAGACGCGCATCGCCGTGGTTGCAGCCGGCACCTCCGACATCAACGTGGTGCGCGAGATCTCGCGCACCCTGCAGTGGTACGGCGAGCCTGCGCTGGAGGTCACGGATGTAGGGCTGGCCGGCGTCTGGCGGTTGCTCGAGCGCATCGAGGAGATCCGCCACATGCCCGTGGTGATCGTGGTGGCGGGCATGGACGGCGCGCTGCCCACGGTGGTGGGCGGCCTGGTGCCGGGTGTCGTGATCGGTTGTCCCACGTCCAATGGCTATGGCGTGGCGACGGGCGGGACGGCGGCGCTCAATACGATGCTGTCGAGCTGCTCGTCCGGTTTGCTGGTGACCAACATCGACAATGGTTTCGGTGCTGCCTGCGCGGCGTTGCGGGTGCTGCAGGCGCCTCGGTAAAGAGTACTTCCGTACTTCCTGAAACACGAAGGGCACGAAGGACACGAAGGTACACGAAGAAACCCGAGCAGCAGTCCTTGCTTTTCCTTCGTATCCTTCGCGTCCTTCGTGCTGGATGAGGCTTCAGGTTTTTGACTCGCAGCGCTTATCAAGGAGAGAACCATGGGACTCTTGGACCAGATCGCGGGCGCACTCGGCGGCCAGGCGGGCGGCGGCTCGGGACAGAACCAGATGTTGCAGCTCGTCATGCAGCTGCTGCAGAACCAACCGGGCAGCCTGCAGGGACTGATCGAACAATTCACCCGGGCCGGGCTCGGACCACAAGCCGCTTCCTGGGTCGGCACCGGCCAGAACCTGCCGATCTCTGCCGACGACCTGATGAAGGTGTTCGGCGGTGGCGGCGGTCAGCTGCAGGACATGCTGTCGAAGCTCGGCATGCAGCAGAGCGATGCCATGGGCGGGCTCGCGCAGATGTTGCCGGGCGTGGTCGACCGCCTCACGCCGAACGGCAGCGTGCAGGACGACACGGTCGCGCAGGGCCTGGATCTGCTGAAGAATCTGAAATTCTAGAGAGCTGGTGCCGCGCTGCCTTCCAGGAGGCAATCGTCGGCGAGGGTCGTGAGCGGTGAGAAATCCCGGTTCGCGAACCATTCGGCGCGCTTGCCCGAGGTGGTCGGGTTGTCGCACGACGCCACGTTGAGATAAGCGATGGTGCGCTCGAAGGGCGTGATGTTGCCCACCGACCCGTGCACCAGATTGCAGTGCATGAAGAGCGCTGTTCCGGCTGGCCCGGTGACGGCGTCGACGCCGCCCTCTTCGGTGAGTTCCGCGATCAGCGCTTTGGGCAATTCCATCACCGAGTAGCCGCTGCGGTCGAGGTCGCGCGCGGTGTCATCGATGTGGCCGTGACGCTGCGACCCCGGAATCACCATGAGCGGCCCGTTGGCCGCCGTCATGTCGTTCAGGAACAGGCCGATCATCAGGGCCTGCGGCGAGCGCATGCCATCTTCGAAGCGCCAGGTGGCGTAGTCCTGATGCCACCACCAGCCCTGGCCGTCGAAGGCGGCCTTGGGGTTGAGGCGGGTCTGGTGGATATAGATGTCACCGCCCAGCAGCTGGCGCGCCGGCTCGATCCATCGCGGGTGCCGTGACAGCCGCCGGTACACGTCGTCGAACCGATGCGCTCCATAGACCACGCGTACCGCGTCGTTGCTCCGTTCGCGCACCACTTCGGGCCGATCGGTCATGGTCTTGATGCGATCGAGCGCATCGCGCAACCGGGCGACCTCGGGGCGCGAGAACAGCGCCGGCACGGTGACGTAACCGTTGCGCTCGAAAGCCTTCAGTTGTTCCTGGGACAGCTGCATGCCGCACCTCCACGATCCGACGTTGCGGAGAATAGCAGCGCCGGCCGCTCCCTCACGAGTAGTCGACCGTGGGTCAGGCGTGATGGCCGCCCAGGTAGGCGGCACGCACTTCCTCGTTCCCCAGCAGCTCCTTTGGCGTGCCCTCGACGGTGAGCGTGCCGGTCTCCAGCACGTAGCCGCGATCGGCCACCGACAGCGCCATGTTGGCGTTCTGCTCCACCAGCAGGATGGTGGTCCCGGTGGCGCGGATCCTGCGGATGGTGCCGAACAGGTTCTGCACGATCAGCGGCGCGAGACCGAGCGACGGCTCGTCCAGCAGCAGCAGCTTCGGCTTCGCCATCAGGCCGCGCGCCACGGCGAGCATCTGCTGTTGCCCGCCGGAGAGCGTCCAGCCGAGCGCGTTCTCGAACGACTTGATCTCCGGGAAGATGGTGAACTTCTCGTCGGCCTCTTCCTCGAGCAGTCGGCGGGGCACGCCCTTGCGGTTCGAAGCGCCGAGCAGGATGTTCTCGCGCACGGTCAGGCCGGGAAAGATGCGGCGACCTTCCGGCACATGGCTGATGCCGAGGCGTGCGATCGCTTCCGGGCCGAGCTTGTGGATCGGTCTGCCTTCGAACAGCACTTCGCCCTGCGCCGGGACCACCAGGCCGGAGATGGTCTTGAGGGTCGTGCTCTTGCCGGCCCCGTTCGCGCCGAGCAAGGTGACCAGCTCGCCCTGTTCGACGTGCAGGCTGACGCCCTTCAACGCCTGGACGTTGCCGTAGTAGCTCGCGACGTTGGTGAGTTCAAGCAGCGGCATTCGCTTCTCCCGCGGTGCCGAGATACGCGGCGATCACATCCGGGTTGCGCAGCACTTCGGCCGGCGCGCCTTCGGCGATCTTGCGACCGAAATTGAGCACGGTGATGCGATCCGACACCTTCTCCACGAGACCCATGTCGTGGTCGATCAGGAAGATGGTGAGGCCGTGGCCGCGCAGGCGCTTCAACAGTTCGACAAACTCCATCTTCTCGGTCTGGTTGAGGCCCGCGGCGGGCTCGTCCAGCAGCAGCAGCTTCGGATGTCCGGCGAGTACTCGCGCAATCTCCACCAGGCGCTGGTGGCCGTAAGGCAGGTTCCGGACGATCACATGGGCCCGGTCCGCCATGCCGACGAACTGCAGTGCGGACATGGCACGGTCGCGCAGGGCCTTGTCGCCCTTCGGGATCGGATTGTTGTCGCGCTGCGCGCCCACCATCACGTTCTCGAGTGCGGACAGCGACGCGAACAGGCGGATGTTCTGGAACGTGCGACCGACGCCGCGCCCGGCGCGCTGGTGCGGCTTCAGCATCGACACGTCCTCGCCGTCCAGGACCACCTTGCCGCCGGTGGGCCGGTAGATGCCGCTCACCACGTTGAGCGACGTCGTCTTGCCCGATCCGTTCGGGCCGATCAATGCATGTACGGTGCCGCGCTGCACGTCGATGTCGATGCCGTCCACGGCCTTCAGACCACCGAAGTGCTTCTGGAGGTTCTCGAGTCGCAGCAGCGGGCGCGAGCCGTCGCCCTGGACGTCGAGTACCAGAGGCTGCACCCCGCGGGTGTCGGTCGTGATCTGCGGCGTGGTGAAGTACTTCGCCCGCAGATTCTTGACAAGGCCCCAGATGCCCTCGTAGAGGAACACCATGATCAGAATCACTCCGATGCCGTAGACCGCGAGGTAGACGTCCTTGATGAAGCGCAGTGACTCGGGCAGGTGCTTCAGCCACTCGGGCAGCTGCACGATCAGGACCGTGCCGATGACCCCGCCGAAGGGCGACTGGGCACCGCCCAGCAGGGTGGCGGTCAGGAACTCGATCGAACGCGCGAAGTTGAAGTTGTCCGGGCTGATGTAGGCGAAGCCCCCTGCATAGAGGGCACCGCCGATGGCACCGAGCAATGCCGAGAGCGCGAATGCGATCACCTTGGTGCGCAGCGTATGGACGCCGACCACTTCGGCCGCGAGTTCGTTCTCGCGCACCGAACGCATGGCGCGTCCGAGCCGTGTGCTGGGCAGATACCAGACCGCGAACACGAGCGCGTACAGCACGGCGGTGCACAGCACCAGGTACGCCTTGTCATCCGCCAGCTCCCAGCCGAACAGCGACGGCCGTCCGATACCCGCGATGCCGTCGGGTCCACGGGTGAACTCGACCCAGTTGACCAGGATCAGATCGAAGATCTGCTGGAAGCTGATCGTGATCATGGCGAGGTAATGACCGCCCAGGCGCAGTGTCGTCAGGCCGAGTGCCAGGCCGGCCACGGTCGCGGCCCCGACACCGAGCATGAGCGAGATCCAGAAATTGATGCCGCCGCCGACCGTGCCCAGTGCAACGCCGTATGCTCCAAGCCCGAAAAACGCAGCCTGGGCGAGATTGATCTGCCCCGTGTACCCGAGCACCACCACCATGCCGAGCACGGCAATGGCGTAGGTCACCGCCTGCATGAACATCTGCACCACGTAGGTGCTGACGTGCAGCTGGTAAGGAATCAGCGGCAGCGCGATCGCGATGATCGCGAGCACGATCAGCGCCGGCAGGGAGATCCGGTTCTGCATTCTCAAGCCTTCTCGGACACCTTCTCCCCGAAGATCCCCTGGGGCCGGAAGAGCAGGAACAGGAACAGCGCCAGGAACGCGTAGGCGTCCTTGTAGGGCACGGAGATGTGCTGTGCCGCGAGGCTCTCGATCACGCCGAGCAACAGCCCGCCCACGATGGCTCCTTTGACGTCACCGAAGCCGCCGATGATCGTGGCGGCGAAGGCCTTCAGCGCGATGATGGAGCCCATGCCGATGGACACGAACAGGATCGGTCCCACCAGAACCCCGGCGATTCCGCCCAGCACCGCGCTGTAGATGAAGGTGATGGCAATCATCAACGCCACGGGGATTCCGAGCAGGCGGGCCATGTCCTTGTCCTGGGACGTGGCCTGCAGCTTCTTGCCGAGCAGCGTCTTCTCGAAGAACAGGAAGGTGAAGAACACCAGCGCCACCGTCGCCACCAGGATCACGATGTACTGGCTGTCGAGGAACACGCCGCCCAGGGTGATGCCGTCGAAGTTGAGCAGCTTGTCGAGCGGCTTGGGTTGCGGACCGGCCACGTAGAGCACGGTGTTCTGCAGGAAGATGGACGCGCCCAGGGTACTGATTAGCACCGGCAGGAACGACCGATGTCGCAGCGGGTAGTAGACGCCGTAGTTGAACAGCACGCCGAAGACCGCCATCGCCAGCAAGGCCCCGATGAATGCGATCCAGTAGGGCCAGCCGAGCCCGGTGAAGAACAGCACCATCGCGTAGCCGCCCAGCATGGCGAAATCGCCCTGGGCGAAGTTGACGACGTTCGTGGCGCGGATGATGAGTACGAAGCCGAGCGCCACGAGCGCATAGATGCTGCCCAACCCGAGGCCGGTGAACAGGATCTGCAGGTTTTCAGTGATGAACTCCACGGTCTGCCTCGCTCGGAACCCTTGCCGCCGGACCGTCTTTTCTGACTGCTGCGGTCCGGCGGCGGGTTCCCCTCCCCCTTGTGTGTATCGATTGAAGTGCGTTGTTGCGCAACGTACTTCGATCGAGTTGATCAGGCGCCGGGCTTGGGGCGGCCCGGCGCCCGGCGCAAATCAACAGCTTCGAAACTTTGTCGCGGCTGCGGGCATTCTCGCGGCCATCAATCCTTGAAATCGATGTGCTTGATGAAACTCACCTTGCCGGCTTCGTTCTTCACCACGTTGTAGCCGCGCAGGCCGTCGCCGTTCTCGTCGAAGTTGTAGTTCCCTTCGACGCCCTTCCAGCCCTTGATCGAGACGATCGCCTTGCGGATGGCTTCGGGGTCGGTGCTCTTGGCCGTGTTGATCGCGAGTGCCAGGACCCGCAACGCGTCGTACGCCCAGCTCGAATACACGTCGGGGTCGAGCTTGTAGGTATCGCGGTACTTCTTGGCATAGGCCTTGGATTCGGGGGTCGCGTCCGGCGTGAAATCGGCGATGCCGTAGACGCCATGCAACGCCGGGCCGGCCAGTTTCATCGCGGTGTCGGTGACCACCGAGGGCGAACCCACCCACTCCGCGGTGACCCCGAGTTGCCGGAGCTGCTTCGCGAAGATGCCCACATCCGGCGAGTTGGTCATGTACGACCCGATGACGTCCGCACCCGACTTCTTGATCGCGAGAACCACGGGCGTGAAGTCCTGCGAATTGTTGGTGTAGCCCTGCACCAGAACCGGCGTTACACCCAGATCCTTCAGCGCGGTAGTGAGCGCATTCATGCCTCCTGACCCGAACGCGTCGGTCGAATGGATGATGGCCCACTTCTGCTTCTTGAGCGTGTTGACGCCGAAATCAGCGATCACGCGCGAAGAGTAGGAATCGTTCGGCCGCGCCCGGAACACCCAGCGGTTGTTTACCTTGGTGAGGCTCGGGTCCGTGCCGCCGATCATGGTCGGGATGCCGGCCTTCGCCACCGTGGGCGAGGCGGCCTGGATCTGCGTGCTGCGGATCGGCCCGATGATGGCCACGATCCCGCCTTCGCCGAAGAGCTTGGAGAAGGCCAGCACGGTGCCGGGATTCGTGCTCTGGTTGTCCTCGAGCTTGAGTTCGAGCTTCTTGCCGAGCACGCCGCCGGCGGCGTTGATTTCCGCGAGAGCGAGCTTCGCACCGTTGTGGGTGTATACGCCGGCCTCGGCGTTGGGACCGGTCGCCTCGTTGACCAGCCCGATCTTCACCGTGTCCTCCGCGTGAGCGCAGACGATCCACGCTGCGGCCAACGCAGCCGCGGCGATTCCGGCAAGACGGCGCATCTCCCCTCCCTTCGTGCTGTTGCGCGCCGCGGACCCTCATCCCGAGTCTCTTTCTGCCGGCGCCGGCCCGACGCAACCCGTGGATTGGCGAGCGGGGCCGTATGCTATGGTCCGCTCGAGAACGCTGTCAACGAATTCCCGCGCCGCAGCGCGCCATGCCGACGTTGCCCAATCACAACCCCACCGGACGTTTCTCCGATCGTGTCGCCGACTACGTGCGTGCGCGACCGGGCTATCCGGCCGAGCTCGTGGACGTGCTGGCGCGACGTTGCGACTTCACCCCGCGTGCCGCGATTGCCGACGTCGGCAGCGGTACCGGTTTGCTCGCCCGCCTGTTCCTCGAGCATGGCAACCGCGTGTTCGGCATCGAACCGAACGCCGAGATGCGCGCGGCCGGCGAGGAGTTCCTGCGCGCCTATCCGCAGTTCCGCAGCGTCGATGGCGGTGCGGAGGCGACGACTCTACCGGGTGCCGTCGTCGACTTCGTGACCGCGGGCCAGGCGTTCCACTGGTTCGACCGGGAACGCGCGCGACAGGAGTTCGCCCGCATCCTCAAGCCTGGCGGGTGGGTCGTGCTGATCTGGAACGATCGTCGCCTCGAAGCCACACCGTTCCTGCGCGGGTACGAGGATCTGCTGGTGCGGCACTGCCCCGACTATCTGAAGGTCGTCCATCGCAACGTCGATGCTCCGGCACTGCAGCGGTTCTACGGTCCGCAAGGCTACGCCGAAGTCGTGCTGGACAACCGGCAACGCTTCGACTGGGATGGGCTGGTGGCACGGCATCGCTCGTCGTCCTTCGTGCCGAAGACAGGACACGACGCAGGCATGCTCGAGTTGCGGGCGTTGTTCGACGCCCAGCAGGTCGGCGGTCAGGTCGAATTCGAATACGACACCCGCGTTCAGTTCGGACGTTTATCCTGACGGGAACCTGAACGGAACAACACAGGTCGGACTGGTTCCATGCGCCGCTTGCACATCCTCGTTCCACTGGTCGGCATCGCGCTGCTGTGCGCAGGGTGCAGCACGATCCGGTTGAGCTACAGCCAGGCCGAACGCGTGGGGGTCTGGTACGCTGAGAGTTACGTGTCGCTCGACCGGCAGCAAAGCCGCCTGCTCGGCCAGCAGCTCGAGGACTTCAAGCAGTGGCACTGCAGCACCCAGCTGGCCGGCTATGCTGCATGGCTGCGCGAGGTGGGCGACGAGTTCCAGCCCGGCGTGAATGCTGACCGTGTCGCCAGGCGCCTCGCCGATCTCCAGCAGTTCGCTCGAGTGATGGGGGACCACGCTGCGCCGCGCCTGGATGCGATCAGCCACTCCTTGAGCGACGCTCAGCTGGCCGAACTGCAGCGGAGCTTCGACAAGGGCAACCGGAAGTACCGGGACCGATGGATCGACGTGCCCGAGCCAACGGTCCGGGCCGAGCGCGCGAAGCGCCTGCAAGCGCGCATCGAGTGGTGGATCGGCCCGCTCGGCAAGCGTCAGCGCGCGCTGGTGGAGGCCTGGAGCCGCGAGCTGCGGATGACCGGCCCCGATACGCTGGCGAGTCGCACGCGCTGGCAGTCCGAGCTCGTCCGCACGCTGCAGTATCGCAGCCGGGATATGCAGCGCATGGCGCAGATACGGTCCCTGCTGGCAGAGCCCGACCGCTACTGGACCCAGGGACTGCTCGAGCAGGTGGAGGCGAACCGCAACCTGACGATCGACCTCCTGGTCGATGTCGCCAATGCGATGGACGAAGCTCAGAGCAAGCGCGTGCGTGCCCGAGCTGCCGCGCTCGCCGCCGACTTGGACGGACTCGTCTGCCCCTCGGGTCGCGCGGTCGCGGATGCAGGCTGACTCGATCGTTGCCGTGGGCCGCCGCGTGGTCCCGATGCTGGTACTGGCACTGCTCGCCGTACCCGGCCCATCGGCAGCCGAGCAGCTTTCCGTGATGCACGGCTTCGCGGACCAGACCAGCTTCACGCTCTGGGCCCAGAAGCGCGGACCAGGCCGAATCGGCGTCGAGTTCTCGGAGCTCGACGCCAATCCGGCCGTGCACAGCATCGAAACCGCAGCTTCGCGCGATCACGATTTCGCCGTGGCGCTGCGCCTGGCCGGGCTCGAACCGGGCACGCGCTATCGCTACCGGCTACTGGTGGACGGCCAGCCCACGGGCGATGTCGGCACTTTTCGCACCCAGGCGCTGTGGGAATGGCGTACCGATCCGCCGGCCGTGAACATTGCCGTCGGTTCGTGCGCGTACCTGAACGATGGCCGTTTCGACCGGCCCGGCGCGCCCTATGGCGGCGGCTACGGCATCTTCGACGCGATCGCTGCCCAGGCACCCGATCTGATGCTGTGGCTCGGCGACAACGTGTATTTCCGCGAGCCGGAGTGGACGTCCGCCGAAGCGATGAACGATCGGTATCGCGCCTATCGTGAACTGCCTGATCTGCACCGACTGTGGCGCGCGACGTCGCATCTCGCCATCTGGGACGACCACGACTACGGCCCCAACGACGGCGATGCCTCGTTCATCCTGAAGGACGCGGCGCTCGACACCTTCAAGCGCTACTGGCCCAACCCCACCCACGGCATGCCCGGCGTTCCTGGCGTGTTCACGCAGGTGCGCGTGGCCGACGCCGACCTGTTCCTGCTCGACGACCGCTGGTATCGCTACCCGAACCGCTACCCCAACGTTCCCGAAAAGGCGCTGCTCGGACCGCAGCAGCTCGAATGGCTGAAGCAGGCCCTGCTGTCCTCCAACGCGACCTTCAAGGTGGTCGCGATGGGCACGCAGTTCTGGAATCGGGTCAGCCGGTTCGAAACCTGGCAGAACTACCCTGACGAGCAGCAGAAGCTACGCGACTGGCTGCGCGAACAACGCATCGCGGGTGTCGTCTTCCTGTCCGGCGACCGACACTTCTCGGAGCTGCTGCGCCTGCCGCGCGAGGGTACCTACCCGCTGTACGAGTTCACTTCGTCCCCGCTCACCGCCGGCGCCTTCGCGAATCCCGACGGGCTGGAACGCAGCAATCCCGACCTCGTACCCGACACGCTCGTCACCCAGCGCAGCTTCGGTATGGTCCGGCTCGCGGGTCCGAAAGGCAACCGCACGTTGACGTTCGAGGCGTACGACGGGGACGGCGTCCTGTTGTGGAGCCGGGTAGTCGGCGCCGCCGAGTTGCGTTAGAGGATGTCGGGTTGTCGATAGTGTTGCGGCGAGGGTTGGCGAGGCTTTGCATGGTGTTGGCCGGTGCGATGCTTGCGCCGTGCGCACACGCCGACGTGGTCGTGATGAAGAACGGTGACCGCCTCACCGGAACGGTGAGCCGCTTTCGCGCCGGCAAGCTGGATCTCGACACGAGCTACGCCGGCACCGTGACCATCGACACCGACGAGGTGGAGTCCCTGGTCACCGACGGCGAGGTGACGGTGCTGATGAAAGACTACACGCGCCTGATCGGCCGGCTTGCCGTAAGTGTGGGCCGTGTGAGCGTCATCACCGCGCCGGATACAGCGCCGATCCCGGTGGATGCAAAGCGCGTCGCCTCGCTCGAGCCCGGGCGCCTCGGCGACAAGGACTGGCAGTTCACCGGACGCATCAATCTCGGCATCTCCAACACCGACGGGAACACCGACCTGCGCCGCTACAACTTCGACAGCGAAGCGATCGCGCGGCGCGATCGCAATCGTTGGACCGCCACGGCACGCGCGAACGAGGCGACCGACAGCAAGGTCGAGACCGAGATGAACGCGATCGTCGGCCTCAAGTACGACCGGTTCGTCGACGAGCGGCTGTACGGCTACGGCGCCACGACGTTCGAGCACGATCGCTTCAAGGACCTGCGCCTGCGTTCCACCTACGGCGCCGGAATGGGTTTCCAGGTCTTCGAGGGCCAGCCCACCAATCTGGCGCTCGAACTCGGCGTGGATCGCGTGAATGCCGTGTTCTTCGATGCGCCGGACGAGCGATTCTTCGCGCTGCGTCTGGGGTCGCGTTTCGATCGCTGGTTGTGGGACGACGTGATCCAGGTGTTCAACAACAACCAGCTCTACGCGAGCCTGGAGGACATCCGGACCAGTTTCCTGCGCACCCAGTCCGGACTGCGGTTTCCGCTGCGCAGCGGCATCCTCGCCTCCCTCCTGTTCAATCTCGACTGGGACGGCAATCCGGCGCCCGAGCGCGAGAGCGTCGACCGGCAGCTGATCTTCAGTCTGGGGTACCGGTGGTAGCGCGGTATCTTCGCGCATCCGCCCCCATCCCGACCTTCCCCCAGCGAAGCTGGCCGGCTTCGCCGGGGGAGGGTCAGGGTGGGGGCAAACGATACTTGTCGCGCAGAGTGCGCGCCGCCGCTGCGATCGCCGCGAGCTTCTGCTCGGCGATGGACTGGGAAGCGACCGGATTGTCTGCGAACGTGGCAAAACCGCAATCGGGATTGAGCAGCACCCGCTCGACGCCGAAGACGCGGATCGCCGTTTCCGCCCGGGTCACGATCTCGTCGACCGATTCGATGCGCGCGTGCTTCTGGTTTACCACGCCTACGCCCACCCGTCGGTCGTCCGGCAGCGACCGCAGGACGTCGATCTCGCCGGCGCGTGGCGTGCACAGCTCGAGCGACAATGTGCCGACGTTCATCGCGGCAAAGGTCGGCACCAGCGGCGTGTAGTCTCCGGTGAGGCAGGTGCTCTCGTCCGGGGTCCAGTTGCCGCGGCACATGTGCAGGGCGGTTCTCTCGAGCGGAAAGCCGGCCGTCACGGCATTCACCAGATCGCGCGCGAAAGCGAGCTCCGTGGATGAATCGCCCCTTTCGGAAAGCGCACCGCACATGAAGCTACGGCGCTGCTTCGGTCCGGTGAACACCACCTCGGACAGGACCGGTTCATCGAATTGCACCAACGCCACGCCGGCCGCTAGCAGATCGGCGAGTTCCTCCCGCAGCACACGCACGATGTCACGGGCGATGTCATCGCGCGAAGCGTAGGCATTCTCGGTGAGGCATTCGAGCCACAGCGTGCGCGCGAGGAGGTAGGGGCCGGGCAGCGCCACTTTCGCCGGGCGGTCGCTCAGCGTCTTGAGAAACCGGGCTTCGTGCAGGGCGATCGGACGACTGCGCCCGAGTGGGCCGAACACGGCGGGGTGACGAACGTCACCGGCCGGAACGTCGAGCGCACGCAGCTCTTCGGCGAACTCCTCCGGGTCGTCGACCAACGGCAGCAGGTCCGTGAGTGGAATGAGCTGGCAATTGTCCAGGCGCGCGCCGACGAAGCTCGCGTAGCTGTCGCGGCGCTGTTCGCCATCCGTGATGACGTCGACGCCGGCGCGGATCTGAGCGTCCACGGCAAGACGCACGGCATCGTCCGCGGTCGATTCGAACTCCGCTTCCGGCAGCCGGCCTTCGAGCCGCTCGTGCAGAGCCCGGATCAACCAGCGCGGTCGCGGCCAGCTGCCGATGCCCATGACCGCCAGAGGGGCGATCGCCGGTGCGGGGGCCGGCGCCGGCAGGCGATCGGGTTTGCTCACGGGTGTCGATTGTCGTGCAACCGGTGCAACCTGAGGTGCCCGCACCGTCGTCGAAGCTCGCTCTGCCAACGCACCTTTGCAGACGAGATAGGCCCGTTCGCGACCCTCGCGTTGCTCCATTGACACGAACGCGTTGCCCGTTAGCCGGCACCATGCGGGCAGATCCTCCTGCACCGAAGTCTCGGTGGAGAGGATCTCCAGCAGCGCTCCGCGCGGCAGCGGGTCGATGTGGCGGCGGATCAGGAGCAGCAAACCGTTGCCGCAATCGAGATCGCCGCCGTCGAAACTCGCATCCGGCGTGAGTGAAGAGGTAGTCAAGGAAAGGCCAACGCCTGAAACACGAAGGACACGAAGAGCACGAAGGAAACCCCAGGAGACTTTCCTTCGAGTTCCTTCGTGTCCTTCGCGTCCTTCGTGTTGAAAGAGGTTCTTCCGCTGCTCAATACGACAGGCACGGAGTCCCATCGGACAGGAACTCCACGAGCTTGGCTCCGCCAACGATCGTTGCACCTGCGATCAGCCCGCCCTCGTCCAGCTTGCGCTTCTTGAAGCACGGTGAGCAGACCCAGACCTTGCCGCCGGCCTTCACGAAGTTCTCCATGAGTTCCTTGAGTGGCGCGAAGCCCTCTTCGTGAATCGCATCGGCTACACCCTTCTGCGACAGGCGCACGCCCTCGATCGAAAGGAACACGAGCGTGTCCTGGGCCGAGGCCACGGCGGCGTTGGCCACGACGAACGCGACCGTGGCCTTGTCGGTGTTGTCGGTGGAGCAGGCGAGTGCTACGCAGAATTTTCCGGTACCCGGCATGGTGGAGTCTCCTCTTGTTCGATGATCAGCGTGTGGTGTTCGGGGATGCCCGCTCTATCCAGTACAGGCAGCGCCGCGTATCGTGTTCGATCAGCCGCTCACCCGTCATGCGGCACCAGGCCGGCAGATCGAGCCGGGCGCCGGCATCGGTTGCATGCACCCGGATCACCTCGCCCGATTGCATCTCCTTCAGCAGGAAGCGCAGCCGGATGACCAGATCGCCGCAACCGAGGTCGCCGGCGTCCCACTCGCGGTGATGGTCGGGTTCGCGCATCGAGTCCGCGAGGGTAGCCGTGCCCGGCGCGATCCGCAATCGGTGTGGCTCGCCTATCATCGCGCGTCGACCTATGCCTCGCCGGCACGCATGAGCCTCGTCTTCTACAGCAACACCGATGCGCCGGAACCCTGGCGCGAAGCCATTCGCGCCGCACTGCCGTCGCTGCCGTTCCATGTATGGCCACAGACCGGCGATCCGGCGGCCGTCCGCTACACGCTCGTGTGGAAACCGCCGGCCGGGTGGCATGGCCGGTTTCCCCATTTGCAGGCGATCCTGTCGCTCGGTGCCGGCGTCGACGCGATCCTGGCTGATCCGCAGCTGCCACCCGGCGTTCCGGTGCTGCGACTGCTCGATGCCGGGCTGAGCCGCCAGATGGCCGAGTACGCCGCCTACGGCGTGCTGCATTTTCATCGCCGCATGCACGAGTACGCGCTGCAGCAGCGCGAACGCCGATGGGAACCGCTGGCGCCCACGGCGACCGGAGATTTCGCCGTCGGCGTCATGGGGCTCGGCGTCCTGGGCGGCGAGGCCGCACGGCACATCGCTGCGATGGGCTATCCGGTTCTCGGCTGGAGTCGCACGCCGAAGCGCATTCCCGGCGTGAAATGCTACGACGCCGACGACCTGGACCGATTCCTTGCGCATACGGCGGTGCTGGTGAACTTTCTGCCGCTCACGCAGGCCACCACGGGAATGCTCGATGCGCGCCTGTTCGCGAAGTTGCCGCAGGGCGCATGCCTCGTGAACCTCGCGCGCGGCGCCCACGTCGTCGATGCCGACCTCGTCGCCGCCCTCGACAGCGGACAGATCGGCGGTGCGCTGCTGGACGTGTTCCACGACGAACCCCTGTCCAGGGATCATCCGTACTGGCGGCACCCACGCGTGATCGTCACACCGCACGTCGCTGCCGTGACCCTCGCCTCGGAAGCCGCCGCCCAGGTGATCGCGAATCTGCAGCGTCTCGAACGCGGTGAACCGCCGCTCGGCGCCGTCGACCGCGCTGCCGGATACTGAACGTTCGCGAGCTCGGAAGACACGGCGTCCGCAGGCGCTACAGGTACTGCATCATCCCCAGCTCGAGACGGTGGGTCAGCAGTTCGTGGTGCGGATAGACGCGGATCCGATACTCGAGCCGCCCGCACATCTCGGGGGTCAGCGCGAGCGCGAACCGGTGCTCCTTCTCGTCGGTGACCGTGCCGTCCGGTTCGAACCGGAAGTGGTTTACGCGCTTCTGCGAATCGAGATGGGTGCGGCGCGCCAGTTCCAGTTCGACCACCACGTCCTCGGGTTTCATCCCGTCCAGAAACACGGCCACTTCGAGCCGGATGCCTTCGCCGAAGGCGATGCGGCGCGGTGCCGCGTCCAGCCGGCGTAGTCGGAGGTTGCTCCAGCACTGGCGGATGTGGGTTTTCCATTCGGCCAGCCGACGCGCATTGGCGTAGTCGCTCTCGCTGTGCCGGCGCCATTGCCGCGTGGCCGGCAGGTAGAACTTGGCGACGTACTCGTTCACCATGCGGGTGGAGTTGAAGCGCGGCAGCAGGGTCGCGATCGAATGTTTCGCCATCTTCACCCACTCGGGTGAAAAGCCCATCTCGTTGCGCGAGTAGTAGCTGGGAATGACGTGGTCCTGCAGCAGTTCGTAGAGCGTCTTCGATTCCTCGAAGTTGCGCCGGTGCTCGTCGAGGGATTCGGAAACCGGCTTGATGGCCCAGCCGTTCTTGCCGTCGTAGCCCTCGTCCCACCAGCCGTCACTCACCGACAGGTTCAACACGCCGTTGATGCCGGCCTTCATGCCGGAGGTGCCGCTCGCTTCCAGCGGAAAGACCGGGTTGTTGAGCCACACGTCGACGCCGGAGACGAGCCGGCGCGCGAGGCGCAGGTCGTAGTTCTCCACCAGCAGCACGCGCCCTTCGAACTCCTGCATGCGCGAGATCTGGTTGATGCGACGGATCAGGTCCTGGCCGGGCACGTCGGCCGGGTGGGCCTTGCCGGCGAAGATGAACAGCACCGGACGCTGGTCGTCGCAGACGATCTGGCGCAGCAGGTCGAGGTTCTCGAACAGGAGTGCTGCGCGCTTGTAGGTTGCGAACCGGCGCGCGAATCCGATCGTCAGCACGTTCGGATTCGCCGGGTCGGTGAACTTGAGCAGGCGGTCGAGGTGCGCTTCCGAGCCGTTGTTGCGGAAGTGCTGGCGCGAGATGCGATGGCGCACGAGATAGAGCATCTGCGCCTTGAGCGACTGCCGAACGCTCCAGAACAGGTGCTCGGGGATTTCGTCGATGCGCTGCCAGAACCCGGCGTCGGTGATGTGCTGGGTCCATTCGTAGCCGAGGAACTTGTCGAACTGGTCAGCCCACTCCTGCGCGAGGAAGGTGGGCACGTGCACGCCGTTGGTGACGTACGACAACGGATTCTCGCGCGGGTCCACCTGAGGCCACATGGCCGACAGGATGCGCGACGAGACGCCGCCGTGGATGCGCGACACGCCGTTGTGGAAGCGCGAGCCGTGGATCGCGAGCGCGGTCATGTTGAACTCGCCGCCGTCCCCCATGCGACCGAGTGCCAGGAACTGCTCGCGCGTGATGTTGAGATCGCCGACGAACTTCTCGAAGTAGCTCGTCATCATGTCGATCGGAAAATGGTCGTGGCCCGCCGGCACCGGCGTGTGCGTGGTGAACACCGTGTTGGCCGCGACCGCCTCCATCGCCGTGGCGAAGGGGTGGCCCTGCACCACCAGCTCGCGCATGCGCTCCAGCACCAGGAACGCGGCGTGGCCTTCGTTGATGTGCCAGACGGTGGGCTTCAAGCCGAGCGCCGCTAGCGCGCGTACCCCGCCGATCCCCAGGACCAGTTCCTGTTCGATGCGGTCGGTGCGGTCGCCGCCGTAGAGGCGGTGCGTGATGTCGCGATCGTGCGGAGCGTTCTTCTCGATGTCCGCGTCGAGGAGGTAGAGCGTGACGTGGCCGACACGCGCCTGCCAGACCTTGAGCCAGATCCTCCGGCCGGGAAAGTCCACCGACACGAAGATGTCGGTGCCGTCGGTACCGGCAACCGGCGAGATCGGCAGATCCTCGAAGTCCGAATCGCCATAGGACGCGTGCTGATTGCCGTCGGCGTCGATGGCCTGGGAGAAGTAGCCCTGGCGGTAGAGCAGCCCGACGCCGACGAATGGCAGGCGCATGTCGCTGGCCGCCTTGCAGTGGTCACCCGCGAGGATGCCCAGGCCGCCCGAGTAGATGGGCAGCGATTCGTGGAACCCGAACTCGGCGCAGAAATAGGCGATGAGGTCGTTCTGGCGCAACCACTCGGAGCCGTTGCGCCGCAGCGGTTCGTCCTTGTAGCTGTCGTAGGCCGACAGCACCCGGTTGTAGGAGTTGATGAAGACCGGATCGTCGGCCGCCTCGATGAGGCGCTGCTCGTCGACGCGCTTCAGGAACGCCTTGGGACTGTGACCCACCGCGTCCCACAGGCTGGTGTGCAGCCGCGAGAAGAGGGAGCGGGTCGGTCGGTCCCAGCTATACCAGAGATTGTCGGCCAGTTCCTCGAGGCGGGCGAGGCGGCGCGGGATCTTCGGGTGGACTTCGAGGAGGAAGGTGTTGCCGGATGGCATGGCGGTGCGATCCGAGGGAGGAGGTGTGACCGATTGTAGCGCGCACCCTCCGGGGACTCACCGGGCGCACCACAGTGGTGCGCCCAAGGGACCGCCGCCCTACAGCACGAAGCGCGCGAGGTCTTCCGTTGCCGCGAGGCTTCCCAGGCGGGCGTCCACCATTGCGGCGTCGATGGTCACCGACCTGCCTTCCAGCTTGGCGGCATCGAAGGAGATGTCCTCCAGCAGCTTTTCCATCACCGTGTAGAGGCGGCGGGCGCCGATGTTCTCGGTGCGTTCATTCACCTGCCAGGCAATTTCGGCGAGTCGGCGAACGCCATCTTCGGTGAACTCGAGCGTGACGCCTTCGGTCGCGAGCAGTGCTTCGTACTGGCGGGTGAGGCAGGCGTCCGTGGACGTGAGGATGCGCTGGAAGTCCTCGACCGACAGCGATTCGAGCTCCACGCGGATGGGAAAGCGCCCCTGCAGCTCCGGGATGAGGTCCGACGGCTTTGCCAGGTGGAAGGCGCCGCTGCCGATGAACAGGATGTGATCGGTCTTCACCATGCCGAACTTGGTGCTGACGGTCGTGCCTTCTACCAGCGGCAGGAGGTCGCGCTGCACGCCCTGGCGGGAGACATCGGCGCCATGGGCCTCGGAACGGCTCGCGATCTTGTCGATCTCGTCGAGGAACACGATGCCGTTGGCCTCGACGGATGCCAGGGCGCGGGTCTTGAGCTCCTCGTCGTTGACGAGCTTCGCCGCTTCCTCGTCGGTGATGAGCTGCATCGCTTCGCGTACGCGCAGCTTGCGCAGCTTGCGGCGACCGGCGCCGAGATTCTGGAACATGCCCTGGATCTGCTGGGTGAGATCCTCCATGCCGGGGGGCGCCAGAATCTCCATGTTGGGGGCGGCCTGGCTCACTTCGATTTCGATCTCCTTGTCGTCCAGTTCGCCCTCTCGCAGCTTCTTGCGAAACTTCTGCCGCGTCGCGTTCTCGCCTTCGGTGGCAGTGCTGCCGAACCCGGCGTCGCGAGTGCCCGGCAGCAGGGCATCGAGCACACGGTCCTCGGCGGCATCTTCGGCACGGTGACGCACCTTCTTCATTTCCTGCTCGCGCGTCTGCTTGATCGCCATCTCGACCAGGTCGCGCACGATCGTGTCGACGTCGCGCCCGACGTAACCCACTTCGGTGAACTTGGTCGCTTCCACCTTGATGAAGGGGGCATCGGCCAATCGTGCGAGGCGCCGCGCGATCTCGGTCTTGCCGACTCCCGTCGGGCCGATCATCAGAATGTTCTTCGGCGTGATCTCCTGCCGCAGCGGATCGGCCACCTGCTGGCGGCGCCACCGGTTGCGCAGCGCAATGGCCACGGCTTTCTTGGCGGCCTGCTGGCCGACGATGTACTTGTCCAGTTCGTGGACGATTTCCTGGGGGGTCATGGCAGACATGGCATGGGGCGGCGCAGTTCGAGGCAACGCGCGCCGGGCGAATCGAAGGTTAGTCGAGCGTCTCGATCACGTGCGACTGATTGGTGTAGATGCACAGATCGCCGGCGATGGTCAGTGCCTTCTTGACGATGTCGGCCGGGGCGAGCTCCGTATTTTCCAGCAACGCGCGCGCAGCGGCTTGGGCATAGGCGCCGCCGCTGCCGATGGCCACCAGGCCCAGTTCGGGTTCGAGCACGTCGCCGTTGCCGGTGATGATGAGCGAACTCTCGCGATCGGCGACCGCGAGCATCGCTTCCAGCCGGCGCAGGATGCGATCGGTGCGCCAGTCCTTCGCGAGCTCCACCGCTGAGCGCACCAGATGGCCCTGGTGCTTCTCGAGCTTCGCCTCGAAGCGCTCGAACAGCGTGAATGCGTCGGCCGTGCCGCCGGCGAAGCCGGCCAGGATCCGGTCCTGGTACAGGCGGCGCACCTTGCGCGCGCTGGCCTTGACGACGATGTTGCCCAGCGTGACCTGGCCGTCGCCGCCGAGGGCGACCTGGTTGCCGCGCCGGGCGGAAAGAATGGTGGTGCCGTGAAACTCGGCCATGGAGCCCTGCGGGAAATTACGCCGAAGGGGAGACGATGGAGGCGTGAGCGCCGAGATTCAAGAGCTCGAGCAGTGCGGCGACGAGCTGGTTGGGCCGGATGAGGCGGATGACCTTGCCCTCGCGGGTGAGCGAGGCGATGGTGTTGGCGAGCTGCGCGGCGCAGACGAAGTCGATGCGGTCGAGCTGGGACAGCTCGAGATTGACGTACTGGTTCTCGGCGGCAAAGTCCATGAAGGCCAGCATCTGGGAATCGTCGGCGCCGGTCATGACACCGGCCAGGGAGAACTGCTCCCGCATCGCGTAGCGCGGCTCGGTGCGGCGTTCTCCCGGCAGGATCAACTGCGGCTGCGGCATGATCAGGGGTTCCCAGGCGGGCGCCGCCACATCGGCGGCCAGCGCGTACTCGAGCGCGGTGCGTTCGAAGCCGGGACGATCCTGGGCGAAGCGCAGCAGCGTCAGCAGCAGTTCCCAATAGGCACGGTGAGTCGGTTCCACTTCCACCGCTTGCCGCAGCAACCGACCGAGGAGCCGGTCGCCGCTCAGCACGATGCCGTTGCCTGCTGCGATCAGCTGGTCGAGCGTCTCGGCGAGCAACCGGCAACCGGCCGCTTCCACGCCGGACAAGCGCGACAGGTCGAGGTGCACGACCGTGTGATGGCTCGCCGCCTCGCGCAGGCGCGCCAGCGTACCGACGGCACTCGCGTCCAGCATTCCGCCCAGTGCCCAGCAGGCCTTGCCGCCGGTGCGCAGGGGTTCGGGTAGCCGGGCCTCATGCTGTTGGCGCTCGCGTTCCGACACCGGTTCCTGGCCGAACCGCTGGCGAAAGTTGGCGACGACCGACTCGTAGTCCTTCCAGCGTCCTTCGAGGCGCAGCAGGTCGAGCAGCATCAGCCACAGCCGCGCCTCTTCGGGGAATTGTTTCAACCCCTGCTCGAGCGCGCGCCGGGCCTCGGCGACGTAACCACCCGCATAGCGCATGGCCGCGCTTTCCGCAGCCGGGTGCAGCCGCCCCTGGATTTCGGAAACCTCGATACTTGAAACGCTCATGGGAGCCGAGGCTAAAGCAGAAAGTGCGCCCTATGGTGCATCGGCCAGAGGGTAATCCGCTGCCCATGTGCGATCAAGCGATTGTTTTGTAAGACCTCCCGGTCGGGACCTCAGGGCCGAGTCGGGTTGCGCCGCAGCTTGCCGGAAGCCAGTTTGCGCAGGATCCAGGCCGCGGTTGCGACGATCACCATGGTCACTACCAGCACCGGTCCGAACGGTTGGTCCTGGGTGAGGGCAATCTGGAAGGCGACGACGTAGGCGATCATGCCCACGACCACGGCGATCGACAGCGATTGCCGCCAACTCCGACCCCAGTGGTAAGCGATCATCGTCGGCACGAACACCAGGGTGAACGCGGCCATCACCCCCACCGAAGCGGTGGCGAAGGCGAGTCCGGCCGCCGCCAGCAGATCGAACGCGAGGTGGTAGCGCGCCGCCGACAGGCCGCTTGCCCGGAAGAAGTCGGGGAACATGCGCTCCAGCAACAGCTTGCGTGACAGCCAGCGCATCAGCAGTGCCCCCACGACCGCGAAAGCGGCCATGCTCCACAGGTTCGAGGCATCGGTGAAATAGAGCTGGCCGTCGAACAGCGCGTGTCCCAGGTGATCGGCCAGTGGCGCGTTCGCGAGCATGAGCACGCTGGCGCCCCAACCCGCCACCATCAGGATCGCGTAGCCGTTGTTGCCGCTCTGCGCGAGCCAGGCCTTGGCGGTGGCTGCGACGCCCGATAACGCGAGCCCGCCAACCAGCACCGGGGCACCGGCGATGGCCGCGGCCAGCGACCCCGCCGCCGCCAACTGCGCGAAGGCGAGCGCGGCCAGCCATTCCTCGCGCAGGCGCAGATACATCCCCAGCACCGGCAGCACGGCGGCCACCAGCAGCCCCGTCACGAACGGCGTGAAGAACATCGGCTCGAACATCGCGGTCCAGTTCATGATTCGCCGACCGCCACGATGCGAGCCCCGAGCGCTTCCACGAACCTGCGATCGTGGCTCACGAGCAGGATCGCGCGCCGGTGGCGTTCCCGCGCGATGACTTGCTCGAGCAAGGCAACGCCGGCGGCATCGACGTTGTTGGTGGGCTCGTCGAGCAGCGCCACGTCCACGGGTGCCGTGAGGCAGGCCCAGACCTGCAGCAGTTGCAGCTGCCCGCCGGAGAGTTCGGACAGGCGGCGGGTCAGCAAGGGCTGCAGCGAATCCGGCAGCGTTTGCGCGTCACCACCGGTCAGAGCCAGCAGTTCCCGGCCCGACAGGGGAATGTCGCGCAGCGGCAGCGGATTCTGCTGCTGGTGCGAGACCCGCAACCCCGGACGGCGGCTGATGGTGCCCGCGAACACACGGGCGCTGCCGCTGATCGCATTCATCGCGGTGGTCTTGCCGGACCCGTTCGGGCCCCACAACGCCACCACCTCGCCCGCACCGAGCGCGAACGACAGCGGACCGACGACGGGCGTGTCGTAGCCCGCCTCGACGCGCTGCAACTCGATGCAGGGGGCAGCACTCATGGGTCCGGCCCACAGGTGGGCCGCTGCCATACGGCAGCAGACGCAAGGCCTGTCGGGGGGAGCGTCATTTCAGCCCTCGCCGGGCCGTCCCAAGAGGGCTGGCCCCCTTGGGGGGAGAGGCCGCAAGGCCTGTCGGGGGGAGCGTCATTTCAGCCCTCGCCGGGCCGCCCCAAGAGGGCTGGCCCCTTGGGGGGAGAGGCCGCAAGGCCTGTCGGGGGGAACGTCATTTTCATCCCGACGCCGCTGCGAGCAACCGGCGGATGCAATCGTCATAGAGCGAGAACAAATCCTTTGCGCCCTCCGAACCGCCCACGGTCGCCGGCAGCATGATCGCCGGCACCTTGATGCGCTGGGCCAGCCAGTCCGAGGCCGATGGCGATTGATAGGACGCGCGCACGATCAGCCTGGCGGGCTCGATCTTCTGCTGCTCCGCGAGTTCGCTGAGATGCGCCGACGTCGGTTCGACGCCCGGCTTGGGTTCGAGGGAGCCGACCTGACGCATGCCGAGGAAGTCGAACAGATAAGAGAAGTTCTTGTGATGCTGGATCACCGTCACGCCCTTGAGCGGTGCCCCGAGTTGCAGCCACCGCTGTGTCGCGGCGCTCCAGCGGCTCGTGAAGTCGGCGAGCCGCGCCCGGTACTCGCCTTCGCCGGCAGGATCGATCCGCACCAGCCGCCGCGTCAACTCTTCTGCAGCGAGCTGGATCTGCCTCGGACCGAACTGGATATGCGGATTGCCGAGCGGATGCACGTCTCCGAGCGCGCGGTCCACCGACCCGGCAATGTCGATCCGCGGCACGAAGTTCGCAACCTCCAGGAAACCCGGCTTGCCGAGCTGGATGCGATCGTTGCCGGACTGGCTCTGCACCATCGACATCCAGCCGACTTCCAGATCGGCGCCGGTGCAGACCACCAGCGCGGCCGTGCGAGCCCGCGCGATCAGGCTCGGACGCGCCTGGATGCGGTGGATGTCCTGCAGTGCCGTGGTGGCGACGAACACCGCCGCCCGGTTGCCGGCGATCTCGCCGGTGAGTGCACCCCATTCGGGGCTGCAGGCGAACACTTCGATGGCGGCATGCGCCGTGCCCGCGATGAGTAACGACAGCGCCGCCAGCAGCAGCTTGATACGCGATTTCATGGCATCGATTCCTCGTGGCCTGCCGGTACGCCGTTCAGAACCGGTGCGCGCCGTGCGCGCCCAGGCTGAAGATGTACTGCAGGAAGAGCTGGTTGTCCGTGATGGTTTCGCCGCTCGCGAGATCCTGGCGCGACCGGTCGCGGTTGTACTGCAGGCGGATGCGGCTGTACTCGCTCGGATTCCAGTCGAGCATCACGCTGTAGCGCGTCGGATCGAAGTCGGGTGGCGTCAGGTTGGCCGCGTTGGTATTGAGCCCGACGTTGCCGTGGCTCAACCGGTCGTAGCGTCCCCCGACACGCCAATAGGGCATGAACTGGTAGATCGCCTGGGCGTACCAACCCGACTGCTTCGCGTTCATCGCGTCAGTCGCGGCGACCCCGGTCGTGTCGAACGTGAAATCGCCGTCGTACCGACGCTGGAACCATTCGGTCACGAACTTGAAGTTGCGGTACTTGGGATTGCCGTCCGGCGACCACTTGTAGACGAAGTTGAGGCCGTCGATGCGTTGGCGCCCCTGGAACAGGTTGCTGGTGCCGGTGATGTCGTCGTAGTCGAGAAAGGCCGACCCGTCGGTGGCGGTGCGTTGCCGCAGGTGCGAGGCGCCGACCTGGTAGGCGCTCGACACCCCGATGTCACCCCCGACGTTCGCGAAAAAGACCTGCGATTCCGCACCGTTCCGGTTGCGTTCGACTTCACCCGCGCCGGGAAACTCACGCCCCTTGCCCAGTTCGACGCCGAACTGCACGAGCACCGGCAAGGGGGCGACCCAGCGCAGCTGCGCACCGTCGTCGCCGTAGTTGCGTCCCAGAAAGGCGTTCTGCACGAGCGATGGGTCCGCGAAATCCCAGGCGTGCGGATGCACCTGGTTGAAGTACCCGACACCCGAGAAGAAACGCCCGCCCTTGGCGGTGAAGCCTTGGCCGAGTGCCAGCGTCTCGAAGAAGGCTTCCTCCACTTCGACCGTGTTCTCGGGCGTCAGGGCGGCCAGCAGCGCACCGCGGAAGTAGGGGTCGATGTTGGCCGACAGGAACAGCTCCGATTCGCCGAGCGAACCGCCGCGACCCGGGATGACTTCGCCGCCCGAGGGCGCGAATCCGGTGATCCGGGTCGAGGGGTCATCGCCGAAGCGCCCCCACGTGCCGTTGAGGATGAGCGAGATCGCGGGATTGAAGGCGCTCTTCGACGATTGTTGCGTCATCCCACCGGGGGCGGTGGGTGCTTCGCCGCGCGCAGCAGCGCTTTGCGCTTCGGTGGCGGAAGTTTCCGCACGGGCCGCGGCCTCCTGAGCGGTCCTGGCGGCGGCCTCCGCGTCCTTCAACTTATCTTCGAGCGCCTTGATGCGGCTCTCGTAGCTGTTGCGTAGCTCCTGGATGTCCTTGCGGATCTGATCCAGTTCCGCCGTCTGCGCGGCGGCGGGGCCGGTGGCGGCCCAGGCCGCAGCCAGGGCGGCGGCCATGAATGGGTGGCGCATCGTTGCATCTCCTGCGAAAACGAAATGGCGCGCACCGAGCCGGAGCTCAGCGCGCAGCGGTTCGGTTCTTCAGGCGTGCAACGGCGGGGCGCGGGACGAGAAAGCCCGGGTCGGGGCCGGGTGCCAGTCGTCCCGCGACTCGAACCGAGGGGCGACGTAGTCCGCCGAGGGCGGGGTGTGAACAAGGAATGAACCGGGCCCACCCTGGACCTGGGCAAAGGCGACGCACTCGTCGCAGCCTTGCATCGGCACACCTTTGCCGTGCTGGTGCGTCGGCGCATTGCCGGCCCCGTGCGCCACCGCGTGCGCGACCCCGACCTGCTGCGCGAACAGCAGCGCGGCGGCGAGGACGATGCGCGACAGCATCAGGCGCAGGGTGGAAGAGTCCAAGGGGTTCCTAATCCTTCGATGCGCTGCAACGCGGCTGCGCGGTCAATTCGGGAGGCGGCGAGCAGGATAAACCGCAACCTTGTTGCAAGGCAACGTCCGGGCCGCAGGGTCAGACGTCGTCGATCGCGTCGCGCACGCCCAGGTGGGCGATGTCGCCCCAGTGCAGGAGCGTCCACATCCCTTGCGTGATCTCGAAGGTGTTCAGGCTCGCGTTGAGCAGGGTGAAGGTGCGCGGCGCCGCCAACGGCAGGCCGGTGGTGTGGCGAAACAGCACGTCGAGCACGCCGCCATGGGTGACCACGAGCAACGTGGCATGGGGGTGCAGCGCCGCGAGTTCGCTGACGCACGCCACGCAACGCGCCGAGAACTGGCGCAGGGTCTCGCCGCCGTGAAGATCGTGGTCGGGATCGCGCTCCTTGAAGCGCCGCCAGTCCGCCGGATGTCGCAATGCGGCCTCGGTGCCGGTCAGGTTCTGGAAGATGCCCAGATGGCGTTCGCGCAATCGGGCATCGGTGCGGATCGCGTGGCCCGTGTGTGCGGTGATGCCGCGAGCGGTGGCGAGAGTACGGCCGAGATCGCTCGCGATCACGGCGTCGATGCGTTCATCGGCCAGGCGACGACCGAGCGCATCGGCTTGCGCGACACCGCTCGGATCGAGGTCGCTGTCGAGATGGCCCTGCATGCGCCCCTCGGCGTTCCAGCGGGTCTCGCCGTGGCGGACTGCGAGCAGCGTGGTCAAGTCGCTAGGCCTGGCATATCAATCCCTTCAGGTACTCGCCTTCGGGAAAGTTGAGTACGACGGGATGATCGATGCTCGCTCCCAGGTGCTGAAGGACGCGCACATCGACGCCGGCATCGGTCGCCGCGCCCGCGACGATCTTCTGGAAGAGTTCGCGCGGTACGCCGCCCGAGCACGAGAACGTGAACAGCATCCCCCCGGGTCGCAGCAGTTTCAACGCCCACAGGTTGATGTCCTTGTACGCACGCGCCGCCTTTTCCGCGTGGGCCGCGGTCGGTGCGAACTTCGGCGGGTCGAGCACGATCAGGTCGAACTTGCGGGCCTGGTCGCGAAACTTCCGCAGCAAGGCGAAGACGTCACCTTCGAGCAGTTCCGAGCGTTCCTCCTGGAACCCGTTCTGCCGCACGTGCCGGCGTGCCGCCGCGATCGCATCGCCCGAACTGTCGATCGACGTCACCTTCGCAGCGCCGCCGGCCAGGGCACTGACGGTGAATCCGCCGGTGTAGCAGAAGCAGTCAAGGACTTCGCGCCCGTGGGACAGTGCGCGCAAGCGGGCGCGGTTGTCCCGTTGATCGAGATAGAAGCCGGTCTTGTGGCCATGACGCGGATCGACTTCGAACTTGAGCCCGTGTTCCTCGATGCCGATGGCCTTGGGCGGTTCTGAGCCCGCGAGCGCCGCGACCCGGGGTGCCAGGCCCTCCAGCGCCAGTACGTCGGCGTCGGAGCGCTCGAACACGTGCGGCAATCCGGTCACTTCCGTCACCACGCTCGCGATATCGTCGCGCCAGCGCCACGCCCCGGCGCTGGTGAGTTGCACGACGATCCAGTCGGCGAACCGGTCGATGACGACACCGGGCAGACCGTCGGCTTCGCCATGCACCAGTCGCGCCGCTGGCGTCGCTCCAGCGGCCAGCAACTCCTCGCGATGCGCCACGGCCCGGCGCACGCGGTTCGCGAAGAACTCGCGATCGATGCGCACCCCTTCGCGCCAGTCCCAGACGCGGGCGGAGATCTGCGACTCGGGGCTGTAGGCTCCCCAGCCGAGAAACCCGCCCTGCGCCGAGCGGATCTCGACGGTCTCGCCCGAGGCAGGATGACCCTCCACGCGCTCGATGGCCCCGGAGAATACCCAGGGATGGTGCCGCTGCAGCGACTTCTCGCGGCCGGCCTTCAGGACGATCTTGCTCATGGTTCAGCCCTTGCGCTTTGCACGCGGATGCGCGTTGTCGTACACCTTGGCGAGGTGCTGATAGTCGAGATGCGTGTAGACCTGCGTCGTGGAAATGCTGGCGTGACCCAGCAGCTCCTGGACGGCGCGCAGGTCCCCGCTGGATTGCAGTACGTGCGAGGCGAAGGAATGGCGCAGGACGTGCGGGTGCACGTTGCGGGTCAGCCCGCGCGCCACGGCCAGGGCCTTGAGCGCAGTCTGCACCGAGCGCGGCCCGATGCGGCGGCCCGCCTGGTTCACGAACAATGCGGTTTCGCCGGGTCGGGCGAGGATGGCTCGGGCCGGTAGCCAGGCTTCGATAGCCTGCGCTGCCTGCGTGCCGACCGGCACCACGCGCGTCTTCGAGCCCTTGCCGGTCACGCGGACCGTGCGTTCACGCAGGTCCACGTCCGGAGGATCGAGGCTCACCGCTTCCGCAAGCCGCAGTCCGGACGAGTAGATGAGTTCGAACAGCGCCTTGTCGCGCAGCGCGAGATCGCCGTCGTCCTTGCCGTCGAGCAGTTGCGCGGCTTCGTCAGGCGTGAGACTGGCCGGCAGCCGCTTGGGCGCTTTCGGTGCCTTGAGGCCCGTGACCGGGTTGGCGGTGAAGCCGTGGTCGCGGGCGAGATAGCCGAAGAAACTGCGCCAGGCGGAAAGCTTGCGTGCAATGCTGCGGCCCCCCAATCCACCCGCATGCAGACGCGCAACACAGCGGCGGATGTCGTGCACGCCGAGCGTCTCGAGCGGTGCCATGCCGATGAGGCGCAACAGGTCGCGCACGTCGCGGGCATAGTTCTCCACGGTATGCGCGGCCAGCCGCTTTTCGTGGGCGAGATGGGACAGATAGCCGTCGAAGCGCGCGTCGGAGGCCGGTACTGGTGGGGTTTCGGGTTGCGCTGGGGAACGCGTCATGCCTTGAGGAACTTCGCCAGGGCGACGCTCACGAGCTCGCCCAGGCGCTTGAGATACAGCGTCCCCATCTCGGGATAGAAGCGTTGCACGTCTTCGGATCCGAGTGCCAGCAGACCGAACGCCTGCTCCGTGCGCAGCGGCACGTAGGCGAACGACCGCAGGGCGGCACCTTCGTCGCCGAACCACGCGGTGGTCTCGAACATGGGGTGCGGCGAGCAGTACGGATTGGTGAGGCTTTCGGTGAACACGCGCACTTCCTGGCTGATGGACCCGAACTCCGGGCGCTCCCAACCGCCCTCTGCCCACAGCCGCATGGCGACGTGCGGCACCGCGAAATCCTCGCGCAGGTTGTAGTAGAGCGACGCGAGCAGCGTGTCGAGGTCGCGCGCCATCATCATCGCGAGCGTGATGCGGTGCAGGCGGTCGATGATGGAGTCGTTCTCCTGGCCGAACTGCACCAGTTCGCGCAGTTTGTCTTCCAGCGCGCGGTTCTTCTCGCGCAAGGTGACGATCTGGCGCTCGGAGATGGGGATCGCGCGGCCGCCGTGCGGGTGCGGTACGAAGATCTCGGCCAGCATCTCGGCGTATTGCTCGAAGAACCCCGGGTTCGCCTTCAGGTACTGGGCCACGTCTTCTGCTTCGGGTCGCATCGCTTCGCTCTCGTAGTCAAGGAAAAAGTTTCAGGCCAGTGCGCGGCTTGCCTGCGCCGCCGGCACCGGGTCTTGATGCAAATCGATCTCGCCTGCGAACACGGCGACCGCCGTACCCGTCATGAAGACGGCGTGGCCGGCGCCGTCCCAGCGGATGCGAAGTTCGCCCCCGCGCGTGTGCACTTTGACCGGGCTCACGAGCAGACCGCGCTCGATGCCCGATACCACGGCGGCGCAGGCGCCCGTGCCGCACGCCAGGGTTTCGCCCGAGCCGCGCTCGAAGACGCGCAGGCGGACGGTGTGTCGATCCACCACCTGCATGTAGCCGGCGTTCACGCGCTCCGGAAACCGCGCATGGCGCTCGATCAGCGGTCCCTCGGTCGTCACGGGAGCCGTGTCCACATCAGGCACGATCTGCACCGCATGCGGATTGCCCATGGAGAGAGCGGCGATCTCGCGGATCGCGCCGTCGACGTCCAGCGGGTAGGTGAGCGCCCGAGCCGGGGCAACGAACGGGATGCGCGCGGGTTCGAACTCGGGCGCTCCCATGTTCACCGTGACGGTGCCGTCGGCCTCGAGCTTGGGCTGAATGATGCCGGACACCGTTTCGACGCGGATCGTAAGCTTGGTGGTGAGCCCATTGTCGTGCACGAAACGCGCGAAGCAACGGGCGCCGTTCCCGCACTGCTGCACTTCGCCCCCGTCGGCGTTGTAGATGCGGTAGTAGAAATCGGTGTCGGCGTGCCGGGCGCGTTCCACGATCAGCACCTGGTCGCAGCCTACGCCGAAGCGACGATCGCACAGGCGCTGCACCTGGCCGCGCGTCAGTTCGATCGGGGTCCGGGTGGCGTCGATGACGACGAAATCGTTGCCGGCACCTTGCATCTTGGTGAAGGCGAGCTTCATCGGCATTGCTCCCGCGGCAGCGCCGGGAGTTCCTTGATCATCACGTAATCGTCCATCACGAAGCCGTTGCCGATGTCGAACACCGCCGACTCCGCCACCTCGAACCCGTTCTTGCGGTAGGCACCGATGGCGGAGACGTTGTTCTTGTTGACCTGAAGTTTGAGACGTGCAAACCCCATCTCCCGTGCGGCCTGCTCGATGTGCCGCAGCAGCGTGCTGCCCAGACCCCGGCCGCGCAACTGGTGGCGGGCATAGAGTTTGTCGACCTTGAGCGTACCCGGAGGATCGCTGCGCTCGTATTGAGCGAAAGCGGCGAGTTCACCGTCGAGGAGCAGCTTGTCCCACCAGACGTCGGGATCGGCCAGTTGGGCACGGATCACGTCGTCGCTGTAGCGCTGAGCCAGCATGTATTGTATCTGCGCGGTGGTGATGATGTCCGGATAGTGCTTGAACCAGGTATCGCGAGCGAGCGCGACCAGGGCCGGGATGTCCGCGGCAGTCAGTCGCTCGATGCGGATGCCGCTCGAAGTCATGCGCGATTCCGCCGGCGGCCGCAGGCGCCGTTGAAGTCGGTCCAGATGCAGCGGTCCATGACCGTCCAGATTCCGTGGGCCACGGCGCGCGCCGCGGCGGCTTCGTTCACGATGCCCTGCTGGATCCACAAGCGCTTCACGCCCAGTCGGATGCAATCGTCGACGATGGGATCGATGCGATCAGGGGCGCGGAATACGTTGACCAGGTCGAAGGGCGGCGGCACGTCGTCAAGCGATGCATAAGCCTTCTCGCCCAGCACCGCGGCGGCATGGGGGTGCACCGGAACGATGCGAAACCCGGCGTGCTGCATCGCGGCCGTGACACGGTGACTTGGCCGGTGCGGGTGCGGCGACAGGCCGACGACGACGATGGACTGCACTTGCGCCAGCACGTCGCAGATCTCGGCGGCCTGCGGATTCGCGAAACCGGTCTCGCGCTTCACGACATGTCCATCAGTAGAAACCTTCCTCGCCTTCCGGCCGCGTCTTGAACCGCTTGTGCAGCCAATAGTACTGCTCCGGCATCTCGAGTACGCGAGCTTCGATGAAGGCGTTCATGCGCCGCGTATCGGCTTCGGGATCGGCGCCCGGATAGTCGTCCCAGGCCGGGTACATGGTCAGGATGTAGCCTTCACCACCCGGAAGTTGTCGCACGACGACCGGGATCACTGCAGCGCCGGTGAGGCGCGACAGGCGTGAAAGCGCCGTCACGGTGGCGGCCGGCACGCCGAAGAAGGGCACGAAGACTGCATCGCGGGCGCCGAGATCGAGGTCGGGCGAGAGTTGCAGGCCGAGACCGTCCTTGAAGCCGCGCAGGATCGCCTTCACACCTTCCTGCCGCGCCACCATGCGCGTACCCGGGAACCGGCTGCGGACCTGCACCAGGAATTCGTCGAACACCCGGTTCTTCTGGTGGCTGTAGACCGCCATGCCGCGGTAATCCATGGACATGCGCAGGCCTTCCAACTCGATCCCGACAAAGTGCGGCACCAGGAAGATCACGCGCCGTTCGCCGATAGCTCGTACGTGTTCCTCGCCTTCGATGCGTACCATGCGTCGCAGCCGTGCTTCCGAGCCCCACCAGGCGATGGTGGCCTCGAGCATGCTGCGGGCGACGGCGCGGAAGTGGGCCTTCAGCACCGCCTGGCAGCGCGCTTCGTCCCATTCCGGAAAGCACAGCCGCAGATTGGTGCGCGCCACGCGCCTGCGTTCGGTGCCGAGCAGTCGGAGTGCGTCCCCCGCAAATGACCCGATGCGGGCGAGTACCGCCAGCGGCAGAAAATGCAGCAGCCACAGGAATGCGATCACCAGGCGCATCGCTTCAGCCCTCGCCGGGCCGCCATCGGCCAGAGTCCGATGGCCTTCGGCAGGCACGAACAGTCCGCAGGGACTGTTCGTGTCCGGCCTCAGCCCACAAGAGGGCTGGCCCCCTTGGGGGGAAGGGCCGCAGGCCCATCGGGGGGAAAGTCATCTCAGGCGGCGGTGGCCGCCGCAGGCGGTTCGACGCCTGCCGGGACCTTGTAGCGGTTGTAGCTCCAGAGGTATTGCTCGGGGCAGCGCCGCACGATGTCCTCGATGGCCGCGTTCAAGCGGCGTGCGCCGACCGGTCCGGTGAGGTCTTCCTCCAGCACGTCGAGATCGAGGGCGTAGCCGCGGCCCTCGGGCAACCGCCGGGCGAAGGCAAGGATCGCGATGCACCCGGTGGCCTTCTGCAGCTTGCCGACCAGAGTCATGGTGTAGGCCGGGCGGCCGAAGAACTCCGCCCACACGCCTTCGCCGAAGCCGGGCACGTGATCCGGCAGCAGTCCGACGGCTTCGCCGTTGCGCAGCGCCTTGAGCAGCTGCCGAACACCACCCATGGAGGTCGGTGCGAGGCGACCGTAGCCGCGCGTGCGGCCGATGCGCATGAGCGGCTCGAGCCAGCGCAGTTTCGGCGGGCGGTACAAGACGGTGATCGGCATGCGCATGGCCGCATACAGCGCCGAGACCTCGAAACAACCCAGGTGCGGCGTGAGGAACAGGATGCCGCGGCCGACGGCACGCGCAGCCTCGACCGATTCCCAGCCATGGGTCTCGACGACGAGCTGCGCCGCCTCGTCCGCGGGCCGAAACCAGATGGCCGGCAACTCGAGCAGGCCCTTCCCGGTTTCACGCACGGCAGCACGGCAGATGCGCTCGAACACCCGCGGATCATCCGCAAGACCGCTCGTCGCGATGTTGTCGGTCAGGCGCGCCGCATAACGCGGCGCGAGCCGGTACGTGAGCCAGCCGGCTGCAGCGCCCAGGCGGTGCAACCAGCTAAGCGGCAGGCGGGCGAGCAGCCTCAGGACGGCTTCGAGCATCGCCTGGTTCGGTTTCGGCGCAAAGGGGGAATCTGCTATCCTGCCGGGCCTTTTTTATCAACACATCCATGTAGGCCGCACAAGCATGAGCGAGTTTTTCTTCACGTCGGAGTCGGTCTCCGAAGGGCATCCGGACAAGGTCGCGGACCAGATCTCGGATGCGGTGCTGGACGCGATCTTAGCCCAGGACCCGAAGTCGCGGGTAGCGGCCGAGACGCTCGTGAACACGGGCCTGGTGGTCATGGCGGGCGAAATCACCACCAACGCGGTGGTCGACTTCCAGCAGGTGGCGCGCGACACCATCAAGCGCATCGGCTACGACAACACCGAGTATGGCATCGACTACAAGGGTTGCGCGGTGCTGGTGGCCTACGACAAGCAGAGCCCGGACATCGCCCAGGGGGTGGACGAGGGCAAGGGCCTCGATCTCGACCAGGGCGCCGGTGACCAGGGCCTGATGTTCGGCTACGCGTGCGACGAGACGCCCCAGCTCATGCCGATGCCCATCTACCTGGCGCATCGCCTGGTGGAGCGTCAGTCGGAACTGCGGCGCGACGGCCGCCTGCCGTGGCTGCGCCCGGACGCGAAATCCCAGGTCACGATCAAGTATGTCGACGGCAAGCCGCATGCGATCGACACGGTGGTGCTGTCGACGCAGCACGCGCCGGAGATGCAGCACAAGCAGATCGAGGAAGCGGTGATCGAGCAGATCGTGAAGCCGGTGCTGCCGAAGGAGCTGATCAAGGGTCAGATCAAGTACCTGATCAATCCGACCGGGCGCTTCGTGGTCGGAGGGCCTCAGGGTGATTGCGGGTTGACCGGCCGCAAGATCATCGTCGACACCTATGGTGGTGCTGCCCCTCATGGCGGCGGTGCCTTTTCGGGCAAGGATCCGTCGAAGGTGGACCGGTCGGCCGCCTACGCCGCGCGCTATGTGGCGAAGAACATCGTGGCCGCCGGCCTCGCGTCCAAGTGTCTCGTGCAGATCTCCTACGCGATCGGCGTCGCGAAACCCACCAGCATCATGGTCACGACCTCAGGCACGGGCAAGGTGAGCGACGAGAAGCTCGCCGAGTTGGTACAGCAGCACTTCGACCTGCGCCCGAAGGGCATCGTGCAGATGCTGAACCTGCTGCGGCCGATCTATCAGAAGACCGCGGCCTACGGGCACTTCGGCCGCGACGAGCCCGAGTTTTCGTGGGAAGGGCTCGACAAGGTGCCGCTGCTGAAGGCGCACCGATAGCGGGGCGAGCTACCCGGCGAGGGGCCCCACCTCCAAGGTGGGGATCGACGGTCAAGCGAGTCCCCGCTGGAAGCCGACGCGACAGTCGCGAAATACGGTACGACGGTTCGGAGGCTGAGAAGCGAGAACCCCCGCACCGGGCGGGGGTTCGTCGAAGACTGCTTAAGGGCGACGGGCGCGCTGCGGTGTGCCCGTTGTTCTTTCCGACCGGGTGTCGCGGTCGCGGCCCGAGTGCGGCCGGGCGCTGAACGAGCGTCCGCCGTTGCCGCGGCGGCCGGCGCCGGCGCCGGGCTTGGCGTGCGTCGCCGGTTCCGGCAGTCGCGGTTCCAGCCCTTCGATCGTGGATACCGGTATGCGCTGTGTCGTGAAACGCTCGATGCCGCGAATCTTGTGCAGATCGGCGTGCTCGGCCAGCGTGACGGCGAGGCCGGTGCGTCCGGCGCGACCGGTGCGGCCGATGCGGTGCACGTAGTCTTCCGAGTTCATCGGCATGCCGTAGTTGATGACATGGCTGATGGTCGGGACGTCGATGCCGCGCGATGCCACGTCGGTGGCGACCAGCACGCGCAGGCGCCGGTGGCGCAATCCGGTGAGCGTGCGATTGCGCTGCGATTGCGGCATGCCGCCGTGCAGAGCCGCCACGGCGTGGCCGCTCGCCTCGAGCACCGCAGCGATGCGCTCGGCATCGCGCTGGGTCGAAGTGAACACGATCGCCTGGTCGAGAGTGGTATCGCGCAGCAGATGGTCGAGCAGGCGTTCCTTGTGGGCGCGGTTGTCGGCCCAGTGCAGGCGCTGCGTGATGCCTTCGTGCTTGTCGCGATGGGACGCGAGTTCGATGCGCTGGGGCGTCTTCAGCAGCTGGCCGGCCAGTCGCGCCACGTCGCCGTCGAGCGTGGCGGAGAAAAGGAGCGTTTGCCGCGTGTCGGGCGTGGCCGCGACGATCGAACGAATGTCGTCGATGAAGCCCATGTCCAGCATGCGGTCGGCTTCGTCGAGCACGAGCACTTCGACGCGAGCCAGATCCAGGCGGCCGCTCTTCTGCAGGTCGAGCAGGCGGCCCGGCGTGGCGATCAGGACATCGAGGGTGCCGCGAATCGCGCGCAGCTGTGCGCCATAAGGCACGCCACCAACGACGGATGCCGTACGCAGCCACTTCAAGGTGCGGCCGTAGAGTTCGCAGGCCTTCGTGACCTGGAGCGACAGCTCGCGCGTGGGCGTCAATACGAGGATGCGCGGCCCGCCGCCCGGTACGGCCCGCTTCTCGGAACTGATCAGGCGTTGCAGGGCGGGCAACACGAAGGCCGCAGTCTTGCCGCTGCCGGTGGCCGCGGAGACCATCAGGTCGCCGCCAGCCATGGCCGCAGGAATTGCCGCAGCCTGGACGGAAGTGGGGTGGGTGTAACCGGCGGCTTCGACCGCCTTCAACAGCAGTTCGGGCAGTCCGAGGGAGGCAAAGGTCGGCGCCTCAGGCGCGACCGGAAGATCGTGACTCAAATAGTTCTCCAGCTTTTCGGGGGCGTAGCCACGCAAGTGGTACGCCTGGGAGCCGCACCCTGGTGCGACGGCATCGCCGCCAACCAGGGACCTCCACGAATGCCGGAGACTTGAGTCAGAGCCGATGAAAAGTGCGCTTTCCGGTGTCGGAAAGAGATCGGCAGGTGGTCGATCCCATACGCAGGGGGCGCAGGATACGTGGTTTTGTGCGACGCGGCAATCGATCCTCAAGACTTTACGAATGCGAGAAGCGCCGAGTAGTCGCCTCCATCCGCCGCTCGGAGCGAGGCAATGTATCTCGTTCGCGCGTTGCCTGGCGCGACCAAATCGCTGCTTCCCCAAGTGAAAGGCATCCCGCCGTATCGGGTGAGCAGCACGTCGGCAATCAGGCGAGAGTGTCGGCCGTTGCCATTGGCAAATGGATGGATGCTGACGAGTCGATGGTGAAATCGGGCCGCCACTTCGTCGAGAGGATAGGTTCCGTTGTCGAGCCAGTAGCGGGTGTCGTCGAGCAGTACATGCAGCTCCACACCGATCCGGAGCCAATTTACCCCGATGTTCTTGTCCGAGCGACGGAAGTCCCCAGCCCATTTCCAGGTCCGGTCGAACATCCGGCGATGCAAGTTGCGGACGAACGCTTCGGTGAGGACATCTGTCGGCCGAGCCCTGAGTGCCCAGCGTGACGCGTTGAGGATGTTGTCTTGCTCCCACTCGTTGAGCTCCTGCTGGGTTCGGATGTGCTTGGGAATCAGCCCAGACGCCTCGTCGGGATCGAGCGGAGTTGCGCCCGGAGCGTGCGCGTCGCCTAGTCCCATAGGCGCGACCAGCGTCCGCGCAACAACTCTGCCTTTACCTGTTCGATCTGTGATCGGGTGTAGGAGGCTCCCGTTTCCTGGGCTTCGAGTGTCATGGTGTGGGCGATGGGCATGACGTCGCGACGCGCGACTGCTTCGGCTTGGCTGTCCACGCGCTCTCGAAGTGATGTTCTGGGCACCAGCACGTATCGCAATTCGCAGTCGAGCGCCTGCGCGAATCGACGCAGTTGCATCAGGGTGATCCGGTCGCTCGATTCGTTGCGCTCCGCCTGAAGGACCAGGGTGTGAGGGACTCCCATACGGGTCGCGAGCTGGCGAATGGTCATTCCGAGAGCTTCGCGCACCGCTTTCAGCCACCCGCCAGGCGGAGGCGGCGGAATGTTAGAGCCAGCGTCGCTCAAGGCGCGGTCTACTTGGTCGAGGCGAAGGATGGTGGACATGTTTACTTTAAAGTTAACAGATCTGGCCGGCATGGTAACTTAAACGTGCACAATTCGTCCAGATATGGTTACTTTAAAGTAAACAGATCCAGCTTCCGTGTCAGGCAGTTGCCCAGACTGCATCGGCAACCCGTCGTGCCCGACCGAGTGCAACGAGCGTTTCTGCCAGTTCGGGAATACGCCGTTTCCAAGGGCCGCGGCCGGAGAAGTGGGCGGCAATGGCATCCGCAGTCATCGGGATACGGGCACCGGCAAGCGCATCGGCGACGGCCTTCACCTGCTCCGGCACCGCGCTCGGCCACGGCTGCTTGGACTTCGGTACCGCGACTGCGATCGGTTCCTCCCCGGTTTCCATCTCGACCTGCGTAGGTGCCCTGGCACCCGCCGGATTCTGGAACTCGGGCCGCAGCCAGCGCACCAGGCCGCGCTTCTCCTCGGCCGCACGCTCGGCGTTGAGCGCGACCAGTCGTTCGAGCAGAGCGTCATCGAGCGCACGCTTGCACTCGTCCCGTGTCGTGGGCAATCCGTTCTTGCCCGCGGCCGTGTTGCCGTTCACCACCTGCACCAGGGGCGCGAGATCGGACCAGCCGTACGCATCGAGCACCGCCAGGTCGAGATCGTCGTGCAGCGTCTTCAGCACCGATACGAGGCCGTCTTCGTGGATGACCTTCTCTTTCGCGGTGAGCGGCTCGCTGGATCTCAGTTTCTCGAGCACGTTGTACATGCCGGTCAGCGTGAGGTCGGCGTGCGCCGCTTGCTGGCGTTTGCGGTGGACGTCGAGTTGTTCGGCGAGGGTGCGGACGCGGGACTGTTGGGCGTCCGTCGCGGCGGGGAAGGGGAAGGTCTCGAAGCAGCGGGTCTTGTTGTAGCGAGGACGGTCTTCGAGAGTACCGCCAGCCGCAAGTGCCCACGTCACGTGGATCTGGCTGGACAGCGTGCCGAGAATCAGTCCATCCGCCATGGCAATACAGATGACCATGTGATCGCAAAGTACGTCGGCGGGAACAAACTGGAATGCCCGGTGTTTCGCGGTCTCAGTGGTACCGATGTATCGCGGCAATTCTTCAATCGCTTTTCTGACGAGCGGTCGCTCCCAGCCGAAGCGCCACCACAGCTCCCGAATGGAGTCCCTGCGATTCTGGTCTCGCTCGGGTTTGACTCGATCGACGATCCGCTGAAATGCCGCGGGGTTCCTGCTGCGTGCTTCCGTTTCAGAGAGTCCCGAAAAATCGACCAAGTACCGCACCCTCGGACGATCCAGAAGATCGCGCCCACCGAGGTAAGAACGAATTACCTCAGGCCCCGTGAGCCGAAGGTCGGCGGCAGCCTCTGGATCAAGGATGAAACCGGCGCCGTGAAGTGCCACTCCCATTCCGCTAATTCCGCTGTTCGCAACGAGCCCAACGCTCGCCGCAATGTTTGCGCCAATTCGAAGATCGGCATGCAAGCTGCCCACTCTCTTTGCCAACTCAACGCTGACTTCTCCGCTGTCACCCGTCGACTCAGCACGGACCTCGTAGCGCACGCCTTCGTGCGACCCTCGTTCGGCGACAGTCATAGAAATGCGCACGGCTGCGCCGTCTGCAGCGTCGACCCAGGGATGGTCAGGAACCGCAAAGACAAGCGATAGTGGAGTCTTGCCCGTCAAATGAGATTCGATGACGCGTCGGTTGAATGACTGCGACAGACTGTTGGTGGTGATCAGTCCGAATCGTCGAAGAGCGGTCGCGCCGACGAGCGTAGCCGCGTGGTCCCACCAGTACATGACGTAATCTGCAGATTCCGGAATTTGTTTTAGCGTCCCTCGAAGCGCGTCGACATACCCGTCACCAAGCAAGGATCTCATCCGCTTTGTCCCGATGAACGGCGGATTCCCCACCACGAAGTCCGCCTTGGGCCACTCCGCCTTGCGCGGATTGACGTACCGCTCCATAGGTTTCTGCGCCCGCTCGTCAGGCACATTTTCCCCTGTGACGGGATGCTTCTTCATCGTCTTGCCGTCCCACCGCGTCACCGGCAGGCCGCGCTCGTCCATCACGAACTCGACTTTGTCGTAGGCGAGCACTGCGTCGCGGCATTCGATGTTGTGAAAATCCTTCAGCACTGGCTGGGGCGGCATCACTTGCCCTCGGGTGCGGAAGTGCCACTGTAGATATCCGATCCAAAGCACCATCTCCGCGATGGCGGCAGCACGCGGATTGATCTCGATGCCGAGCAGTTGATGCGGGTCGACGGTGACGCCGGCCAGCTCCATGCGGCCTTGGGTGTCGCCCAGTTCGTCGAGCTGGTTCAGCACTTCACCTTCGAGGCGCTTGAGGTGTTCTAGCGTGACGTAGAGGAAATTGCCCGAGCCGCATGCGGGGTCGAGCACGCGCACGGTGCAGAGCCGGTGATGGAACTCGCGCAACTGCTTACGCGCATCGTCAAGCTTGCCTTCGCGTGCGAGTACGAGTGCGGCGCCTTGCGCGAGTTGCCAATCGTCGCGCAGCGGCTCCACCACCGTGGGCAGTACGAGCCGCTCGACATAGGCGCGGGGCGTGTAGTGCGCGCCGAGGGCATGCCGTTCTTCCGGGTCGAGGGCGCGTTCGAGCAGCGTGCCGAAGATCGCGGGCTCGACGTGCTGCCAGTCGGCGCGCGCGGCTTCGAGCAGCAGGTCGATCTGGTCGCGGTCGAGCGACAGAACGACCGGGTCCTTGAACAGCTTGCCGTTGAAGCGCAGCACGTCGGTCCGGATCGCGGTGGAGAAGTCACCGCGGTCCATGGCGGTCCAGAGCTCCCGCACAAGCGGCACGAACTGTTGCGGCGAATCCTTCAGGCCTTCGAGAAGATTCGTGAATGCCCTCTTCGGGAGCAGCCCGACATCCTCCGCAAACATGGAGAACAGACAGCGGCTGAGGAACTGGGCAACGCTCTCGGGTGCATGGCAGGTCCCTTCGAGTACCTGTGCCACCCGAGCCAGACGAGCGGCAACGTCGCGCGTGACTTTGGCCGACACCCGGGATGGGTCGAGTGCCAGCGGGTCGATCCAGACGGTTCGCAACCGATTCCGCAACGCCTCATCGCGCAGATCTGTCAGGTGGATTCGATGTGACCTTGGATCGGGGAAAGGCGTGTAGGTCGCGCCGGATCGGGTGAACTCGGCGTACAACTCTATGACGTTGCCGACGTCCACCACCAGAAGGAACGGAGGGCGCCCTTCAGTGGCGGGGAGCGCGCGGGCGTACTGCTCGGCCTGCCCGCGGGCGCGCATCAGGGCGTCGTCGAAGCCGGAGCCTTCGGCCTTGCGAATCTTCTTGGCTTCGAGCACGAAATTTCCGCGCCGGTAGCAGTCTATGAAGCCGCTCGACTCGGTGCCGTCTCCGTGCCGGAAAGTTACCCGGCGTTCAAAGACGTACGCGTTGTCCCGGGTATCTTCCCTGGCCGGATCGGGCGTCGGCACGTCCAGAAGGAGGCAAAGCTCCTGGACGAACAACTGGTAGTTGGCCCGCTCCGAGCCGCCGGCGGCCTGCCAGCGGGCGATGAATGCGTCGATCTTGTCGGTCGGGGCAGGCACGGTGGGGTTCGAGAGAGAACTGGGGGAGTGTATCGGATCAGCCACTTGGGTTAATATCCGCGCCGTCCTGAGGAGCGCTGCAACGGGGTCCCCCGCCAGGCTCAGGTTTCGGAACCGCGCTCGTTGACTCGTGACCACGCTCACGGGTGGCGAGACGGGCAGCACCACTTCCCCCCTTCACGTCGCCCAGCGGCCTGGTCCTTCAACCAGGAGAGACGCCGTGTCTGCCGTTACCCAACTGAAGCCTGCCAGCGACTACGTGGTCGCTGACCTGAAGCTCGCCGACTGGGGCCGCAAGGAAATCCGCATCGCCGAGACCGAGATGCCCGGCCTGATGGCGATCCGCGAGGAATACGCGAGCCAGCAGCCGTTGCGTGGCGCCCGCATCAGCGGATCGCTCCACATGACCATCCAGACCGCGGTGCTGATCGAGACGCTGCAAGCGCTCGGTGCCGACGTGCGCTGGGCCTCGTGCAACATCTATTCGACCCAGGACCACGCTGCCGCTGCCATCGCGGTCAAGGGCACGCCGGTGTTCGCCTACAAGGGCGAATCGCTGGAAGAGTACTGGGACTACACGCACCGGATCTTCGATTGGCCCAACGGGCAGCACGCGAACATGATCCTCGACGACGGGGGCGATGCCACGCTGCTGTTGCACCTGGGCACGCGGGCCGAGACCGATCCGACGTTGCTGAACCACGCGGGCAGCGAGGAAGAGACGCATCTCTTCGCCTCGATCAAGGCGAAGCTCGCCAAGGATCCGAAGTGGTATTCGACCCGTCTCGCGCAGGTGAAGGGCGTGACCGAAGAGACCACCACCGGCGTGCACCGCCTGTATCACATGCACAAGGAAGGCACGCTCAAGTTCCCGGCCATCAACGTCAACGATTCGGTCACCAAGTCGAAGTTCGACAACCTCTATGGATGTCGCGAATCGCTGGTCGATGCCATCAAGCGCGCGACCGACGTGATGGTGGCGGGCAAGGTCGCGCTGGTGTGCGGCTACGGCGACGTGGGCAAGGGCTCGGCCCAGGCGCTGCGCGCGCTGTCCGCGCAGGTGTGGGTGACCGAGATCGATCCGATCAACGCCTTGCAGGCCGCGATGGAAGGCTACCGCGTGGTGACGATGGACTACGCTGCGGACAAGGCCGACATCTTCGTGACCGCCACCGGCAACTTCCACGTGATCACGCACGATCACATGAAGAAGATGAAGGACCAGGCGATCGTCTGCAACATCGGCCACTTCGACAACGAGATCGACGTCGCGTCGCTCAACAAGTATCAGTGGGAAGAGATCAAGCCGCAGGTCGATCACGTCATCTTCCCCGACGGCAAGCGCATCATCATGCTGGCCAAGGGACGCCTCGTGAATCTCGGTTGCGGTACCGGTCACCCGTCCTACGTGATGAGCTCGTCGTTCGCGAACCAGACCATCGCGCAGATCGAACTCTTCAACAATCCCGACCAGTATCCGGTGGGTGTCTACACGCTGCCCAAGCACCTGGACGAGAAGGTGGCGCGGCTGCAGCTGAAGAAACTCAATGCGCAGCTGACCGAACTCACGGACGTACAGGCGCGGTATATCGGGGTGAAGAAGGAAGGCCCCTACAAAGCCGACCATTATCGCTACTAGACCATCCGGAACGGGTGGTCGGCGGCGCCGATTCGAGCGACAACCCTGACGGGTTGACGCTCAATCGGCACGGTGACGAAGGCGCAGTCGAGATGTGAGGCGGTAGTCCGGAGGAGGACGAGTGGTCGCGCGTACTTTGTCGTTCGAGTTGTTTCCGCCGCAGACGCCGGAGGGGCTGGAGAAGCTGCGGGTCACACGCAGTCAGCTCGCGCAGTTGAAGCCGGCATTCTTCTCTGTGACCTATGGCGCCGGCGGCTCGACGCGCGACCGTACGTTCGGGGTCGTCGCCGAGTTGCAGGCCGAAGGGCAGAAGGTCGCGCCGCATCTGTCGTGCGTGGCGGCGACCAAGGCTTCCACTGCCGAACTGCTCGATCGCTATCGGGCGTCCGGGATCGACCGCATCGTGGCCCTGCGCGGCGATCTGCCCTCGGGCATGGTGGAGATCGGCGAGTTCCGCTATGCCTCCGATCTAGTGGCGTTCATCCGCGAGGAGTACGGCGATGCGTTCCACGTCGAAGTGGCTGCTTACCCGGAATACCATCCGCAGTCGCGCTCGGCCGAAGACGACCTGCGCAACTTCGAGCGCAAGGTGAAGGCCGGTGCCGATTCGGCCATCACCCAGTATTTCTTCAACGCCGACGCCTACTACTATTTCCGCGACCAGTGCGAAGCGCTCGGGATCGACGTCCCGATCGTGCCCGGCATCATGCCCATCAGCCGCTTCACACAGCTCGCGCGCTTCTCGGATGCCTGTGGCGCCGAGATTCCGCGCTGGATCCGCCGCAAGCTCGAAGGCTTCGGCGACGATGCCGCGTCGATCCGCGCCTTCGGCCTCGATGTGGTGACGCGCCTGTGCGACGACCTGTTGCGCAACGGCGCGCCGGGTCTGCACTTCTATACGCTGAATCAGGCCGGGGCAGTCACCACGATCTGGCAACGGTTGGGGTTGTGACCGCACCCGTTTCGCATAAACGGAAGTAGACTCCGGCGCGTGCCTTCGACTCGCACCCGCTTCCTGGCCGCGTTGCTGGCGGTCTTCGTCGGCCTCGTTCTGATCGAGGCGCACTGGCTCCATTTCACCGAGGCCCTGTCCAACCGCGTCACGGATTTCTTTCTGCGCAGCCAGGCGCAGCAGCTGAAGGGTGATCCCGACATCGTCGTGATCGCGATCGACGAGCAGAGCCTCACCGGCATGGCGGAGCTCGCCGGCCGCTGGCCCTGGCCGCGATCGGTGCACGGCGAGATGGTCACGTTCATCGCCAGGCAGAAGCCGAAGGCGATCGTCTTCGACATCCTGTTCGGCGAGCCCGACGTCTACCGCCCGGAATCGGATCAGGACTTCAACCGCGCGCTGCAAGGCCTCGACAACGTGTACTTCCCGACGGCGCGGCACGATACAGTCGGCGATCCCTACGGGGTACCGATCGCCGATCTCGCGCCGGCGCTGGGCGCGATCCGCGGTCCGCGGTCGGAGAAGAACGCCACGATCGACATACTGCAGCCCTTCGCGCTGGCGACGGAGCACTGGCGTCTGGGCCTGATCAATTTCCGGCAGGACCGCGATGGCGTTGGACGGCGCTACATTGTGTTCGACTCCGCCTATGGTTGGCGCATCCCTTCCCTGCCGGCGCGTGTCGCAGCGGATCTCGGTTGGCCGCTACCCGATCGCGCCGACATCCAGCTCGGCTGGCGCGGCGGCATCCGGGCCCATCCCCAGGTGCCGTTCGTCGATCTGTACGTGGAGCTGAACAGCGAGAAGAAGCGCCGACCGCCCGACGAATTTCGCGACAAGGTCGTCGTCATCGGTACCACGGCCACCGGTCTGGGCGACATTCGCGTGACGCCCGTGGACAACCGGCATCCAGGCGTGGAGATTCTCGCCACTGCGCTCGACAACCTGAAGAACCGCACGTGGCTGCGGACCGCCCCGCCCTGGGTGACGCCGGTGCTCGGCCTGGCGCTCATCGTTTTGCTGGGTGCGGTCTTCTGGGCCCGGCTCAACACGGTTCGCATCGGGCTCGCTCTCGCGGGGGCCTCGGCCGTCCTGCTGGGCGCGAGCTACTTCTTCATCGGCGCGCTGACGTCGGTGCCGGTGATGACGCCGTTGCTGTTTGCCTGGGCGTTCTTCCTGGTGAGCGCGCTGCACGATTACCGCGACGAGCGCCGCTCGCGCGAATCGGCGATCCGCGAGTTCGGCCGCTTCGTGAACCCGCACGTGGTGAAGGAGATCATCGCGCAGGGCGGTCTGTCGCGCGCCGGCGAAAGCCGCGAGGTGACGATCCTGTTCTCCGACATCCGTGGCTTCACCACGCTGTCGGAATCGCGCACGCCCCAGGAGGTGGTGTCGCTGCTCAACCGCTATTTCTCGAAGCAGGTGGACGTCATCTTCCGGCACGGCGGCACGCTCGACAAATTCATCGGCGATGCCATCATGGCCTGCTGGGGTGCGCCGATCGACGATCCGGACCACGCGCAGCATGCGGTGGCGGCCGCACTCGAGATGGCCGACACGCTGCAGGCATTCAAGCGCGAGCTGGGCGAGGCCGATGCCGACTTCGACGTGGGCATCGGCATCCATTCGGGCCCGGCGGTGGTGGGTCTGATCGGATCGGACGCGCGGCGCGAGTACACTGCCATCGGCGATACGGTGAATCTGGCGAGCCGCATCGAAGGGCTGACGAAGGGTGTCGCGCGCATCCTGGTGTCCGAGGAAACCATGCGCCGCTGCGGGAACGCTTTTGGCTTCGCCGATCGCGGATCGTTTCCGGTAAAGGGTCGCGCGCAGGGCGTGCGGCTCTTCGAACCTTCTAGGAAGACGTCATGACCCGAACAAGGACGTGGGTTGCGGCCTGCATGCTGCTGGGATGCTCGGCGGCGTGGGCGCAGGAGACCGGCTACACGCTGCGCGAAACCGAGGTGAAGGCAAAGCCTTTTCTCGATGCGCAGAGCGTCGGCAAACTGCCGGAAAAGGCGCAGGTCACGATTCTCGGCCGCCAGGGCGGCTGGTCGCAGATTCGCGCCGACAAGGTCGAAGGCTGGATTCGCCTCCTCAGCATGCGACTGGGTAGTGCCGATCCGGCGAAGAAGCCCACGGCAGTGGCGACAACCATCGGCTTCGGTCGCCGCGGTGCCGGCGCAGGACCGACGGTGACCACGGGCGTGCGCGGCTTCTCCGAAGAGGACCTGAAGGAAGCGAAGCCGAACCCGGAAGAGGTGAAGAAGATGGAAACCTTCACCATCCCGCCGGCCGGTGCGGCGCAGTTCGCCGCGGCCGGCGGATTGACTGCGCAGACCGTCTCCTACGTCGATGCCGACGGCAAACCCATGAAGGTGAAGAAATGAACGCGCGCCTGCTGCTCTGCGTCGTGGTTCTCGCCGGTATGGTGGGCATCGTCGCCGGGTGTGCCGGGCCGCAGGGCCAGGCCTTCATGGACAACATCGGCGGTGTCGAAGGCCTGATGAAGAACATCAAGCAGGCGACCGGCACCATCCCGGAACCGGAAGAGATCGAAATGGGCGAAGGCATCACCGAGACCCTGCTCGGCGCGCGACCCATGGTCAACGATCCCGATGTCCAGCGCTACGTGAACTTCGTGGGTGCCTGGGTCGCTGCGCAGTCGGAGCGGCCGAACCTGCCATGGCATTTTGCCGTCAACGACAGCGATCACGTCAACGCCTTCGCTGCGCCCGGCGGCTACATTATCGTGACCAAGGGCATGATGAACCTGCTGCAGAACGAGTCGGAACTCGCGGGCGTGCTCGGCCACGAGATCGGTCACGTGGTGCGCAAGCATCACCTGAATGCGATCCGCAAGGGCGCATACATGAACCTGCTGGGCGCCGGCGCGGCGGGTGCGACCGCCGGGTCGCGCGGCGGTGAACTCGTCAACGCCCTGGTCGGGCCGACAAAGGAGCTCTATTCACGCGGCCTCGACAAGGACGACGAGTACGACGCCGATCGTATCGGGGTCGTGCTCGCGACGCGCGCCGGTTATGACCCTTGGGGTCTGGCGGCGGCGCTGCAGACGCTCGCGAAGATCAAGGCCGACGACAAGTACATGGCGTTGCTGTTCAAGACGCATCCGAACCCATCGGACCGCCTCGACAAGTTGGGGACGGCGATGGGAACCACGTTCGACCGGTTCACCGACCGGCCGCAGAACGTCGATCGATTCCAGCGCGCGGTGGCGAAGATCCGGACCGTCGCCGCGAACTGAGGTACGCACCAGCGACGCCCCTTCCCCAACCCTCCCCCGACGAAGTCGGGGGAGG
>LNFM01000247.1_pt1 | contig 50746 bp, 46 predicted proteins | sample 596031 | NCBI WGS metagenome assembly LNFM01 (sample SAMN04254537, study PRJNA301005) | activated carbon metagenome | isolation source: dual media filters at the Ann Arbor, Michigan drinking water treatment plant | place: USA: Ann Arbor | reverse complement strand
GGGCGACCATCCCAGGTATTGCGGCGGCATTTTCCGTGAGAGTCAGCGCGTCTCCGTCGAACACCGACGCATCTGTCCCGAACACGTGCTTTTCCACGAGGCGCTCCACGAGCTCGACGTGCTCGCAGTCCTGAACTTCGATAATTGCGACGGTGTCGCGGTCTTGAAGCCTGGTCAGGAGGTCGCGCCGAGCATCGAGAGCCCGTCCGAGCAAGATGGCAACGGCGACGTCGTCCGGCCGCATAATGCGGGTGGAAGCGAGATCGCCTGTTTCCTCCTTGTCCTCAAGGCTCAGCGAATATTGGCGCTGATGAGAGACATCGGTCGCCTGCATTTGCAGCTTCAGCAACGAGTTGCCGCTCGTGCGGATACGGTCGACCAGTACATCGGCGAGCGGCCTTGCCAAAGATGCGAGCATTTGCACGCGGGTCATGAGCCGACCTCCAACACCAAGGTCGGGTCGAAGCTGTTGTTCTCAGTACCGTAGCCGTTCGGGTTACAGACGATCCGGGTTGTGCCAACGCAGTAGTCGAAGCTGTGATGGACGTGCCCATGCACCCACAGCGTCGGCCTGCCGGCATCGATTACAGCGGTCAGGTCCGATGCGTAGGCAGCGTTCAACAGTTCGGACTGATATCGACAGTGAACCGAACGAGGGTGAGGAGCGTGGTGAGTGACCACCACGGTGGCGCCGTCGAAAGGAATCGCCATTGTCGTCTCGATAAACGTGCGCGACTGTAGATGGAGGCGCCAGGCTTCCAGCGGACGAAACCGGCGCCATGGCCGCTTTGTCCAGTTGATCCGGCGATGGTCATTCAAGCCGAGAGCGGCGGCGTTCATTGCACGCTGCGGGTCGCCATAAAGAGCGTAGTCGGTCCAGAGCGAGCAGCCGACGAAACGCACATCACCGATGGAAACCACATTGTTTTCGAGCAGGTGGATGCCGTAGAGCGGAGCAGCGAGACGGGCGGCCGCCAGTTCGCTGGCCATGTGCCGGCGGTAATATTCATGGTTGCCCATCACCATGATAATTGGGATCTGCATCGGCACGATCAGACGCAGACGGGCGAAGCTGTTTTCGGCTCCTTCACAGACGTCGCCAGCGACGACAACCGCATCGACCTCCGGCGCGACTGAGATCGGCCGAGGTTGAGCGACGTCGGCGTGAAGGTCCGAGAAAATATGGAGCCGCATGTCAGGCTCCTCTGATCTGGCGACCAGGTAAGCGTGGGCCACCACACTCGACGCCTGCGACGGCGGCGCCTTTAGTATCGTGACCACTGCTGGACCAAGATCCCGCGCGACGAGCCGTACCTTTCCCGCGGCTATACCGATTGATCATAGTGGTCAGCACGCACCGTGCGGTCGGTTCCCCCGCGAGAGCGGCGAGCAGTACAGCCGACATCACCAGATCGAGGGCAGGGGTCTGCGCGCGACGCCGCTTCGCGGTCCGCAGCGCAACGCCGATGGCCGCCGCAGAATCCCCGCGAACCGCGTCACGCCAGCGTGGTTCGTTCATGATTGTGATCCCGGAGATCGACCTGCGGAGGATGGCCAGATGGGCAGAGGTGAACGCATCCGCCGACAGCTGGCGCCACCAATGCAATGGCGGCACAACCGACAGGTCGATCGCGCGCACGGTAGTCCTGCTGCTCCGCGCGGCAATGCCGGAGCGCAGAGAGCTGGAGACGTGGCGGTTAGCAACAACAGAAGTGGTACGCATGGCTCAGACTCCAGCCGTGGCGCGGAAGGCGCGCATATGGCCCAGGAAGATGAAGAAGGACGGCGCGGTATGCGCCGGCCGGTTTCTAGTGAGCCGCCCGAGGCGTGCCGGGGAGGCTGGGCTCCGACACTCGGTCGCTGCAGGAGACGCGGCGCCCAGGTCCGGCAGGCGGGATCATAAGCGACTGCAGGGCAGTGTCCGGGTCGCCGGCCGCGGCGCGCCGGCGATTGCTGGCGGGCTTGGCGTCGCGATTGGCTTCCGGCAAGCTGGCAAGGAAGGGCCCGAAGAGCTGCGGCAACGCGATCAGCAGTTCCTCGTGCAGCGCAGCAGTCATCGCCTCCACGGTTGCCACCACCGGTACGTCGAAGTGGGCATCCAGATGCTCACGCGACAAGGTGAGGTTCTTATCGAACCCCGAGGCACCGTAGTAGTCGATCACACCGCTGGTGACGTTCTCCATAGTCCCGTAGCCGGCCTGGCGAACGTAAGAAGCGAGAACCAGACGAGCCGCCGCGAGTTTGCGCATGATCGGGCGGCGCTTGCCGTGCTCGGTCGCGCCGTTACCCCGTTTGATTTCGTAGGCTCCGGCCCACTTCGCGTCAGGGTCGACAACGACCAGATCGACGTTCACGATGCCCTCAGCTTCCGAATCGGCGGAGAGCTTGATCTTGGCCAAGGCCTGATCGGAGTTCTTCGCGTCCAGCAACTGACCCGCCGCCTTGGTGACGGGGAGAGTGACGTTCGTCAGAACCACGTAGCGATCGCTCGCGATGAGCGCGCCCGCAATGCCAAGCTCGATGAGCCCGCCATGCCGCTTTACAGTGCTACCGAGAACCGAGAGAGCCCGCGACAGATCCGCTCCGATAACCGGGTCTTCCGGAAACTCTCCGGCAAGGGCTCCCGCCATTGCGCCGCGCGCGGCCCGGATCAGGGCCGCATCAGATACGTCAGTCAAACCAAGATGTTTCGCCATGTGTTCACGGCCTCCTCGCCGTGGGTAGAACCCCGTCCATGGCAAGACACTAGCATAAAACCGCACCTGTGCGGTAAAATAGAACAATTATGATTAACGAAAAGCAGTGCCGCGCGGCTCGGGCTTGGCTCGGACTTTCGCAAGAAGGCTTGGCCGAGCTCACGAAGGTGTCATCGCGCACGATTGCTCATTTTGAAGCAGGCAATCGTGTTCCCCATGATCGGACGCTGCGCGACTTAGAACGAGCGTTCACGGATATGGGCATTGAGTTTCTTTTCGAGGGGGCGAAAGGGGTGGGAGTTCGCTTGCCTTCGGAAAAGCCCCCCCCTTCTGCAAAACCACGAAGAAAGCCGTGAAGGTCCTTGCTGCAGTGGTAGGCGGTCACCTGCCGCGCCCCACACACAGCGTAGATTCCGCAGCCTTAAGTCGAGCTGTCATTAGCGATTTGTAGCCATTTCCATCCGGCGTATTTGTCGCCAGTCTGTCGAATATGCGTGTACCGCTTCAAACTCGTCCAACTGCGATGCCCGGATACAGCGGCGACCTGCGGAATGGTTCTGCCCATTTCAAAAAGCCGCGAAATGCCTTCGTGACGTAGGTCATGGAAGCGCAAATCTGTAATCCCCAAGAGCTTGCATGCTCTGGTGAAGGCGGCGCTGATCGCATCCGCGGAGTAGGGGAATATCCGTTCGTCTTCGCGCGGCATTGAGTCAATGAACTTAATCGCCTCGGGCGTTAGCTCGCAGTAGACGTTATTACCCTTTTTATCGCCGGGGTGTTTCATGTCGCGGACGAGCATGCGATCAGTCTCCTGATCATCCCAGCGCAACAACGTAATCTCCTCTTGGCGGCGCGTGGAGAAGATGGCGAATGGCAAGATCTTCTGCATCGGAATTGAGGAGGGGCGGTTACTTTGAATGCGCCCAAAATGCTCCATCAGTTTGTCGAGCTCTTCGAGCGTGGGCCGACGATTGCGTTCTGAGCCTTTTTTGATCAGGCCAAGCTTCTTGAGGACCGTGACCGAGTCCTCGAATTCCTGGCGGCTTAGAGGAAACCCCCAAGCCGGCCGCGCCACCGTAAAAATGCTGGAGAGATGCGAGAAATAGTTGCCGCAGGTTTGTGGTTCGACGTTTCGCGTAAGATCTTTGGCGAAGGTGACCAGTTTCTGGCTGGTGATTTCGCTGCATTTCAGGTCGCCGAGGTCGCTGTTCTTGATTGTCTTGAGCACCTGCGCCTTGGTGCCGAGAACAGCATTTTTTGACTCGCCGATATAACGGTCAATGACTGCAGAAAGAATGGGATCTTCTATCTGCTCAAGTCCCCCAGGAGCTTTGAGCTCGGCCTCTCGTTTGACGATCCAGGCATTGGCGGCCTGTTTCCGGTCGAATGTCTCCGCTTCCCGATGGACTATTGCGCCGGCTTTCTTGATGACGATCTGGGCGGTAAAGCCCTTGGATCCGTCCTTGCGCGTACGTTCTATTATTGAACCCATTTTTGTCGTACCGATTTTGTAGTTGTCGTACTTGTCGTACCGATGCTGGTAGGCCTAATCAGTCCGTCCTATCATCTGAATCGGTACGACATGCCTTCTTTAAGTACGACATTGTCGTACCACAGATGGCAAAATGGGTCAAAACGGGCCGGAAACGGTACGACATGAGACAGCGGCAAGAACTATTAATGACTGATTTTTCAGTAAAACAGCGTGAGAGTCGGTCCCGCCGATTTTCTGTCGCTCCGATGATGGACTGGACCGACCGGCACTGCCGGTTCTTCCATCGGCTGCTGACGCGCCGGGCGCTGCTCTACACCGAGATGCTGACCACCGGCGCCATCCTGCATGGCGACCGGGACCGGCTGCTCGGCTTTGACGCCTCGGAGCACCCGGTGGCGTTGCAGCTCGGCGGCAGTGACCCGGCCGCGCTGGCGGAATGCGCGCGCATCGGCGAAGCCTTCGGCTATGACGAGATCAATCTCAATGTCGGCTGTCCGTCCGATCGTGTGCAGGAGGGCCGCTTTGGCGCTTGCCTGATGCTCGAGCCGCAATTGGTCGGCGACTGCGTCACGGCGATGAAGGCGGCGGTGAAAATCCCGGTGACGGTGAAATGCCGCATCGGCGTCGACGAGCAGGACCCGGCGCAGGCTCTGTTCTCTTTCACCGACATCGTAAAGGCCGCCGGCACCGACGCGCTCATCGTTCATGCCCGCAAGGCCTGGCTCAAGGGCCTGTCGCCGCGCGAGAACCGCGAAGTGCCGCCGCTCGATTATGCGCTGGTGCAGCGCCTGAAAGCCGCGCACCCCGATCTTCCCGTCGTCATCAATGGCGGCATCGCCAGCATCGAACAGGCGCAAGAGCTGCTGAAAGAAGGGCCGGGCGGCCTCGACGGCGTGATGATGGGCCGCGCCGCCTATCAGGAGCCGTGGCGCCTTCTGGCGGTCGATCCGGTGTTGTTCGGCGAACCGGCCGCCTTTGCCACCGCCAAAGAAGCCGCGCTGGCGCTGACGCCCTACATCGAAAGCGAGATGGCCAAAGGCGCGCGGCTCAACTCGATCACGCGCCACATCCTGGGCCTGTTCCGCGCCGTGCCCGGCGCGCGCGCCTTCCGCCGCCATTTGTCGGTCGAAGGAGTCAAGCCAGGGGCCTCCGCTGCCGTCATGGCTGATGCGCTCGCGCTGGTGGTGGACAGGGCCGACGATATGGCGCACATCGCGGCCTAGAGCGTTTTCAAGCGAAGTGGGTAGCGGTTCGCGTGAAGAAAACGCGTCATAGCTAGAGCTTCGCTGCGCCGCACTGTCCAGGATTGTCATGCTGCTGGGTTACTCCGTTAACGAGCTGGCCTGGCTGGTCGTTCTGATCCTCGTCGGCGGCGTCGTCACCGGCGTCTTGGCCGGCCTGTTCGGCATTGGCGGCGGCGGCATCATCGTGCCGGTGCTCTATGAGGTGTTCGGCGTGCTACACATCAGCGACGATGTCCGCATGCAACTATGCATCGGCACATCGCTCGCCATCATCGTGCCGACCACCTTGCGCGCCTATATGCATCACATGAAGAAAGGCGCGGCGCTGCCGGATGTCATCCGCATCTGGGTGCCGCCCGCCATCGCCGGCGTCGTCCTTGGCGCCGCCTTCGCGTCGTTTGCGCCGAGTGCGTTGTTCAAGATCGCTTTCGTCGCATTTACCGCTTTCATCAGCGCCAAGATGCTATTTGCCGGCGACCGCTGGAATCTCAGCGACAGTCTGCCGGGCCGCGCGGCGCTGTCCGCCTACGGCTTCACCATCGGCCTGTTCGCGTCGCTGATCGGCGTCAGCGGCGGCGCTCTGTCGAACGCCGTGCTGACCATGTACGGCCAGCCGATGCAGCGCGCCGTCGCCACCTCGGCCGGCATCGGCGTGCCGATCACCATCGTCGGCGCCATCGGCTATGCCATCGCCGGCTGGCCGCATATGGCGCAGTTGCCGCCCTTGTCGTTCGGCTTCATCTCGGTGATCGGCCTGGTGCTGATGGCGCCGCTGTCGAGCTATACGACGACCTATGGCGTGCGGCTGGCGCATTGGCTGCCACGCCGCAAGCTCGAAATCGCCTTCGGCATTTTCCTGCTGCTGGTGTCGGTGCGGTTCGTGGCGACGTTGATTTAAGAAGCTTTGCGCACGCCGGCGAGGAAGCTCTCGACTTCCAGCCGCAGCCGCGATGAGCTGCGCGATACTTCCGAGGCCGAAGCGAACAATTCGTTGGCGGCCTGTCCGGTGCGCATCGCCGCCTGCTGTACTTCGCCGATATGCTGCGTCACCTCGTCGGTGCCGGCGGCGGTCTCGCCAATGCGGTCGGCGATTTCCTGGGTCGCGGCGTGCTGCACGCCGACCGCCTCGGCGACCGCCAACGCGATCTTGTCGACCTCGACGATGGCGGCATCCATGTTGCGGATCGCCGCCACGGTTTCGCGCGTCGCGCTCTGGATCTGCACGATCTGCGTGGCGATCTGGTCGGTCGCTTTCGCGGTCTGCCCGGCGAGCGCCTTGACCTCGGCGGCGACCACCGAAAAGCCGCGGCCGGCGTCGCCCGCGCGCGCCGCCTCGATCGTGGCGTTGAGCGCCAAAAGATTGGTCTGCTGCGCGACGTTGTTGATCAGCTTGACCACTTCGCCGATCTGGTCGGCGGCGGCGGCCAGCGCGTTGATCGTCCTGTCGGCGTGGTGCGAGTGTTCCACCGCGTTGCGGGTAATGTGCGAGGCGGTCGCCACGCGTTCGCCGATCTCCTGTGCCGAGCGCGCCAGTTCGCCGGTCGCCAATGCGACCGCCTGCACGTTCATCGAGGTCTGCCGCGCGGTGGCGGCGACGTTGACGGATTGCTGGTTGGTCTGCTCGGCGGAAACCGACAGCGAGCGCGACGTCGCTTCCAGTTCGGTCGATGACGATTCAAACGACTCGGCGACGCCGGAAACCTTGTCCTCGAAGGTCTTCGCCATGTCCTCGAGCGCCAAGGCGCGCGCTTCCTTGGCGGCGCGCTCGGAATCGCGGACGGTGGCCAAAGTCTTGTTTTCGATCAGGCTCAGCTTGAAGAAATCGACCGCGCGCGCGACCTCGCCGATCTCGTCGCCGCGGTTTGTATCGTCCACCGTGACGTCGAGCCGTCCGGCCGCCAAATAATGCACGGTGCGGCTGACGCGGGCCAGCGGATTGGTCACCCGCCAGATCACGACATAGAAACAGGCGGCGGTGACGCAGACAGCGATAAGGACGCCGAGGCTCTTCAGGATCAGTTCGAAGAAAGCGTCGGCTTCCAGTTGCAGCGCATGCTGCTCGCCGGCCTTGGCGGCGGCGTTGAGGATGCCGAGGAAGGAATCGATGCTCGGATTGGTCTGCGCCACCCAGTCGCCATAGGTCATCGGATAGACGCCGTCCATTTCGCCAATCTTGCGCATGCTATCGACTCGCGGCGCAAACTCTTGCCAGTACTGGCGGTTCGCCTCCGCGATCGCCGTCAAGATCGGCGAATCCGCCGCTTCGACAATGGCAAGCTCCGCGATCATCTGATCGCCGAACTGGATCTTGGCGCGGCCAAGCTCGATGCGCGTCGCTTCGGCGGCCAAGACCGGCCTGCCGCCAATCATCGCCTGGGTGATGATGGCGCGTTCGTTGCCGGCGATTTCGCGCTGCTTCCAGCTGATGCTCTTGATGCGCGAATAGCGGGTCAGAACCGGGTTATTCTGAACTTCAATATACGAAGCGGCGGCCCACAGGTCCTGCGTCGCCTTGATCAGCGCGGTCATGGCGGCGTTGAAGCCGGACAGCGGCGCGAGATCGCGCCGCTCCAGCGGCTCGGCAAGTTGCGTGTGTGCTTTGGCGCGCCACGCTTTGGCGTTGTCGCGCGCGGCGAGGAGCGTGTTCACGGCGGAAACCTTGTTGGGAAAGTCGAGCGGCGCGACGGCGCCCAGCGCATCGGTCAACTGGCGTTCGCTGGATTGCTGAAACGCTTCGCGGCGCTGCCGAGACGCGGCGCTTTCCGCCTCCTTGAAGGAGAAGGCGCCGTTGAGCATCGGCTGCTCGCGCAGCAGGGAATAAATGGCTCCGACCAGCGAATTGCCGGCGAGGTCGGCGGTGCGCAACGTCTTGGCGTATTGAAATTTCCGCCAGGAGCCGATGCCGTCGGTGGAAAAATCTGCGATCAGCATCGCTGCCATGCAGCCGGTCGCCAGCAGCAGCGAGAATTTCAACGTCTTGCAATGGGCGAGAAGCGACGCGAATGCTCCGGGTTTATCGGACAAGACAGCCATTTAAAATCGCCTTTGAAGCTTTATCCGTAATTAGCGGAGCTTCGGCGGTTCCGGTTAATAAAGGCGAAGCCAGGCTGTTAATCTAGTTTGCCGTCCGCAAACGGCGTGGTCCTTCTGGTAAGGCGGTATGGCACGCGAGGTAACTGGCGGCGCTTACGGCGCCCCGCGCATGCGCAGGCGGTCGCCGCGCACGTCCCAGCCGTCGAGCCGGTTGAGGAAGCTCATGCCGAGCAGGTTGGTCTTGAGTTGCCCGCTCTGCGCCACCAGCGCCGGCACCGCGCGCTGCATCAGTCCGCCAATGACGACGCGGTCGAGCGTCACCGCGGCGGCGCGGGCGCGGCCATTGGCGGTGTCGACATTGACCGTATAGCTCAGGACTTCGATCGGCAGGCCGGCGGCCCGGGCCGCTTCCTGCGTCAGCACCACCGAGCTGGCGCCGGTGTCGAGCACCATCGGCACCCGCGCGCCGTTGATATGCGCGGTCAGCGCGAAATCGCCGCTGCGCCCGCGCACCACTTCGGCGCTGGCGCCGCGGCTGGCGACGTGGCCCGGCACCAGTTCGGCGATGACGCGGTCGGCGGTGTCGCGCAACTCGAAACGGTAGCTGTACCCGACCACCAGCAGCAGGCCGACCACCACCCAGAACAGCATCGCCTCCAGCGCCTTCGATAATTTGTCGCGGAACACGACCACCACCAAAGCGCCGGCGCACACCGCCAGCACCGCCTTGATGGCGATCGAGCCGATGTCGTGGCGCAGCAATGTCGCGATGGCGTCCTGGTCGTGGGTGCCGATCAAGGCCGCCAGCGACAGCGCCACACCGATGACGAAGATCCAGGTCAGGCGGCGGGTCACGGCGTCATCCCGCGGCCGTGGTGGTGACGTGTGCCGGCAGGCTCAGGCCCGCCTTCGCCATCCGCGCCGGCAGTTCGGCCATCACTTGCGCGCGGTGCGCCGCGCTGAACGTGCTCCATGACGCCACCTCGTCGAGCGTGCGGCCGCAGCCCAGGCAAAGACTGGTGCGGGCGTCGATCGTGCAGAGTTTGATGCAAGGTGACTGGATCATGTCCGGTTTCAACGACGCCGATTCAAAGCCCGAACATAGGTCGCGCCGCGCCGAACGCAATCGCTTCCTGTTTTTCCCTCCCCCGTTTACGGGGGAGGGTTAGGGAGGGGGAATTTCTACGTCCCCGCCCGGAACAAGGGCCGGCGGCTGAGGCGGCGGCGTTCCTCATCGTTGAGGATCGGCTCGCCCGGCGGCGTAATCGGCGGCGCCTGCTCGGTCATCGGCGCCATCGCCGCCACCACGCGCTCCGGCGGGAAGGTGACGATTACCTCGGTGCCGATGCGCAATTTCGATTTCAGTGTGAAGGTGCCGCCGTGCAGGTCGACCAGGCTCTTGGCGATCGGCAATCCCAAGCCCGCGCCTTGCTCGGCCGATTTGATCGAGTTCGAACCCTGCCCGAACGAGGCCAGCACCACTGGGATTTCCTCTTCCGGAATGCCGGCGCCGGTGTCCTTGACGCTCATGTATTGCCCGCCCGACGCGGTCCAGCCGACCTTCAGCCAGATCTCACCGCCTTGCGGCGTAAACTTGATCGAGTTCGACAAAAGATTAAGCGCGATCTGGCGCAACGCGCGCTCGTCGGCCCACAGCCGCGGCAGTTCCGGCTCGTAGACCTCGTGCATGGTGATGCCGCGCGCGGTGGCGCGCAGCTTCAAGAGATGGTGGCAATCCTCGGCAATGCCGGTCAGCGATACCGACTCTTCGTTGAGCTCGTAACGGCCGGCCTCGATGCGCGACAGATCGAGAATTTCGTTGATGAGGCCCAAGAGATGCACGCCCGAGGTATGAATGTCGCCGGAATATTCCTTGTAGGCCGCGACCGAATGCTCGCCGAACACTTCGGTCTTCATCACTTCGGAGAAACCGAGAATGGCGTTGAGCGGCGTGCGCAGTTCGTGGCTCATTTGCGCGAGAAAGCGCGACTTGGAAATGTTGGCGGCTTCGGCGCGCTGGCGCGCCTCGTCCGAAATCATCTTGGCCTGTTCGAGTTCGCCGATCAGCGCGTCCTTTTCGGCGCGCGCTTCCAATGTCGCGAGCGTCGTCGAATAAAGCCGATAGGCCAGCACGGCGAAATAGCCCTGCGCGGTGATCGCCATGATGGCGAGGATGTAATCGCGCAACGTGCCTTGCAGCGTGAAGTCGAGTGCGATCGCCGCGGTCACCGGGAAGGTCGCGGCGAACGCCGCGATCGGCAGGGATGACGCCAGCATGCTCGACACCGCGACCACCAGCAGCATGACGAACAGCATGAAGGTGCCGGAGGACTCGTCCTGACCGACCGGATGGATCAGGATGAACATCCAGGCCAGCCCGTAGAATAGGTCGAGCATGATGAAGCGCACGCGCCAGGCGCGCGCATCGACCGCCGCCATCGACAGCTCGAGGAACTGCTTGCACTTGGTGACGATGACGGCGTGAATGACCAGCACCGAGGCGGTCCACGCGCCGGCCAACACCGCGCCGGTCCACAGGCTCGACAGGAAGCCGATGGTGGCGACCAGAAGCAGAATGACCAGCGAGGCTGATAGGCGGTTCTGCGCGTATAGCCGCAACAATTCGTAGTCGAACACCGGCCGCGTTCCGGAGGTCGAGGTCAACCGGTCGCGCGCGTCGCGCACATGCTGCGAGGCAAGGCGGCGCTTCACCGGCGAGGTTTCCGGCGGCAGCGCGGAGAGGTCGGGTTGTTCGCCTGGGATCATGAAAGAGGACGCCGTTTACGCAACAATACCAGGCTGCAAAGTCGCGCAAATTCCTTAAGACCGTGCTTAACTTGACCGGGGATGAAGCGCTTAGTTCCGCAGCGGTTAACGGATCTTAACGTTTTGACAGCCCCCGGGCGGCTGTGTTGGGCTGTCGCGGCAAAAAAACGGCGCGGGGGGCGACAAAATGAAGCTTTACGACACCAAGACGGCGCCCAATCCGCGCCGCACCCGAATCTTCCTGGCCGAGAAAGGCATCGCGGTGCCGACCGAGCAGGTCGACATGACGACCTTCCAGCACCGGACGCCGGAATACACCGCCATCAACCCGCTCCAGCGCATGCCGGCGCTGGTCCTCGACGACGGCACGGTGATCACCGAGTCGATGGCGATCTGCCGTTATTTCGAGGCGCTCCAGCCGGAGCCGGCATTGTTCGGGCAGGGCGCCAAAGAAATGGCGCTGGTCGAAATGTGGAACAGGCGCTGTGAGATCAATTTTTTCGCCAATGTCGCGGCGGTGTTTCGCCATTTGCATCCGGCGATGAAGGAATACGAAGTGCCGCAGGTGCCGGCTTACGCCGAGGCGATGCGGCCGAAGGCGATTTCGTTTCTCGAACTGCTCGACAAGGAATTGGCGACGCGCGAGTTCATCGCCGGCGACAAGTATTCGGTCGCCGACATCACGACATTATGCGCGGTCGATTTCATGAAGCCGTCGCGTATTCAAATGCCGGAGACAGTGACCAACGTGAAGCGCTGGCATGCGGCGGTGTCGGCACGGCCAAGCAGCAAGGCTTGATATTCGGGCGCGACGCCCAACCGGCCTCATCCTGAGGAGCGTTGCGAAGCAACGCGTCTCGAAGGACTGAGGCCGCCCCATCCTTCGAGACGCATCGCTGAGCGATGCTCCTCAGGATGAGGCGGAGAGAGTAGCGAGACGTCCCCATGCACCTCACCATCATCGGCTGCGGCGATGCCTTCGGCTCCGGCGGCCGTTCCAACACCTGCTTCATGCTCAAGACCGCCAAGGCCACGTTGCTGGTCGATTGCGGCGCGTCGGCTTTGCCGGCGCTGAAAGCGCGCGCCATCGACCTCAACAGCATCGATGCCATTATCCTCTCGCATCTGCACGGCGACCATTTCGGCGGCCTGCCGTTCTTCTTGCTCGACGCGCAATTCCTGGCGCGGCGCGAAAAGCCGCTGCTGATCGCAGGTCCCCCGGGCACGCGCGAGCGGCTCGACGCGGCAATGGAAGTGTTCTTTCCGAAATCGATCGGCTCGAAATGGCGCTTCGAATGGCGCGTGCAGGAAATCGATGTCGGCGTGCCGTCCGACGTGCTTGGCCACAGCATCGTCACAGCCGAGGTCATCCACCAGTCCGGCGCGCCATCGACGGCGCTGCGCCTCAGCGATGGCGACAAGACCTTTGCCTATTCCGGCGACACCGAATGGACCGACGCGCTCATGCCCATCGCGCGCGGCGCCGACCTGTTCATCTGCGAATGCTACGCCTATGCCGGGTCCAAGATGACCGGCCATCTCACCTGGGAAACCCTGCAGCCGCGCCTTGGCGATCTCGCAGCAAAGCAGACCATGCTGACGCACATGAACCCGACCATGCTGGCGAAGACGGACGAGGCGAGGGCGCTGGGCGTCCTGGTGGCGGAAGACGGGTTGCGGATGTCGTTCTGAGCGGCCTTTTCTTTACCCTCCCCTGGAGGGGGAGGATCGCTCCGCAGGAGCGCGTCTCGAAGGACGAAGCCGCCTCATCCTTCGAGACGCGGCCCTTCGGGCCGCTCCTCAGGACGAGGGCGGAAATGCCTCTTGATTTTGGGGGCGAAGTTGGAAGGCGCTTTAAGGATACGGCGTCCCCGCGCCGCAAATAACAGGGGCGATTTCGCACGTCTGCTCTTCCTTTCAAGTCTCCCATAGGGAGAGGTCGACCGTCGCAGCGCACAAGCGCATTTACGCGCGTCTTTGACGCGCTATGCGAAGACGGTCGGGTGAGGGGTTACGGACTATCTTGAGGCTATAACCCCTCACCCCGCTCGCAATTGCTCGCGACTCTCTCCCTATGGGAGAGGGTAAGAAAGCAACGTCTACTTCTCCCGATCCAACCGCGCCATCAGGCTCGACGTATCCCAGCGCGAACCGCCCATTTTCTGGACTTCCGAATAGAACTGGTCGACCAAAGCGGTGACCGGCAGGCTGGCGCCGTTCTTGCGCGCTTCGCCCAAGCAGATGCTCAGGTCCTTGCGCATCCAGTCGACCGCGAAGCCGTGATCGTATTTGCCGGCGACCATGGTCTTGTAGCGGTTCTCCATTTGCCACGACTGCGCCGCGCCCTTGGAGATTGTCTGGATCAGCATCTCGACATCGAGATTGGCCTTCTTGGCGAAGTGGATCGCCTCGGAGAGACCTTGCACCAGTCCGGCAATGGCGATCTGGTTGCACATCTTGGCGAGCTGGCCGGAGCCGGGCGCGCCCATCAAATTGCAGGCGCGCGCATAGGCGTCGATCACCGGCTTGGCCTTGTCGAAGATTGCCTTGTCGCCGCCGCACATCACGGTCAGGACGCCGTTCTCAGCGCCGGCCTGTCCGCCCGACACCGGACCGTCGATGAAGCCGAAGCCAGCCTTCGTCGCCGCCTCGTAAAGCTCGCGGGCGATGTCGGCCGAGGCGGTGGTGTGATCGACGAAAATCGTGCCCTTGCCCATGCCGGCGAAAGCGCCGTTCGCGCCCAAAGTCACGTCGCGCAAATCGTTGTCGTTGCCGACACAGGCCATGACGAAGTCCTGGCCCTGGGCTGCTTCCTTCGGCGTCTTGACCGCCTTGCCGCCGTGCTGCGCGGCCCATTTTTCGGCCTTGGCGAAGGTGCGGTTATAAACGGTGACCTCGTGGCCGCCTTTGTTCTTGAGGTGGCCGGCCATCGGATAGCCCATGACGCCCAAGCCCAGAAATGCAACCTTCGCCATTATCCCGCTCCCTTGAAGTCCGGTCCCGGAAGGGCCGTTATTCGAATTCAGGCTGGCAATAGTCATCGGCGGGGGCCTCGCGTCAACACCCCCAATGACCCCCTAGCCGGGCGGCCGCGCCGCATTGACCGCTACCGCGCCTTGCCTATGGTGGCGGCCTCGGACGCATCTCAAGGATCACGATCATGGCGGTTACCAAGGACCAGGTTGTCAGTGCATTGGCGGGGGTCGCCGCGCCCAATGGCGCGCCGCTGACCGGCCAGAACGTGCTGTCCGATGTGGTGGTGACCGACGGCAAGGTGTTCTTCTCGATCACGGTCGATGCCGCCTCCGTCAAGGCCTGGGAACCGGTGCGCGCCGCCGCGGAAACCGCCGTCAAGGCGGTGCCGGGTGTGGTGTCGGCGCTGGTGGCGCTGACCGCCGAACGCTCGGCCGGCGCGTCGCGCGGCCCCAAGCCGGCGCATACGGCGGCGGGCGACAGCCATGCCGGGCACAATCATGGACCGGGCGGCCACAGTCATGCCCCGGCGCGGGGCGCGCCGGCGGCCAAGGAAGCTCCCGGCATTCCCGGCATCGAGGCCATCATCGCGGTCGCGTCCGGCAAAGGCGGCGTCGGCAAATCGACCACCTCGGTCAATCTGGCGCTCGGCCTGCGCGATCTCGGGCTGAAGGTCGGCATGCTGGACGCCGACATTTACGGGCCGTCGCTGCCCAAGCTGTTCAACATCAAGGAAAAGCCGGAGACCATCGGCGGCACCCGGCTCAAGCCGATCGAGCGCTACGGCATGAAGATCATGTCGATCGGCTTTTTGATCGACGAGGAAACGCCGATGATCTGGCGCGGCCCGATGGTGATCTCGGCGATCACGCAGATGTTGCGCGAAGTGGAGTGGGGCAAGCTCGATGTCCTCGTCGTCGATATGCCGCCCGGCACGGGTGACGCGCAATTGACCATGGCGCAGCAGGTGCCGCTGAAAGGTGCTGTGATCGTCTCGACGCCGCAGGATTTGGCCTTGCTCGATGCGCGGCGCGGCGTCGCCATGTTCAAGCGCGTCAACGTACCGGTGCTCGGCGTCGTCGAGAACATGAGCTACTTCGTGTGCCCGAGCTGCGGCACGCGCTCCGACATCTTCGCCCATGGCGGCGCGCGTCACGAGGCCGAACGTCTCGGCGTGCCGTTCCTCGGCGAGGTACCGTTGCACATGACCATCCGCGAAAAGTCGGATTCCGGCCTGCCGGTGGTGGCGACCGAGCCGGACGGCCCGCACGCCAGGATTTATCGCGACATCGCCGCCAAGGTGCTGGAACAGATCAAGGGCGGCGCGACGGCCGGCCGTGTCGCGCCGAAAATCGTCATCGAGGCTTAAATTTGGAAAGTCACCGAATAGCCGTTTATAAGGGGCAATCGTGGGGCTGCTCTGCAACCTGCGTCATCTGCATTGCTTGCATGCAAGTAATGCAATCGTGGCGCTGGTAAGCTGCAAACTGGTTCTCCACACCTGAACCGTCAATCCTGACGGGAACTCGTCAAAAGCTATAGGGAGTTACGAACGTATGAAACGCCGTCAATTTATTGGCGCGGCAGGTCTTGGCCTCGCGGCCGCCACGATCGCCAAGCCCGCCATCGCGCAATCGAGCCCCGAACTGAAGTGGCGCCTGACCTCGAGCTTCCCGAAGACGCTCGACACGCTCTTCGGCACCGCCGAAGTCTTCGCCAAGGCGGTTGCCGAAGCCACCGACAACAAATTCCAGATCCAGACTTTTGCCGCCGGTGAAATCGTACCGGGCCTGCAGGCCGCGGACGCGGTGACAAACGGCACCGTCGAAATGGCGCACACGGCCTCGTACTACTATGTCGGCAAGGACCCGACCTTTTCGCTGTTCACCGCGCAGCCCTTTGGCCTCAACACGCGCATGCAGGCGTCGTGGATGGCGTTCGGCGGCGGCCAGCAGCTCGTTGACGACTTCATGAAGAAGTACAACACGCTGGCTATTCCGTGCGGCAACACGACCTGTCAGATGGGCGGCTGGTTCCGCAAGGAGATCAAGACCGTTGAAGATCTCAACGGTCTGAAATTCCGCATCGCCGGTTATGCCGGCAGTATCTTCGCCAAAATGGGCGCGGTGCCGCAGCAGCTCGCCGGCGGCGACATCTATCCGGCGCTCGAGAAGGGCACCATCGATGCGGCCGAGTGGGTCGGACCGTATGACGACGAAAAGCTCGGCTTCGTGAAGGTCGCGCCGTTCTACTATTACCCGGGTTGGTGGGAAGGCGGCGCCATGCTGCACAACTTCATCAATCTCGATAAGTGGAATGCGCTGCCGAAGAACTACCAGGCCATCGTGCGTGCCGCGTCGGCGCAGGCGAATGACTGGATGATCGCCAAGTATGACAATGCCAACCCGCAGGCGATCAAGCGTCTCGTCGCCGGTGGCGCCCAGTTGCGTCCGTTCCCGCAGCCGGTGATGGAAGCCAGCTACAAGGCGACCATGGACATGTACGCCGAAACGTCCGCCAAGAGCGCCGACTTCAAGAAGGTCGTCGATTCTGTCATCGCCTATCGCGGTGACTCGTATCAGTGGTGGCAGGTGGCCGAACTCGGCTTCGACGCCTTCTTGGTGCGCCAGCGTTCGCGCGGCTGATCCCGCGCAAACATGCCCGAAAAGAGAAGCCCGCCCGGAGCGCATCCGGGCGGGCTTTTTCGTCGGCTGAGGGCAAATTTGCCATTTCGTCGGCAAAGTTCCCTCTTACAACTTTCATCGAACCAGAGCAGACTGGATTCAGCGTGCCGGGTCCGTCATGGTTCCGGCAAGCCCTGATTTGTGGGAATCTAGGGCGCGCGCGGGTGCTGTGGGGCTACCGCGTAAATAACAGCAAATGGGAGGATACCTGGATGAAACGTCGTCAATTTATCAAAGCGGCCGGTCTCGGCGTGGCTGCTTCCGCGATCGCCGCGCCGGCGATTGCGCAGTCTTCGCCTGAGATCAAGTGGCGCATGACCTGTAGCTGGCCGAAGTCGCTGGAAACTCTGTACGGCGCGGCCGAGACGATGGCCAAGGCCGTCGGCGAAGCGACCGACGGTAAGTTTCAGATCCAGGTTTTCGCCGCCGGCGAAATCGTCCCCGCGCTGCAGGTTGTCGATGCCGTGCAGAACGGCACGGTCGAATGCGGTCACACGGCGTCGTATTACTACTTCGGGAAGGACCCGACCTTCGCCTTCGGTACCTCCGTCGGCTTTGGTCCCAATGCCCGCCTGAACCAGGGCTGGTGGACGCATGGCGGCGGCTCGGACGTGCTCAACGAGTTCTACAAGAAGTACAACGCCACCGCGATCCTTGCCGGCAATACCGGCTGTCAGATGGGCGGCTGGTTCCGCAAAGAGATCAATACGATCGATGACCTGAAGGGCCTCAAGTTCCGGATCGGCGGTTTCACCGGACGCGTCATGCAGCGTCTCGGCGTCGTGCCACAGCAGATCGGCGCGCCGGACATCTACCCGGCGCTGGAAAAAGGCACCATCGACGCGGCCGAGTGGGTCGGCCCCTACGACGATGAAAAGCTCGGCTTCTACAAGGTCGCGCCGAACTATTACTATCCGGGATGGTGGGAAGGCGGCTCGATGCTGCACGCCTTCATCAACCTGGATAAATACAACGCGCTGCCGAAGCACTATCAGGCCGTTCTTCAGCATGCCGGCGCTTACGCCAACACGTCGTGCCTGGCCAAGTACGATGTCCTGAACCCGCCGGCGCTGCGCCGTCTGCTCGCCAATGGCGTGAAGCTCAAGGCCTTCTCGCCGGCGATCATGGAAGCCTGCTACAAGGAAACCCAGGCGCTGCATGGCGAGATCGCCAAGGAAAACGCGACCTTCAAGAAGGTCAACGACTCGATGATGGACTACACCAAGAACGGCTACCAATGGCATCAGGTCGCCGAGCTTGGCTACGACGGCTACATGGTTCGCCAGACGCGCGGATAATCTTTAAGGCGCCAAAGAAAAAACCCCGGGGCTCACAGGCCCCGGGGTTATTTTTTGCCGATGCCGGCAGCTAATTCCTGGGCGGGCCGAAGTCGAGCGGCGGCAACTCAATCTGAGGGATATCGATCTTCATTGTATTCGGATCGATCGTGGAGGCCGCGCCTTTGTAGTGCATGACCATGGCCGGGAACGCGATCACCAGGCCCACCATGATGCACTGAATGACCACGAACGGCACCGCGCCCCAGTAAATCTGGCCGGTAGTGACCGGCTCCATGCGCAGTCCGGTGACCTTGTCGGTGTAGGTCTCCTTCGGCGCCACCGAGCGCAGATAGAAGAGGGCAAATCCGAAAGGCGGATGCATGAACGAAGTCTGCATGTTGACGCCGAGAATGATGCCGAACCAGATCAGATCGATGCCGAGTTTTTCGGCGGCGGGGCCGAGCAGCGGAATGACAATGAATGCCAGCTCGAAGAAGTCGAGGAAGAAGGCGAGAATGAAGACGAAGGCGTTGACGAAGATGAGGAAGCCAATCTGGCCGCCCGGCAGCGAGGTCAGCAATTCCTCGACCCAGATATGGCCGTTGACGCCATAGAAGGTCAGCGAGAAGACGCGCGCGCCAAGCAGAATGAAGATCACGAAAGCTGAAAGTTTAGCCGTCGATTCAATGGCTTGGCGGATCAAATCCCAGCTCAGCCGGCGTTTCGAAGCGCCCAGAATCAGGGCGCCGGCAGCCCCCATGGCGCCGCCTTCGGTCGGCGTGGCAATGCCGACGAAGATGGTGCCGAGCACCAGGAAGATCAGGAACAGCGGCGGCACCATCACGAAGGTCGTCTGTTGCGCGATCGCCGACAGGAAGCGGAAGCCGATAAAGCGGGCCGTCAGCCAGTTGATGATGGCGACGCCGAACGCGAACAGGATGCCGAAGAACATGGTGAGGACGACATAGTCGGCGCCGTTCGTTTTCGTTCCATGCATGACGGCCCAGCCGAAGGTGGCGCTCGCGACCGTCAATATGCCGAGCGACATCAATCCGCGGCTGCCATTCGGCTCCTTGAAGCCGATCGCTTCGGCCGGCAGACCGGGCGTCGCCTTCGGATAGACCAATGTGACGAGGAAGACGTAGCCGGCATATAGCGCGGAGAGGACCATGCCGGGGATGAAGGCGCCTTCATACATGTCGCCGACGGAGCGGCCGAGCTGGTCGGCCATGACGATGAGGACGAGTGACGGCGGAATGATCTGCGCCAGAGTACCTGAGGCGGCGATGACGCCGGAGGCGACGCGACGGTCGTATCCGTAGCGCAGCATGATCGGGAGCGAGATCAGGCCCATCGAAATCACCGATGCCGCGACAACGCCGGTCGTGGCAGCGAGCAGGGCGCCGACGAAGATAACGGCGTAAGCGAGGCCGCCGCGTATGGTGCCGAACAATTGGCCGATGGTTTCAAGCAGGTCCTCGGCCATACCGGATCGTTCGAGTATCAGCCCCATGAAGGTGAAGAACGGGATCGCCAGTAGCGTGTCGTTGTTCATCACGCCGTAGACGCGTTCGGGCATGGCTTGCAGGAAATCCGGCACGAACAGGCCGAGTTCGATGCCGATCAGGGCGAAGAACAGGCCGACAGCCGCCAGCGAAAATGCTGCCGGATAGCCGAGCAAGAGGAAGACCACCAGGGAGCCGAACATGATCGGCGCCATGTTGTGAATGAGAATAGCTGTCATGGATGACTCCGGCGGCCGCTGGCGGCGTTCAACGCTTTTCGATGGCTTCGACGATGTGCTCGACTTCGGCTTCGAGCGCATGCACCTGGTTTTCGTGCGGGTCCGGAATGAGATTGCGCATGACGGCGATCCGCTTGATCAGCTCCGAAATGCATTGAATGAGCAGGAACGTGAAGCCGATCATGACCAGCGATTTGGCCGGCCATTGCGGCAGGCCGCCGGCGTTGCCCGATTGCTCGTTCAAGAGGAACGAGCGGTAGAAGAACGGAACGCCGGTAATGATCATGACGACGGTGAACGGGAGCAGGAAGAAGGCGTGACCGATGACGTCGATGGAGTTGCGCACCCGCTTCGGCAGCATCTGATTGATGATGTCGATGCGGATGTGTTCGTTCGCCAGCAGCGTCCAGGGCGAGCACAGCAGGAACACGATGCTGAACAGCACCCATTGCAACTCAAGCCATGAGTTCGATGAGGTGTCCAATGTCTTGCGAATAATGGCGTTGGTCGCCGAGACGATGACGGCCAGCATGATGAGCCAAGCGAGGCGCTTGCCCATCCATGTCGTCATGGCGTCGATGGCACGAGATGTCGGCAGCAATGCCTTTAGCACTGCGTCAAGAGCGCCCACTGGTATACCCCTCTGCGCGGCCTTCGGACTCCGCCGGCCGGAATTTTATTCTGCCTTTACGCCCCCGCGAGTGTGGCCACCGGCCATGCGCTACCTTAATCCGATGCTGGCCTCAGGCGTCAATGGTGAATTTGGGGGCTAGCGCCGTTCAGGCCCATTTTGCGACGAAACTTATGGTTAAAGCTTTCTAAACCGCCGGTTAACCCGCGTCAGGCACAATGGTGCCGGGGCGCGGTCATCTGGGTGGAATCGGGCGCGCACTGCGCACTGGCCAGGCCCCGCTGGTGGACCATGCGGCGGCTGACAATTGTCGAGCGGATGATGGGGGGCGTCGTCGCGCTGCTGGGCGCGGTGCTTGCCGTGCAGCATCTGCCGCAGCTTTCCGGCTCGGTCTATACGCAACTCGGCGGTATTGCCCTCATTGCCGCGCTCGCCGGCATCGGTATCGGTGCGCTCGCCCGATCCATCGCAACGCCGATTGCCGAAATCGTGGCTACCATCGACGCTATCGCTTATGCCGAAATGAACTCGTCGGCGGACCTGGCGCCGGTGCGCGGTGAAATCGCCCAGCTTCAAGCCGCCACCGAACGGCTTGCGATCATCCTCGGCGAGCGGCAACGCCGCGAGATCGTTCATGCCGATCTCGACCGCACCTGGCAGGCGCCGCGGCGGCAAAATTTGTCGCGATTGGCCGACCACGTCGAGCAGGCGACTGAAGGCGGCATCCAGCCGATCGTCAACGGCGCGGCTACCTTGCAATTCAAGGCCGAAGACATGCTGACGGCGCTTGAGGCGGTGCGCGCCGCCTTCGGCGAGACCGTGGCCGTTGCTGAAAACTCCCGTGCGATGAACCAGGCCGCTGGGCAATTGTCCGGCCAGGTGATGCAGGCAATCGACGAAATTTCGGCGCAAGTTGCGCGCAGCAACGACCTTGGCCGTGACTCCGTCGCGCGCGCCAATGCCTCGCGCGCCACCATCGATGCGCTCGCCAGGGCTGCCGACCAGATCGGCGATATCGTCTCCGTCATCAACCAGATCGCAGCGCAGACCAATCTTCTGGCGCTGAACGCGACCATCGAAGCGGCGCGCGCCGGCGAGGCGGGGCGCGGCTTTTCGGTCGTCGCCGGCGAGGTCAAGACTTTGGCGACGCGCACCGCGGTCTCGACGCAGCGGATCGGCGACAAGGTCGCGGAAATTCAATCGACCACGCGCGATGCCGTGATCGCCCTGGCTGGCATCGCCGAGGCGATCGATCAATTGTCCGGCGTCACCCAATCGGTCTCGGCCGCCGTCGAGCAGCAGCGCGCCGCCACCGCCGATTTCAGCGCCAGCGCCCGCGACAGCAGCGCCGCGGTATCGGATGTCGCAGGCCGCATGGCGGGCATCGCCGCCATGATCGAACGCTCGCGCGCAACCGCGCAGGATGTCTCCACCGTCGCCGCCGAAATGCAGACGACATCGTTGAACCTGTGCGGCGAAATTCCCGAAATCGTGCGCAAGGCGGTGACCGCCGATCTGCGCGAACATCCGCGCTACGAAGTCAGGTTCAAGGCAAGGGTCGAGCATAACGGTGCGACGTCCGATATCGACGTTCAGGACGTCAGCGAAGGCGGCGCCCGCATCGCCGCCGTGATAAAATTAACAATCGGCAGCAAAATCGCCGTGACGTTTCCGGGCATGAAGCCGATCGCGGCCACCGTCGCGCGCGACGGCGGCGATAATGTCGGCGTCAGCTTTGCTCCGTCACGGCTGCGTGCCGAGGAACTGCGCGATCTCATTACCGCGACATCCGAAGCGGCCTGACGCCGCCGGGCGAGCTAGGCGTCAGCCGCCGGTCACGCTCATATGACGCGACAGCGCTGGCCGATGCGCGCGGCGATCGATCACGAAGTCGTGCCCCTTCGGCTTGCGCGTAATGGCGTCGTCGATCGCTGCATGGATCAGGTCGTCGCCTTCGGAGGCGCGCAACGGCGCGCGCAAATCGGCGGCGTCTTCCTGGCCGAGGCACATATACAGCGTGCCGGTGCAGGTAATGCGCACGCGGTTGCATGACTCGCAGAAATTATGCGTCATCGGCGTGATGAAGCCGAGCCGGCCGCCGGTTTCCTTGACGCGCATGTAACGCGCGGGGCCGCCGGTCTGGTAATCGATGTCGTCGAGCGTAAAGCGCTCGGCAAGGCGCGCCCGCACCATCGATAAAGGCAGATACTGATCGATGCGGTCTTCGCCGGTTTCGCCGAGCGGCATGACTTCAATGATCGTCATGTCCATGCCGCGGCCATGCGCCCATTCGACCATGCCGGCGAGTTCGTCTTCGTTGACGCCCTTGAGCGCAACCGCGTTGATCTTGACCTTGAGGCCGGCGGCCTGCGCCGCATCGATGCCGGCCATCACCTTGCTAAGATCGCCCCAGCGAGTGATAGCGCGGAATTTGTCGGCATCAAGCGTATCGAGCGAGACGTTGATGCGCTCGACGCCATGGCCTTTCAGTTCGGCCGCATACTTCGTCAGTTGCGAGCCGTTGGTGGTCAGCGTCAGTTCCTTGAGCGCGCCGCTCGTGAGATGGCGCGACAGCGATTCGACCAAGGTCATGATGCCGCGCCGCACCAGGGGCTCGCCGCCGGTCAGCCGCAACTTGTTGACGCCCTTGGCGACGAAAGCGCTGCACAGCCGGTCGAGTTCCTCGAGGCTGAGCAGATCGGCCTTCGGCAGAAAGCTCATGTGCTCGGACATGCAATAGACGCAGCGGAAATCGCAGCGATCGGTCACCGAGACGCGCAAATAGGTGATGGTGCGCATGAACGGATCGATCAGCGCGCGCGGTTGCGGGCGCGTGAGGTCGATCTCGGAATTTGGCGTGGTCAGGCCCATCGGCGTTCCCGGCAGCGGATTCTTACAGGTCCGTCCGCTTCATATAGGAAGTCTGGCCGATCTTGGCCATGCCGTCCAGCGTGCGGTTCCCGTAAACGAAAACCGCCCGCCGGGAAGGGCGGGCGGTCGATCGAAAGGGCTGTCAGGCGCGACTTACTGGCGCGGCGGCGCCGGCCACGGGGCCGCCGCGGCGGGAGCCGGGGCCGCCGGGGCTGGAGCGGGCGCCGTGCTTTGCCGCGGCGCTGCCGGCTTTGCGGCTGGCTTGGCGGCCGGCTTGCGTGGCGCCGGCTTTCTGGCAGCCGGTTGCGGCGGGGCAGGGGTCAGTTCGACCATCACTGGATTGGGTCGCAGGGTTGGCGGACTGCCGGTCTGGGCGATCGGCTCCAATGTTTCGGACTCCGGCTGATAACCGTTCAGCGTGAAGGAGACCGTCAAGGGCGCGTCAACGGGCAGCGCCAGCGCGCAGGGCGTGCGGCAGGTCTGGCCGTTGGAGGTTTTCGCTTCGGCGCCCGGCGGTTCGGATTCAAACCGCACAGTGTCAACGGCGGGGGCGGGCTTCAGGCCGTCGAGGCTCATCCATTCCGGCGTCGATGAGCACGCGCCAAGCGCAAGTGCGGCACCGACAATTACGACAACGCGATTCATCATGTTTACCGGTCCACTCACTCAACGCTATGGCGGCTGTCCGCCTTTTCAATAGAATAAGACCACGCTCGGGGGGTGGCAACCAGCGGCGCGCCGTTAACCTTACCGCGTTAACCATAATTGCGGCGGCGGCATCAGTTATCGAATGAAATGCCGGCAATCTCGTCCGGCAATTGCGCGAAATGGCTGATCAGCCGATCCGGTTTGTATTGGGCCACGGGCTTTTCGCTGTAGCCGAAATCGACCGCGACCACCGGAATACCAGCGGCGCGCGCGGTCAGGATATCGGTTTCGGAATCGCCGACCATGATGGCGCGGCCGGTATCGCCGCCGGCGGCTGCGATGGTGCGTCGCAGAATTTCCGGATCCGGCTTGGCGATGGCGAACGTGTCCTGGCCGCAGATCGCCGCGAAGCGGCCGGTGAGTTTCAGTTCATTGAGCAGCAGCACTGACAAATGTTCGAGCTTGTTGGTGCACACCGCGAAGCGGTGGCCGCGGTCTTCAAGAATATCGAGCGCGTCGGTGAGCCCCGGATAGGGCCGCGAATGCACCGCGACATTGTCGGCATAGTAGGCGATGAAATCGGCGAACATCCGGTCGAGCCGGGCCGGTTCGACAATGCGGCCGTCCGCCTTGATGCCTTGCGCGAGCATCAGCCGCGCGCCGCCGCCGACGAAATTGCGCGCGGTCTCGTAAGGGACCGGCGCCATGCCTTCGCGCGCCAGAATGACATTGAGCGTGGCGACAAGGTCGGGCGCGGTTTCGACCAATGTGCCGTCGAGGTCGAACACGAGCAGAGGGGCGGCGCGGGCGGGAGCGGACATGGCGCATCGCTAACCGCCGTCAGACCCTGATGCAAGGCCGATTCTTGGTTGATGTCGCCGTTTACAAAAGGCTTTTCCGGCTATTCAGGCCGGGCGAACGGGGCTAGACAATCCAGCGACCGGTTCCCAACTGTACGGCCAGCAAGCGCGAGGATCTCAAGCGTTGTCCCTCAGTGCCCCATCCTTGAATGCCGATGAGCAGAAGCGCGCCGCCGCCGCGCGCGCCATCGAGTTCGTCACGCCGGGCATGCGCCTTGGCCTAGGCACCGGCTCGACCGCCAAGCATTTTGTCGATCTGGTCGGCGAGCGCGTGCGCGCCGGCTTCGATCTTGTCGCGGTGCCGACGTCGGAGGCGACCCGCGTCCAGGCCTTGGCCTGCGGCATTAGGCTGACGACGTTGGACGAGACGCCCGAGCTTGACCTGACGGTCGATGGCGCCGACGAAATCGCGCCGGACATGAGCCTGATCAAAGGCGGCGGCGGCGCGCTGCTGCGCGAAAAAATCGTCGCGGCGGCGTCGGCGCGCATGCTGATCATCGCCGATGAAAGCAAATGCGTGGATAGGCTTGGCGCGTTTCCACTGCCGATCGAGGTTACGCCGTTCGGCTTTCTAGCGACGTTGCGGGCGGTCGACAAGGCGATTGCCGGTATCCAGGCAAGCGGCCCGCTCAAGCTTCGGCTTGGCAAGGACGGTCATGCTTTCGTCACGGATGGCGGGCACTGGATTATCGATGCCCAGCTTGGCCGGATTGACGATCCGAAAGCGTTGGCGCATGCGCTATCGACGATCCCCGGCGTGATGGAGCACGGACTTTTTGTCGGCATGGCGGAAACCGCGATTATCGGTGGCCCGGCCGGCACCCGTATCGTCGGGCGAACCTGATTCTATTTAAAACGAATGGAGCTGCGATCATGAATTTCCTTCAGGCAACCCGGCGCGTCATGCAATTGGCCGTGGTGGGCGCCGCGCTTTCTTCGCCGCTTCCGGCCATGGCCGCGACCCCGGCCGCGGTGGCGGCAGCGACCGAACTGGTGAAAGCAACCGGCGCCGCCGCGCTGTTCAACACACTGGTGCCCGGCGTTATCGAGCAGTCGAAAATTCTTTTCCTGCAACAGAATCCGGGCCTGGCCGGCGACCTCAACGAGATCGCCGCCAAGATGCGCACCGAACTCGCGCCGCGGCTGAACGAACTCTATGCCGAGGTCGGCAAGATCTACGCCGAACAATTCAGCGAGCAGGAACTCAAGGAACTTACCATTTTTTTCAGCTCGCCGGTCGGCAAGAAATACGTCAACGAGCAGAGTGTCGTGGTCAATGCCAGCCTGAAATTTGCGCAGGAATGGGCCAACAAGCTGTCTGACGAAGTCACACCGAAAATGCGCGAAGAACTGAAGAAAAAGGGTCACGCGCTGTAGGCGGATTCGCTCGCGCTGGCGATAAAGGCAAATGGCAGATAACGACGTCGATCTCTTCGTCATCGGGGCGGGCTCCGGCGGCGTCCGCGCGGCGCGCATTGCCTCGAGCTACGGCGCGCGCGTGATGGTGGCGGAGGAATTCCGCGTTGGCGGCACCTGCGTCATCCGCGGCTGCGTGCCGAAGAAGCTCTTGGTTTACGCTTCGCGCTTCGGTCACGAATTCGAGGACGCCGCCGGCTTCGGCTGGACCGTGCCGGAGCAGCCGACGTTCAACTGGCCAACCTTGATCGCCAACAAGGACCGCGAGATCGACCGGCTGGAAGCCGCCTATGTCTCGACGCTGGAGCGCTGGAAGGTGCAGATCGTGCGGGCCCGCGCGGTGATCGAGGACGAACACACTGTGCGGCTGTCGACCGGCGCGCGCGTTCATGCCGAGACCATATTGATCGCCACCGGCGGCTGGCCGCATATGGGGCCGAAAATTCCCGGCCTCGAGCATGTGATCTCGTCGAATGAAGCGTTGCATCTGGCCGAATTGCCCAAGCGCATCGTCGTTCAAGGCGGCGGCTATATCGCGGTCGAGTTCGCCTGCATTTTTGCCGGGCTCGGCAGCAAGGTGACCTTGGTTTATCGCGGCGAGAATATTTTACGCGGCTTCGATGACGACATCCGCGAGCATCTGCGTCTGGAAATGCAGGCGCGCGGCATTAACGTCTTGTGCGGCCATACCGTCGATGCGGTCGATAAGGCCGGTGACGACTATGCGGTGAAGCTGTCGGATGGCTCGGTCATTGCCGCCGACAAGGTGATGTTCGCCATCGGCCGGCGGCCGAACGTGATGGGCATCGGTTGCGAAGCGTTGAAGATGGAATGCCATGAGCACGGCGGCATAGAGGTCGACGAGTATTCGCGCACCTCGGTGCCGAACATCTATGCCGTCGGCGACGTCACCAACCGCGTCAATCTCACGCCGGTGGCGATCCGCGAAGGCCACGCCTTCGCCGACACCGTCTATGGCGGCAAGCCGACCAAGGTCGATCATGCCAATGTGCCGACCGCGGTGTTCTCCGAGCCGGAACTGGGCGTTATCGGCCTGACCGAAGCGCAGGCGCGTGACGCCTTCGACACCGTCGATGTCTATAAGACCACGTTCCGGCCGATGAAGGCGACGTTGTCGGGCCGGGCGGGGCGCGTGTTCATGAAACTGCTGGTCGATGCCGCCTCCGGCAAGGTGGTCGGCTGCCACATTGCCGGTCCGGATGCCGGCGAAATGATCCAGTTGATCGGCATTGCCGTCAAAATGGGGGCTACCAAGGCCGATTTCGATGCCACCATGGCGGTGCACCCGACCATGGCCGAGGAATTGGTGACGATGCGGGAGAAGGCGGCGAGCTATACCCGGGCCAAGGCGGCGGAGTAGGCCTAAACCATCCGGCCCTCGAAAAACTGGCATCCGGCCCAGTTTCATATATAACCCGCCGCAATCGTTGGAGTATGTGCGATGCCTGAGCGTTGGACGCCGGATAGCTGGCGCAAGAAGCCGATTTTGCAGGTCCCGGAGTACCCGGACCCGCAGGTTCTGGCCGACACCGAAAAGCAGCTTGCGACCTTTCCGCCGCTGGTTTTTGCCGGCGAGGCGCGCAACCTGAAGAAGGCGCTCGGCCGCGTGGCGCAAGGCGAGGCGTTCCTGTTGCAGGGCGGCGATTGCGCCGAGAGCTTTGCCGAGCACGGCGCGAACAACATCCGCGATTTCTTCCGCGTATTTCTGCAAATGGCGATCGTCCTGACCTATGCCGGCGCCTCGCCGGTGGTGAAGGTCGGCCGCATTGCCGGTCAGTTCGCCAAGCCGCGTTCCTCGGGCACCGAGAAGAAGGACGGCATCGAGCTGCCGAGCTATCGCGGCGATATCGTCAACGACATCGCCTTCACCAAGGACGCGCGCACGCCCGATCCGCGCCGCCAGGTCGAAGCCTATCGCCAGTCGGCGGCGACGTTGAACCTGCTGCGCGCCTTCGCCAAGGGCGGCTACGCCAGCGTCGAGAACGTGCATCAGTGGATGCTGCAGTCGGTCAGCGACAGTCCGCAATCGAAGGCCTATGCCGATCTCGCCGATCGGGTTTCCGGCGCGCTCGATTTCATGCGCGCCTGCGGCCTGACCTTCGCGGTCGACTCGACGCTCGGCACCACCGATTTCTACACCAGCCACGAAGCGCTGCTGCTCGGCTACGAGCAGGCCTTCACCCGCATCGATTCGACGACCGGCGACTGGTACGCCACCTCCGGCCACATGATCTGGATCGGCGACCGCACCCGTCAGCCCGATCACGCCCATGTCGAATGGGCGCGCGGCATCAAGAATCCGGTCGGCCTGAAATGCGGCCCGTCGCTCAAGGCCGACGATCTGCTGCGGCTGGTCGATATCCTCAATCCGGACAACGAGCCGGGCCGTCTTACCTTGATCGGCCGCTTCGGCGCCGACAAGGTTGGCGATCATCTGCCCGCGTTGGTGCGCGCCCTGAAGCGCGAGGGCAGGGTGGTGCTGTGGTCGTGCGATCCGATGCACGGCAACACCATCACGTCTGCATCGGGCTACAAGACGCGGCCGTTCGACCTGATCCTCAAGGAAGTGCGTTCGTTCTTCGACGTGCACGCGGCCGAAGGCACGCATGCCGGCGGCGTACATCTGGAAATGACCGGGCAGAACGTCACCGAATGCACCGGCGGCGCGCGCGCGATTTCCGATGCCGATCTCAATGACCGCTATCACACGGTCTGCGATCCACGGCTAAACGCCGAACAGGCCATCGACATGGCGTTCCTTCTGGCCGACCTGCTCAAGAAGGAGCGTTCGGCCAAGCCGATCCAGGCTGTGGCCGGGCTTTAAACGGGCGGGGTAGCAATACTGCGGAGCAAATGAGCCCCGCAGTTTTGCCCATTGCCGAGCCTGAGCGCGAGGCGATAGAAAACCGTCATGACCAACCGCCCCGCCGACAGACTGGCGATCTGCTGCGCGCAGCTTAACGCGACGGTCGGCGACATCGCCGGCAACGCCGCCAAGGTGCGCCGCGCCCGCGAGGAAGCCGCCGTCCAGGGCGCCGATCTCGTCGTGTTTCCCGAACTGTTCATCGCCGGTTATCCGCCGGAAGACCTCGTCTTAAAGCCGGCCTTCCAGGCCGCCTGCCGCGCCGAAATCGAAAATCTGGCGCGCGAGACGGCCTCCGGCGGCCCGGCGCTGCTGGTCGGCACGCCCTGGGTCGATGCCGGCAAGCTCTACAACGCGGTGGCGCTGCTCGACGGCGGCAGGATCGCCGCATTGCGCTTCAAGGTCGATCTGCCGAATTACGGCGTGTTCGACGAAAAGCGCGTCTTCGCCGCCGGGCCTATGCCGGGGCCCGTGAACTTCCGCGGCGTGCGGCTTGGCGTGCCGATCTGCGAGGACATCTGGGGCGAAGAGATCGTCGAGTGCCTGGCCGAGACCGGCGCGGAAATGTTGGTGGTGCCGAACGGCTCACCTTATTGGCGACAGAAGGGTGACGTGCGGCTCAACATCGCGGTGGCGCGCGTCACCGAGCAGGGCCTGCCGACCATCTACGTCAATCAGGTCGGCGGCCAGGATGAGTTGATCTTCGACGGCGTCTCATTTGGCCTGCATGCCGATTGCTCGCTGGCGTTCCAGCTTTGCGCGTTTGAGGAGAGCATCGTCACCACGCAATGGGTGCGGCGCGGCGGCACCTGGGTCTGCGACAACGGACCGGTGGTCGCGGGCATCGAGGCCGAGCGCGCCGATTACGCCGCCTGTGTGCTGGGCCTGCGCGACTACGTCAACAAGAACGGTTTTCCCGGCGTCGTCATCGGCCTGTCCGGCGGCATCGATTCCGCTTTGGTCGCCGCGATGGCGGTCGATGCTTTGGGCGCTGACCGCGTCCGCTGCATCATGATGCCGTATAAATACACCGCGCAGGAATCGCTCGACGATGCGGCCTTGTGCGCCAAGGCGCTCGGCGTCGCCTACGAGATCATCCCGATCGCGTCCGCGGTCGAAGGCCTGGAACAGGCGCTGGCTCCGGCCTTCGCGGGCAAGGCGCGCGACGTCACCGAAGAGAACCTTCAATCGCGCGCGCGCGGCACCATCCTGATGGCGATCTCCAACAAGTTCAACTTGATGGTCGTCACCACCGGCAACAAGTCGGAAATGTCGGTCGGCTACGCCACGCTTTATGGCGACATGAACGGCGGCTTCAATCCGATCAAGGATCTCTACAAGCTCGAAGTGTTCCGCCTGTCGCGCCTACGCAACATGTGGAAGCCGAACGATGCGCTCGGGCCGGATGGCATTGTCATTCCGGACAACATCATCACCCGGCCGCCGACCGCCGAACTGCGCGAGAACCAGAAGGACGAGGACTCGCTGCCGCCGTACACCATTCTCGATCCGATCCTCGAGCGGCTGGTCGAACGCGAGGAACCGATCTCGGTGATCGTTGACGCCGGTTTCGACCGCGACGTTGTGGTGCGCATCGAGCGGCTGCTCAACATCGCCGAATACAAAAGGCGGCAGGCGGCGCCGGGCGTGAAAGTCACATTGAAGAATTTCGGCCGCGACCGGCGTTATCCGATCACCAACCGCTTCCGCGATCCGGGCACGCCGCTGCCGCCGCCCGACACGTCGCCGGTGACCGGGCAATCGGTGAAGACGGAAGCGTTCGACTTCTAGAAATCACCGCGCCGGCAGGAAGGTCGGGCCGACCGTGCGCACTTCGCGCTTGGTGTCGGAATCCGAAGCCGGCGCCGCGGGTTGCGCTTGCGCTCCAGGCTGCGCTGGGGCGTTTGCAGGTGTCCGCGTATCGCGGCGGATCGGCTTGCCGTCCGGCCCGGTGCGCGGCTGCGACAATTGCTTGGCGTTTTGCTCGGTCACCACGACATCGCCCGGCGCGATGGTGTCGTCGCCGCCCATCGTCTTGAGCGCGGCGGCCCAGCTTTCGCCCGGTCTGCGGCAGCCACAGGTGGGCGTCAGCGCTTTTCGGTAGCTGAAGGCGTTCGGCAGCGACGTGTAAGGCTGGCCGCTGAGCGACACCGCCTGCGCCACTTCCTCGCCGGGATTGTGATAAGTGTAGAGTGACACTTCAGCCGCCGGGCACATGCGCTGGCAGGCCTGCTCGTCGTCGCGGAAACGCTCCGGCGTCGTCGCGTATGAAATCGGGAAGTAATAGCCGTCGCATGAGCGCACGCAGATGGTGCGGAACGTGCTGCCCATCGGGCCGTTCGGCGTCGAGAACAGGCCGCCGCTATTGTTGCCGCCGGGGCCAAACAGGCGGTCGAAGAAACCGCCTTGCTGGCCTTGCAGCGCGGCCGAGCGGTATTGCGCGCCGCAATTGTTTTCGCCGAGCGAGATCAGCAACGAGGTGCGCTGCGCCGCACGTTCGGCGGTGCCGCCGTTGAGCTGTTCGAACTCGACCTGCATGCGCTCGAGCGTGTTGCGTTGCTGGCCGATCTGCCGGTTGATGCCGCTGCATTGCGGCGGCGGCTGGCTGAAGATCGAGAAGAAGCCGGAGCTTTCGCAATTGCTGCGGCGGCCCTGATCGACCAGCCGGTCGACCTCGTTCTGCTGGCGGTTGAGCGCCTCCTCGGCGCGCCTGAGGCGCTCGGCGCGCGCCGGGTCGCCATTGCCGCGGTCGAGCGAGGTCAATTGCGCCTCGAGCCGCTGGCAGGTCGGGCTGCCGGCCTGCGCCCATGCCGCGCTCGAGGCGGCGAGGCTGACGGCTGTGGCAATCAGCAGTGTGGAAGCGAAGCGTTGCATAGCGTCACTCTAGTCCGGAAACGACGGTTTTGCGAGACTGCCCCGCGCCCGCGCATGCTCCGAACGCAGGTTCCAGAGCACGCCGCCGATGATGATCAGGGCACCGATCAGCACGAAAATATCGAGGCGTTCGCCGTAAAACGCCCAGCCGACCACCGCGATCAGCGGGATGCGCATGAAATCCAGTGGCACGACCAGAGTGGCATCGCCCGCCCGGAAGGCATTACTAAGGCAGTAATGCGACGTCAGGCCGCTGATGCCGACGGCCAGCGCCGGCACGACGTCGGCCCAGTGCATGTTGAGGAAATTGCCCGGATTGCTGCCGAGCAGCGACAGCGGAAACTGGATCACCCCCATCCAGAAGATGATGGCGAAGGTGGTTTCGGTCGTCGTCAGTTTCTTGGTGGCGATCATGACGACGGCGTAGCCGAAGGCCGCGCCCAGAACGAGCATCGCCGCGGGATTGAAGTCGGCGATGCCGGGCCGCAGGATGACGAGGACGCCGATCAGGCCGAAGACGACGACGCCGATGCGGCTCGGCGTCAATTTCTCGCCGAGCAGCCAGATCGCGAGCAATGCGGTCCATGCCGGCATGGTGAATTCGAGCGCGAACACCATGGCGAGCGGCAACATGGTGAGGCTGACCGCCCAGGCGAATTGCGCGATGTAGTGCACGACGTTGCGGAACGCATGCAGCGCCATGCGGTTCGGCCGCGTCAGCACCCGCAACTCCGGGCGTATGGCCAGCAGCACAGCCAGCACCAGTAGCGCCACGCCGCTGCGAATGGCGAGAATTTCAAAAATGCTCAGGCCGCCGCGCGACAATTCGCGGATCGACACCGCCATCATCGAAAACGACAACAGGGCGCCGAGCATCCAGAGGATGACGCGGGCAAGACTGGACAATTTCACGGGGCCATCGCTATTCGTTGAAGGGGCGGTGCATCCGGGCGCCCGGTCTAACAGGCGCGCAACGCCCCGTCACTCGGCATCGGGCTGGTTTTCCGGCCGCGCTTTGTCGAAGGCCGGCAGCTTCAAACACGCGGCTTCGACGGCGACGATTTTCGGGAAATTGTCCAGCGGAACTTTCAGCCTGCGCGCATTGTAGACCTGCGGAACCAGGCAGATATCAGCGAGCGTGACATGCGCGCCGCAAGCGTAAGGCGCTGGCGTGATCATCGCCTCCAGCGCGGTGAAGCCCTCGATTACCCAGTGATGATACCAGGCGTCGATCTCCGGTTGCTCGTGCTTGAGCGTGCGCTTGAGATATTGCAGCGCAACGAGATTGTTGAGCGGATGAATGTCGCAGGCGATGAGTTGCGACACGGCGCGCACCTTGGCGCGTTCCAGCGCATCGGCCGGCAGCAGCGGGGGCTCCGGATTGATCTCGTCAAGATATTCGATAATGGCGAGCGATTGGGTCAGTACTTCGCCGCTCGACAGCTTGAGCGCCGGCACCCGCATTTGCGGATTGACCATTTTGAATTCGGGCGAGCGCTGGCGGCCGCCATCCTTGGTGAGATGAATCGACGTCATCTCATAGGGCAGGCCCTTGTAGTTGAGCGCGATGCGGACGCGGTAAGCGGCGGACGAGCGGAAATAGGAGAAAAGCTTCATGGATTAAGACCCCGGGGCGTGCGCATGATCCCGAAAAGCATGTCCTCGACCTGATCGGGGATGGGAACGGTTTTCAGTAAAGATCATGCGCAATTGAGCAAAGCGCAAACTATCCGGGATTGCCGCCTTTGGCGATATCGGCGGCGATCTTTGCCGACCGCTCGGTCAGCTTGCTGAGCGCGCGGTCAAGCGCGGCGCGTTCGGCCGGCTCCATGGTTTCCATCAACTGCCGGGCGAATTCCAGCGCGCCGGGCGCCAGGTCGTTGTAGATGTCGCGGCCCGCCGGGGTGAGCGACAGGAAGGCCTCGCGCAGGTCGTCGCAATTGACCCGGCGCGCCACCAGTTTGCGGCGTTCCAGCATCGCCACCGCGCGCGATACCTTGGTCTTGTGCATCTGGCTGTGAATGCCGATCGCCTTGGCGGTCATCAGGCCGAATTCGCCGAGCGTGACCAGGATGCGCCATTCCGGCACGCCGATCCTGTGTCTGGCGGAATAGATCGCCGACAGGGCCGTCGAGACGCTGTTGGCGCACACATTGAGCCGGTAGGGCAGAAACTGGTCGAGCTTGAGCGCCGCGTCGGCAGGGCCCGGTTGGGCAGGCATTGCTGGGGCGGTCTGATCGGTCATCGCTTGTTGCCGCATGGTCCCCCGAGGCCGGCAAGCCGGGTCGTTGGGCCGCCTGAGCACGTCGGGCGACTTTGGCCGAAACTGAGTTTATGTGCAACTAGTCTGGAAGCCTTCTAAGCTAGAGCCTTCATTATCGCGATGGGGCGGCCTAGATTGACAGTTGGTTGCAAGAGAAACTAATTTCCGGCAAGGGCTAAATGGAGAGGGTAGCGCGATGTCGTACATGTCGGGTTTCGGCAACAGCTTCGAGACCGAGGCGCTGCCCGGCGCGTTGCCGGTCGGGCGCAACTCGCCGCAGAAGGTCAATTACGGACTCTATGCCGAACAACTGTCCGGCTCGGCTTTCACCGCGCCGCAGGCCTCCAACGAACGCTCCTGGCTGTACCGCATCCACGCCACGGTGCGGCACATGACCCGCTTCGAGCGGGTCGATCAAGGTAACATCCGCACCGCGCCGGTGCGCGAGGACGGCAATGTCCCGATCGGGCCGATGCGTTGGTCGCCGGTGCCGATACCGTCGGGCGAACTGACCTTTATCACGGGGCTCAACACCGTCACCACGGCGGGCGACGCCGAGACGCTTAGCGGCATGGCCAGCCACTTGCTGTTCGTCACCGCGTCGATGACGCGCGAGCACCTCTCCAACGCCGACGGCGAGTTTCTCGTGGTCGCGCAGGAGGGCAAACTGCGCTTCCGCACCGAATTCGGCGTCATCGACATCGAGCCGGGCGAAATCTGCGTCATCCCGCGCGGCGTCATCTTCCGTGTCGAGCTGATCGACGGACCGGCGCGCGCCTATGTCTGCGAGAATTACGGCGGTGGCTTCACGCTGCCGGATCGCGGCCCGATCGGCGCCAATTGCCTCGCCAATCCGCGTGACTTCCTCGCGCCGATGGCGGCTTACGAGGACGTCGAAGGGCCGCACACTTTGTTCGTGAAGTGGGGCGGTGAGCTACACAGGACTGAGATTTCGCAATCGCCGCTCGATGTCGTCGCCTGGCACGGCAATTATTATCCGTACAAATACGATTTGCGGCGCTATTCACCGGTCGGCGCGATCTCGTTCGATCATCCCGATCCGTCGATCTTCACCGTCCTGACCGCGCCGTCGGAATCGCCCGGCACCGCCAATATCGATTTCGTGATCTTCCCGGAGCGCTGGCTGGTCGGCGAGAACACGTTCCGTCCGCCCTGGTATCACCGCAACATCATGTCCGAGTTCATGGGGCTGGTGTACGGCGTCTATGACGCCAAGCCGGAGGGTTTCGTGCCGGGCGGCTTCAGCCTGCACAACCAGATGCTGCCGCATGGGCCGGATGCCGATGCCTTCGAGCACGCCAGCAATGTCGAATTGAAGCCGGTCAAGTTGACCAATACTTTGGCGTTCATGTTCGAGACCCGGTTCCGCCAGCGCGTCACGGCCTATGCCGCCGCGCTGCCGTCGCGCCAGGATCGGTACATCGATTGCTGGAGCGGCTTGAAAAAGCATTTCGATCCGAACCGGCGTGAGCCGCGATGAGCGAAGGTTCGTTGCCGCTTCGCGTCAGTTTCTCTGGCGCATCGAAAGGCGAATGGCGCGTGAAGCAAATATCCGCTTTGCGGGGCGATGCCCTTGCAGCGCAGAATTTCGTTGCGGTCGCTGAGGGAAGGGCAACGCCGCCCCAAGGCGCGGCGTGGACCTTAAGCGGCTACACCAGCAATCTGCGCTACACGACAGCGCAGGAAAGAGACGGCCTGGCCGCCATTCAGGCGCCGCTCGGCCGAACGAACGCGCGCAACGCGGCGCTCATTCCGATTCGCAAAAGTGCGGCATGGTGGAATCTGGCGCAGGACGAGCGGCGGGAAATCTTCGAGGATAGCTCGCGCCATATCGCCATCGGTCTTGAGTATCTGCCGGCCGTGGCGCGCCGGCTGCACCATTGCCGCGATGTCGGCGAGCCGTTCGACTTTCTTACCTGGTTCGAGTTCGCGCCGGGAGCGGAAGCCGCATTCGACGCGATGGTGGCGCGGCTGCGGGCCACGGAAGAATGGCGCTATGTCGATCGCGAAGTGGATATCCGCCTCGTGCGTTCGCAGGACGTGGAAGACGGCCAATGAAACTTGCTTCGCTCAAAGGTGGCCGCGACGGCCATCTGGTCGTTGTCTCCAAAGACTTGACGCGCTGCATCTCGGTCGCCGGCGTCGCGTCGACGATGCAGGCCGCGCTCGACGAGTGGGAGCGGTTGTCGCCGGCGCTGGCCGCCATTGCCGCCGGCCTCGAGCGCGGCGAGGGCGAGGCGCAAGCCTTCGACCCGGCGCAATGCGCCGCGCCTTTGCCGCGCGCCTATCAGTGGCTCGACGGCTCGGCCTACGTCAATCACGTCGCTTTGGTGCGGCAGGCGCGCGGCGCCGAAATGCCCGCCTCGTTCTGGACCGATCCTTTGATGTACCAGGGCGGCTCCGACGTCATGCTCGGCCCCTGCGATCCCGTGCCGCTGGCCGACGAGGCCTGGGGCATCGACCTGGAAGCCGAAGTCGTCGTCATCCTCGGCGATGTGCCGATGGGCGCGACGCGGGACGAGGCGGCGCGCGCCATCAGGCTCATCATGCTGGTCAACGATGTCAGCCTGCGCAACCTGATCGCGCCGGAACTGGCCAAGGGCTTCGGCTTCGTGCAGTCGAAGGCGGCGTCGAATTTCACGCCGGTCGCGGTGACGCCGGACGAACTCGGCGCAGCCTTCGACGGCGCCAAGGTGATGCTGCCGCTGTTGTCCTTCATCAACGGCCAGCCGTTTGGACGTCCCGTTGCCGGTCGGGACACGATCTTCGATTTCCCGACCCTGATCACGCATGCGGCCAAGACGCGCCGGCTGTCGGCCGGCACTATTCTCGGCGCCGGCACGGTGTCCAACCGGGATGCCGATGGCGGGCCGGGCAAGCCGATCGCATTGGGCGGGCTCGGTTATTCCTGCATCGCCGAGTTGCGCACCGTCGAGACTTTGCAGCAGGGCAAACCGGTGACGCCGTTCCTGAAGTTCGGCGACCGCATCCGCATCGAGATGCGTAGTGAACACGGCCATTCCATCTTCGGCGCCATCGACCAGGACGTGGTACGATATTCCAGGACGGAACGAAGCGAGGAGTTTGGACGATGACGGCGAAGGGTTTTGCGTCAACCGCCGACCTCGGTGAAAAGAAAGTCTCGTTCGATCAGCTCGGTGCGGGGCTTTACGCCTACACCGCCGAGGGAGATCCGAACTCCGGCGTTATCGTCGGCGACGACTCCGCGACGGTCATCGACGCGCAGGCGACCCCGGCCATGGCCGAGGAATTGATCGCCCGCGTCGCCAAGGTGACCGACAAGCCGATCAAATACGTATTGCTGACCCATTATCATGCAGTGCGGGTGCTAGGCGCATCGGCCTTCAAGGGTGCCGAAATCCTCTGTTCGGATACGGCGCGCGAGATGATCGTCGAGCGCGGCCGTGAGGATATGGACTCCGAAATCGGCCGTTTTCCGCGGCTGTTTCGCGCGGTCGAGACAATCCCCGGCCTGACATGGCCGACTTTGACATTCCCCGACCAGATCTCCGTCTGGCTCGGCCGCCGTGAAGTGCGGATCACCCACATCGGCCGTGGCCACACCGCAGGGGATGTCATTGCCGCAGTGCCCGATGCCGGCGTCGTCTTCGCCGGCGATCTGGTCGAATACAAATCCGCCTGTTACTGCGGCGATGCGCATTTCACCGATTGGCCGGCCACGTTGGGCCGCCTTGCCGATCTCAACGCCAATGCGCTGGTGCCCGGCCGCGGCGCCGCGCTGACCACGCCGCAGCAGGTCGCCGAGGGCATTGAGATGACCAGCGATTTCATTTCGACGCTATACGCCTCGGTCAGCGACAGCGTCGCCAAAGGCCGCTCGCTGAAGGACGCCTTCGATTTCGCCCGGCTGGCGATGGATCCCAAATTCAAGACCTTTGCGATCTACGAACATTGCCTGCCGTTCAACGTTGCCCGCGCCTATGACGAGGCGCGCGGCATCGCATGGCCGGTGATCTGGACGGCGCAGCGCGACCGCGAATTGTGGGCGGCGCTGCAGGGCTGAGGCATAGCGGGCCAGTGGCCGTATTCTTCCCCCGGCAAAATTATCGCCTTGTTGCGATGCAGAAAGTGCGCCGAGCGCTGGCGGAGGGCGGCAGCCAGGCGATATAGTCCCGCCGCGTCATCAAGAATAACAGGGGGACACCACCATGGCACAACGATCATCGCACGCGGCGCTTTCATGCGCCGACAGCTACGCCGCGACATACAGCGATTTCCTGATGCTCGCCGGGCGCATTCTGCTCGGCTGGATTTTTCTCGCCAGCGGCTGGGCCAAGCTCGGCAACATCGCCGGCACCACCGCCTATTTCGCCAATCTCGGCATGTCGCCTCCGGGCCTGATGGCCTGGTTTGCCGGCGGCTTCGAGCTCGTTCTCGGCGTGGCGCTCATTCTTGGTCTGGCGACGCGCTACGCAGCGATCGCCACCTTTATTTGGGTGTTGGTCGCAACCGTGATTGCGCACCGCTACTGGACCTATCCGGCGGCCCAGCAAGGCGCGCAGTACAACAATTTCCTGAAAAACCTGTCGATCATGGGCGGCGCGCTTTACGTCGTCGTGTCCGGCGCAGGTCGTTACTCGGTCGATGCCATCCTGACGAAACGCTGACCATCGTGTGACATTGGACCGGTATCGCTTCACATACCGCCGCAGTCCCGATCAGGACGCGCGGCCGGTTGTGCGGCGGCCGGTCGTGGTGGTGGGGGCAGGGCCCGTCGGCCTTGCCGCCAGTATCGATCTCGCTTTGCGCGGCGTTGCGGTGGTGTTGATCGACGATGCCGACCGCATCGGCGAAGGCTCGCGCGGCATCTGCTGGTCGAAACGCACGCTGGAAATTTGCGACCGGCTTGGCGTCGGCGAAAAACTGGTAGCGCAAGGCGTCACCTGGAAACTCGGCAAGGTCTTTCATGGCGACGACCTTGTGTTCGCCTTCGATCTGCTGCCGGAAGACGGCCACAAGATGCCGGCCTTTATCAACTTGCAGCAGTTTCAAGTTGAAAAGGCGCTGGTCGATCGCGCCGATGAGCTGGACCTTGTCGATCTGCGCTGGAAGAATCGGCTGATCGCCGTCGAGCCGCATAACGATCACGTGCGGCTGACGATTGATACGCCCGATGGCCCGTACAGCCTCGAGGCCGACTGGCTGATTGCCGCCGATGGCGCGCGTTCCAGCACGCGCGATCTTCTCGGATTGAAATTCTCCGGCGTCACCTTCGAAGACAAATTCCTGATCGCCGATATCCGAATGGCGGCGGACTTTCCGACCGAGCGGCGATTCTGGTTCGATCCGCCGTTTCATGCTGGCCAGTCGGCGCTGATGCATCGCCAGCCCGACAACATCTGGCGCATCGACCTGCAACTAGGTCCTGATGCCGATGCCACTGAAGAACAAAAGCCTCACCGCGTCACCGCGCGGCTCAAGCGCATGCTCGGCGACCGTCCGTTCGAACTCGAATGGATCTCGGTCTATCGTTTCAACTGCCGTAGGCTCGACCGTTTCCTGCACGGCCGCGTCATCTTTATTGGCGACGCCGCGCATCAGGTGTCGCCGTTCGGTGCGCGCGGCGCCAATTCCGGCATACAGGACGCCGAAAATTTGGCGTGGAAACTTGCTGCCGTCCTCAAAGGCGAGGCGGTCCCGGCGCTTCTCGGCACGTATGAAACGGAGCGCATCCAGGCCGCCGACGAAAACATCGCCCATTCGACCCGCTCGACCGATTTCATCGCGCCGCATTCCGCCGCCGAGCGGGTCTTGCGCAATGCCGTGCTGGCGCTCGCGCCCAGGGCCGAGTTCGCCCGCCGCATGATCAATTCCGGACGCTTGTCGATGGCGACGGTCTATGACTCCGCGCTCTTGACGCCGGACGAAAGCCCGTTTGGCGGCAGTGCGCGGCTTGGCGCGCCGTTGCCGGATTGCCGGGTTCGAAACGTGGACGGCAGCGAGACGTATGTCCTGGAAAACATCGGCGACGGCTTCACTGTCCTGACGTTCAAGAACGGCGCGGCGGCGCAACCGGCCCCGGAAGGGGTCTGCCGCCTTCGCATCGGTGACGATCTGATCGATCCTGAAGGCCTGCTGGCGCGGCGTCTCGACGCCACGCCCGGTGCGGCCTATCTGCTGCGCCCGGATCATCATCTGTGCGCGCGCTGGCGCACCTTTGATCGCGGCAAGATCGCTGCCGCGCGCGACCGCGCCTTGGGTAAAGTCCAATGACGAAGCTGATCACCGCGTCGCAATTTTCAGATCCGGACGCGGCCTATGTCGCGCTGGTCGAGGCACGCCGGCATTTGAGCGAAGCGGAGGCCGCCGCGTTCGACACAAGGCTGGCGCTCATCCTCGCTAATCATATCGGCGATATCGACGTACTCAAGGAAGCGATCGCGCTGGCCAAGGGCGTTAAATAATCTTCAGGCCGTTTTGCCGTCGATCACCTGGCGCACTTTGCGCGCCAACGCGTCGGTGGTGAAGGGCTTGGTCAACAGATCGACATCGGTGTCGAGCCGCCCGTGATGGATGATGGCGTTGCGGGTGTAGCCGGTGGCGAACAGCACCGGCAATTTGGGCCGCAACTTTTTGACTTCATTAGCCAGTTCGCGGCCATTCATGCCGCCGGGCAGGATCACGTCGGTGAATAAAAGCGCGATCTGCGGCACCGATTTCAGGATTTCCAGCGCACGCGCCGCCGTCTCTGCATGTTCGACCCGGTAGCCGATATCGCTGAGCGCATCGATGACGAAACGGCTGACGTCCTCGTCGTCCTCGACCAGCAAGATGCATTCATTGTGCTCGCCGCTGCGCGGCATCGCCGGCGCGTCGGCAACTTCCCAGGCCGGGAATGCCGCCGGATCGCTGAGGCGCGGGAAATACATCTTGATAGACGTGCCCTGGCCCAACTCGCTGTAAATCTGCACATGGCCGTTCGACTGCTTGACGAAACCATAGACCATGCTCAGGCCAAGGCCGGAGCCGGCGCCCGCCGCCTTGGTGGTGAAGAACGGTTCGAAGGCCTTGTCGCGCACTTCCGGCGGCATGCCTTCGCCGGTATCGCTGACGGCGACGAGGACAAATTGTCCCGGCTTCACCTCGGCGCCGGAGCGGGCGACATAGGCTTCGTCGAGATAGGCGTTCGACGTCTCGATGGTCAGGCGGCCGCCCTTCGGCATTGCGTCGCGGGCGTTGACGGCCAGATTGAGGATAGCGTTCTCAAGCTGGTTGGGGTCGATCGCGGTTTTCCAGAGCCCGCTCGACAGCACCGTTTCGACGACGACCGTTTCGCCGATCGAGCGATGCAACAATTCCGACATTTCGCCGACGAGGCGGTTGATGTCGACGGCTTTGATCTCCTGCGGATGCTGCCGCGAGAAGGTCAGCAGTCGCTGCACCAATGTCGCGGCGCGCATCGAGGCCTGACGGATGGCGCCGAGCGAGCGGGCGACGCGCTCGTCGGTGGCGTTGTTGCGGCGGGTCGCCAGTTCGACATTGCCGATGATGGCGGTGAGCAGATTGTTGAAATCGTGGGCGATGCCGCCGGTCAGGCGGCCGACCGCCTCCATCTTCTGCGCCTGGCGCAGCGCTTGTTCGGTGGCGGCGCGTCGCGCCGTTTCTTCGCGTAATTGCGCATAGGCATAAGACTCGCGCCGCGTATGGCGCAGCGTCATCATGGCCAGCGCCAGCATTGTCAGCGTGGCCGGAATGCCGAAAACCAGATGCGCCGACATGTCCTTCATCCAGTCGGCACGGATTGTGGCTTCGTCGATCGCGGCATAGACATAGACGTCTTGAGTGGGAAGCTTTCGGTACGCGAGGATGCGTTTCGAGCCGTCAATCGAGGACGTACCGCTGGTCACGCCGCGCTCCGGTGCGACGGCGATGGCGCGCATGATCGGCGATTCCGCGGGCGCGCGCGTACCAGCCGGGGTTGCCGGAAACCGTGCAAGCGTGGTCCCGTCCGCGCGCGTCAGGCCGGCGACGGTGACGTCGCTTCGCGGAAACTCGGAGTAATACTGCGTGAAGTATTCCGGCGCGATCGACACCAGGTAAACGCCGTCGAACTTCCCGGCCGAAGTCAGTCGCTTGCGGGTGATGGCGAAGAAATTGGTATTGGCGGCGCGGGCTTCGACGACGTCGCTGATATAGGTCTCGTCATTGCCATTGAGGTGGGCGCGAAAATAGTCGCGGTCGGCGAGCGCAAGATTGCGCGGCATCGGATAGACGGTGCCGGACACCAGCGGACGGCCGTCGGCGTCGATGACCCACAGATCGCGCAATTGCGGCAGGCTGTGGGTGAAGTTGCGAAGCCGGACGCTGTATTCCTCTTCACTCTCGGCGATTTCAGCGGCCGAGACATCGTTGAACATCTCCTCCATGTAACGTTCGCTGATCGCGAAAGTCTCGAACACCTTGATGGCGTGTTCCTGCATGGTCGCGACCGTACGCTGAAGACGGTCGGTGGCATCGGCCATGTGCTGGTTGTAGGAAATCCAACCGGCGATGCTGAAAATGATCAGCGGCAAGACGACCGACGCGACCATCAACAGCCGCAGCGGCCGCTCGGCGCGGCCGTCGGGGGCAGGGGCACTGGAGGGCAGCTTCGGCGGGACTGTAAAAAATGGCATTCGAAATGGAGCCCGAAGGGTGCGTGACATAGTGGTATCGGTCGGGCGCGCCGAACTCAACCTTGTCCTGCTGCGGCATAAAAAAACGCCCGGGGGACCGGGCGTTTGCCGTCGAGGGAACTTTTTTCCTGTGCGTTCAGCGCGTGCAGACGATGGCGACCAGGTCGTCGCACTTGCCACCCTTGCAGCCGCCGGTCCCGCCGGTCGGGAGGGCGCCGGTCACGTCGTCGCGGTCAACCTTGCTGTAGGAGGCTGCTTCGGCGAATTCGCGAGTCTTGCAGTAGGCATTGGCCGCGGCGGCCCCGCATTTGGCGCCGGTGGCCAGGCAGCGGTCGACGCCGTAGCTGTCGGCGTCGTTGGCGATGATGAACAGGCGCCGCTCGGCTTGCGCGTCGCCGGTGAGGCCAAGGGACGTACTAAGGCAAAGAACGGCGCTGAGACTGACCAGAAGTGTCCGCATGGAATTGCCCGCTATGTGGAGGCGCCATTCCGGCACCAAACGGAACAATGCGAGCGAAATCGTTAAGGTGCGATTAACCGGTGCGGCGGACCCGTGTTTGGCCGGGAAAGCGCGGATTTTCCGCGAAACAGGGCTGATTTTGTCGGGCCTTGACGGTTTCCGTCCAACTCATCATTGTGCCCAACATGACCGGCCTGAACCCCATCTGCGGCATTTGCCGCGCGATTATTAGCTAGCGCAACCGCTGGCTAGGCCGTCTTTTCTCGAATCGAGATAAAAAGGGACGCCCCGGCCCGCGGGACCGCCGGCATGGTGACCCCATATGACTCCGTCCCTGCAATTGCGGCTCTACGATACGCTGACGCGCGACAAGCGGGACTTCGTCCCGATCGATAGAACGCGCGTGCGCATGTATGTATGCGGCCCGACGGTCTACGACTTCGCTCATATCGGCAACGCGCGGCCGGTCATTGTCTTCGACGTGCTGTACCGGCTGCTGCGTCATATCTACGGCGACAGCCATGTGATTTACGTCCGCAACATCACCGACGTCGACGACAAGATCAATGCGCGGGCAGCGCGCGATTTTCCCGGCCTGCCGCTGAACCAGGCGATCCGCAAGGTCACGGAAAAAACCGCCGACCAGTTTCATGCCGACGTCGAGGCACTCGGGTGTCTGCCGCCGACCGTTGAGCCGCGCGCCACCGATTTCGTGCTGCCGCGCGCCGACGGCAAGACCGATATGGTGAGCCTGATCCAGCGGCTGATCGCGCGCGGCCATGCCTATGAGGCCGGCGGCGAGGTGTTGTTCGACACCACCTCGATGCCGGACTATGGCGCGCTGGCCGGCCGCAATCTCGAAGACCAGTTGGCCGGCGCGCGCGTCGCCGTCGATGCGCACAAGAAACACCCAAACGACTTCGTGCTGTGGAAGCAGTCGTCGGCTGACGAGCCCGGCTGGGACAGTCCGTGGGGTAGGGGGCGTCCCGGCTGGCACATCGAATGCTCGGCGATGAGTGCGGCTTATCTCGGCGAGGTGTTCGACATTCATGGCGGCGGCCTCGATCTGATTTTCCCGCACCACGAAAACGAGATCGCGCAATCGCGCTGCGCGCATGGCACGCAGGCGATGGCGAATTTCTGGATGCACAACGGCTTTCTTCAGGTCGAAGGCGAGAAGATGTCGAAGAGCCTTGGCAACTTCTTCACCATTCGCGAATTGCTCGACAAATGGCCGGGCGAAGTGCTGCGCTTCAACATGCTGCGCACGCATTACCGTCAGCCGATCGACTGGACCGTGAAGGGGCTGGAAGAAAGCTGGAAGACGCTCGACGACTGGAACTGGGTGGTCGGCGACGCCGTTGGTGACCGGATTTCCAACGCGGTGCTGGCGGCGCTCAGCGACGATCTCAACACGCATCAGGTCATCACCGTGCTGCATGGCCTGCGCAACAAGGCGCAAGGCGGCGACGAGGTGGCGCGCAACGAACTCGCCTGGTCGCTGCGCATGCTCGGCTTCCTGCGCGAGAGCGCGGCGGAATGGGCGGCGCGTCGGCAGGCGGATGCCGGCGTCGATGCCGGCAAGGTGCAGGCGCTGATCGATGCCCGCACGGCCGCGCGCGCCAATAAAGATTTTAAGGAGTCCGACCGCATCCGCGACGAACTCGCAGGCATGGGCGTCGTGCTCAAGGATTCCAAGGAAGGCACGACGTGGGAGGTCGCGCGATGATAGCAATCTGCCTGCTGCCCTTCGGAGAGAAGTAAAATGGCGACCGCGCATCCCAAGCTGGCGCTGCGGCCGTTTTTGCCGGTCGACACGCCAGTGCTGGCGGAAATCTTCCGCGAGAGCGTCACCGACTTGACGGCCGACGATTACAGCGAGGCGCAGCAGCAGGCCTGGCTGTCCCGCATCGACGATCTCGAAGCCTTTGCCCAGCGCCTCGGCGGCCAACTGACTTTGATCGCGACATTGCAGGGATCGCCGGTCGGCTTTGCCTCGCTCGCCGGCGGCGGCAAGATCGATCTCCTTTATGTTCACCCGGTCGCCGCCGGGCAGGGCGTCGGCGCCATGCTGACCGACGCGCTGGAAAAACTGGCCGGCGCGCGCGGCGCGGACAAGCTGATTGTTGATGCCAGCGACAGCGCCCGCGGTTTTTTCGAGAAGCGCGGCTATGTCGCGCAGCAGCGCAATTCGATTTCGGTCGGCGACGAATGGCTCGCCAACACGACGATGCACAAGAAGCTCGCGGCAAAACAGGAGGCGACATGACCAAGCCACCCGAGACACCGTTTCCGAAGCACTGGAAATATTACATCGTGCTGAAATACGCGGTGATCGTCGCCGCGGCGATGCTGGCGCTCTATGTCGTAACGAGGCTGGCTTAAGGATTTGAATGATGTCCCGCGAGCGTCTGTATCTGTTCGACACCACCTTGCGCGACGGCGCGCAAACCAACGGTGTCGATTTCACGCTCGCCGACAAGCTGGCGATTGCCGGCATGCTCGATGAACTCGGCATCGATTATGTCGAAGGCGGCTATCCGGGCGCCAACCCGACCGACACCGAATTCTTCGCCGCCGATCATGGCCTGAATGCCAAGTTCACCGCCTTCGGCATGACGCGGCGTCCGGGGCGCTCGGTGTCGAACGATCCCGGCGTCGCCGCTTTGCTCGACGCCAAGGCCGATGCGATCTGCTTCGTCGCCAAGAGCTGGGACTATCATGTCCGCGTCGCGCTGGAGACGACCGAGGACGAGAACATCGCCTCGATCCGCGACAGCGTGCGCGCCGCCAAGGCCAAGGGCCGCGAAGTGCTGCTCGACTGCGAGCATTTCTTCGACGGCTACAAGGCCAATCCGGCGTTTGCGCTGGCCTGCGCCAAGGCCGCCTATGACGAGGGCGCGCGCTGGGTGGTGCTGTGCGACACCAATGGCGGCACGCTGCCGCACGAAGTCGAAAGAATCGTTGGCGAGGTGGTGAAAGTCGTTCCCGGCGACCATGTCGGCATTCATGCGCACAACGACACCGAGCAGGCGGTGGCCAATTCACTGGCGGCCGTGCGCGCCGGCGTGCGCCAGATCCAGGGCACGCTCAATGGCCTTGGCGAACGTTGCGGCAACGCCAATCTGGTATCGATCATTCCCACCCTCAAGCTCAAGCCCGAATTCTCCGACAAATTCGACATCGGCGTCAGCGAGGCGCAACTTAAGGGACTGGCGCAGGTGTCGCGCGCGCTGGACGAACGGCTCAACCGGCCGTCCAACCGCTATTCGCCCTATGTCGGCGAGAATGCCTTCGGCACCAAGGCCGGCATTCATGCTTCCGCCATTGCCAAGGAGCCGGCGACTTACGAGCACGTTGCGCCGGAATTGGTCGGCAACAAGCGCAAGGTGCTGGTCTCCGAACAGGCCGGCAAGTCGAACGTGCTGGCCGAACTCGAGCGCATCGGCATCAAGGCCGACAAGGACGATCCGCGCATCGGCCGTCTTCTGGAAATCGTCAAGGAGCGCGAAGCCCTGGGCTATGCGTATGAAGCGGCCGATGCCTCGTTCGATCTTTTGGCGCGGCGCACCCTCGGTACCGTGCCGACCTATTTCGACGTCACCCAGTTCGATGTCAGTGTCGAGCAGCGCATCAACGCGATCGGAGACAGGGTCACCGTCACCATGGCGGTGGTCAAGGTCAAGGTCGGCGACGACAACATGATTTCGGCCGCCGAAGGCAACGGCCCGGTCAATGCGCTCGATCAGGCTTTGCGCAAGGACCTTGGCAAGTATCAGAAATATATCGAAGGCCTGTCGCTGACCGACTATCGCGTGCGTATCCTCAATGGCGGCACCGAGGCCGTAACGCGCGTGCTGATCGAAAGCCAGGACGAACACGGCGACCACTGGACCACGATCGGCGTCTCACCGAACATCATCGAGGCGTCGTTCCAGGCGCTGATGGATTCGATCATCTACAAACTGATGAAGTCCGGCGCACCGGCGTAGGATCGCAACGGGGAGGGCAGCATGGTGTTGTGGACGCGCCGGTCGTTTGCAACGGCTGCTGTTGCCCTGATGTCATTAGGCTCGCGGCGCGCGCAGGCGGCGCCTTCCGCCGAACACGCGCCCTTTGTCGCGCAGGCCGTTGCGATGAAGCAGAAAGCCATCGACGCCGGCGATCAGGCCTACGGCGCTGTGGTGGTGCGCAACGGCGAGATCGCAGGTTTTGGGCCGAGCCGCGTCGTCGCCAAGAAGGACGCCAACGCACATGCCGAACGTGAGGCGATCCGCGACGCGCAGCAGCGCCTCGGCCGCAACGATCTTTCCGATTGCGTGATGTATTCGACGTCTCGCCCTTGCGCCGCTTGCGAACAAGCGGCGGCCGAGGCGCGGCTCGCGCGCCTGTATGTCGGTCCTGACGCGATCGATGCCGGCGCGCCGCGCGGCCAGTAGTTACAGCCTGTCCGCAACGGCGGGCGGCATGTCCTTGGCCGCCTCCGGAACGGCGGCCGCCGCTTTTTGCAGCTTCGGCAGAATGTCTTCGACGTGGTCGGCGACCAGCAACTCGAAGTCCATGCCGGCGCGGATGAAGTCGAGCGCCTTCATGTGATCGAGCAAAGCGCAGAGCGGCTGCCAAAAGCCCTTGATGTTGGCGATCAGGATCGGCTTTTTGTGGCGGCCGAGTTGCGCCCAGGTGAGTTGCTCGACCAGTTCCTCGAGCGTGCCGACGCCGCCCGGCATGGCGACGAAGGCGTCGGCCATCTCGAACATCTTGCGCTTGCGCTCGTGCATGTCGGCGGTGACGATGAGGCCGTCGCCGTTGATGCCGGCCCGCTCCCTGTTCAGCAGGAACTCCGGGATGATGCCGGTGACCGATCCGCCGTTGCTCCGGACCGCGTCTGCCACGGCGCCCATCATGCCGACGTCGCCGCCGCCATAGACGAGGCCGATGCCGGCTTGGGCCATGGCCGTGCCGAAGGCCGTCGCCGCTTCGATGAAAGCCGGATCGGTGCCGCCGCCGGAGCCGCAATAGACGCAGATTTTCGCGATTTTCGAGATATTTTCGGTACGATTCATGCCCTGCATGTGCAATGCGTCCGCTCTATCGTCAAGATGGTTGCCTAAACTACCGCTTTTCCTGAAAGAACCGGCCACGCAAGGGTGAACACGGCTGAGAATCCCCCTATATGAGGGGCCTTGTTGCCCGGGACCTGAATGACCGACCACCACGCCCACCGCTCCGCGGAACCGAAACCTGCCGTCTCCGCCGATAGCGGTTCGCTGCTGCGCACGGTCATCCATCTGTGGCCCTATATCTGGCCGGCCGACCGCGCCGACCTGAAGGCCCGCATCGTCGGCGCCATGGTGCTGCTGCTCGGCGCCAAGCTGGCGACCATGGTGGTGCCGTTCACCTTCAAATGGGCGACCGACGCGCTGGCCGGCGTCAGTAACGGCTCCGCCGGCGACAGCGATTGGATGCTCTGGGTGCTGGCCGCGCCCATTGCCTTGACGGTGGCTTACGGCGGCATGCGCATCCTTATGGCGGCGTTGACGCAGTTGCGCGACGGCATGTTCGCCAAGGTGGCGATGCACGCGGTTCGCCGGCTGGCGTTCCGCACTTTCGTGCACATGCATGAATTGTCGCTGCGCTTTCATCTCGAGCGCAAGACCGGCGGGTTGACGCGCGTGCTCGAGCGCGGCCGCAACGCCATCGAGACCATCGTGCGCATGGTCATCCTTCAATTGGCGCCGACCATCGTCGAACTGGCGATGATCGTCGCCGTGCTGATGTGGCAATTTGACTGGCGCTATGTCGCGGTGATCCTTGTCACCGTTGCTGTCTATCTCGTCTACACATACTATGCCACCGAATGGCGCATCGGCATTCGCCGCCGCATGAACGACAGCGACACCGACGCCAACGTCAAGGCGATCGACTCGCTACTCAATTTCGAAACGGTCAAGTACTTCAGCGCCGAGGAGCGCGAGGCCGAGCGCTACGACCGCGCCATGGCGCGCTACGAGAAGGCTTCGACCAGCGCCTACACCTCGCTGGCCGTGCTCAATGCCGGGCAGGCGACGATCTTCACCTTCGGTTTGGCTGGTGCCATGGTGCTGTGTGCCAACGAAATCCACGCCGGCACCAAGACGGTCGGCGATTTCGTTCTGATCAATGCCATGATGATCCAGCTCTACCAGCCGCTCAATTTCATGGGCATGGTCTATCGCGAAATCAAGCAGGCGATCACCGACATCGAATTGATGTTCACCATCCTGTCGCGCGATCCGGAAATCAAGGATGAGCCGGGCGCAAGCCCGCTCAAGGTCACCGGCGGCGCCATCCGTTTCGAGAACGTGCAGTTCGCCTATGAGCCGGGCCGGCGTATTCTCAAGGGCATCAGCTTCGAGGTGCCTGCGGGCAAGACGGTGGCGGTGGTCGGTCCCTCGGGCGCCGGCAAATCGACGTTGTCGCGGTTGATTTTCCGCTTCTACGATCTGTTCGGCGGCCGCATCACTATTGACGGGCAGGACATCGCCAAGGTGACGCAGAAATCGCTGCGCCAGGTCATCGGCATGGTGCCGCAGGACACGGTGCTGTTCAACGACACCATTCGCTACAACATCCGCTACGGCCGCTGGGAAGCCAGCGATGCCGAGGTGGAAGAGGCGGCGCGCCTGGCCCAGATCGACGGGTTTATCCGGCTCGCGCCGAAGGGCTATGACGCCGAAGTCGGAGAGCGCGGCCTGAAACTGTCCGGCGGCGAGAAGCAGCGCGTCGCCATTGCCCGCACGATTCTAAAGGCGCCTCCGATCCTGGTGCTGGACGAGGCGACATCGGCGCTCGACAGCCACACCGAAAAAGAAATCCAGGACGCGCTGGAGCGGATATCGAAGGGGCGGACCACTTTGGTGATCGCGCATCGCCTGTCGACTATTGTCGGCGCCGACGAGATCATCGTCCTCGACCAGGGCGAGATCGTCGAGCGCGGCCATCACCATGCGTTGCTGGCCAACGGCGGGCTTTACGCCAGCATGTGGAACCGGCAGCGCGAAGCCGAGGAGGCGCGCGAGAAACTCGCCCGCGCCGGCGGAGATGATGCCACGCCTAACCGCAATCCACCGCTGGTGAGCGACACAATAACCGAAGCCGCGACAATGCCGGCCGATGTGCCGGCCACCGCGGCGGAGTAGGGTAGACTTCTTCCCCTCTCCCCTTGGGGGAGAGGGTGGACTGGCCGAAGGCCAGGCCGGGAGAGGGG
>LNFM01001828.1_pt1 | contig 50755 bp, 50 predicted proteins | sample 596031 | NCBI WGS metagenome assembly LNFM01 (sample SAMN04254537, study PRJNA301005) | activated carbon metagenome | isolation source: dual media filters at the Ann Arbor, Michigan drinking water treatment plant | place: USA: Ann Arbor | reverse complement strand
CGTTGCTCCCTCCCTGCCATGACCGCGCTTCCCGATCCGCGCCCTGCGCGCACCCTTTCCCCCGAACATCCGCTGGCCGCGAGCCTCGACGCCTGGGCGCGCGCCCAGTCCGCCGGCGAACGCGTCGAGGCTCTGACTCGTCTTGCCCATCAGGTCCGCCGTCTGCTGCTGCGTGGCGATGACGCGTCCATCCGTGCGGCCGTCGAGCACACAGCTCCGGGCGCGCAGGCGGCCGCTCTCACCACGGCCATCGACAAGGCCATCAACGGCACCGGCGGGGACAGCGATCTCGCGGTGCTCGCGCGAGTGTTCGTGCTGCCGATCCTGTTCGTAACCGGCGGCAAAACGCCGGCCCGGGTCGAGGGGGCCATTCCGGACATCGCTGCCGTGAACGCGCTGCTCCAGGAAGCGGGCGCCCTGGGGGCCATCGAGAACTTCGGCCTCGGCAATGCGCTGGGGTCGATGGAGGCAGCGGAGGCCGTGGCGCTGCCGGATCTTCTCGACGTCGTGCGCAGTCTCGACGGCGCGAAGGCGTCTGCGTTGCTGGCGCCGGCACCCATCGATGTGGCAACCGCCGACGAGCAGGTGCATCTGCGCTTCCTGGCGGGTGCCTCCATCACCCCTTCGGACCTGCCGACCTTCCTCGAGCGTGCCGGGCAGGTCGGACGCTGGGGCATGGCGCTGTCGCAACTGCTCGCGCGCCAACTGGGCGAGCCGGGCTTGAGCCTCCTGCCATTGCCGCGCGCGCCGCAACCCTGGTTCGCCGGGCTCGAAGCCGGACGCTTCGCGCGCGAAGAGATCGCTCTCAATCTGTTTGCGACCGGTGCCATCCGCCGCATCCGCAGCGAGACCGGCGATCCGTCGGCCGAGATCACCGCCACGGACGACGGCCATGTCCGCATCGATCTCGTGTCGCCGCTGGACCCTTTGCAGCGTCATGGGCACGTCTGGCAGCTCGGTCCGGCGGACGACCTCACCCGCGTCGAGCTGACGATCCGCGACCTGCTGCGCGACTGTCGTCTGGAGAAGGTCGCGGTGCACGCTGAGATCCGCCCGGCCCTGCCAACCGCCAATCCGGCCCCGTTCACCCTGCTGCGGCACTGACGCGTAGTCGCGTTTGTTCTGGATCAATGCGGCCGAGGCCTGAATGCGGTGTCATGACCTCCCGGAAGCTGGAGTCGAAGGGAGGGCGCCATGCTGACACTGGAAGACTGTATCGCGCTGTCGGAACTCACCGAGGAGGAAGTGCTCGCGATCGCGGAGCACGAACACATTCCGGAGATGGCCGCCACCGAGCTCGGCAGCTACCTCATGCTCACCGCCGACGGGCAGGCCCGGGTGAGCGCGATGATCCGTGACGACATCGAGCGCGCCCACCGCCTGCGGGACTACCGGCGGGCGGCCCTGTTGCGCTGTTGCCTGCGCCACTTTCTCCAGAACCACCCGGACGCAGCGCACCGACCCTGATCAGGGTCCCGCTTCGTCGAGGAACAGCTGCACCTCGCGGAAGAGCTGCAGGCGGTTGCGTTCCATGATGACCGTGTGGGTGCCCTCGCCGATCATGACGAGGCGCTTCCAGGGTGCTGCGGAGAGTTTTCCGAACAGCGTCTGGGCCATGTAGGGCGGCGTATCCTGGTCCCATTCCGCCACCACCAGCAGGGTGGGGGCCTGGATCTTCGATGCGTCGTAGTACGGCTTGTCGGCGAGCCAGTATTCGCGGATGTCCTTGATCACGCCGTTGGGCGCGCGCAACTGTCCGGAGGCTGCGGACTTGGGGTCGGTGGCCCACGTGGCGTCGGCCCAGGCTTCAAACCAGCCCGCAGGAATGAGATCTGCCTTCTTGTCCTCGGGCACGCCGTTCAGCCAGCGCTGTTTGGCGGCATCCTTCGCGACGGTGCGATAGGCGGGCAGGGGGCCATTGCCGGCGAGTTGCGACGGGGTGGTCCGCAACCACACCGGTGCGTAGAGCACCAGCCGATCCACCTTCTCGGGATGGGTAGCTGCGTAGCCCCCCATGATGGTCGTGCCCCAGGACCAGCCGAGCAGGTTGACCTTGTCGACGCCGGTGGCCTTGCGCACGTGTTCGACCGCGCTGCCCACGTCGCGGATCGCCACGTCGGTGGTGACGATGGGCGGGTTGTCGGCGGCGGGCTGTTCCATCTCCGGCGGGCGCGTGCTGCGGCCATAACCGCGCAGGTCCACGAGCCACACGTCCCACCCGTGCGCGGCGAGGTAGTCCATCCACGATTGCCCGTCGAGCGTCAGGTCGAACGCCGTTTCCGACGGATAGGTCGCGCCATGGACGTACAGCAGCACGCGCTCGGATCCGCCGGAAAGGGTGCATCCCCAACGCTTGTTACGCACGTAGAGATCGATGCCGTTGGTGTCGGACGGGATCATCGCTTCGTGGAACTTGATGTCGGTACGGCAGTCGGCCGCGAGGGTCGGCGTGACGGTGACGGCGGTCATGGCGAGGGCCAGGGTGAGCAACAGGCGAATCATCGAGCGACTCCGAGGGGTTCCGGGCAGGCGCGGAATCTAGCATGGCCCCGGCGAAAGCCGACTGTAGCGGGCAAGAACGTAGTGAAGCCAGGGCTTCTGCAGCCGTTACTGAAGGTGTGGCTGCGCCGCAGCATGAACGCCATGCCGTGTTGCAGCAACTTGACGCCAGTAGGGTGCGGTCGCTAGAGTCGAACACGATCGAACCCAGAAGATGTTGTACAACAACAGGTTGCGTCGTTCCATGGGCTTTTCGGGCGGCGCTGCACGGAGGTCACGGAACCATGCTGTATTCACTGCACGAAATGCAGCACGCGCTGCTCGCGCCGTTCGCTGCTGCTGCCGCGGCGAGCCATGCGATGTTCACGCACCCCCAGAGTCCGTGGAGCTATACCCCTATCGCGCGGGGCATGGCCGCTGCCAATGAGCTGGTCATGCGCCTGGTGCGCCGCTACGAGAAGCCGCAGTGGAGCATCGACGCGACCGTCGTCGACGGCCGGACAGTGCCGGTGAAGATCGAGAAGGCGATCATCAAACCCTTCTGTCACCTGCTGCACTTCAAACGTGAAGTCGAGCGCAACGATCCGATCGTACTGGTGGTGGCGCCGCTCTCGGGGCACCACTCGACGCTGCTGCGCGACACGGTGCGCACCATGCTGCCGGAGCATGACGTCTACATCACCGACTGGATCGATGCGCGCATGGTCCCGGTCCACGAGGGCCATTTCCATCTCGACGACTACGTCGAGTACGTGCAGGAATTCATCCGCTTTCTTGGCGCCGACGTTCATCTGGTCTCGGTGTGCCAGCCCACCGTGCCGGTGCTGGCCGCCGTGTCGCTGATGGCCGCGAACGGCGAGAAGGTCGCGCCGCGCACCATGACCATGATGGGTGGACCCATCGACACACGCAAAAGCCCGACGGAGGTGAACAATTTCGCCACCGGACGGCCGGTGTCATGGTTCGAGAGCCGCGTCATCCAGCGCGTGCCGGCGAAGTATCCCGGTGTCGGTCGCCGCGTGTATCCCGGCTTTCTGCAGCACGCGAGCTTCATAGCCATGAATGCCCATCGCCACGTCGAAGCCCATCGCGAGTTCTTCAATCATCTCGTCGCGGGTGACGGCGAAAGCGCCGAAGCCCACCGGCGTTTCTACGATGAGTACAACGCCGTGCTCGACATGCCGGCGGAGTACTACCTCGAAACGCTGCGCGTCGCCTTCAAGGAGCACGCGCTCGCCAACGGCACTTGGGACGTGCGCGGGCAACGCGTCGATCCGTCGGCGGTCACGAAGACGGCGCTGTTCACCATCGAGGGGGAGTTGGACGACATCTCCGGCGTGGGGCAGACCGAAGCCGCGCACACACTCTGTTCGAACATCCCGGCGAGTCGCCGCGAGCACTTTCTCGTCGACGGAGTCGGTCACTACGGCATCTTCAGCGGGCGGCGCTACCGCGAACGCATCTATCCGCGTATCCGCGATTTCATCCGCAAGCACGGATAAGTGGGACAACACCCTCCCCCGGGCTGTGCCGGGTGAGAGTAGGGGAGGGGTCTACGATGGCCACACTCGAACTGCGGCCCCCATCCCGACCTTCCCCCACCTTCGGTGGGGGAAGGAGTGTACGGCTCCGGGGGAGGGTTGGGGTGGGGGCGCGGCGGTTGCGTCCCCGGTGCATGTTGCTACGTGCAAATCGAACGCTTCATCGATCGGACAATGCCGGCTTCGAAGTCAGCGTGTCGACCAGCCGCTCCATCAACTGCGGCATCTCGAAGGCGCTGCGGCTGAAGTACACGCCGGCGATCGTACCGGGCGCATCGTCCGCCGTAGGGCGGTAGACGGCGCCACGCAGCGTGCCCTCGGCACCCGGGAAGGCTCGCGCCTGCAGTAGTCCATCCAGCAGGCCGGCGCGGGCGATCACCAGTACCGCGTTGTCCGCCGAGAAGATCGCCCGGCCGGAACGAGCGGCCGCGCGCAGAAAGGCGACGCTGTCGTCTGCGGCCAGACGGTCGACCGATCCGCGATGGCCCGGCACGTAAACGGCGTCGTAACTCTCGGCGACCACCTGGTCGAGAAAGCGATCGATGCTTGCCTCATCGGCTTCGCCCGACGGATTGAGGAGGTTCACGTGCGTCCGTTGCTGGATGATCGCGCCGGAGCCCGTGGCGCGTACGAGCGCCGCGGGTCGGGGCATGATCACCTCCACCGTCGCACCGCGCTCGGTGAGAAAACGCCGCGGAACTTCGAGGTCGAAGCCGTCGACATCATCGGTAGCGAGGATGGCAATGCGGTAGCCGGCCAGCTGCTGCGGATTCTCGACCTCTTGCAGCAGAAACTGCGTGAGGCGGGCATGGGGCGGCAGCGTATCGGTGGTATCGGCCGCCACGTCGACCGCCGCGCGCGCACCGGGCGCCAATTGCAATGCCGCCAGGCCGACGGTGGCCACGATCGTTCGGAAGAATTTGTTCATGGGGATTCCTCAATGAAGCTTCGGTTCGGAGGGGCAGCGCTCAACTGAGCACGCCGTTGCGCGAAAAGCTGGCTCGCTCCAGTGCCCGCATGCGCGCTTCCACGTCGGCGATGTTCTGGGCACCGGCGAGGTAGGCCTCGCGATCGCGCAGTTCCTGCTGCCAGATCGATTCGCGGAAGGGGCGAACCAGCGTGGCAACGCCGGCCGTGATCAGCGCTGCCAGCGCCGCCCGGCGGGGTGCCGCGGGCTCCTCGGTAGCGGTCGAGTCGCTTTCGTTGCGTTGCATCAAATCCGCCTCGAACCGAGGCGTCAGGCCGTGGTAGGCCGCAGCGCTGCCGGGGCTGCCGCAAGCGAGCAGCATGGCCAGGCGATCGGCCCTCGTCGAGTTTTCAGACATATGACAAACCCCCTATTTCATAATGGATTTACGGCGACGAGCAGACTCTATCGGAGGCCCGCCTCGGGGCGCCAATCGTATGTTCGGATGATCGCCATCAGCGCCGGCTATGGCCGCTCGAAGCACGGTGCTGCGACGCAGCACGTCCGTGCTACCATGGGGCCGGATCGTTCCTGTTCGAATCGCCGTGGAGTTGACCCTGATTCGCAGCTTCGTCGCCGTGGCCGAGCTGGGCCACGTGACCCGTGCCGCCCTGCGCCTGCACATCAGCCAGCCGGCGCTGAGCGCCCAGATCAAGACGCTGGAAGGCCTGCTCGATCTCGAACTGTTCGAGCGGCGGCCCAGCGGCATGACCCTGACGCCGGCCGGCCAGCGCCTGTTCGCAGAAGCGCAGAAGGTCCTGTCCGCGGCACAGGCGTTTCGAAACGAGGCCCGGTCGATCAAGGGCGATGTGGCGGGCGTGGTGACCGTCGGCACCGTTTCCGACCCGGAATTCATTCGCGTCGCGCAGCTCATGAGCGCGGCGGTCGAACGCCATCCGCGCCTGGAGATCCGCTTCCACCACGAAGTGTCCGGCGCCGCTTTCCAGAAGGTGCGCGACGGTGAACTCGACGCGAGCTTCTACTACGGTGAGCTGGAGCACCCGAGCGTGGCCGCCACCCCGTTGCGGGAGATCACGTACCGCATCGTGGCCCCCTCCGCCTGGCAGGAACGCATCGCGCCGGCCTCGTGGTCGGATATCGCAGGCGAACCCTGGGTCATGACGCCGCCGATCAGCACGCACCATCAGATCGCGAGCGGCCTGTTCCAGCGCCACGGCATCACGCCTACCAAGGTGGTCGAGGCGGACGACGAATTCGTCGTGAGTTCGCTGGTGGAAGCCGGTCTGGGCCTCGGCTTGATGCGCGAGGATCTGGCGCAGGAGAGCGCAGCCCGCGGCAGCATCTGCCTGTGGCGCGATGTCCGGCTCACCACGATGCTCAAGTTCATCCACCTGCACGAGCGCGGTTCGGAGCCGGCCATCGGCGCCGTCGGCGACATCGTCCGGGAAGTCTGGGCGCTCAGGGCGCAGCGCAAGCGACCGAAACCGCGCCTGCGGCAAGTGCAGATCGCCTGACCCGTGCGGGCGATGCCGGTGCTGTCAGTGCGGGTATTCGGCCACACCAGGGCCTACGAAGTCCCTCGCGAGGGCGTAGCCGGCTGCTAGAATCCTGCGGGTTGCCGTGGCGCGGGTGTGCGTCGCCACGCCGATGACCACAAGCGCAATCGAGGACCCGCAGCATGAATGCCCCAGCCAGCGTCAGCCATCTTTCCGCGAAGGGCATGCTGCCCGAGATCGTCGAAATGGCGATCCCGACCGACGACCGCGTCTGGGTACCGCAGGCTCCCGACGTGTGGTTCCGTCCGCTGATGCTCAACCGGGTGACGGGGCAGTGGTGGAACCTGTTGCGCGTGACCAAGACCGGGGTGCTGAGCCGGCATCGTCACCCGTCGATGGTGACGGGCCTGGTGCTCAAGGGTCGCTGGCGCTACCTCGAGCACGACTGGGTCGCCGAGGAAGGCGGATTCGTCTACGAGCCGCCAGGCGAAGTCCACACGCTCATCGTGGATCCGCCGTGCACCGAGATGATCACGTTCTTCAACGTGAACGGTGCCATGGTCTACGTCGACGAGCAGGGCAACACCGTTGGCTACGAAGACGTGCACACCAAGATCGACATGTGCCGCGCCCACTACCAGAAGGTGGGGCTCGGTGCGGACTACGTGGACAGATTCGTTCGTTAGAACAGCATTCGAGGAGACAAGAACATGCCGAAGGCGATCAGGTTTCACAAGACGGGTGGCCCCGAAGTCCTCGTCTACGAGGATGTGGAAGTCGGTGCTCCCGGCCCGGGCCAGGCCCGCGTCAAGCACAATGCGATCGGGCTCAATTTCATCGACACCTATCACCGCTCCGGCCTGTATCCGTTGCCGCTGCCGAGCGGCCTCGGCCTCGAAGGAGCCGGCGTGGTCGAAGCCGTCGGTCCCGGCGTCGATGACCTGAAGGCCGGCGATCGCGTCGCCTACGCGGGCGGGCCTCCCGGCAGCTATTCAGAAGTGCGCGTGATGCCTGCCGACAAGCTGGTGAAGGTTCCCAAGGGCATCACGGACGAGCAGGCCGCGGCCATGATGCTGAAGGGTCTGACCGCGCAATACCTGATTCGCAGCACCTATCCGGTGCAGGCCGGTCAGACCGTGTTGTTCCACGCGGCAGCCGGCGGCGTGGGGCTGATCGCGGGCCAATGGTTGAAGGCGCTCGGCGTCACCACCATCGGCACCGTGGGGTCGGACGAGAAGGCGAAGCTCGCCAAGGCACACGGCTATGACCACACCATCGTCTATACGCGCGAGAATTTCGCACAGCGCGTCAACGAGATCACCGGCGGCGCGAAGTTGCCTGTCGTGTTCGACTCCGTGGGCAAGGACACATTCGCGGGTTCGCTCGACTGCCTGCAGCCGCGCGGCTTCCTGGTGGTGTTCGGCAACGGTTCCGGACCGGTCACCGGCGTCGATCTCAACGTGCTGGCGAAGGGCTCCTACTACGTGACGCGCCCGACCCTGATGACCTACACGGCGAAGCGTGCGGACCTCGTGGCCGCGGCGAAGGAACTGTTCGACGTGGTGAAGTCGGGCAAGGTGAAGATCGAAGTGAACCAGAAGTTCGCGCTCAAGGACGCGAAGCAGGCGCACCTCGATCTGGAGGGCAGGAAGACGACCGGGTCCACAGTGTTGATTCCTTAGCAGCGGTCGTGCAGGTCCGCGGAGCGGCGACAAGACCGCTTCCGCGCAACAACAAGAATGAGGAGGGGAGATGATCGACGATCTGAAGGGCAAGGCCGTGCTGATCACCGGCGCCAGCACCGGCATCGGTGCTGCAGCAGCCGTCGAATTCGGCCGCCACGGTGCGCACGTCGCGGTGCACTACAACTCGAGCAAGACCGAGGCGGAGAAGGTGGCCGCCGAGATCCAGAAAGTCGGCGGCAAGGCCGTCGTGATCCAGGGCGACGTGAGCTCGAGCCCGACCTGCAAGGCGATCGTCGATCGCACGGTCGAAGCTTTCGGTCGCATCGATGTGCTGGTCAACAACGCGGGCGGCCTGATTCAACGGGTGCCTGTCGGTGACCTGACCGACGAACTGTTCGACCAGGTCCTGCACCTCAATGTCCGCTCAGCGCTGATGTGCATCGCCGCGGCGGTGCCGCACATGCGCAAGGCCGGCGGCGGCAAGATCATCAACGTCACGTCGGTGGCGGCGCGCCATGGTGGCGGCCCGGGGGCCGTGCTGTACGCAGGCTCCAAGGGCTTCGTCAGCACGATGACCCACGGCCTTGCCAAGGAACTGGTGAAGGACAACATCCGCGTCAACGCGGTGGCACCCGGCGTCATCTACACGCCGTTCCACGACCGCTATTCGACCCCGCAGATGCTGGAGGGCTTCAAGGCCACCATACCCATGAACCGCATCGGCACCGCGGACGAGTGCGCCGGCGCGTTCTTGTTTCTCGCGTCGGACCGGATGAGCGGTTACGTCACCGGCCAGATTCTCGAAGTGAACGGCGGGCAGTACATGCCTTGAGATGATGGCAACCGTGATTGGGCAGCGCCCAGCGGAGCTGGGGCGCACAGCCCTTCGATGCAACTTTGGCGATGGTTGAGGCACCGCCGCCGTCCCGAGCGGCGGGCCACGATTGGAGGGGGGAGCGGATGTTCGATCTCACAGGCAAGGTAGCTCTGGTCACCGGCGCGTCGCGCGGGTTGGGCTGGGGGATGGTGCAGGCGTTGGCACGCGCCGGGGCGACGGTGGTGCTGAATGCGCGCGACCAGGCGGCGCTGGACGGACGCGTCGCCGAATTGCAATCCGCCGGCTTGAAGGGCGACGTGGCTGCATTCGACGTGAGCGACGAGGCGGCCGCGGTTGCCGCGGTGGCGGCGATCGCGAAACGCCATGGCCGCCTCGACATTGCCGTGCTGAACGCCGGCATCCAGCACCGCAAGCCCATCACGGAATTCGAGACCGCGGATTTCCGGCGCGTGGTCGATACCAATCTGACGGCGGTCTGGCTGCTCGCCCGCGAATGCGCCCGCATCATGATTCCGGCGAAGCGCGGCCGCATCATCATGACCGGGTCGGTCAGCGCCTTCGCGGCACGGCCGACCATCTCGGCCTACATCGCCTCCAAGGGGGCGGTGCACGCCTTCACGCGGGAACTCGCGGTGGAACTGGCGCCCCACAACATCACGGTCAATTCGATCGCACCGGGCTACTTCGCGACCGAGATGAACACGGCCCTGATCGAGAACAAGGAGTTCAATGACTGGGTGTGCAAGCGCACCCCGGCGGGGCGGTGGGGCAGGGTGGACGAGATCGGACCACCCTGCGTGTTCCTCGCTTCGGACGAAGCCTCGTACGTGAACGGCCACATCCTCACCGTCGACGGAGCGTTCACGGCATCGATGTAAGGGAAGCGAACGGAGCACGCGAACGTTTCGATTCGCGGCCTCGAGAACCACAGGAGGAGCAGCACCATGGCGGAAAAATTCCGGGTCGGCATCACGCGCGACAACCTGAAGGCCGACGGCAAGCCGATCTTCGACGAGTCGGCGTTGAAGGTCCTCGACGACCCGCGCATCGAGTGGGAATTCGTGGCGCAGAGCGAGCCGGAGATCTCCGCCGCTTCGGCTGCACGCTATGACGCGATGGCCGTCATGCTGGGCAAGGTCACGCGCCAGACGCTGTCAGGACCGGATCGCCGGCTCAAGCTGGTCTCGCGCTTCGGGGTTGGTTACGACACGGTGGACGTGCCTGCGTGCACTGACAGCGGTGTGCTCCTGTGCATCGCGCCCGACGGCGTGCGGCGACCCGTCGCCACGTCCGTGATCACCTACGTCCTGATGCTGGCACAACGTGTCCTCATCAAGGACCGCCTGACCCGCGAGGGCCGTTGGCAGGAACGGCTGAATCACTTCGGGACCGGGTTGTCGGGGCGCGTGCTCGGCTCGGTCGGCGTCGGCAACATCGGCTCGGAAGTATTCCGGCTCGCCGCACCCTTCGGCATGAAACACATCGCCTGCGACCCGTACGTCACCCAGGAATCGGTGGCGCCCCTGGGCGTGAAGCTGGTCGACATGGACACGCTGTTCCGCGAAGCGGATTTCATCACGGTCAACTGCCCGCTGACCGCGGAGACGCGCAAGCTGGTGGGTGCCAAGCAGTTCGCGTTGATGAAGCCGACGGCATTCTTCATCAATACCGCCCGCGGTCCGATCGTGGACGAGAAGGCACTGCACGAAGTGCTGGTGAACCGCCGTATCGCGGGTGCCGGCATCGACGTGTTCGAGGTGGAGCCCACGCCGCCGGACAATCCGTTGCTCAAGCTGGACAACATCATCGTCACGCCGCACCACATCTGCCTCACCGACGAGTGCATCAACACCATCGCGGCGAGCGTCTTCCATGCGTGCAGGGAACTGGCTCATGGGCGCGTGCCGAAGAACGTGGTGAACCAGCAGGTGCTGGGGCGCGTGCCCTACTTTCACGCGTGAAATGACGTCCCCCCCGACAGGCCTGCGGCCTGCCCCCCCAGGGGGCCAGCCCTCTTGGGGCGGCCCGGCGAGGGCTGAGATGGGCGAACGCTATACCCTGGGCTATGCACCGGAGGCGATGGCCTTCCTCGACCGGCGCACGCTCGCGAGTCACGGCACGTTCTTCGAATCGCACCTGCTGCCCGGCCTGCGCGTGCTCGATTGCGGCTGCGGTCCGGGCGGCATCACCCGCGGTATCGCGGCGCGAATCACGCCGGGATCCGTGATCGGGGTCGACATGGACGGTGCGCAGATCGCGCTCGCGGGCGAGCGCGCGGCCGCCGCGGGACTCGGGAATGTCGAGTTCCGCCAAGCGAGCGTGTACGAGCTGCCGTTCGCGGACGCCAGTTTCGACGCCGTGTTCTCGCATGCCCTGTTCGAGCATCTTGCTGACAAGGCGCGCGCCGCGCGCGAATGCCTGCGGGTATTGAAGCCCGGCGGCGTGATCGGCGTGTGCACACCCGATTGGGGCGGGTTCGTGGTGGCGCCCGAAACGCCGGAGCTCAAGGCGGCGATCGCTGCTTACGAGGATCAGCAGAATCGCAACGGCGGCGACACGCGGACCGGACGGAAACTGGCGCAGGTGCTGACGGAGGCGGGCTTCGTCAACGCCAAGCTGTCGGCCCGCTACGAAAATTACTCACCGCTCGCCGCAATCGGCAACCTGTTGGCCTGGCAGCTGGAGCGCGACGGCATGCCGCAACATGCTACGACGTTTCGCCGGTGGCAGGAGGATCCGCAGGCGCTGTTCGCGCAGGCGTGGTTGTCGTGCATCGGGAGGAAGGTGGTTTGAATGCAGGATGGATTGCCCCCATCCCAACCTTTCCCCGGCAAAGCCGGGGGAAGGGGTGTACTTCCCTCTCCCTCAGGGAGAGGGATCGAGGGTGAGGGAGCCATCGATATCGCGAAAAGAATGGCGAAGCCATCCCTCCCCCGGCGCAAGCCGGGGGAGGGGACGTACACCCCTTCCCCCACCTTTGGTGGGGGAAGGTAGGGATGGGGGCGACGGGGCTAACAACGGGAGACATCAATGCGTGACAACCCAGTCAAACAGAAACTGAAGCAGGGCCAGGCAGTCTTCGGCACCATGGCCTTCGAGTTCTTCGTCCCCGGCCTGCCGCAGATGGTGAAGGCAGCGGGTGCGGAGTTCCTGCTCTTCGACATGGAACACAGCGGCCTGGAGTACGAGACGCTGAAGCAGCTCTTCGCCGCATGCCGTGGCATTGGCCTGGTGCCCATGGTGCGCGTGCCCTCCGCGCAGTACCAGTTCATCGCCCGCGCGCTCGACATCGGTGCGATGGGCATCATGGTACCCATGGTCGGTTCCGCGGAAGAGGCCGAGTTCATCGTCTCGTGCACGCGCTACCCGCCGCACGGCCGGCGCGGCGCTGCGTTCGGCTTCTCGCACGACGACTACGAAGGCGGCGACATCACCGAGAAGATGCGCATCGCCAACGAGCGCGTGATCGTGATGCCGTTGATCGAGACCAAGGAAGGGATCGACGAGGTCGACAAGATCGCGGCGGTGCCCGGCGTGGACGTCTTGTGGTTGGGACACTTCGATCTCACCAACTTCCTCGGCATCCCCGCCCAGTTCAAGAGCGCGAAGTACCTGAAGGCGATCGATCGCATGTGCGCCGCGGCGAAAAAGCACGACAAGGTACTCGCCTGCATGACCGGATCGGACGAGTGGAGCCGTGAATACTGGGACAAGGGCTTTCGCCTGTTCGCGGCCGGAGTGGACGGGCACCTGTTGCAGAACGCGCTGCGGCAGAGCATCGGTACCCTGAAGTCGCTGGATGTCGCGAAGCCGAAACGCGGAGCGAAGAAGCGTTGACCGCCGCGACCTGGAAGTACACGTTCTCAAGGAAGGTGACATGGTGAAGACGCTTGCAGTGATCGTGTTCATTGCGGCCGGAATGGTTGCCTGCGGCAAGAAGGAGGAACCGACACCTGCCGGTCAGGCGATGGACGCTGCGAAAGAGTCCGCCAACAAGGCCGTGGAGTCGGCCAAGGATGCTGCTTCGGCTGCCGGCGACGCGGCCAAGGAAGCGGCCACGGCTGCCAAGGAGGCGGCCAAGGAAGGGATCGACAGCGCGAAGGAAGCGACCAGGAGCGCCGTCGACGCCACCAAGGAAGCGACCAAGGAGGCCGTGTCGAACGCGGCCGACGCGACCAAGGAGGCCACCAACAAGGCAGCCGACGCCACCAAGGAAGCGGTGAGTACGGCCGCCGACAAGACCAAGGAAGCCGTCAAGAAATAGCGCCGTATACACGGAGGAACTCCCCATGGGCACACGCAGAATCGCCAGCATCATCACCGCGCTGATTTCCGTGGCCCTTTCGGGGCCGGCCGGTGCCCAGCAACCCATCACGCTGCACGGGGCCGTGCAATTCGCCGACGAGCACGCGTTCAACCGGACGCTGCTCAAGTTCGAGGAACTCACCAGGAAGTACTACGGCAAGCCGATCAACTTCGTGCTCCATCGCAACAGCGAGCTCGGTACCGAGAAGGACTACTTCGCCTACCTGAACCAGGGCATCTCGGTGGACTACGCGGTGGTGTCGCCGTCGCACATGTCGACCTTCGCGAAATCGGCGCCGCTCATGGACATGCCGTTCCTGTTCCGCGACGAGAGCCAATGGAAGAAGGTGCTCGACACCGACGCGCTGAAGCCGATAGCGGATGAGGTCGCGAAGAAGGCCGACGTAATGATCCTGGGCTACGCCGGTGGCGGTACGCGCAATCTCATCGTCAACAAGCCGGTGCGCAACATGCAGGAGCTGAAGGGGCTCTCGATCCGGGTCATGGGGGCACCGGTCCAGACGCGCATGTTCCAGGCGATCACCGCGTCCCCGACCGTGATCGCCTATACGGAGATCTACAACGCGATCCAGACCGGCGTCATCCAGGCGGCCGAGAACGAAGCGGCCGGCCTCGAGCAGATGAAGTTCTACGAAGTCGGCCCGCACATCTCGCTCACGAAGCACGCGATCACCGTGCGGCCGGTCTGCTTCTCCGGCAAGACCTTCCGGCGCCTGCCGAAGGATCTGCAGGACGCCATCGTGAAGGCGGGGCGCGAGGCCGGCACCTACGGCCGGCAGATCGAATCGAGCGAAGATCAGCAGCGCCTGCAGCGTCTCGAGAAGGAAGGCAAGCTGAAGACCTATGTCTTCACCGACCGCGACCAGCTCCTGAAGCTCGCCGAACCCATCAAGCAAGGTTACGCGAAGGAAGTGGGCGCGGAGGCGGTGCTCGCGAGCATCAATGCGGTCAAGTAGTCGTCGAGCCCCCACCCTAACCCTCCCCCACGAGCGTTCGCTCGCGGGGGAGGGGATGTACACATGCGCGATGTCGGCGAATTGCGCTCCCTCCCCCGACGATGTCGGGGGAGGGTTGGGGTGGGGGCGGTTTTGCACAGCAAGACCGGAGGACTTTCTTCGCGAGCCGGGGACGGCCCCATGATCTCCTCCGTCATCAGCGCACTCTATCGGGCGCTGCAGCTCTTGCTCACGACCCTCATGGCCCTGCTCATCGTGCCGGTGGTGCTGCAGATCGTCTCGCGCTTTACCGATCTGATCCCGCGCTACATCTGGACCGAGGAGGCGGCGCGCTTCTGCTTCATCTGGATCATCATGCTGGGCTCCATGATCGCGGTGCGCGACGACACTCATTTCGATCTGGAGATCCTGCCCACGCCGAAGACTGCGCACGGCCGTGCACTGGCGCGACTGATTCGTCACGTCGCGATGCTGCTGGTGGCGCTCACCTTCGCCTGGTTCGGCTATTCCTTCGCGCTGTTCGGCTTCGAACAGGAATCCGAACTGTCGGGGCTCAACATGCTCGCGATTCACGCCGCCTGGCCGCTCGCGGGGCTCGTGTACATGCTGTTCCTCGGCGAGAAGATCGTCCAGGACGTGAAGATCTACCGGGGCCGCGGGAGTGAGTAGCGTCCACGTCGCCATGCTGCTGTTCGGCGTGTTCTTCGCGCTGCTGCTGGTGCGCGTGCCCGTGGCGTTCGCGCTCGGGCTCGCGTGTGTGCCGGTGTTCTTCATCGACGAGCGCCTGACCCCGTTTCTGCTGCTGAACGAGATGCTGAAGTCCTACAACTCGTTCCTGCTGCTGGCGATCCCGTTCTTCCTGCTGGCGGCCAACCTGATGAATGCCGCGGGCATCACGGACAAGCTCATCAAGCTGGCGCGCTCGGCGGTGGGTCACCTCCCGGGAGGGTTCGGGCACGTCAACGTGGTGGTCAGCATGCTGTTCGCCGGGATCTCCGGGTCGAGTACTGCCGAGACCGCCGGGGTCGGTGGCGTGCTGATTCCCGCGATGAAGCAGCAGGGATTCGACGCACGGTTCTCGGCGGCGCTGACGGCCTGTGCGTCCGTGATGGGCGTCATCATCCCGCCCAGCATCCTCATGGTCGTGTGGGGTGGCGTCATCTCGGTGTCCATCGGCGGGTTGTTCCTCGCCGGCGTACTGCCCGGCATCATGATCGGCTTGTCGCTGATGATCGTGGTGGTGATCTACGCCAAGGTGCGGGGTTACCCCGTCCATCCGCGTGCCACTCTCGGAGAGTTCGGCGCAGCGTTGCTCCAGTCGCTGCTGCCGCTCGCTACGCCGGGGATCATCGTCGGCGGCATCGTCGGCGGTTTTTTCACGCCCACCGAGGCGAGCGTCGTCGCCGTACTGTACGCACTTGTTCTCGGCGCAATCGTCTATCGCACCGTCCCGGTTCGCGGCATTCCGAAGGTCCTCTACGAGTCGGCACGGTTCGCGGCGATCTCGCTCTTCTGCATCGGCACCGCATCGGCCTTCGGTTGGCTGCTTGCGTATTTCCGCATCCCGCAGGTGTTCGTGGACTGGGTCTCGGGGTGGGGCGGTGGACCGATCAGCGTCGGTTTCATCATCGCCGGGGCATTTCTGGTGATCGGCTGCTTCATCGATGCCATTCCCGCGATCATCATCCTGGGGACGATCTTGGCGCCGCTCGCCGCCAGCGTCGGCCTGCACCCGATCCACTTCGCGATCATCGGCGTGATCTCGATCGCGTTCGGGCTCGTGACACCGCCCTATGGGTTGTGCCTGATGATCGCCTGCGCCATCGGCAAGGTGACGATCCGCGAGACGTTGAAGGACGTCGCCATGTTGCTGGTCCCGATGCTGGGTGTATTGTGTTTCGTGGTCCTGTTTCCCGAGGCGATCCTGGCCCTGCCGCGGTGGTTGATGCCGACGTTCGTCAAATAACGATGGAAGAGATGCTGCCGTGATCAATGTACGACCCTCGGGTGCCTGCATGGGTGCCGAACTGTTCGGGGTGGACCTGACTCAGCCGCTGGGCGACGCAACGTTCGCCGAAATCCGCGAGACCCTGCATCGCCACCACGTGATCGTGCTGCGAGGTCAGCCGGCGTCGCTTTCCCCGGAACGTTTCCTCGATTTCGCCGGCCGTTTCGGTCGCCCCGAACCGCACGTGCTGGACCAATTCCATCATCCGACTCATCCGGACATCCTGATCCTTTCGAATGTGCAGAAGGATGGCAAACCGATCGGGCTGGCCGACGGCGGGACCTATTGGCACACGGACTACTCCTACTTCGACGTGCCGGCGCGAGCCACGTTGCTCTATTCGATCCAGGTGCCGAAGGTCGGCGGCGACACGCTGTTCTCCGACCAGGAGCAGGCGTACGCCGATCTGCCCGAGGCGACGAAACGGCGCATCGACGGACTGGTGACGCTCAACCTCTACGGCAATCGCGACGACCTCGCCCCCGAGTCACGCACCATCGCCTACCCGCTCACCGAGGACCAGAAGGCGAAGCGCAGCATCGCGGTCATACGACATCCGCTCGTGCGCCGCCATCCCCATACCGGACGCAAGGCGCTCTACTCCGTGTCGGGCACGTCGTTCGCCATCGAAGGCATGCCCGATGACGAAGGTCTCGCGTTGCTGCGCGAACTGGCCGAGCACTCGACCCAGCCCAGGTACCAGTACCGCGTGAGTTACGGCGTCGGTGACGTGGTGGCCTGGGACAATGCCTCGGTGCTCCACTCGGCCACCCTCACCGATCCCCGGTACGCACGCACCCTCTGGCGGGTCACGACCAAGGAAGTGCAGCGGCCCGTCGCGTAGGTCGAGGATCGAGGGCTGCGGCCGACGATTTGCCAGTTGCCCCGAAAAGGTGCACACTCGGCAGGTCGGATATGCTTCTTCGGAAGTCCGCCACTCCTACCCTCGGCCGTTCGCGTCCGTCCTGGATGCGCAGGTCTCTCCCGAAAGCGTGATTTGATGCCGTCTGCGATTCCGCCGGCGGCTACGCATCCAAGGGAGTACCCATGATTTCTGGCACCGTAAAGTTTTTCAATGCTACCAAGGGCTTCGGCTTCATCGCGCCGCAAGACGGTTCGAAGGATGTGTTCGTTCACATCTCGGCGGTCGAGCGCGCCGGTCTCACCACGCTTGCCGAGAATCAGCAGGTCTCGTTCGACACCGAAGCCGGCCGTGACGGCCGCGTCTCCGCCGTCAACCTGAAGCCGCTCTGAACGTCGCCGCGCGCGGCGTTCCCTGTAGTCCCCTGCCGGGCCGCCTGCGGCCGCCCGGCTTGTTGGCATTGCGATCGCGCGGCATCGCCGCGCGATCGACGACCCACAGGTACTCGCCATGGCAAAAGAAGAACTCGTAGAACTCGAGGGCGTGGTGAACGAGGTGTTACCCAACACCGTCTTTCGCGTCACCCTCGACAACGGCTTCGCAGTCACCGCTTATGCATCGGGCAAGATGCGCAAGCACCGCATCCGGATTCTCGCCGGTGATCGGGTGACACTCGAGATGTCACCCTACGACATGTCGAAGGGTCGCATCAGCTTCCGGCACAAGGACGAGCGCGCGGCGCCCGCCTCGACTTTCCGCCCCTATCACCATCGCGCACGCTAGCGGTGTGAACCCGCCGCCGGGTCAGTCGTTGATCGAAACCAAAGCCACGGCGTAAGCGCCGAGCGTCAGCCCGGCGCCGCCGGACAAGGCCTTCCACGAACCCTGGAACTTCGCAGGGTTCGTGGTGGCGGTGACGAAGCTCACTTCATCGAGCACGGCCGCGAACGCGCCGCCGCTGCCGCCGCCGGACAACGTCACCTTCTGTGGGTCCGCCGAACGGTTGGCCAGCCAGAGAAGCGTGCCCCCTTTGCCGCGTACTGCAATGCATTCGACCTTGGCCGGGTCGGACGACGTCGCGGTCACGAGCTTCGCGCCGCTCGCGCGCGCGAGCCCGCTCACCACGTGGTAGGCCGGATACACAGAGGGGCTGTCGACGGCATCGAAGTACGGCTGCGCGGTCTCCGTCTTGCGGTAGATCACGCCGAGAGGCCCCGTGGGGGCCCCGATGGTGACGGCCGCGGCACCGGCGCGCGCCAGGGTCGCGATGTAAGTCAGGGTCCATGCCGCACCGAACAGCCCGCGCTGCCGTGGGTCCATCTTCACGAGGCAGATGCGCTCGTTGTTCGGGTTCGGCGTGAAGGTGGCACCGTGTGGATTGTCGCGGCAGCCGATGGCGCTGGGACCCACGCGGTGCGCGGTCTTGCCGATGGTTGAGCGCGCCGTGCCGAGTTGCCACGGCAGTGCTTCGTGGGTCTCCATCACGGAGCGATCGTCGGCCGCGTGCACGATCGGGCACGTCGTGTTGGTGACGAAATCGAGCAGGTCGGCGGGCGGGCGCTTGCGGTTGAGTTCCGTGAAGAACGAGAACATGCCCCCACCCAGCTTGACGCCCGGGAACGCGGTGCGCGCTGCCGCGTAGAGCTTGGGGAGCGGCGGCGCGGGCGGGCGCGGGCCACCGGGCAGCACCGATTTCAGGTCGCCCACGGGGCAGACGGCGATGGCGGCCAGCGTGAGGCCGGACTCCCGCACCAGTTTCGCGACGCCGATGAGTTCCTCGGCGTAACGGTCGACGCTTTCCACCACGATCTCGAGCACGCAGTCGGCGCCGGTCTGTTCGCACAGCAGCCGATAGCCGTAGAGCTCCTTCGCGCCGTGCTTGGCGCGCGGGTCGAACTGGCAGTTGAGCACTTTCGGTGCGATGCTCTTCAGGAGCGGCAGTCGAGCAGCGGCGTGCCCGATCTCTTCGGCCGGTACACCAAGTCCGACCGGGGGCATGACATCGCGCGTGGTGCTGCCCAGCTTGATCTCGATGGCGCCACCGGCACCGGACCGCGCGGCCTTCGGCACGTTGCCCGACAGCGAGAAATGGATCGACTGCCTGACCGGTTCGCCGGCCTTGAGCGTGTAAGGCCAGGGCAGCGCCAGCGGCCGCACGTACGTCTTGAACGATGCATCGGTCCAGTTGCGGTGGTCTTCCATCTCCCAGGAGTCGCCTTCCATCCGCACCTTCGCCTTCACGCCGGGCAGCACTTCGTGCGTGAGCGAGCGGATGTGCAGGAACGGCTGGATCGGATTCACCTCCTTCGGAAAGATCGACTTCTCGATCTTCCCGTCGACGTGCTCGACTTCGACCTTGTTGCCGACCACGCCCTGCAACGGATGCAGCACGACGAATCCGGTGCGTGCCGTGCGAAAGTCCGTCTTCGGCACGGCGGTACCCTTGAAATCCAGGCTGCCGTCGGCCCGACCCTCGATCGCGATGTCGAATGCGATCTCCATGGCACCGCGGGCACACACCGCGTGATACGACACCGAGAAGCCGTTCGCACGCTGGTCGACCTTGAGGTCGGTGATCTTCGGGATGTACGTTCCCCAGTTCTCGTCGCGCACGAGGAAGGCCAGCGCCCGAACGGCTTCGACACCATTGACCTTGAGGTAGCGCAATGCGCCGTTATCCAACTCGACAGTGAGCGGCCCGGCAGTGAGGATGCGGCCCGGCACATCGGGCTGCTCGGTGCCGCAGAGCTTGATCGCACGGGAAGCGGGAACGGTCTTCATGGCGGAATCCTCAGGAAACGACTTTCTCGGTGTCGGGTTCGATGATCACGGCCCGGTTCATGTCCACGGCGAGTTCGATGGACTGCCCCGGTTGCGAGGCTTCGTGCGCCTGGAGCTCCGCCACCGCCTCGACGCCGCCTAGCTTGAACGTGGCGTAGGTCCGCGCGCCGGTCGGTTGCACCAGATCGATGACGGCCCCGCAGCGCGCCAGGCCTTCGCGGGAATCACCTTCGCGGGCGCGACTGATGTGTTCCGGTCGCAGGCCCAGGACGATGCGCTTGCCGGTGTACGGTGAGAGCCGATCGTTCCGCGCCTGAGGCAACGGCAGCACGGCACTGTCGCCGATGCGCACCGCGAGGCGGCCCGCGACGGACGCGATCTCGGCGTCGACGAAGTTCATCGAGGGTGACCCCAGAAACCCGGCGACGTACTTCGTGGCCGGGCGCTCGTAGAGATCGAGCGGCGAGCCCTGCTGCTCGATCTTGCCGTCGCGCAGCAGCACGATGCGATCGGCCATCGTCATCGCCTCGATCTGGTCGTGCGTGACGTAGATCATGGTCTTGTCGAGTTCCTGGTGCAGTCGCTTGATCTCGCTGCGCATCTCGTCGCGCAGCTGCGCATCCAGGTTCGACAGCGGCTCATCGAAGAGATAGAGGCGGGCATTGCGCACGATGGCGCGACCGATGGCCACGCGCTGCAGCTGACCGCCCGAGAGCTGGCGCGGATAGCGTTGCAGCAGATGGTCGATCGCCAGCATCTCGGCGGCACGCTTGACCTTCGACTCGATCTCGCCGGACGGCGTCTTGCGCGCCCGCAGGCCGAAGGCGATATTGTCGTACACGCTCATGTAGGGATAGAGCGCGTAGTTCTGGAAAACCATCGCGATGTCGCGGTCGCGCGGCGGATCGTCGGTGACGTTCTGGCCGCCGATCTCGATCGTCCCCGAGTCGGCATCCTCGAGGCCCGCGATGGTCCTGAGCAGCGTGCTCTTGCCGCAGCCCGACTGACCGACCAGAACGGTGAACTCGCCTGCGGGAATCTCGAGGTCGATGCCTTTCACGGCATGGACCGAACCATAGTACTTGTTGAGTGCCGTGATCCTGAGATCAGCCATGATTCAACCCTTCACCGCGCCCAGCGATATGCCGCGCACGAGATACCGTTGCATGAAACCGACGACGATGAAGATGGGCACAGTGCCCAGCACCGACATCGCGGAGATCTTCGCCCAGAAGTTGGATTGCCCGCCGAAGTAGTGGGTGACCTGCACCGTGTAGGTCGAGACTTCGGTCCGCGTCAGCACCAGCGCGAAGATGAAGTCATTCCACGCGAACACGAACGTGAAGATGGCGGTGGCGAAGAGACCCGCGCGGCACATGGGAAAGACGACTTTCCACAGCACCTGCCAGCGGGTGCAGCCGTCCACCAGCGCGGACTCCTCCAGCGCCTTCGGGATGTCGTTGATGTAGCCCCGCATCATCCAGATCACATACGGCAGATTGAAAGCGGTGTAGAGCAGGATCAGGCCGACATAGGTGTCGACCAGCTTCAGCCACACGTAGAGCAGGAAGATCGGGAACACCACGGCGATGGGCGGCACCATGCGCTGCGAGATGATCCAGTTGGCGAGGTTCTCGCCCCCGGTGCGGAAGCGCGCGAGGCTGTAGGCGCACAGTGTGCCGAGGAACATGGCGAAGACAGTACTCACGCTGGCGACCACGAGGCTGTTACCCACCGTATTGGCGTCGCCGTCCTTGAACAGCACCTGATAGTTGTCGAACTGGAGCTGGGCCGGCCACCACTTCGGCGGGAACGCGAAGATCTCCTCCGGCGTCTTGAAGGAGATCATGAAGAGCCAGTAGATCGGGAACAGGAAGAAGGCGGTGATCGCGACGGCTGCGGCGAGGCGCAGTACCAGCTTCACGCGGCGGCGTTGTCGGAGATTCATGGTAGATGGTCCGAGGGCTTTCCCTCACCCCAACCCCTCTCCCGGAGGGAGAGGGGTCGGCGTTGCCGCCCCCCGCGGGGTGGTTGGTGGCGCCCCTCACCCCAACCCCTCTCCCGGAGGGAGAGGGGCTTTGCATCGAGGTGTGCCTCCCTCTCCCTCCGGGAGAGGGATCGAGGGTGAGGGAGAGTTCGGCAGACAGTCGAAATACTCATCGCGCGAGCTCAACCCGCTTCAGCGCAAGCATCACCACCACCGACAGCAGCACGATGATCAACAACGCCACCGCGGCGGTGAAGCTCGTGTCGAATTGTTGGAAGCCCTTCACGTACGCGAAGATGGAAATGGTTTCGGTCATCGTTCCGGGCCCTCCTCGGGTCAGCGCCCACACGATGTCGAAGAGGCGGAAGAGGTCGAGACCACGGATGAGGATCGCAATGGCCATCACCGGCCAGATCGCTGGCAGCACGATGCGGAAGAACGTCCGCCACCACCCGGCGCCGTCGATGGACGCCGCCTCGAGCTGCGACTTGTCCACAGCCGAAAGTGCCGCCAGCAGCAGGAGGAACATGAACGGCGTCCACTGCCAGATCTCGGCTACCAGGATCGCCGGATAGACCAGGTTCGGATTGATGGTCCAGAGGATCGTCGCCTCGCCGCCGATCAACCAACCGATGATCTGGTTGATGGGGCCGAAGCGGTTGTCGAACATCAGCGACCAGGTGGCGCCCGCGACGATCGGCGAGATCACCACGGGAAGCACGAGCAGGGCGATGAATACCTGCCGGCCGGGAATGCGGTCGATGAACAGTTGCGCCATGGCGAGCCCCAGCACCAGTTCCACGGGCAGGGCGATGGCGGTGAAGATGACGGTGTGCAGCAGCGACTCCCACATCCGCGTGCTGTGGATCATCTCGCGGTAGTTGAGCAGACCCTGGAACGACGTGTCCATGTCCGTCATCGTGATGTTCTGGAAACTCACCACGATGAGATAGACCAGCGGAAAGATGCCGATCAGCAGCAGCACGAAGATCGATGGCGCGACCAGGACGTACTTGAACCGACGATCCCGGGTGGCGGCTAGGGTGCGGGTGGCTGCCAAGAAAGATTCCGATGGGCTCGATATCGAAAGTGGGAAACAAGAGGCGGGCATCGCGCCCGCCTCGTGCGTTGCGGACCCGCGCCAGGAACGGCGCGGGCGACCAGCTACGGGCTACTTCGGATAGGCCCCCGACTTCGCAGCCCAGGCGGCGTACACGGCCTTCTGCTTCTCGACCCCGACCTTCGCCGTGATCTCATCCCACTGCTTGGCGATGTCGTCCAGGATCTTCTTCGGATCCTCGCCCGCCCACAGCCGGCTGATGCCCTGACGCAGCGCTTCCTCGTACTTGTCGGTCTGGATGAGCGACAGGTCGAGGAGGCCCGTCTTCGACGCGGCCTGCAGCGCAGCCAGGTAATCCTTGGCATCGGGCCACAGCTTGAGGTAGCCGGGGTTGGTGAAGTGCGAGTCGCGGAACGGGTCGCGCAGGGCGTAGGGCAGTTGCACGCGCTGGTTGGAAATCTCTTCGCTGTTCAGCCACTGGATGAACAGATACGCCGCTTCCTTCTGCTTGCTGCCGGCCGCCACGGACAGTGCGAAGCCGGCCGCCAGTTCCGGATGTCCGCCCGGCGGCAGCGTGTAGCCCACCTTGCCCGCGATCTTCGACTTCGGCACCCACGAGAGCGCCTTTTCTTCCGACAGGTAGCCCGCGGCGAAGCGGCCGTACGGCGGCCACGAGATCGTCATCGCGCTCTTGCCTTCGAGGAACACCGCAAGGTTCTCGACGAAGCCGAACTTCTCCACGCCCGGGGGCATGAACTTGTTCTCGCTGCGCCATTCGGTGAGCACCTTCACGCCTTCGGGGCCGTTGATGGTGGCCTTCATGTTGGCGTCGAAGAACTTGCCGCCTTCGTTGCGGAAGCGTTCCTGGAACATGAAGTTGCCATAGCCCGCTTCGCGGAACATCGAAGCGCCGTAGATGCCTTCGGACTTGAGCGCCTCGGTGAAGAACGCGCCGATCTCGCCGAACTGCTTCCAGGTCTTGGGCGGGGCCAGGTCGTAGCCGAGCTTCGCCTTGAACGCCTTCTTGAGATCGTCGCGGGCGAAGAGATCCTTGCGGTAGTAGAAGACGAAAACGTCGCCGTCATCGGGGAAACCGTAGATCTTCCCGTTGACCTTCATCTGATTGTCGCGATAGGTTGCTGCAATCGTCTGGAGTTCCTTGGCGTACCCGTATTTCTCGACGTACGGATCGAGCACTTCGAGCGCACCGGCCTGCGCGAGGTCGGGCATCCACGCCGGGATCACGTTGAGCGCGTCGTACGCACCGGTGCCGGCGCGGAACTCCTGCATGATCTTGGTGAACATCTCCGACACGGGCGCTTCCACCACCTTCACCTTGCAGCCCGTGAGCTGTTCCCACTTCGGCCCGGAGAAGTTGAGCGGGTCGAGCGATTGCAGGCCCGCCTCCCACACGATGGTGATGGTCTTGCCGCCGGCGCAGAGCGGCTTCGCCGCATCGACGGCGCGTTGGGCTGCACTTTGCGCTGCTGCGCCCGTGGACCAGGCGAGCGTGACCGCGGCGAACAATGCCGCGGCTGCGCGCAAACCGAATTGCGCTTGTTTCATGGGAAGCCTCCTCCTCGCTGTTTCTCGTTCTGGATGGCGGTGCGGCTTTCGCACTCGCGCCTCGCGGCCGCTGGATTATGTGGAAGCGCTACCCGGCAGGCAAGGTGCGTCCGAGGCATCTTCATGATGCGGTGCGCAATGACAAGCGATGCTCGCCACCCATGCGACGCTCGTCTCGTCGCGGCCCCCGCCAAGCGTTCGTTGTTGCGCTGCGTTCGGGTCAGCCCACTCCCGGGAAAAGCCGCTATGCTTCCACCATGCCCGACATCGCTTACGCCGCATTGGTGCTCGCCGAACACCGCCTGGAGCGCGATCCCCTGGGGGAATTGCCACCGGAACTGCGCCCCGCGGACGAAGCCGAGGCCTATGCGATCCAGGACGAACTGCACCGGCAGCTCACGGGGCGCGGCCTGGGTGAAGTGACGGGCCACAAGATCGGCTGTACCACCCCGGTCATGCAGGCCTATCTCAAGATCGAACACCCGTGCGCCGGCGGCGTGTTCGAACGCACCGTGCATCGCAGCCCGGCCATCGTCCCTCATGGCGATTTCGTGCGCGTGGGCGTCGAATGCGAGATCGTCGTCCGGCTCGGACGGGACCTGCCCCCGCGGCTCAGCCCCTATTCGCGCGCCGAAGTCGCCGAAGCTGTCGTGGCGTGCATGGCCGGCATGGAGATCGTGGATGCACGCTACGTCGACTATTCCAGGCTCGACACGCCCACGTTGATCGCCGACGATTTCTTCGACGCCGGCTGCGTGCTCGGCGCCGAAGTGGCGGCCTGGCGCGAGTTCGACCTGGTGGACCTCGTGGGAGTGACCACCATCAACGGCGTTGAAGTGGGGCGCGGTCGCGGTGCCGATGTGATGGGCCATCCACTCGAAGCGCTGGCTTGGCTGGCAAGCCAGCGGGCGCAGCGCGGCCATGGTCTGCGGGCTGGCGAGTTCGTGTTCACCGGCAGCGTGGTAGCGACCAAGTGGCTGGAGCCGGGTGACCACGTCGTCATGGACATCGAGCGCCTCGGCCGAGTGGAGGCGACCTTTCCGGGGTAGCGCGGTCGCGCCGGGTCCGGCGCGCAACGTGCTTGCCTCGAGGGTTCCGTTGCGACTGAAATCCCCGCCATGACCAAGAGTCTGTCGATCCTCGTCCTCGCCCTGATCGTCGCGTCGAGCGCCGGTGCCGCCATCTATCGGTGGGTCGATGCCGACGGCCGCATCTTCTACTCCGACAGCCCGCCGAAGCAGGGTGGTGCCAAGGCGGTGAATCTCCAACCGAACACCGTGAGTCCGGTCGCCCCCGTGCCGAAAGCGAAACCCGCGGCCGTCGCGGGCGCGAAGGTGACGCTCTACACCACCACGTGGTGCGGCTACTGCAAGAAAGCCAGGGCCTACCTCGCCTCCCGCAATATCCCGTTCGACGATGTCGATATCGAGACCACCGACCGCGGCCGGCGCGAGTATCGGGAGATGGGAGGCAACGGCGTGCCGGTGATCTTCGTCGGATCCCAGCGCATGGACGGCTACGACCAGGGCGGCCTGCAGGCCATGTTACAGGCGGGCGGTTGGTAGACCGCTTCAGCGCAGGCTGGCGCGGATCGCCTCTGTCTCCGGGCTCGGCGCTATCCCCAGCACGATCGACAGCATCTCGCGGCAGCGACGGTAGACCTTGAGCGCTTCGGCCGGTTCGCCGAGTTCGCGATAGGTGATCATGAGCCGCCGGTGCAGTCCTTCGGCGAGGTTGTCCAGTTCCAGCGCGCGGCCGTAGAGTTCGACACACTGGTCCCAGCAGCCGCGCTCCTCCAGCCACTGGCCCGCGGTGGAGACGGCGCGGACGAACTTCGCCTTGAGACGGTCGCGAGCTGTGGCAGCCCATGGGTCCTGGGTCTCGTTCTCCAGGAAATGGCCGCGGTACAGGCGCAGCAGGTCGACCACCAGGCCGATCATCTCGGCAGCGCTGCCGGCCGGATCGTGCGCGACCCGGTCGATTTGTTCGACCGCCTCTTCGACAGCCCAGACGTCGACCCAGCAGCGCGAAGCGTCGAGCGTGAGGCGCCCCTCGTTGAGGGTGATCACGTCGTCCAGGTCCACCAGCTTGCGCAGCCGGTGCAGGTTGCTGTCGAAAGAAAGCTTGGCGGTGTCGCCTTCGGCATCGGGCCAGAGCGCACCCATCAACGAGGCGGTATCTACGCGGACGCCTCCGCGAGCGATCAGCGCCTTCAGCAGGTCGAGCGGGCGTTTCTGTATCTTCCGGCTGAACACGATCGGCTCGCCGTGGCGCAGCAGCGCGAACTGCCCGAGGGCATGAATTCGCAGCGGCCAGGCATCCTCCTTCGAGACGGTCGGCGAGGCTTTCAGGCGGAGGATGCGATGGGCCGCCACCGGACGCGCGAAGTCGTCGAGGTTCACGTGCTCCGCGGCCTCGGCATCCACGATGGCTTCCACTTGGGCGAGCACCGGGGCGCTCACCAGGATTTCACCCGGCCGGGCCTCCGCACCCAGCCGCGAGGCGAGATTGGTGACGCGGCCGATCACGCCGTAGCCGGTGCGCCCTTCGTACCCGATGGCACCAATGGTGGCGTAGCCGTGTGCGATGCCGATACCCAGAGCGATCTCGTGACCGCGCTTGCGCCACTCGCCGACGAGCGCCTCGAAGCGTTGCTGCATCTCCAGCGCCATGCGCACGGCGCGACCCGCAGGATCCTCCACCACCAACGGGTCATTGAACACCACCAGCATCGCACTGCCCGTGAACTGCTCCAACGTGCCGCCGTGGTGCAGGATGACCGCGCCCATCTCCGCGTGGTATCGGCGCAGGAGACTCATCACCTCCTCGGGCTCCGAGGCATCGGCGAAGGCGGTGAAGCCACGCAGGTCCAGCACCACCACCGAGACTTCGCGCCGGTGTGTCGCCAGCGGATCATCCTCGTCGCCGGCGACGATGCGTTCGGCCAGGTGCGGCGGAAAGAAGCGCTTCAATTGGGCGAGTCGCTGCAACTCGGCGAGCTGCGCCTGCACGCGCTGTTCCAGGTCGGCGTTGAGCGCGGCAAGTTCGCCGGCTTGCGCCTGCATCGCGTCGTGGAAAGACTTCACCCGCAGGAGCGAGCGCACGCGCGCAAGCAATTCCGGCGCATTGATCGGTTTCACGAGGAAATCGTCGGCGCCCGCTTCGAGGCCCTTGACGCGCTCTTCGGTCGGGTCGAGTGCGGTCACCATGATGACCGGCAGCATTGCGGTCGCGGCGTCGGCGCGCAGAGCGCGACAGACCTCGTACCCGTTCATGCCCGGCATCATCACGTCCAGCAACACCAGGTCGATGCCCCCGGAAGCGAGCGCAGCCAGAGCTTGCTCGCCGGAGTCGGCCGCCGTCACCGCATGGCCGTGGGCCTGCAGCAGGTCGGCGAGCAGGCGCCGGTTCGGCTCCTGGTCGTCGACGACGAGCAGCCGTCGGGAGTCGCTCATGGGACTTCGCGACCGGAATTCGGCGCGTCGATCAGCTCGCGCATCCGGCGCAGCAAGCCGGCAACGCTGACGGGTTTGAACTCGATGCCGTCGAAACCGGCTGTCTGGAACTCCGCGCGCTGCGTGTTCATCACCGATGCGGTCACCGCGATGACGGGAATGGCGCGCGTCGCCGGTTCGGCTCGCAGGCGCCGCAGCGATTCCACGCCATTGATTCCGGGCAGCTGGATGTCCATCAGAATCAGCGCCGGCATGTGCTCGGCGGCGAGCGACAGGCCTTGTTCGCCGCTGACCGCTTCAAGTGTCTCGTAGCCGGTAACCTGCAGCGCGTCGCGCAGCAGCTTGCGACTGTTCGCATCGTCCTCGACGATCAGGATGAGGTTGGTGCGCATGGTTGCTCCGCCAGGATGACCGAGAACGTCGAACCGACACCAGGAGCGCTCTCGACCGATACTGAACCACCGTGCAACTCCGCGAGCCGGCGCACCAACGCCAGCCCGAGGCCGGTGCCTTCGCGCTTCACGATCTCGTTGGTGTCGAGTTGCTGGAACGCCTGGAACAGCTTCTCCTGCTGGGCTTCGGCAATGCCAATGCCGGTATCGCGCACTGCGATCGACACGCCGGTGTCTGTCGGTTCGGCAGCCACGCGCACCTTGCCGCCGGTGGGGGTGAACTTCACGGCATTGGACAGGAGGTTGAGAAGGATCTGTTTCACCCGGCGCTCGTCGCCCGCGAACGAGTTCAAGCGTTCATCCACGTCAAGCTCCAGCTCGATGCCGCCCCACCGGGCACGCTCGCGAACGAAGGCCATCGCGTTGCCGATGGTGGTCGGCAGATCGAACTTCGCCACCGACAGCTCCATCCGCCCGGCCTCGATCTTGGACAAGTCGAGAATGTCGTTGATGAGCGCCAGCAGGTGGTGGCCGGAGGCATGGATGTCGCGCAGGTACTCGGCCTGCTTCGCATTGAGGCTGCCGAACAGACCATCCTTCAGCACTTCCGAGAAGCCAATGATGGCGTTCAATGGCGTGCGCAACTCGTGCGACATGTTCGCGAGGAACTCGGACTTGTGCTGGCTCGCCGCCTCAAGCTCCCCGTAGAGCCGACCCAGTTCCTCGCTCATGCGGTTCAAGTCTGCCGCCAGCGCGCCGAGCTCATCCCGGTTCGGCACCTGCACCTCGCGACCGAACTCGCCAGCGGCGATTTCGCGGGTGCGTGCTTCCATCTGCCGAACTGGCTGCACGATGGAACTCGAGATGGTGTAGCCCAGTGCCAAGGCGAGGACTACGCTCGCTGCGGCGAAGGCCATGACTGCACGACGGGAATTCGCGTAGGCGGTGTGGCTCGCTTCCACGCTGGCGACCATATCCGATTCGGCCTTGTTCACGAGTTCGTTGGTCAGACGCTCGAGTCGATCTGCCAGTGGCGTGGCGACCCGCACCTGAAGCGCGTGAGCCTCCGACGACTTGCCGCTGCGGATGAGTGCCACCTCCTGCGTCACGATGCGGATGAACTCCTCGTAGTCTTCGCGAGCGCGCCGCAGCAGCTCTTTTTCGTCCTGGGCGACGTACTGGAGCCGATCGAGGTCGTAGCCGAACTGGTTCAACTGTCTGAGAGTTGCCTCGAGCGAGCGCTCGTCGGGGGTGAGCAACGAGGAGGCGACGCTGTAGAGCTGGCCGGTGGTGTCGTGGTTCAACTGACGATAGGCGGCGATCTTGCGCTGCAACTGCACCATCTCCTCGGTTCGACGGTTCACCTCGGACAGGGCGCGCAGGCCAACCACGCCCGATGCCAGCATCATCGCGGCGATCGCGAGGAAAGAAACCAGCAGCTTCGAGTGGATCGAAGCCCGGACCCGCGCGACGATCCCGGGCAACCAGTGCATCAGGGCGAACCTCTCTCGTTCACCAGGGAGGTGAGATCGCGCAGGAATTCCTGCGGATCGAAGCGTACTCCGATGTACTGGACGCGCAGCACACCTTGCCGGTCGACCAGGGACGTGAGGAACGTATGGTCGATGCCGCTGCCCGGCAATGCCTTGCGGAAGACCGCGTAGGCCCGCGTGACGCTCTCGATCTCCTGGGCCGTCCCCGTAAGGAACATGAATCGCATCGGATCGACGCCGTGCGCCTTGCCGTAGGCAGCGAGGGTTTCGGGTGTGTCGTTGAGCGGATCCACCGTGATCGCCACAAAGTGCACGTCATCGATCCGAGGTCCGAGTCGGCGTTGGATTCCGGCCAGTTTCGAAGTAAGGATGGGACAGGTGTCGGAACAGCCGGCGAAGATGAACGTGACCACGGTCACGCGGCCGCGCAAGTCTCGCAGCGAGAGTTGGCGTCCGGACTGGCTGACGAGTGTGAACCCGGGTGCGGGGCCGATGCGAGGCAACGCAACGTCTTCTGCCGGTCCCGCGAGCGCTTGGAGGGGCAGTGTCAGAACTGCGCACGCAAACGCCGCGACCCCTCGTTTCCAAAGCGCGCTCGGATCCTGCCCGGTGCCGGAGGTGCCGTTCGTCATCGCCGCGGACCTAGTGCTTCGTCAGGAACTGGAGGACTGCCGCATTGAACACGGCGGGATTCGTGAGGTGCATGGCATGCGCCGCGCTCGGAATCGTCACCTTCTCGCTCGCCGCGAGACAAGGTTCGAGAGCCTCCAGCATGACGCCATATGGCCTGGGACTGTTCTCGCCAGTCACGAGAAGCGCCGGCCTCGAAATGCGACCCGCATCGGCGCACGAAAACGGTTCCTTGGCGTCCGTCAGGAGGCTCTTGATGGAGTACGCGTTATCTCGTATCACCTGTTTCTGCCTGTCGGGCAACTTCTGCCAGGCACCCGGCGCGAGCACGCCGTCGATGAACCGCTCCAGCCCGCCATCGACGTCGCCTTGGTCCAGGCGCTCCACGGCCGCCGCGATGAACTGACGGCGCTTCTCGGCCTCCGCGGCGGCCGTCGTGGTCTGCGGGAGCAACGTCAACAATGGGCTTGGATCCATCAGCACGACGCTGCGCACCAGGTCCGGACGGGAGCTCGCCATGAGCAGCACCACGTCGCCGCCGCGCGAGTGCCCCACGACGTGCACCGGCCCGGAGCCCAGCGCGACGATGAAGTTCGCCAAGTCGATCGCGTGTTGTCGCAACGTGGCGTATTCGCCTTTGCCGTCCCAACGATCCGGGTAGTACCGGCGCAGGCTCACTGCGATCGTCCTGAAGTTGTCGGAGAAGGCGTCGGTTTGTCCCGACCAGGTGCGATAGTCGCTCAAGGTTCCATGAACGAGCACGACGGGAGCGCCGGTTCCGCGTTCGAGGTAGGCCATCTCGTAGCCGCCCACGGGCAGCGTCTTGATGTCCGGTGGCACGTCGCCGCCGCAGACGACGCCATAGGCGGGCAGCATCACCGCGAGCAGAAAGAACCTGGTCAAGTATCGGTGCATCATGTTTGCCGCCTCATATCGGGTGGGTTCGGAAATACACGACGTATGCTCGTGCCCAACGCGGCGCTCGCTCGCGTCGTCGGTGCGCCCCGCCCGGTCAAGCCTTCAGCTCCTTCTTGAGTTCGTTGAGGAACCGCCAGTCGGTACCCCGTTCGATGAGTGCCTGCGGGGTCGACTTGATCATCCCCACTTCCCGCAGGCGCAGCGCATGGAAGCGCAGCGAATCCCCCGGCTCATCGGTGCGCCAGCGGTCATAGGGGAGCGCCCTGATCACCTCGCGACCCAGTTCGTAGTCCGAAAAGATACCGCGGGCTTCCATCAGGCGAGCGGCACGGTCTGGATCCTGCGAACACAGGTCGGCAGCCTTCAACAAGGCGCGCAGCGCACGCTTCGTGGCCATCGGGTTCTGCCGTACGAAGTCGCGGCGTGCCGCCGCGAGGCAGCAGTAGTACTGCGACCATGGACGGTCGCGCGTCGTGTCGATGAGCGTCCTGCCGACACGCATCGCCCGCACCTGAAGCGGTTGCTGAGCGAAGGCCAGAAAGGCATCTACCTGACCTTCCACGAACAGCCGCATCGATTCGCTCATCCGTTGTGTCTCGACCCAGCGTACGTCGGTGCGCGGATCCATGCCGACCCAGGCCATGATGCTGGAGATGAACACGTGATCCAGCTCACGCAGGCGTATGACGGCGATGGACTTGCCTTTCAGCTCGCGCACGCTGCGAACCCGCTCGCTCGCCATGAGTTCCCAGCAGCCGGCGTGGATGCCCGCGAGAACCGTGATTGGTTCGTCCGCGTCGAGAGGCAACATCGCGGCGCTCACGCCCATCATTGACAGGTCCGATGCTCCGGATGCCAGGGTGCCGATGCTGCCATCCTTTTCGGTCTGCACGTACTCCACGTCGGTGAAGCCTTCCAGGTGCAGCAGTGCTTCCGCTACGTAGGTCGGTGCGAAGCAGACCGCGGGCTGGCGCGAAAGGCGGATGCGCGTGACCTCTGGCGGCGATTCCGCATGAGCTGATCGTAGGGACGGCAGGACGGTCGCCGTCGCGAGCGCCGCCGCATCGAGCATGAACGTGCGCCGATCCGGCTGAATTCTCACGCCTTCAGTTCCCGCCTCAGTTCATTGAAGAACCGCCAGTCCGTGCCGTTGGCGATGATCCGGTCCGGCGTGGACTTGATCATGCCCACCTCGTGCAGGCGAAGTGCGTGGAAACGCAGCGTGTCCTCCGGATTCGCATCGCGCCAGCGGCGATACGGAAAGGTCTTGAGCACCTCCAGGGAAATGTTCTGGCGCGTTTCGTACTTGCGCTCGGCCAGCATTCGAGCGGCCGCCTCCGGATCTGCGGCGCAGATGTCGGCAGCCTTGAGGAACGCCCGCAGCGCGCGCTTGGTCGCCACCGGGTACTTGGCGACGAACTCGCGGCTCGCCGTAACGACGCAGCAGAAGTACTGTGACCAGGGCCGGTCGAGAGCCGTATTCACGATGACGTGGCCGATGCCGCGTTCTCGCAGCTCCTGCGGCTGGGGCGCGAAGCCCATGATCGCGTCAGCCTTGCCTTCCATGAAGAGACGCATGGTGTCGAACGTGTTCTCCATGATCCACCTCACCTCCGTGCGGGGATTGACTCCCACGTAGGCGAGCATGCTCGACACCAGCACGTGGTCGCCGCCGCCGACGGCCATGATGGCGATGGTCTTGCCCTTGAGGTCACGGATCGCGTGGATGCGATCGTTGCCGATCAATTCGTAGCAGCCCGCGTGAATGCCGGCGAGAACCACGACAGGGTTACCGGCGTCGAGCGAATAGAGGCTGGCCGGAGCCGCATCCATCGTGATGTCGGCTTTCCGCGCTTCGATGACCTGAACCGGTGCCCCCGTGACCATCTCCTCGTAGCGGATATCGGTGAAGCCCTCCAGGCGAAGCAGGTCTTCCGCCAGATATTGCGGTGCGAGACAGATGGCGGGTGCATGGACCAGGCGTATGCGGGTGGTCTCGGGCGGCGGCTCCGCTGCCATGGCGGGAGAAACCCCCAACAGGGAGATGCCGCCGAACCCGGTCGCTCCGAGGAGCAGCCGCCGTCTCGTGTCGGATGGGCTCATGCTTTGAGCTCCTGTTTCAAGCGATTGGTTGCTCGAATGATGAACCGAAACGGCATACACCCGGCTTACGGATTTCCCGGGTCTTGGTCTGTTGCGTTGCGACACGCTCATGGCGCTTCCGCGCTGGTGAGCGAACGTGTTCCCGGTTCAAGGCATACACCTGAAGAAGGGTGCACTGCGCTACCTGCGAGTGCGCCCTCTGGCTGCCAACACGATCTGTATGGCCCGGGCAAGTGGTCTGCCGTGACACTGCTCGTCGTTGAGCCGGCGAACCCGAGCCAGCCGCGGTGTTCTGGGACTTTGCTTAGAGCCTCACCTAGGGACCGACTCGCCCCCGCAGTTCTGTACTCTAGGCGGCATCGGCGGATTCCTGGGTGCGCCAGGAACCGAGATTCGCAGCTAGCAGGGCGTCGGCTCGTGGTATTGGCGTTAGCCTTTCGGCCGCTCGCTGCGTCGATGGGTGCCGGAGTTGTGCAAAGCGAGTTCGGGTCTGCAGAGTCGTCGTGAATAGGCAGTGTCACCGGAGGAGTCAGAGGCATGACGGCAGTGATCGACAGGGGTGCAAACTCGCCTGGTCGGCGCCGATTCATCGCAGATGCGACAGCCTTGGGTGCGGCTTCCGTCGTTGGTTTCTCGCGGACTGCAGCGGCCGAGCCACCTCCCGAGACGACCAAGATCCGCTTGGTCCATGCCCCCGGACTCTGCCTGGCCCCCCAATACCTAGCTGAGGAACTCCTGCATATGGAGGGCTTCACCGACGTGGAGTATGTGAGGGACTGGACCACTTATCCCGGCTCGGCGATCAACGAACATCGAGCGGACTTCACCCAGGACGCGGCTTGGACGCAGCTGTCGTCGGTGGAGTCAGGAGGCTCGACAATCGCCCTTGCCGGCGTCCACGTGGGGTGTTACGAGCTGTTTGGCAGCAAGGGAGTCCGGGAGATTCGGGATCTGAAGGGCAAGACCGTCGCCATCCCATCATTCGGGTCACCGGACCACATGCTGCTGACGAGCATGCTCGCCTACGTTGGGATCAATCCGGGCAAGGAAGTCGAATGGATCTCGGGGCCTACAGGTGCAGATGCCGTAGCGCTGTATCTGGATGGGAAGTCAGACGCGTACGTGGCGTTCGCTCCTCAGGGCTATGAGTTGCGCGCCAGGAAGGCCGGGCGCGTCATCGTCAACATCGGCGTCGACCGCCCCTGGTCTCAGTACTTCTGTTGCATGGTGGTCGGGAGTCGGGAGTTCGTCACCCAGTATCCGAATGCCACCAAGCGCGCGTTGCGTGCCTTTCTCAAGGCGGCTGACATCTGTGCGCTCGATCCGGAGAGGGCAGCACGTATGCTGGCGGACCGAGGTTTCGAGCCGCGTTACGACGTCGCCCTTCAAGTTCTCCGGGAGCTTCCGTACAACCGGTGGCGCGAATCGAATCCGGAAGACACACTCCGCTTCTACGCTTTGCGCTTGCGTGAGGCGGGAATGCTCAAGTCGACACCGAACAAGATCATCGCGCAGGGTACCGATTGGCGCTTCCTCACCAGCCTGAAGAAGGAGTTGAAGGCATAGCTCACCCGGTTGGAACCTGACGCGGCGGCGATTCGGCATGCTCTCTGCCAAGCCGGCGTGGTTCGCCGTTCAACACCATCCTGAACGGCATGGACTATAGCGAGGGCGCGTTCGAGCGCGCGCTTCGGTGCGGCCCACATCGGTTCCGGTCAATAAGGTGCCATCTGCCCCGCAGGAGGCAGGACGACCGTCGGTTCGCTAAACTCCTGTCGTCGCGTCTCGCGCGATCGAGCCGGCGCCATGCCGCCCGAACCCCCAATGCAGGAGACTCCAACGATGGCCAAGGGTCAGTTACGCAGCAACAAGGAAGCGAAGAAACCGAAGAAGGCCAAGGCGCCGGCTGGTGCGGCTGCGCCGTTCGGCGCGACCACCGCCGCGGCCGCGAACCGCAACAAGAAGAAGTAGCCGCGCCCGAACGGCAGGCAAAAAAAGAGCGGCCCGAGGGCCGCTCTTTTCATCGCATGAAGCTCGCGATCAGTACAGCACCATCGGGTTGCCCGGGGAGCCGGTCGCGCCGATGATCTTGAGAGGCGCCCAGATCATCGCACCTTCCAGGACCTTGGCGTCCACGAGCGACTTGGTGTCGACGTTCTCCAGGTTCCAGATGCCGCGCTTCGGTTGCAGCTCGGTGTGGCAGGGCACGGCAAAGCCGTCCGCTTCGCCGCCGGGCTGCGCGTCGTTCGCGGAGGTGTCGCCCAACGTCATGGCGATGTTGCGCTCGGCGAAATACATGCACGCGCTGATGCCGTAGCCAGGCTCGCCTTCGGCGAACTTGGCGCGGGCGGCGGCGCGGGCGGCGCTGTCCATCTTCTTGTAGCGGTCGTTGCTCCAGGTGTTGCCTTGACCGGTGTGCAGCGCGACGCAGTCGCCCTTGCCGATCTCGGCGAGGCCCTGCGCCTTCACCATCGCCTTGACGTCGTCAGCCGTGACGATGCCGCTGTCGCCGGCCTTCTTCGGAATCGGCAGCATCTCTTCGGAAGCCGACAGCTTGCCTTGCGACTTGCGGTAAGCGACGGCATCCAGCACCACCAGGCGGCAGACGAAGCCGAGTTCACCGACGTGTTCGACGCCCAGCGGGCCCATGCCCATCACCTGGCCGCCAGCGCCGCGCTCATACGAATCCCACGAGATGCGCTTGTTGTAGAACATCGGTCCCTTGGCGGTGTTGATCCCGATGTGGCCAGGGCCGTCGAACTGGGTCTGGATCTGGCCGATCTGGGTGATCACGAGTTCGTCGTGATAGACCAGCGCGTTCTTGCCGAAGGGGCCGCCGGTCGGCGTGCCGGGGATATACATGCTCCAGCTACGCGGGCCGAAGGCGGGCGCTTCGCGATGGTAGTACTTGCCGATGGTGATGGCCTTGTTCTGCTTGACCAGGGACAGCGCCTTCTTGATCTGGGCGGGATCCTTGGTGTGGTTGGCGGAGCCGGCCTTGTCGTCCGCGCCCCAGGGGTTCGCGGGCCAGTCGCTGTCATCGTGCGGGCCGGCAAGGGTCTGCGCCATCGCGCCCGTGCCGAACATCAGCAAGGCACTGCCTACGGCTGCCGCAAGGGTCAACCTTTTCATGCTCTCTCTCCTCGGTTATCTATTTGTGGGTCGGGATCACATGAACGAGCTACTCGTGTGAACCCCGACGAAAACATTGACATAGAACCCCCCCTGTTGCAAGCAAAACGCCCTGGTCGTTGACAGTGTTCATGCGTGCGGCGCACATTACTGGCCGCTTCGCGGCAGCTGCGGGGCGGGTGCGCCCGACGAGCTGTGTGAATGGGCAAGGCTTTGTTGCGGCGCAAGACGGAGGAGCAGCATGATTTCTGCAGAGCAGGTCGCGTTCTATCGCGATCAGGGCTACGTGGTGGTGGAAGACGTCATCGGGCCGGAGTTGCTGGCGCGCATGCAGCGCGTCATCGATGAGCTGACGGACAAGGCACGCAGCGTCACGACCCACACCGACGTCTACGACCTCGAACCCACGCACACGCCGTCCAACCCGCGTGTGCGTCGCATCAAGAAGCCGCACCTGGTGGATGCGGTCTTCCAGGAAGCGCTAAAGAGTCCTGTGCTGGTGGACGTCCTGCGCAAGCTCATCGGCCCCGATGTGCGCCTGCACGGTTCAAAGCTCAACGTGAAGGCCCCGCGTTATGGCTCGCCGGTCGAATGGCACCAGGACTGGGCCTTCTACCCGCACACCAATGACGACATCCTCGCCATCGGCCTGATGCTCGACGACGTGGCGCCCGAGAACGGGCCGATGTTGGTGCTGCCCGGCACGCACAAGGGTCCGACGTACGATCACCACGCGGAAGGTCGTTTCTGCGGCGCGATGGATCCGACAGCGTGCGATCTCGATTTCTCCAAGGCGGTCGCCTGCACCGGCCGCGCCGGGTCGGCGTCGTTCCATCACGTTCGGCTGGTTCACGGCTCGGCACAGAACACTTCCGACCGGCCGCGCCAGCTTCTGCTCTACGAGTGCGCCGCGGCGGACGCCTGGCCGCTGGTCAACTTCACCACGCTGGAGGAGTTCGACGGCCGCATGATGTTCGGCTCGCCCACCATCCAGCCGCGCGTGACGGATGTGCCCATCCGCATGCCGCTGCCACCGGCGCTCAACCAGGGTTCGATCTACGAGAACCAGTCGGCGGTGCGGTCGCGCTACTTCGAGGTGAAGGCGGCCGCGACCTGACCCGTCGGTGCGGCCGCTACACCCGGCCGAGTTCGCGGGAGATTTCTGCGGCGGCGTCGCGCAGGGCGGTGCGAGCCTCCGCCACGGTGATGCGTGTGTGGCGCTGCCGCACGTGCACGACATTGACGGCGGCGACCACGCCGAAGTGGTCGAAGACCGGAAAACAGATGTCGGTGACGCCGGGCACCGTGTCGCTCGGCCCTTCTTCGTAGCCGCGCACACGGATTTCGTCGAGCCTCTGCTCCAGGGCGCGCATGCGGGCTTTCGACGGGCTCTCGGTGGCGAGCAATTGTGCGAGCACCTCCGGTAGCCGGTCGGCCGGATGGAATGCCGAGATGACGCGCGCCGACACGCGGTCGTCGTGAAAGGGGAAGTGCGCACCGGGGCGCACCGAATAGCTGATGGGGTCGGGCGACTCGACGCGCGCCAGTACCACGAGCCGGTCGTCGTGATGAACGCTGAGGTGGTTGGATTGCCGCACTGAACGCGCGAGGGCCTCGAGATGCGGCATCGCGACACCCAGCAGACGGTCGACCGGAGGATGGCGATGCGCCAGCTCGAACAGGCGCAAGGTCAGCAGGTACGAACCGTCGGTCCGGCGGGCGAGGAAGCCGCGACGCACCAGCACGTCGAGCATGCGGAAGAGTTCGGTGGCGGTGCGGTCGAGGCGGCGCGCGATCTCCTGCAGCGTGAGCCCATGCTGCTCTGCGGCAAGCAGTTCGATGACGTCGAGCCCTTTCTCCAGCGCGGGCGCGCTGTAGCGCCCGTCGTCTTTTTTCTGCGTCTTCGGCGTTGACATGGTCAGGCAGGTGTTTTTATATTTGAAATGGTATTTCATAAATAAAAAGTTGTCGTCTTGACCGTTCCCGTCCGTCTGACGGCGCCCGCGGGCACTGGCACTGCGGTCGGGGAGGAGCACGCGTCTAGGCGGGCGTCGCGCCGGTACCGGCGAGGCGCCCGATCTTTTTGCAGGACAACGCACAAGGCGGGCGTGACCCGTCACCGATGGAGGAGACAGTCATGAAATGGACGCTCGCATTCGCAAGCGGTATCGCCGTCGCCGGACTCGCGTTCGGGACCAGCCTGCCCGCATTCGCCGAAGACATGCCGGCCCCGACCGGCGATCCGTCGGTCATCCCGGCCGGTGCCAAGCTCGAGAAACTGTTCGACGGCGACTGCTTCGCCGAAGGCCCGACCGTTGGCCCGGACAACATGGTGTACTTCAGCGACATCACGTTCACCAAGTTCTGCAAGGATCCGAGCGGCAAGCATTCCATGGGCGGCCATATCTGGAAGGTCGATCCCACGACGAAGCAGGCCACCATCTTCCGCAGCCCCAGCGGCATGTCGAACGGTCTCAAGTTCGACCGCGAAGGCAACCTGATCGCAGCGATGGGTGCCGACCACGGGTTGCGCATGCTGACCAAGATCGACATGAAGACCGGCCGCAGCCTGATCCTGGCCGGCGGCTTCGAGGGCAAGCCCTTCAACGCGCTGAACGACATCAGCATCGACGAGAAGGGCCGGATCTTCTTCACCGACCCGCGCTACCTCGGGCACGAGCCGGTGATGGCCGACGGCTTCGCCGCCTACCGTGTCGATCCGGACGGCACGGTCGCGCGCGTGGCGATGGACTGCGGCAAGTGCAACGGCATCCTGGTTTCGCCCGATCAGAAGAAGGTCTACATCGTCAGCAATGACAACGGCGCGCTCGCCTTCGAGAACATGAAGAAGGGCGAAGCGTCCCTGCCCGGCAACCACCTGCTGCAGGTGTGGGATCTCGCCGCCGACGGCACGCTGTCGAACCGGCGCGTGTTCAAGGACTATTCGAAGGACCGCACGCCGGCCTGCAGCGGACCGGATGGCCTGGTGGCCGATGCCGATGGCAACGTATGGGTCGCTGAGCGCTGCGAGCATCGTCCCGGCATCGCCGTGTATGCCCCGGACGGCAAGGAACTCGGATTCATTCCGACCGGCAAGGAGTTGCCGACCAACGTGGCATTCGGGCGCGGCGCCCTGGCCAACACGTTGTACGTCACGTCCGGCAAGAGCCTGTATCGTATCCAGGTCGGCAAGAAGGGTTATCAGTTGCCCTGAGGCAGAGGAGCGCGCGGCCCGACGGGCGCGCGCTCCCGGCGATCGGGCGTCGGTGGAAGCGAGGATAGAGATGAATCAGGCAGCAACCGCAGCGTGGCACGCACGCAACGCCCAGTCGCATCACGTGTTGAACGCCGAGCAGGTGGCCGCCTTCGACCGGCTCGGTTACCACTTTCCGTTGCGAGCGTTCTCGGCGGCCGAGATCGCCCGCTACCGTGACAAGCTCGAACGCTTCGAACAGGCGAACGGTGGCACGTTGAGCGGTCAGATGCGCAACAAGCCGCATCTGCTGTTCACCTGGGCGGACGAGATCGTCCGTCACCCTGCCATCCTCGACGCCGTCGAAGACGTCCTCGGCCCCGATCTGCTCGCCTGGAGCTCCAGCTTCTTCACCAAGGACGCCCGCGATCCGGGCTTCGTTTCGTGGCACCAGGACTCAACCTACTGGGGCTTGTCCGAACCCGACATCGTCACGGCCTGGGTCGCATTCTCCGACAGCGTGGTGGAAAACGGCTGTATGCGCGTCATTCCCGGCACGCACCTCATGGATCAACTGCCCCACAAGGACACTTTCGCCGACAACAACATGTTGACGCGCGGGCAAGAGGTGCAGGTGAACGTCGACCCGGCGCGGGCCGTCGACGTCGAGCTGCAGCCGGGCGAGTTCTCGTTGCATCACGTGCGGCTGGTCCATGGCTCGGAGCCCAACCCATCCGACCGGCGTCGCATCGGTTTCGCCATCCGCTACGTGCCGACCTACGTGCGCCAGACCGCGGGACCGCGCGATTCGGCGATGCTGGTGCGCGGCACCGATCGCTATCATCACTTCGATCCGGAGCCCCGACCCAAGGTGGACTTCGGTGCCGAGGAGCAGGCGGTCCACAAGCACATCACGGAAGAGGCGGTCCGCATCCTGTATCGTGGCACCGACAAGGCCAAGACTGCATAGACGGTTTGCGCCGGACCACGTAGTTTCAAACCAGGTGGGGAGGAGTGCGATGGGTGCAGCCGCACGTGCGCTGCTGGCGGCTACGTTGCTCGCGGCAGGAGCGCTGCCGCTGTGCGCGAACGCGCAGCAGCCGATCAAGTGGAAGATGATGTCGCTCTGGGGCGCGGGCTCGCTGCCGCAGAAGCTGAACGACCAGTTCGCGGCCCGCGTCAAGGAATTGAGCGGCGGACGGTTGGTGATCGATTCCCTTCCCGGCGGCTCCATCGTCGCCGCCAGCGAAAGCCTCGATGCGCTGAACGCCGGCGTGCTCGACGCCCAGAACGGCGGCCCGGCCTACAACACGGGCAAGGACGCCGCGTTCGCGCTGATCGGCGATCTGGCGGGCGGCTGGGAGAGCCCGCAGCAGGCGCAGGACTGGATGGACAAGGGCGGTGGCCGCGAACTGGTGCGCGAGCTCTATCGCAAATACAACGGCTATTTCGTGCGCGGCATCTGGTATGGACGCGAATCGCTCGTGTCGAAGAAGCCGCTGCGTTCGCTCGCCGACTTCAAGGGGCTCAAGATGCGCGCTCCCACGGGCATGGGCCAGGATATCTTCCGCAACCTCGGTGCGGCGCCGGTGAACCTGCCGGGCAGCGAGGTGTATACCGCGCTCGAGCGCGGTGTCGTCGATGCGGCCGACTGGGGCACGCTGTCGATGAACCAGGACCTGGGCTATCACAAGCTCGCGAAGTATCCGAGCTATCCCGGGTTTCACTCGATGCCCATGAGTGACCTGGTGATCAACCTCAAGAAGTGGAACGCGTTGCCGGACGATCTGAAGAAAGTCATCGAGCAGGCCGCCGACGAGTTCAATCGCGACATGGTCGGGAAGAACGGCGAGGCCGATGAGCAGGTCGCCAAGGCCGCGAAGCAGAACGGCATCGAACCGATCGACCTGGCGGCGGCCGACCGGCGCCGGTTCCGTGAAATTGCGGAAGGCGTCTGGAAGACCTACGCCGATCGCAGTGCGATGGCGAAGCGTGTCTACGAGTCGCAGGTCGCGTACCTGAAGAAACTGGGTCTGCTGTAGGCGTGGGGCGGGACGGCGCGGGCGCGGCGGGTCCATGCGCGCGGTGATCGATCGGCTGAGCGGCGCCGTCGCCGCCGTGGCGAGCTGGTTCTTCATCGCCATCGTGGCGATCTCGGCGCTCGAGGTGGGGCTGCGCTATGGCTTCCAGTCACCCACCATCTGGGTGCACGAGTTGTCGGTGGCGCTCGCTGCCGCCGCCTTCACGCTGGGCGGCCCGATCGTGCATCGCCAGCGTCGCCATATCGCCATCACGTTCGTCCTGGAGCGGATCAGCACCCGCGCCAGGCGCCGTCTGGCCGTGGTCAATTCCGTGCTGACGCTCGTGTTCCTCGCTTTGCTTTGCTGGGCTGCGGGCGAGCAGGCGCTGCAGGCGCTCGACAGCATGGAGCGATCGGGCACGGCCACCAACTGGCCCACACCGGTAGTGCTCAAGTGTCTGCTCTCGGTGTGTGCCGCCTGGATGCTCCTGCAGACCCTGGTGCAGCTCGCGACCGACATCCGCAGCAGTTCGAAGCCATGAGCATCGAATGGATCACGGTGCTGATGTTCGGCGGCATGCTGGTACTGCTCGCGCTCGGACTGCCGCTCGCTTTCGTCACGGGCCTCATCGGTACCGTCTTCTGCGTGTTTCTCTTCGGCTTCGACGGGCTGCAGTTGATCGGCACGCGCATCTACAGTTTCATGGGCGAGTACGCCCTGGTTTCGGTGCCCATGTTCGTGATGATGGCCTCGATCATGGAACGCTCGGGTGTCGCAAAAGACCTGTTCGACGCCATGCGCGTGTGGGCGGGGCGCCTGCCTGGCGGGCTCGCGATCCAGACCATGGTGGCGGCAACCATCATGGGGGCGATGACCGGCATCATCGGCGGCGAGATCGTGCTGCTCGGCCTGATCGCGCTGCCCCAGATGTTGCGCCTCGGCTACGACAAGAAGCTCGCGATCGGCACCATCTGTGCCGGCGGCGCGCTGGGAACGATGATTCCCCCGTCGATCGTGCTCATCATCTATGGCCTCACGGTGAACGTCTCCATCGGTGATCTGTTCGTCGCGAACCTGGTGCCGGGCCTGATCCTGTCGTTGATCTACATGGGCTACATCTTCGTGCGCTGCCAGATTGACCCGAAGCTGGGTCCTGCCGCGCCGGACCACGAGCACCGCGTGCCCTTCGTCCGCAAGCTCGCACTGATGCGCGGCCTGTTCCTGCCACTACTGGTGATCGGTTCGGTGCTAGGGACGATCTATGCGGGTGTGGCGTCCGTTACCGAGGCCGCCGCCATGGGTGTGGTTGGCACCATGATTGCCTCGGCCATCCGCGGCGAGCTCAAGTGGCCGATCATCCGCGACTCGGCGCGCATCACGCTCGACACCTGCGGCATGCTGCTGTGGCTGTCGTTCGGCGCCACTGCGATGATCGGTGTCTACAACCTGGCCGGCGGGCCGGGGTTCATCCGCGATCTCTTCGCCGGGTTCAACCTGCCGCCCATCGGCACGGTCCTGGTGATGCAGGCCATCCTGATCGTGCTCGGCTGCATCATGGACTGGGTCGGCATCTGTCTGCTCACCATGCCGATCTTCGTGCCGATCATCGTCGGCCTGGGCTACGACCCGATCTGGTTCGGCGTGTTGTTCTGCCTCAACATGCAGATCTCGTATCTCTCGCCGCCGTTCGGCCCGGCGGCGTTCTACCTGAAGGGCGTGGCGCCCGAGGGCATCACCTTGAACGACATCTTCGCGTCGGTCTGGCCGTTCATCATCCTGCAGGCGCTGGTGCTGGCGCTCGTGCTGCTCGCGCCGGATGTCGCGCTCTGGTTGCCTCGACTCAAGGACTAGCATGGAACGGCGCCCTCACCCTCGGTCCCTCTCCCGAAGGGAGAGGGATGCAAATCCTTGCGCAGAGCCCCTCTCCCTCCGGGAGAGGGGTGGGGGTGAGGGAGCGCCTTCGATAAGTCAGACCGAGTAGCCCATGAAGTTCAACGCGGCAGTCTTGCACCGGACTGGTGAAGCCCTTTCCATCGAGCGGCTCGACATCGGCGCGCTCGGCCCCGACGACGTGCTGGTGCGCCTCGGTGCCAGCGGCCTGTGCCACACGGATCTCGAGGTGATCGACGGTTCGCTCGCCTACCCGATGCCCATCGTTCTCGGGCACGAAGGCGCCGGCGTGGTCGAGGCAGTGGGCAGTACGGTGACGCGCGTGCGGCCCGGTGACCATGTCGTGTGCTCGTGGAACCCCCATTGCGGCGAATGCTTCTACTGCCGGCGCGACCTGCCGATCCTGTGCGAGCCGTTCAAGCGCCATGAGCCGCGCGGCGTGCTGTTCGACGGACGCTCGCGCCTCGCTCTCGACGGATCGACCGTGCACCATTTCTCGGTCGTGTCTTCCCACGCGGAGTACTGCGTGGTGCCGCAGTCAGGCGCGATCGCGGTGCCGCGCGACATTCCCTTCGACCGGGCATGCCTCATCGGTTGCGGCGTGATGACCGGGGTCGGTGCCGCGACTCGCAAGACACCCGTCGAGAGGGGCGCATCGGTTCTGGTGATCGGATGCGGTGCCGTGGGGCTGAACGTGATCCAGGGCGCGCGCATCGCCGGAGCCGAGATCATCGTGGCCGCCGACCTCGATGCGGGCAAACGCGAGACGGGGCGGCTCTTCGGTGCGACGCACATGCTCGATGGTGGTGATCCGGGTGCGATCGATTTCCTGCGAGGCCTGACGGGTGGCCGTGGTCCGGACTATGTGTTCGAGGCTGCCGGCCACGAGAGCGCGTTCCGCCTTGCGGTCGAAGCCGTGCGGCCCGGCGGCGAGGTGGTCTTCCTGGGCAAGGTGAACGTCGATCGCGAAGTGCGTTTCCGCTGGGGCAGCCTGATGGGCGAGAAGCGCATCGTGCGGTCGAGCTACGGCGGGGCGCGGCCGGCGCGGGATTTTCCGTGGCTGGCGCAACTCTATCTCGATGGCGAGCTCAAACTGGACGAACTCATCACACGGCGCATTCGCCTGGATGAGATCAACGACGGTTTCGCGGCGATGCGGCGCGGGGAGGGTATCCGCACGGTGATTCAGTTCGACGCGTAATTCAGCGCTCGCGCGCGGTGGATGCATCGGTTTCCCTCATCCCCGGCCCTTCTCCCGGAAAGAGAAGGGAGTGTCGAGCCCCTCTCCCACCGGGAGAGGGGATGGGGTGAGGGAAAGCGGCCATCGATGTCCCACGCTGCCCGTTCGACGCTACCATTCTGAATGTCACTCTCCCGGAGATCTGCATGAAAGCCATCGCTTGCTTCTCGGTCTGCTGCCTGTTGGCCACCACCATCGGCACCGCCACTGCCGCGACCCAGTACGCCACCATCGAGGAAGCCGCCGCCGTGACCGAAGACAACGTGACTCGCTTCGAACGCGACTCGGTCATCAAGCAGGGCGAGCTGCGCCGCTTCGACGTGACCGTGGCCTGGCGCGACGGCGTCGTCCGGCCCGAGGGTGCGCCGCCGCGCAAGACCGTGCGCTACCTGACCAAGTGCGCTTCGAAGGAGATGGCGCTCGCTTCGGTGGCGCTGTTCGGGCTGGGCGGTGAAACCCTCAAGATGTACGGTATCGCGCCCGGCGGGTGGGATTTCGAGACACCGGCTGCCGGTAGCCGCGAAGCCGAATGGTTCGACAAGGCCTGCGCTGCGCCCCTCTGACCGGCCGGATCGTTCGCGCTGCTTCTTGCGGAAGTTCGACGGCCGCTCGGGCCGGGCATCCTGCCACAGGCCGATGCGCGCCTGGTGAGCTGCGAGTTCTGCCGCATCGTAGGCTGGCCGTGCGGCCCCACGCGTGTAGGCCCAGGCCATGCCCCGCCGCACTTGTTCCAGGTTGACGTCCAGGCCGTCGCGCACCCGCACCACTTCGCCGAGGGTGCGAGAGTACTTGTCCTTGCCCTTGGTGCGGACGCGCACTTCCTCGAGCCGCACCAGTTCCTGCAGGCTGCGTCGGGCCTGGCGGCCCCATGGCTGGGCCATCTCCGGTGCGTCGATGTAGATCAGGCGCACGCTGACGGTTTTCGTGCGCACGCGAATGCTGATGGTGTCGCCGTCGTGGATATCGGTGACGCGGGCGGTGAGAGTCGCGCCCTGACTGACGCCAGCACCAACCGCGAGCAGCGCAAATGTCGCGAGCCGCAGCCCTCGGATCACTCCGCCGATTCCGGCACCGGCTCCGGCACGGCGAAGACTTCGCGCAGGTAAGCGAGATACGACGGGTCGAAGTCCATGGTCTTTTCCGGCGTGTCGCTGATCTTCGCCACCGGCTGGCCGTTGCACCGCGTCATCTTGATCACGACCTGCAGCGGATCGTAGCCAAGATCGTTGGTGAGATTCGTGCCGAGCCCGAAGGCCGGGCGGCAGCGGCCCTTGAAGCGCTCGTAGAGCTTGATGCTGAGCGGCACGTTGAGGCTGTCGCTGAACACGAAGGTCTTGGTGCGCGGGTCGACCCGCATCTTCTCGTAGTGCGCGATCATCTTCTCGCCCCATTCGAAGGGGTCGCCGGAGTCATGGCGCACGCCGTCGAACAGCTTGCAGAAGAACAGGTCGAAATCGCGCAGGAAGGCATCCATGCCGCACACGTCGGTGAGCGCGATGCCAAGGTCGCCGCGGTATTCCTCGGCCCATTTGTCGAAGGCGAAACGCTGCGAGTCGCGCAGCCGCGGCCCGACCGCCTGGCAGGCCTGCAGGTACTCGTGCGCCATGGTGCCCAGCGGGATCATGTTGAGCTGGCGCGCGAGAAACACGTTGCTGGTGCCGGTGATCTTGGGGCCCAGGTCGCGCTTCAGGATTTCCACCACGCGCGCCTGCCAGGTGTGCGAGAAGCGCCGCCGCGTGCCGAAGTCGGAGATGCGGAACTCGGGCTCGGGGTAGTTGCGTACCAGCGCGATCTTCTGGTCGAGCCGGCGCAGCCCCTCGGCTTCGTCGGGTGTCTTCACCATGTTGCGGAAGTACACCTCGCTCACGATGGCGAGCACCGGCACTTCGAAGAAGATCGTGTGCAGCCACGGCCCGCGGATGGTGATGTCGATGCCGCCCTGGACGTCCGGCGCGCGCTGGATGTCGATGAAGCCTTCCTCGAGCTGGAACAGGCGCAGCAGGTCGATGAAGTCGCTCTTCAGGAAGCGCAGGCCGCGCAGGTATTCCAGCTCGTCGCGGCGAAAGCGCAGGCTGCAGAGCTGGCGAACCTCGGCGCGGATCTCGTCCAGGTAGGGTGCCAGGTCGGCCCAGCGACTGCGGCACTTGAAGCGATACTCGACCGTGGCTCCCGGGAAATGATGCAGGACCACCTGCATCATCGAGAACTTGTAGAGGTCGGTGTCGAGAAGGGACTGGATGACCATGGCCGCGCCACAGGGAAAAGGCGGCCATTGTCCACGAATCCGCTGCCCTTGGGGAACGGCGCAAAGGTTGCTTGGGATTCAGCCCCGTGGCATCTTGCCGACCGTTTTACCCCCCCTGCACTCGAGAGAATCCATGCGCCCGATCCGCTCCGCCCTCCTCGCCGCCGTACTGGCCCTCTCCGCCCCGGCAGTTTTCGCCCAGCAGGGGCAGGACGAACAGTGGGACGTCACCATGTCCATGGAAACCGAAGGCATGAAGATGCCCGGGATGAACCAGAAGGTCTGCACCAAGAAGGGAGCGCGCGAAGAGCGCATGCCCATCGACAAGAACTGCAAGGTGCTCGACTCCAGCAGCAGCGGGAACAAGCGCACGTTCAAGTTCGCTTGCCAGGACGGCAAGGATTCGTACACCGGTACTGGCGAGATGGAAGACCTGGGCAAAGACGCCTATCGCGGCAAGATGAACGCTGCCGGCACCCGTGAAGGCAAGGCCTTCACCATGAAGATGGATTTTGCAGGCAAGCGTATCGGCAACTGCACCTGGGAGGACCCCAGCAAGAAGGTCGAACAGATGCAGGCCCAGCAGACCGCGATGATGGCGAAGGAGTGCGACAAGCAGATCGCCGAGATGGAACCCGCGGCGTTCTTCCCCACCGAAGGCCTGCCCCCCGAGATGATGTTCTGCAAGGACCGCAAGGCGGACTTCTGCGCGAACGTTACCAAAGTGAGCCAGACGATGCGCGATCGTGGCGGCTATGAAGCGGCCATGAGCAAGTACGGCGACAAGCTCGAGCGGGCGACGAAGGCGTGCAACGTCGATCTCGCCACGATCCGCGGGCCGGTCTGCAAGAGCGCCATCGATCAGAAGGACTGGCAGTGGCTCAACCGGTACTGTCCGGTGGAAGCCGGAGGTCTGCGCACCGCGCACTGTGCCGGCCGGACCTACAGTAACGTCGACAGGCAGTACGCCGACATGTGCGCCGCGTTGGGCGGACTCTCCTATACCGCGGCGTCGCGTGACCCGGCGAAGGCCGGTGGCTCAGCGGCGGAAGCGAAGCCGGCCGACCCGGCCAAGAAGCCGAGCACCACGGACAAGGTCAAGGAAGGCGCGGACAAGCTGAAGAAGTTTCTCAAGTTCTAGGCGACGCGCTGCGAGCGCAAGGCGCGCGGCTCCTGGCGCACAGCTCGCCACCCCAGCATTCCGCGCGCACAGGTGCGCGGAAGCTCCTGACCAGAAATCCGGTCAGTCGAAGCGGTAGCTCAATCCGATCAGCATGACGTGCGTGCGGAGTTTGGCTGAACTGCTCAGGGTCGAGTTGTCCGGCGTTCCGGGATGGGTCACCAGCATCGACGTCGTCACGCTGCCGAAATCGGCATACAGGTAGTCGGCTTTGAGCGACCACTTGTCGGTCAGGGCATATTCCCCGCCCAGCCCGAGAGTCCATCCCAGTTTGGATTCGCTGGTCGAGCCTTGTCCTCCGGCCCCCGTGAAGCCGCCAAAGACGAAGTTGTCGCGGAAGCTGGTGTTGAACTTTACTTGCGTCATCGCAAGACCGCCGGTGACATAGGCGAGCCAGCGGTCCTGGGCCCACCCCAGCCGGGCGCGGATCGTGGCCATCCAGTCGGCTTTCACCGACTGTTCGAGCGTGAACTGCGCAGGCGGGGCCGACTGATAGACCTCGCCCACCGAACGCGTTGCGTTGAACCCGAGGGAATTGGCGCTGGCCTCGATGCCGATCAAGCCTTGACCGAAGTGCCAGCCGTACCCGGCCGCGATGCCGCCGGCTACCGCCCCCTCGGACAGGTTGCCGGAGCTGACGCCGGCGAGCTGCCGCACATCGGTGGTGTTCAAGTAGACGCTGCCCGCATCGACGGTCGTGTCGACATCAGCGCTATTTGCTGCACCGCCCAGACCACCGCTCAGGTAGAAACCGGACCAGTCGACGGCAGGTGTCGACTGCGCACCGACATTGCCGATAGCAGCCCAACACAGGACCACCAGGACCAGATTGCGCATCATGTGAATCTCCCGTTCGAAGAGGGGAATCGGCGCCCGAAACAGAAATGCGACCGTTGTCCCGGCAGCGCCGCTCGTGCAGCCACATCGGTGTCTGGTCCGACCGGCGGTTTGCACCCTGTCTACGGCAGCCGGGCCGACGACTTGAGCAGGTCGTCGCGAAAGAGCGGGCAGGTCGGGCGGACTCGGGGCGGGCGCGTAGCGGACCGGAGTGCTCGCGGACATACGCCCTGTCGTCAAGTACCCGCTTCAGTGGAACGGCTGTTCCAGCCAGAGCGAACCCTGGGAGCTTCGAGTCGTTTCGGCTCGTCGGCCTGGATATGGCGAAGGGGCCGGCAGTTGCGCCCCGCGGGCAGCGTTGCTATACCTAGCCGTGCGCGAACATCCCGCACACGGCAGTAGCATTCTGGCGATGGCCGTGTCGGTCAACCTGCAAGTAGAGCCGCTAAACGGAGACTCCCAGATGGAACAGCGGGTTGCCTTGGAGTGTTACGTCAAGAGACGTGGAACTTCACGTCGATTGAGGTCGATTTCTAGTTGGGCGTCACGCCGTTTCCGGTCTGACGCGCTCGCCCGGTAGGCAGCTTCGCGGCATTGCGCGTGGTCAGCGGCTTCCTCTCCGCGGCGCGTTCATCACTCGGGCTCTCGTGCCTGTTCCCGGCGCGCTGCTCGGTGCCCGGGCTCTCAATCGCGGGTAACCAGCCTCGCGTTCGCGGTCATCGCTTCGTCATCCAGCAATCTTGGTCTCGGAGCGAACGCACTGCCTTCTCTGGCACCACCCCAGGGCTGTGCTAGTCCGGTGTTCCTCGCGGGCTGCGACCGCAGTATTCTTGCCGCATGCACAGCCTTGCTTTCCATTTCCCGGGCTCCGGTTCTGTCCGTGCCCAACCCGGCGCTCGAGTGGACGCGCGGAACGGCGTCTTCACTCTGCTTGGCGTTCCGTCGCGCGCCTCTCAGCTGTTACGTTGGCGGCCATGAAGGCGCTCGCCACGGCGTGTTTTTTTCTCTCGCGTGCTGCTCTCGCTGATGCACTGCCACCGGTTGCTCAACTGCCCGACTGGGTTCAGACCGAGTGGACGCAATTTGCTAAGAAACGATCCCTTGTACTTTCAACCAGGATCAATCCGTTCTTGCTCCGGGGCGACTTTGACGCCAATGGGAGAACTGATCTTGCCCTTCTTGTCGAGCATGTAAAAAGCGGAAAGATGGGAATTGCTATTGTTCACCGCGACGGCAAGGCGGCCGCTCTGTTGGGTGCCGGCGCTCAATTCGGGAATGGCGGTGACAATTTCGACTGGCTGGGCATCTGGTATGTGCAGGACAAGGGCGCTTTTTCTCGCGACCTTACCTCTACACCAGTCCGCCTTCACGGCGATGCGCTATATCTCGAGAAGGAGGGCTCGGCTAGCGCCCTTGTCTACTTCGAGCGCGGACGGTACAAATGGCTCCAGATCAGCGATTGAGCAGCGCCAACCCGCGCATCCACCTGACCG
>LNFM01004372.1_pt1 | contig 50792 bp, 50 predicted proteins | sample 596031 | NCBI WGS metagenome assembly LNFM01 (sample SAMN04254537, study PRJNA301005) | activated carbon metagenome | isolation source: dual media filters at the Ann Arbor, Michigan drinking water treatment plant | place: USA: Ann Arbor | reverse complement strand
CTAGGCCCCGTCATTACTGGTGCGGCTGGCAGGAATCGAACCCACGACCCCTTGGTTCGTAGCCAAGTACTCTATCCAGCTGAGCTACAGCCGCACGTAGCCTAACAGTGTAGCACGCAATTTCAGTCGATGCCTGCAGCCTCGCGGTCGCAATCGGCGGCCCGCGCTTCCAGACCCTCCTGGCGCGCCAGCGCGGCCAGCTGGCGCCAGGCGCCACGCCGCGCCTGGCCGGGCAAGCCCGGTGCCGCTGCAGCTTGTTCCAGCAGCCGACGTGCCTTGCCCCACAGCTGGCGTTCGGCAAATGCCTGACCCACGGCCGCCACCACGGCGGGTTCGTGGCCGAAGGCCTGTACCGCGCTTTCCAGGCGCGGCAGCCAGTCCGGGCCGATGCCGGGGCAGGCTTCGATGAAGGCCAGCGCGATGACTTCGCGGTCCTCGCGGCTGAGCTCCGACAGCCGCTCCCAGAAAGGCCGCAGCCATTGCCGGGCCTCGTCATGGGCCTGCAGTTGCACGGCACGCTGCGCGGCACGGGCGGTGACTTGCGCGTCGCGCTTGTCGGCGGCGTCGAACTGGGCCCACAGGCGACGCAGCTGTTGCACGTCGTACACGCTGTCCAGCGCCTCGCCAGCCAATGAACGCAGCAGACCCTGCGCCACCACCGAGGAAAAGGCCTGGTGGTTGGCGAGCAGGCGCGCCATGTGCAGGGCTTCGAGCGGCTGGCGGTCCAGGCGTGCCGCTTGCAGCTTGAGGCGCAAGGCCTGGGTTCGGCGCGCCGCGCCCGGCGGCAAGGCGGCCAGCATCTCCAGGGCCCGCTGGGCATCGCGGTCGTCCAGCGCCCATTCGGCTGCCAGCATGCGTGCAGCGTCGTCGGCGGGCTGCGGGCTGCCCGGCTTGCGTGGGGATTGCAAGGCCTGCGCCAGCACCAGGTCACGCTGCGGCCGGTCCTGCAGGCGATGCAGGCTGCCGGCCGCAAGCAGCTGCGCCAACAGCCTGAAATCGCCGTCGCCCTGAAGGCCGGGTGCTTCGCTCTGCAGCAGCAAGGCGCGCTGGGCCGCCTTGCGCGCGCGGCCGTAGCGGGCACTGAAGTACTCCGCCAGGGCGTCGCGAAACGCAGCCTGGGCCGCGCGTTCCTTCTGCGAGGCCCGCCACTCGCTGGCACGCCGCGGCAGACTGAACAGCACCGTGGCCGCCTGGACCGCAGCCACCCCCAGCACGCAGCCGCCGACCAGCAGGATGACGAACAGATTGAGCGACAGGTCGGTGCGCCAGCCATGCCAGTAGAGGGTGACGAGGCCGTCGTTGCTGCCCAGCAGCGTGGCTGCCACCACGGCCGCGGTGAACAGCAGGATCAACCAGACGATGCGCCGCATGGGCCGGCCCGCCCTTCAGCGCACGGCCGACGCCGTGGCGATGGCCGCCAGCGTGGCTTCAGGCCGGGGAATGCTGACCACGCGGGCCTCGCCAGCCACCTGCCTGAGCAGTGCACTGCCTTGCTGCACGCGCCGCGAACTGCGATCGAAGTACTTGTCCAGAGTCGTCTGGGCATCGCGAAGGTCGAGCTGGGCGGTGTCGAACTGCCGCGACAGCAGGGCCAGACGGGCATTGAGCAGCCGCAGCTTCAGGTTCTCGCGCAGGAACCAGGCTTGCTCGGGGGCCAGCAGCATGGCCTCGGGCTCGGCGATCCGGGTCACGCGGATCAGGCTTCGGACCTCGTTCCAGACGTGCCCCAGCAGACGTTGCCCCTGCTCGCCCAGCATGCCGCTCCAGGACCTGGCGGGTTCCGCTTGCGGGCCGGTCGCGGCAGCAGCACTGGCCGCCGTGGCGGGTGCACCGCCTGCTGCAGCAGAGGCTGCGCCTTCTGCCACGGCAGAGGCTGCGGCCGAGGCCGCCGCAGCGGCCTTCGCAGCAGGCTGCACACGCACGGCCGCGGATGCCGAAGCCGCTGGCTGGCGCGCTGCAACGGACTCTGCGCGAGCCGTGCGCCGCTGCGGCTCAGAGGCCAGCGGCAGATCGTCGACCATGCGGGTGAGTTCGTCCAGGCGGGCCGTCAAGGCACCGATGTCCGAGGCCCCGGCCGCCCGCACGCGGTCCAGGTCCTGCGCGACTGCACGGCGCACGCGTTCGAGTTGCGGCTGGTTATAGCGGGCCAGGCGTTCGTCGGCCTGCTGCAGCGTCACCACCAGCGGCTCGGCGCTGCCGGTGATGGCGCTTTGCTGCAGGGCTACCCGCAAAGCGCTGTCGATGTCGGCGAGCACGCTTTCGTCACGCGAGCGGGCCAGCGACTGCACGAGATCCTCGAACTGGGTCCGCTGCAGGCTGGACTCAGCCACGCGTGCGTCCAGCAAGGCCACGCGCGCTGCGGCCTCGCGGGCCACGGCCTCGGCCTGGCGGGCCAGGGTCCTGGCCTCGGTGGCCTGGCTGCCGCTGTCCTGCTGGCGCTTGACGAGTTCGACCTCGAGTGCCTTGACGCGCTGCTGCGTGTTCCAGGCGAACACCAGCGCGCCAGCGGCCAAGGCTGCCAGCAGCAGCCCCGCCAGCACTGTCCAGCGGCCCATGCCCGCGGCCTGCACATCGGCTGCAGGCAGTACGGGCGGGGGGGCCAGAGCGACAGGTGGCGGGCTCTCGGGCTTCGGGGCTTCAGGTTCGGTCACGGGCGCGCCAGCTTGGGATAGGCCAGATTCTAGGGAGTACGGGTCTTCCTGCGGCCCGGTGCGGGGTTGGCCCACCAGTCGGCCACGGCCTGCACGTCGACGCCGACCTGCTGCACCTGGCCGAACCCGGCGTCGCGGGCGGTCTGCACGATGCGCGGATGCGGCGCGATGGCGCGGCTGTGCTGCCAGTCCGGCGCTGGTTGCAAGCGGCGAGCCAACCAGCCCAGATGACCGATGGCTTCGCTGCTGCTGAAGTGCCAGACATGTTGTTCCGGCTCGGCGATGGCGTCGCGCAGCAGCGCCGCTTCTGTCTCATTCAAGCGCGGCGGGGAACGCCGATAGGCCGCGATGAAGTCGACTTCGGCGCCCCTGGAGCGCAGTGCGTCTGCCAGCCAGTCACGGCCTTCTTCGCCGCGCACCACCAGCACTCGACGGGCAGCCCAGGGGCGGAACTGCAGTTCTTCCCACAGTCCTTCGGAATCGAACCGGCCAGCCTTCGGGTCGGGTTCGACCAGCTGGGTCCGGGCCACGCCCTGCGCCAGCAGCGCGGCCGTCGTGCCGGGGCCGGTGGAGCCGGCCCAGACGCCGATGGGCCAAGCCGTACGGCCACCCGGGGTGGCGGCGCCGGCCGCAAAAAAGTAGTTCACCGCATTTGCGCTGACGAAGACGGCCATGGCGTGCAACGGCAACTGCGCCCAGGCCGCCCGCAGCGGCGCGGGGTCTTCCAGCGGGTCGATGTGGATCAGCGGCAGGGCCTGGGCGTCCACGCCCAGGGCCTGCAGCCGCGTCACCCATGGCGCAGCCTGGCCGAGCGGGCGGGTGACGATGAGCCTCACGGCGGCGGCTGCAGGTACTCGCCTGCGCCGGCAGCACGCAGGGCCTGCGCGGCACGTTCGCCGAGCGCGCGCGCAGCCGGCTCGCTGTCGACGGCCTGCACGATCTCGGCCTGCACCGTGGTGTGCAGCAGTGGCCGCCTGACGTCGACGCTGTCGCCCAGTGCCGCCACCAGCGTCAGTTGCCTGCCTTGCCAGGTGGCGTGCGCGGCCAGCGGCATGCTGCAGCTGCCACCCAGCGCGCGGGACACCGCGCGCTCGGCGTGGGCGGCCAGAAAGGTGGGCAGGTGGATGGTCTGGCGCAGCAGGTCGCGCAGCGCGGTGGCGTCTTCGCGGACCTCGATGCCGAGCGCGCCCTGGCCGGCTGCAGGAATCATCTGCTCGGGCTCGAAACGGCAGCGGATGCGCTCGGCCAGGCCCAGCCGCATCAGGCCCGCTGCGGCCAGCACGATGGCGTCGAAGCCGCCTTCGTCGAGCTTGCGCAGGCGCGTGTCCAGGTTGCCGCGCAACGGTTCGATCTGCAGGTCGGGCCGCCGGGCCATCAGCTGGGTGACGCGGCGCAGGCTGCTGGTGCCGACCACGGCACCCTGGGGCAGTTCGTCCAGGCTGGCGTAGCGGCTGCTGACGAAGGCGTCGCGGGGATCTTCACGTTCCCAGACAGCGGCCAGCGCAAAACCCTCCGGCAGGTCCATCGGCACGTCCTTCAGGGAGTGCACCGCCAGGTGGGCACGCCCTTGCTCGAGCGCGGTCTCGAGCTCCTTCACGAACAGGCCCTTGCCGCCGACCTTGCTGAGCGCGCGGTCCAGGATCTGGTCGCCCAGGGTGGTCATGCCCAGCAGTTCGACGGCCAGGCCAAAGCGGGCGACCAGCGCGTCGCGCACATGTTCGGCCTGCCAAAGGGCCAGGCGGCTTTCGCGCGTGGCGATGATGGTGGGGGTGTTTGGACTCATGGCACCGATTATCGCCAGCGCCGTGCCGCGCAGCGGCGTCGGCGTCACGGCCGTGCAGCACGTTGTCGGCATTGCGGCGGCATGCGCCTTGCGTGCATCATCTGTAACCTGGTTACAGCTTCAGGACGTCTCATGCCCAGCCTTCGCATCGCCAAGACCACCCCACGTTCCGGCGCATCCATCCAGCAGAAATCCGATGCTGCCGAGAAGAACAAGCCGCTGGTCGAAGATATCCGGTTACTGGGACGCATCCTGGGCGGGGTGATCCGCGAGCAGGAAGGCGTCGAAGCCTTCGAGCTCATCGAGCGGGTGCGCCAGTGAAGGCCGACGCCAGCGCCGGGCGTGTGCTCGACCGGCTGCTGAAGAACCTCTCGGCCGACCAGACCGTCACCGTCATCCGCGCCTTCAGCTATTTCAGCCACCTGGCCAACATCGCCGAGGATCGCCACCACGTGCGCCGCCGGGCCAGCCACGAACTGCAGGGCCACCAGCAGGAAGGCTCGCTGGCCGTGACTTTCGAGCGCCTGCATCGTGCCGACCATCGCGCCGCCGACATCGCCCAGGTGCTGGACACGGCCTACATCGCACCCGTGCTGACGGCCCACCCCACCGAGGTGCAGCGTAAGAGCATCCTGGACGCAGAACGCGCCCTGGCCGCCTACCTGGAAGCCCGCGACGAGCTGCCGGCCGGCGAGCGCCGTGCCGACAACGAGGCCCTGATCCGCGCCCGCGTCACGCAGCTCTGGCAGACACGCATGCTGCGCACCACGAAGCTGACGGTGGCCGACGAGATCGAGAACGCACTGTCGTACTACGAGACCACCTTCCTGCGCGAAATCCCGCGCCTGTACCGCGAGATCGAACGCGCCCTGCCCGGCCACGCGATTGCACCGTTTCTGCGCATGGGCCACTGGATCGGCGGCGACCGCGACGGCAACCCCTTCGTCACCGCCAGTACCCTGCGCAATGCGCTGGCCCGGCAGTGCGAAGTGGCACTGCGCTTTTACCTGCGCGAAGTGCATGCGCTGGGTTCCGAGTTGTCGATGAGCGGCACCCTGGCCCCTGTGGCGCCAGAAATGCAGGAGCTGGCAAGACGTTCGCCCGACCACAACCCGCACCGCCAGGACGAGCCCTACCGCCGGGCGCTGGTGTACATCTATGCCCGCCTGGCCGCCACGCTGCAGGCGCTGACCGGCACCGAAGCTCTGCGCCATGCGCTGGCGCCGCAAGACCCGTACACCGACCCTGGCCAGTTCCTGGGTGACCTGCAGGTCATCGCCCGGTCGTTGGGCACGCACCATGCCGCCGCGTTGATCGGGCCACGCCTGGCGCCGCTGACGCGGGCAGTGCAGGTCTTCGGCTTCCACCTGGCCACGCTGGACCTGCGCCAGAGCAGCGACAAGCACGAGGCCGTCGTCGCCGAACTGCTGAAAGTGGCGCGCGTGCACGCCGACTACGCCGCCCTGGACGAGCAGGCCCGCCGCAGCCTGCTGCTGCAACTGCTGGCCGATGCCCGCCCGCTGCGGGTGCATGGCGTGGGCTACTCGGAACTGGCGCAGGGCGAACTGGCCATCTTCGAAACGGCGCGCGACGCCATCGGTCAGTATGGCCGGGAGGCCTTGCGCCACTACATCATCAGCCACACCGAAGAGGTCAGCGACCTGCTGGAAGTGCTGCTGCTGCAGAAGGAATGCGGGCTGCTCGTGGGTTCGCTGGCGCCGGGCGAGACCGCCCGCGCCGCACTGATCACCGTGCCGCTGTTCGAGACCATCGGCGACCTGCGGCGCAGCGAAACCATCATGCGCGAGTTCTATGCGCTGCCCGGCGTGGCCGAACTGGTGGTGGCCAGCGGCAGCGAACAGGATGTGATGCTGGGCTACAGCGACAGCAACAAGGACGGCGGCTTCTTCACCAGCAACTGGGAGCTCTACCGAGCCGAGACCGCACTGGTGGGCCTGTTCAACGAGCTCGGGCGCGACCACGGCATCACGCTGCGCCTGTTCCATGGCCGGGGTGGCACCGTGGGCCGCGGTGGCGGGCCCAGCTACCAGGCCATCCTGGCGCAGCCGCCGGGCACCGTGAACGGGCAGATCAGGCTGACCGAACAGGGCGAGGTCATCGGCTCGAAGTACGCCCACCCCGAGATCGGTCGCCGCAATCTGGAAACCCTGGTCGCGGCGACGCTGGAAGCAACGATGCTGAACCCGACCAAGACCGCGCCTCAGTCCTTCCTCGACGCGGCCGCGCAGATCAGCGAAGCGAGTTGTGCCGCCTACCGCAAGCTGGTCTACGGCACCCCGGGCTTCACCGAGTACTTCTTCGCCGCCACGCCCATCCGCGAGATCGCCGAACTGAACATCGGCAGCCGACCGGCCAGCCGAAAGGCCACGCAGGCCATCGAAGACCTGCGCGCGATTCCCTGGTCGTTCAGCTGGGGCCAGTGCCGCGTGGCGCTGCCGGGCTGGTGCGGTTTCGGCACCGCTGTCGAAGCCTACCTGGCCGAGGGCGGCCCTGATCAGCGTGCGCAGCGCGAGGCGCTGCTGCAGCGCATGCACAAGCAGTGGCCCTTCTTCCGCGCGCTGCTGAGCAACCTGGACATGGTGCTGGCCAAGAGCGACCTTCGGATCGCTGCGCGTTATGTCGAACTGGTGGAAGACAAGGCGCTGGGCAAGCGCATGTTCACGGCCATCAAGGCCGAATGGGAACGTGCCAGCGCGGCACTGAATCTCATCACGGGCCAGACCGAGCGCCTGGCGTCGAACCCGGCGCTGGCGCGCAGCATCGAGCACCGATTCCCCTATCTCGACCCGCTCAACCACCTCCAGGTGGAGCTGCTGCGCCGTTACCGCGCGCGGCCCCTGGGCGGAAAGACGGTCGACCCCAGCGTCGAACGGCTGCAGCGCGGCATCCACCTGTCGATCAACGGCATCGCGGCAGGGCTGCGCAACACGGGCTGATTCGCGCCGGGCGACCCCGCATTCAAGGGGGGGCCTCGAAGCTGGCCGGTACATCCATCCTGCAAGGGGCTGCGTAAGGCATGGAGACACAGGCACGCGCCCCGGCCGTGCGCTGTGGCGCATCCATCCACCTTCCAGGAGAGCCCCCATGACACCGTCCCACCCGTTTCCACGCCTGCCCGCCCTGGCCGCATCGGGCGCTGTCCGCGCCGCCGCTGTCGCCGCCTTGTCGTTGGCGGCCAGCGTGGCCAGCGCCCAGGCGCTGGTCGGCCTGACCAGCGCGAACCAGATCTCGCGTTTCGATGCCGCCACGCCAGCGATGGCCAGCACCGTGGCCATCACCGGCCTGGCCGCAGGTGACCGTTTCGTCGGCATCGACCTGCGCCCGAGCAACAACACGATCTACGGCATCACGCTGTCGAACCAGATCTACACGCTCAACGAATTCACCGGCGCGGCCAGCTTCGTCGCGGCGCTGTCGGTGCCGCTCATCGCCAGTAACCTGGGCTGGGGGATCGATTTCAATCCTGCAGCGGACTTCGCGGGGGCCGCCTCGCTGCGCGTCGTGAGCTCGGCCGGCGCGAACCTGGCCGTGAACGCGAACACCGGCGTGGTCGGCAACACCGCCAACAACATCGGTGCCGGCTTCACGGCGGTGGGCTACACCAACTCGACCCCGGCAGGCGCTCCCGCCGGCACCGGCCTGTACTACATCAACAGCGACAGCAACACCCTGGCCTTCGCGCCAACGGCATTCAATGCGCCAGCCATCGGCACCGTCGGAGCGCTGGGGGTGAATGTCGTCAATGCCAACGGTTTCGAGGTGCTCGCCAATGGCACGGCCTTCGCTGCGCTCAACGTCGAGGGCAGTTCGTCGCTGGCCACCGGCATCTACGGCATCAACCTGGCCACTGGCGCAGCCACCCTGACGGGCACCTACAACGGCACCTTGTCGGGCCTGACGATCAGCGCCGTGCCCGAACCCGGCACCTACGGCCTGCTGGCCGCGGGCCTGGCGGTCATTGGCGCCATGGCCAGACGGCGTCGCCAGGCCTGAACCTCGCCTTCGGCAGCCGCCGAGCGCACCTGCTTGAGGGTGCTCTCGACGGCACCACAGGCATGGGGCTGCGCGCCACTGGCAGACGGGGTCGCAGCCTGGGCCAGCGCCTTGGCGTCCTGTCGCAGAAGATCGAGCTCGGCTTCGGGCAGACCCAGGCGCGCGCCCAGCACTGCAGCCACAGCCAGAGCCTCGATGTCGCTGCCCTCTGAAAACATCTGCCGCGCCAGCGCTTCGCAATGGCTGCGCCGGCCGGCGCTGGCCAGGGTCTGGGCAGTGCACAGCTCCAGCGCCGCAGAGAAGGCCGGGCGCGACAGGTCGGCCGCGACCCCCTGGGCCTGTTGCAGTAGACGCTGCTGAAGGTAGCCAGGCAGATCTTCAGGCCAGGCACGGTCCACGGCCACGGGCAGCTGCGCCGCATGACCGCCAAACCGGGTGGCCTGCGCTGCCTTTTCCAGAGCCTGCTCCACTGCCATGGGCGCCAGCCCAGGCTGCCCGGCCAGCAGCAGCCAGGCCAGACCGTCGGCCGGGGCCTTGCGCACCAGGTCGCGCGGAGCAAGGCGCCGGCAATCGGGCGAGGCTGCATCGTCGCGCCGGCACAGTGCATGCGCCCAGTGCAACACCGTCGGGTCGGCGCTGTTGCGGGCCAGCCGCGCCAGGCTGCGGGTGGCCGCCAGTGCCGCGGCCGGTGTGTTGGCCAAGGTTTCGCCCACTCGCGCCGCCTGAAGCACCAGCGCGGCAGCACGGTCCTGTTCCGGCCCACCCGGCGCAGACAAGGTCGCCAGCACCCTGGGCCAGACCTGGGCGACGGCCATGTCGGCCAGGGGCTGCGGCAGCGTGTCCCATGCGGTGCCGGTGGGCAGCGTGCTGTCAGCACCGTCGGGTGGCGGCATCGTCAGACGACCGACACCACACAGCTCGACCACCCGTTCCGCAGGCGGCGTGGGCGTCAACCCGGCAGCCGCCCGCGCCGTGGCCAGGGCGGCAGAAGCGGCGCGGGCCACACGCGCAGCAGCCTCGCCTGGCTGGCCCCACTGGGGTTCGGCGCCACTGGCGGACAACGGCGCCGACGCCCCGGCCAGCGCCGTGGCGCCCGCACTCGCCGAAGCGACGGCCGTGCCGGTTGCGGCCGATGCCGCGATGGCGGCTGGCCCTCCCGTCGGCGCCGCCGTCGGACCGGCGGTGGCGCCACGCCAGTCGGCATGGACCTGCAGCCCCAGCGCGATGGCCAGTATGAGCAGCAACAGCACAGGCCAGGCACGGCGCCGGGGCAGGTTGACGTCGGGTGGCAGTGTCATGCCGGGTCTGACAGCCGGCTGGCGTGCGGGTTCAATCGGCCAGCGCCGCGCGCACCGCAGCCACCTGCCGCCGCGACACCGCCAGCCATTCGTCCAGCGGGGCCACGCGCACGGCCCAGCCTTCGCTGCCGTCCTCGCCGCCCAGCCCTTCACGCAAGGCCAGTGCGCGCACCGCATGGCGCGCCACCAGTGCATTGCGGTGCACGCGGATGAAGGGCGGGCCGCCCAGCACCGCCAGGCGTTGTTCCAGTTCGGACAGCGACTCGTCCAGCAGGTAGCTGTGGGCGGCTGTGCGCAGGGTCACGTACTTCAGCTCGGCCTTGAGGTACAGCACTTCGGGCAGCGGCAGGCGCAGCACCCGGCCACGGTCGCTGACCACCAGCACCGGGCCTTCCCCAGGTGGCGGTGTGCCGGCGATGGCGCCCGCCCGCGTCGCCAGCCGCTGCTGCACGCGCTGCAAGGCGGCATGCAGGCGCTCGCGCCGCACGGGCTTGGTCAGGTAGTCCACCGCTTCCAGGTCGAAAGCGGCCACGGCGTATTCGGAATGGGCGCTGATGAACACCACGGCCGGCGGCTGCGGCAGCGCGCGCAGTGTCGACGCCAACTTCAGGCCCATGTGGCGGGAAGGTCCGGGCATGCGGATGTCCAGCAGAAGCAAGTCGAAGGTCTCGCCCTCGGGGGCCGACTGCACCTGCCGCAGCGCGTCGTCGGCGTCCACGGCGTCGGCGATGGCCTCGACCGGGATGTCGGCCAGATCCTGGATCAGGCTGCGCAGCCGCAGGCGGGCCAGGCCTTCGTCGTCGACGATCAGGATGCGCATGCCGGCCCTCAGTCCACAGGCAGCACGATGCGGGCGTGGAACAGGTCGCCTTGCTTGCCCACGCCCGCCCCCGGCTCGCGCCAGACGTCGCACTGGGCCGCCACGTCGTGCAGCAGACGCAACCGCTCGCGCACGTTGTGCAACGCCATGCCGTGGCCGGGGCTGCCCGGATCGTCGCCCACGGTGTTGGTGACCACCACCACCACCTGCCCGCGCTGCACATGGGCGGTGATGCGCACCCGGCCCCCCTGGGGCGATGGTTCGACGCCATGCCGTACGGCGTTTTCGACCAGGGGTTGCAGCACCAGCGGCGGCACGCGGGCACGGCCCACGCGCGTGTCGGCGCGGTCGATGTGCCAGTCGACGCGCAGCCGCGCGCCGAAACGGATCTGCTCGATGTCCAGGTAGCGGCGTGCGAGTTCGATCTCCTCGTCCAGCGTCACCCAGGCGCCCACGTCGGCCAGCGCCGTTCGGAACAGCTGCGCCAGGTCTTCGAGCACGGCCTCGGCGCGAGGCGGGTCGATGCGCACCAGTGCCAATGCCGTGTTGAGCGCATTGAACAGGAAGTGGGGGCGGATCCGGGACTGCAGTTCGGCCAGTCGGGCGCTCGCGTTGGCCGGGTGCCAGACCCTGGCGCGCAGTTCCAGCCAGCCCCACAGCAAGGCCGCGAAGGCCACCCCGGCCAGCAGCACCGCCGCCACCCGCAACCCGCCCGTCGTCGGCGCCAGCCCGGCCCAGGCCAGCGGCAGCGTGGCCAGGCCGGCCGCGACCGCACCCATCCCCAGCACCACCGCACCCCGGGCCGCCGGGCTGGCGCGCTGAAGAGGCCGGCGCGCGGCACACACCGTCACCAGCCAGATGAGGGTGCCGGCCAGGCCGGCGAACGCCAGGACCGCCTGCAACGAAGGCCATTGCGCGAGGTTGACGGCCACGCCCGCCGCCACGATGGCCAGCACCGCCTGCACGCCCAGCACCGCGCGCAGTGCCAGCGCCGGGTGGCAGACGTCGAAGGCTGCGGCCGCCTGGGCCTGCAGGCGCGCGCGTTCATCGGCCAGCGGGTCGAAGCGGGTCGCGGCGAAGCTGCTGGTGGCGGGTTCGGCGGCCTGGGTGGTGTCGGGCCACAGGCTGCCGGGCCGGCTGACGGAATGCGCAAAATCGGCTTCGTGCTTCACGGTGGCGGCGTCGCGGGCAGGAATGCCCTGGCCCGGATAATACGGACGCCTATGCTCACCGCGGATCAGCACCGCGCCGTCCATGTCTTCCAGCATTCACCCCACGCCGCAGCCCAGCCTGCCCGGACAGCCGTCCAGCGACCCCCTGGCCAACAAGGCCGCGGCCTGGTCGGCCCTGTTCAATGAACCGATGAGCGCGCTTGTCCAGCGCTACACCGCCAGCGTCGGCTTCGACCAGCGCCTGTGGCGCGCCGACACCGCCGGCAGCCTTGCCCACGCCGGCATGCTCGCCGCGCAGGGCGTGATCGGCGCGCAGGACCTGGCCGACATCCAGCGCGGGCTGGCCCAGATCGGCGCCGACATCGAGGCCGGCCGCTTCGAGTGGAAGCTGGAACTGGAAGACGTGCACCTGAACATCGAAGCCCGGCTGACGGCGCTGGTGGGGGATGCAGGCAAACGCCTGCACACCGGGCGCAGCCGCAACGACCAGGTCGCCACCGACGTTCGCCTGTGGCTGCGCGGTGAAATCGACGGCCTTCACGGTCTGCTGCTGGACATGCAGCGCGCCCTGGTGGAACTGGCCGCCCACCACACCGACACCGTGATGCCGGGCTACACCCACATGCAGGTGGCCCAGCCCGTCAGCTTCGCCCACCACCTGCTGGCGTACGTGGAGATGTTCGCGCGCGATGCCGACCGCCTGGCCGACGTGCGCAAGCGCGTGAACCAGCTGCCGCTGGGGGCTGCTGCGCTTGCCGGCACCAGCTATCCGCTGGACCGGGAGCACGTGGCGCGCGCCCTGGGCTTCGAGGGACTGTGCCAGAACAGCCTGGACGCGGTGAGCGACCGCGACTTCGCGATCGAGTTCACCGCCGCAGCCAGCATCTGCATGGTGCATGTGTCGCGCCTGGCCGAGGAAATCGTGCTGTGGATGAGCCAGAACTTCGGCTTCATCGACCTGGCCGACCGCTACTGCACCGGCAGTTCCATCATGCCGCAGAAGCGCAACCCCGACGTCGCCGAACTCGCCCGCGGCAAGAGCGGCCGCGTCATCGGCCACCTGACGGCGCTGCTGGTGCTGATGAAGGGCCAGCCGCTCACCTACAACAAGGACAACCAGGAAGACAAGGAACCGCTGTTCGACACCGTCGACACCCTGGCCGCGACCCTGCGCATCATGGCCGAAATGGTGGGTGGCATCACGGTGAAGAAAGCCGCCATGGAGGCCGCCGCCATGCGCGGCTACGCCACCGCCACCGACCTGGCCGACTATCTGGTGAAGAAGGGCCTGCCCTTTCGCGACGCGCACGAAACCGTGGCCCATGCGGTGAAACTGGCCATCGCCGAGGGCGTGGACCTGTCGGCGCTGCCGCTGGCCACGCTGCAGGGGTTGAACGCCACGATCAGCGCCGACGTGTTCGAGGTGCTGTCGCTGCACGGGTCGCTGAACGCGCGCAAGCTGCTGGGCGGCACCGCACCTTCGCAGGTGCTGGCCCAGGTGGCGCGCCACCGCGAACGGCTGGGCGCCGCCACCTGAACCCGGCCTGGCCAGGCAGCAACAGCACAGACAGCGCAGACAGCGACGCTGCTGTCCACAAGGCCGGCATGCGCCGCTGGATTGCCCACCTGGACATGGATGCTTTCTACGCGTCGGTGGAGTTGCTGCGCTATCCGGAACTGGCCGGCCAGCCCGTCGTCATCGGCGGCGGCAGGCGCCACCAGCCGGTGCTGCTGCCCGACGGCACACGCCGCTTCGCGACGCTGCAGGGCTATGCCGGCCGCGGTGTCGTCACCACCGCCACCTACGCCGCGCGCGACTACGGCGTGCATTCCGGCCAGGGCTTGATGAAGGCCGCGCAGCGCGCACCGCAGGCCGTGCTGCTGCCGGTCGACTTCGAACAATACCGCCACTTTTCACGCCTGTTCAAGGCGGCCGTGGCCGAGGTGGCACCGCAGATCGAGGACCGCGGCATCGACGAGATCTACATCGACCTGAGCGAGGTGCCCGGGGCACAGGACAGCGTCGGCCACGACCCGGCCGGCGGCGTGCGCGGCGTGGCCCAGCAGATCCGCAACAACGTCAGGCGCGCCACCGGCCTGAGCTGCAGCATCGGCGTGACACCCAACAAACTGCTGGCGAAGCTGGCCAGCGAACTCGACAAGCCCGACGGCCTGACCGTGCTGACAGAAGCCGACATCGCCACCCGCATCTGGCCACTGCCGGTGCGCAAGCTCAACGGCATCGGCCCGAAGGCGGCGGCGAAACTGCAGGCGCTGGGCCTTCAGACCCTGCGCGACCTGGCCGCATGCGACAGGGCGTTCCTGCACGAGCACTTCGGCCGCGCTTATGGCCGCTGGCTGCACGACGCCGCCCGCGGCATCGACGACCGGCCGGTGACCACGCGCAGCGAGGCAGTTTCCATCAGCCGCGAGACCACCTTCGACCGTGACCTGCACGCCGTGCACGACCGAGCCGAGCTCGGCGCTGTCTTCACGAAGCTGGCCGAAGGCGTGGCCACCGACCTGCAGCGCAAGGGCCTGGCCGCACGCACCATCGGCATCAAGCTGCGCTTCGACGACTTCAAGACCGTGACACGCGACCTGACCCTGCCCCAGCCGGTGGCCGACGCTACGGCTGTGCGCCACGCCGCCGGCCTGTGCCTGAAACGCGTGGACCTGAAACGCCGCCTGCGCCTGCTGGGCGTGCGTGCAGGCACGCTGATGAAGCTGTAGCCCCCGCCGCCGGCAGCCACACCCGCCTCACCCTAGACTGCGCCGCGTGACACAAGACCTGCGTTTCCCGTCCATCGACGGCCTGCGGGCGTTCGAAGCAGCGGCCCGGCTGGGCAGCTTCGAGCGCGCCGCCGACGAACTCGCCATCACCGCCAGCGCCGTCAGCAAACGCGTGGCGGCGCTGGAAGAGCTGCTGGGCGCGCCGGTATTCCAACGCGGTGCGCGCGCGCTGCAGCTCACCGCCGTCGGACGCGAGTATCTGCAAAGCGTCGGGCAAGTGCTGGGCCTGCTGTCGGGCATGCCGCAGCACCGGCGCACGCAGCAGCGGCTCGCCCGGCTGCGCGTGAGCACGCCGCCCACCTTCGCACGCCAGATCCTCGTACCGCACCTGAGCAGCTTCACCGACGCGTACCCGGACATCGAACTCGAGGTCGTGCTGTCGATTCCCTATCTGGACAGCCCCGGCGCCGAAGCCGACGTCGAAGTGCGCAATGGCAGTGGCCTGCCCGGCAGCCTGTTGCTGAACGACCGCGTCTGCCCGATGGCCAGTCCTCGGCTGCTGCAGCGCCTGCCACCCCTGCGCCAGCCGGCCGACCTGGCCCTGGCGCCGCTGCTGCGCACGCCGCTGGAACCCTGGACGCCCTGGTTCCAGGCCGCCGGGCTGGACTGGCCCGAGCCCACGCGTGGCCCCAAGCTCGTGGACCTGGGGCTGACGCTGGAAGCCGCCGTCAGCGGCCAGGGCGTGGTGCTGGGCCGGCCGACGCTGGCACGGCACTGGCTGCAGACCGGGGCCCTGCAGCCGCTCTTCCACATCCACGCCGAGCCGGCCAACCGCTACATGCTGATGCCGCACGCCGCCACCGGCCCGGCCCAGGTCTTCGCGCAGTGGCTGGGCCAGACCTGCGCCCGCATCGAGGCCGAGGCGCACGCCCTGCTTTCCGGCCAGGCCTGAAGAAGTTTCCGCAGCCGGCGGGGCCGGCATCGATAGCATCGGCATTCCAGGAGACGAGAACACCCCATGACCGTGATCACCACCATCGAAGACCTGCGCGTGCTGGCCGAAAAGCGCGTGCCGCGCATGTTCTACGACTATGCCGACAGCGGCAGCTGGACCGAAGGCACCTACCGCGCCAACAGCGCCGACTTCCAGAAGATCAAGCTGCGCCAGCGCGTGGCCGTGAACATGGAAAACCGCAGCACCGCGGTGACGATGGCGGGCCAGGCGGCGAAGATGCCGGTGTGCATCGCCCCGGTGGGCCTCACCGGCATGCAGCACGCCGACGGCGAAATCCACGCCGCACGAGCGGCAGAAAAATTCGGCATCCCGTTCACGCTGTCGACGATGAGCATCTGCAGCATCGAGGACATCGCCGAAAACACCACCGCCCCCTTCTGGTTCCAGCTGTACATGATGCGCGACCGCGAGGCCATGGCCAACATGATCGAGCGCGTGCGCAAGGCCAGGTGCAGCGCGATGGTGCTGACGCTAGACCTGCAGGTCATCGGCCAGCGCCACAAGGACCTGAAGAACGGCCTGACCGCGCCACCGCGCCCCACCGTGCGCAACATCATCAACCTGATGACCAAGCCCCGTTGGTGCCTGGGCATGGCCGGCACCCGGCGCCACACCTTCCGCAACCTTGTCGGGCATGTGAAGGGCGTGAGCGACATGCGCAGCCTCTCGGCCTGGACCAACGAGCAGTTCGACCCGCGCCTGAGCTGGGCAGACGTCGAATGGGTCAAGGAGAAATGGGGTGGCAAGCTCATCCTGAAGGGCATCATGGACGTCGAAGACGCGCAGCTGGCGGTGCGGGCCGGGGCCGACGCCATCGTCGTCAGCAACCACGGCGGGCGCCAGCTCGACGGCGCGCCCAGCAGCATCGAGGCCCTGCCGGCCATCGTCGCCGCAGTGGGCGACAAGACCGAGGTCTGGATGGACGGCGGCATCCGCAGCGGCCAGGACGTGCTGAAGGCCTGGGCCCTGGGGGCACGCGGCACGATGATCGGCCGCGCCATGGTCTACGGCCTGGGCGCGATGGGCGAGGCCGGGGTGACCAAGGCGCTGGAGATCCTGCACAAGGAACTGGACGTGACCATGGCCTTCTGTGGTCACACCGACATCCGCAAGGTCGACCAGCGCATCCTGCTGCCCGGCACCTTTCCCACGTCCTGAATCGGGCCCGGCCTGAGCGGGCCGGGTCGCCCCGCCCGCCCTGCTCGCCCCCGGCCGCCTTAGCGCACGCCGAGCTTGAAGGCGATCATCGCGCGCAGCTTGTTCGGCAGCACCGGCTTGATGAGCAGGTGATAGTCGTGCTTGAGGGCTTCGTCCTCGTGGCCGCCCAGGCTGCTGCCGGTGATGACGATCGCCGGCAGATTCAGCTGCGGCCAGCGGCTGCGAATCGCCACCAGCGCGTCGATGCCGGTCGTGCCCTGGGGAAGACGGTAATCGACGAGCAACAGGTCGGGCGATTCAGCCGTGGTTCCTGCCAGCCAGGCCCGGACACCTTCGACGGTGTCGAACGACACCACGCGTGCGCCCCAGGCCTGCAGCAACACGACCAGGCCTTCGCGCACCGCCGCTTCGTCTTCGACGACGGCGAGCAGCCGTCCTTGCAGGGTCAGGCCCAGCGGGGCCTTGGCGCTGGCAGCGCCGCTCGCATCGAGAGTCACCCGCGGTGCCCTGCCCACCGGAACCAGCAGCGAAAACACCGTTCCGCGGCCGACGACCGAACGCACGGTGACGTCGGTGGCCATCAGGGCCGACAGCCGCTTGACGATGGCCAGCCCCAGGCCCAGCCCCTTGCGATGGTGGGCCTCGAGCGGGCGGTTGCTCTGTGCCTGGAAGAATTCGTCGAAGACCCGCGGCAGGCTGGCAGGCGAGATGCCGATGCCGGTGTCCCAGACCTGCAGCAACAGCTGCGCGCCCTGCGGCGTGGTGCGTGCGCGGCAGCTCACCAGCACACCGCCGTCGTCGCTGTAGCGGATGGCGTTGCTGACCAGGTTGCGCAACACACGCTCCAGCAGCACGGGGTCGGCCTGGGCCACATGCTGTTCACCGTGGAAAGACAGCATCAGGCCCTTTTCGAAGGCGATGGGCTCGAAATGCAGGCGCAGGCGACCGAACAGGTCGCGCATGCGCACCGGTGCGGGATTCACGTCGACGCCACCGGTGTCGATTCTGGTGATGTCGAGCAGTTCCCCGAACAGGCCTTCCAGTGCATCGACCGACTCGTTGATGCTGTTGACCAGGGCCGCCACCTCGGGGTCGCGGCTCTTCTGGCGAAGCGCCTCGGCAAACAGGCCCATGGCATGCAGGGGCTGGCGCAGGTCGTGGCTGGCGGCAGCGAAGAACTGGGTCTTGGCGCGGCTGGCGGCTTCGGCGGCGCGGCGCGCGTCCTCGGCGATGCCGGCCTCGACACGCAGCTGGGCCGCCAGTTCGTCGGTATGCCGTTTCAGGGCGATGGCCTGGCCCAAGGCGTTGCCGTAGGTGCGCGCCATGAGCAGGGTCAGACCGAACAGGATGGTCAGCACCACCGCCAGCTGCCAGTGCCAGGGTTGGCTGGTGTCGGTGGCGATGCGCACGATGGTGGGCAGCAGCACCAGGCTGATGAAGGCCAGGAAGACCTTGGACTGGGTGGCCAGCAATTGCACCGAACCCAGGCAATACGACACCACGATGAGGATCAGCACCACCAGGTGATAAGGGGTGCCCAGCCCCCAGAACAACCACACGGCCACTCCCCACATGGCACCCTGGGCCAGCACCAGCGCCCGCCAGCCCTTGCGCCACGCCTGCAGGGTGACGTCGGAAGCGCCGGGCTGGCGCAGGAAGCGCATGTAGTGCGCCAGGCGCAGCAACCACAGCACCACGCCCACGCCCAGCCAGGCGAACAAGGCCGCAGGTGCAGCCAGGTTCCAGAAGATGCTGGCCATCAGCACCATGCCGATGAAGTTGCCCGACAGCGAGGCCGGCGTCTGCACGTACAGCGCACGGATGCTGTCGACCGACACATCGGGCATCCGCGGTTCGGCCGCGGTCGTATCCGCGAACGGCTGGGTCAGCGGCAGGGTGTCGCCGGAGTCGGCCGGTACGCTGGCGCGATGGGTCCCGGGCGCGACCGCCATCAGCGGGCGACCGGTCGGCGGGTGAAGAAACCGCCCTGCCCTTGCGTCATCTGGCTGACCGCCAGCACGGCCTGGGTGCGCGAACTCACTCCCAGCGCCCGCAGGACTGCAGCGACGTGATCCTTCACGGTCTCGACCGATAGGTTCAGCTGGCGTGCGATGAGCTTGTTCGGCAGACCCTGCAGCAGCAGGCCCATGACTTCGGCCTGGCGGGGAGTCAGCCCGATGTCTTCGATGTTGGGGAGCTTTTGGCGTGCCTCCGGCCTGGCCTGGTCACCCAGCGGCAGGTCGCCCGCCGCCTGCGCCGAAGGCACATGGCCAGGCGTGAGACCGAACTCGAGCCCCAGCATCGAGGGCGGCACGTACATCGAGCCCGACATCACCATGCGCAGGGCTTCATGCAGCACGGAATGAGAGGAACTCTTGGGCACGAACCCCATGGCGCCGCTGTCGATGGCGCGGATGACGTCGCTGGTGCGCTCCGAAGCCGACACCACCACCACCGGCACCGCCGGATAGGTGCTGCGGAATTCGACCAGCACGTCGAAGCCATCGGCGTCGCCGAGTGCCAGGTCGAGCAGGACCAGGTCGAATTCACCGTCGGCCTGCAAGGCAGCGCGGGCCGCCGCAGCACTGGCGGTGCCGACCACGGTGGTGTCGCTGCCGATGTTCAGGATCACCGCCTGCAACGCAGACAGGATCAGCGGATGGTCATCGACAAGCAGGACCTTCATGATGCGGCCTTCCGAGAAACGCTCCAGTGGCCATTGTCGACGCCGCTGCAACAGGCCCTGTTCCCCCACTTTGGGGGTGTTTGGCCCGTTTTCTGCCTGACGACCGGACTACACGAAACGCCGCGATACCGTCTCGGCCACGCAAGCCGGTTTGGGCGAGCCTTCCAGCTCCAGGGTGGCCTCGACGACCAGCTGCGCGCCACCTTCCAGCGGCTCGTAAGACAACAGCTTGAAGCGGCCGCGCAGGCGGCTGCCCACACGCACCGGCGCAACGAAGCGCACCCGGTTCAGGCCGTAGTTGATGCCCATCTTCACGTCGGCCACCTGGAAACCGGTGTCGAACAGCATCGGCAGCAGGCTCAGCGTGAGAAAACCATGGGCCACGGTCGCACCGAAAGGACCGCCAGCAGCGCGCTCGGGGTCGGTGTGAATCCATTGGTGGTCGCCCGTGGCCTGGGCGAACTGGTTGATGCGGGTCTGTTCGACACGCAGCCAGTCGCTGACGCCCAGTTCCTGGCCCACCAGGGGCTGCAATTCGGCCAAGGTCTTGTAATGCATTGTTCTCCTCGGTGCCTGTTCTCGGGCGGGGTCAACTCAGCCAGTCCAGCAGCGGCTGCCATTGCGCCAGGTCACGCTCCACCCGGCTGGGCGCCACGTCCCACAGGGTCAGGCCGCGGGCGGCCAGTTGCACATAGTTCTGCGTGTCGCGCAATTCCGTCACCACCGGCAGCTTCAGCGTTGCCAGGTACTGGTGCAACTGTTCGCTGGCCCTGGTGTGGTCGCGCACTCGCATGCCCACCAGACCCAGCTTGACGTCGCCTGCACGCTTGTGAGCGCGCAGTTCGGCGACGAAGGCGTGGGTGGCCTGGATGTCGAACAAGCTGGGCTGCAGCGGCACCAGCAGCCTGTCGGCAATCTTCAGCACGGCGTCAAGGCGTTTGCCGTGCAGGCCGGCGGGGGTGTCCAGCACGACATGGCTGGTGCCCTTGGGCGGGCGCACCACGTCGTTGGCGGCAAGGTCCCAGCCGCGGATCGGTGGCAGCTGCGGCGGGCGCAGGCCCAGCCACTGCCTGCTGGACTGCTGGCGGTCGACGTCGCCGAGCATCACCGCGTGGCCGGCGGCGGCCAGCGCGCCGGCCAGGTTGGTGGCCAGGGTGCTCTTGCCGACACCGCCCTTGGGGTTGGCGACCACGATCACGGGCATGGGGTTCTCCTGAGGCGCTGTGCAATGGTAGCGAGGCCGGCGGCGCCTCAGCTCAGCCCGTCCCACAGCAATTTCAGCCCGGTGAGCAGCATGCCCGCATACGCCACGCGGTAAAACACCATCGGGCTCATCCGCGACAGCAGCCGCACGCCCAGCCAGACACCGAGCGGAGCCAGCGGCATCAGCAGCAGCGAGGTGGCCATGTTGCGCAGGTCGATCAGGCCCAGCATCGCGTAAGGACCCCATTTGGCCAGGTTCACTGCGGCGAAAAACACCGCCAGGGTGGCACTCAGGACCCGCGGGCTCAAGCCCAGCGGCAGGGTGTAGGCGCTGATCGGCGGGCCGCCGGCATGCGCGACGAAGCTGGTGAAACCCGCAGCCGTAGCGCAGGCCGGCCCCAGCCAAGGGCGCGGCGGGCGGCCATCGGCGCGGGGTCTGAACAGCAGGCGCTGCGCCAGGAAGGCCAGAGTCATCGCCCCGACGATGCCGGCCACCGCCTTGACCGAAAGCAGGCCGAAGCCCACCCAGCCCAGCACGATGCCCGCCAGCCCCCAAGGCACCAGCCGCCGAACCAGGGCTCGGTCGCGGTCGGCCCACAGCTGCTGCAGGCCGGTGGCGTCCATCACCAGCAGCAGCGGCAGCAGGATGGCAGCCGCCTGCGGCACCGGCATCGTCAGCGCCAGCAGAGGCACGGCCAGCGAGCCGAAGCCGCTGGCAAAGCCGCTCTTGGCCAGCCCCGTCATCAGCACCGCAGGCACCGCGACGGCATAGAACCAGGGGTCGTTGACGACCGCGCCGCTGCGCCAGAGTTCGACCAGGAATTCAGGCAAGCTGGCAGGCTTCCTCAAAGGCCAGACGCGGGCTGCGCGGGAAGACCTTGGCCGGGTCGCCGTGTCCCAGCGAGCAGACGAAGTTCGTCTTGACCTGGGTGCCAGCCCAGAACGCGGCGTCCAGGGCGCTGGCGTCGAAACCACTCATCGGCCCGCAGCCCAGGCCGAGCGCGCGCGCAGCCAGCATCAGATAGGCGCCCTGCAGCGAGGAGTTGCGGAAGGCCGTGGCCTGGATCATGGCTTCGTTGCCGACGAACCAGCTCTTGGCGTCGGCATGCGGAAACAGCTGCGGCAGCTTGTCGTAGAACGCCATGTCCATGCCAATGATGGCCGTCACCGGCGCCTGCGCCACCTTGGCCTTGTTGCCTTCGGACATGCAGCCCACGAGACGTGCCCTGGCCTCGGCGCTGCGCACGAAGATCACCCGCGCCGGGCTGCAGTTGGCCGAAGTCGGGCCCCATTGGTACATCTCGTACAGCTGGCGCAGCGTGGCGTCGGAAACGGGCGTGGGCAGCCAGCCGTTCTGGGTGCGGGCGTCGGTGAACAGCTGCTCGGTGGTGATCTGCATGGTGTCGGTAAGGCCAAGGGTTGAGAAGACCCGGACAATACGCGCATGTTCCAGCCCTCGCAGCACGACGTGCGCCGCTTCTTCTGCGGCACCCATGCCCGCCAGCGCCAGGGCCTTCCGCTCGACCCGATGCAGAGCCTGGCCGCACGCTGGATCGACGAACACCCCGAATACCACGCCGAACTGGCCGACGAACCCGCGGCGCTGGCGGCCGTCTACACCGTCGACGAAGGCCGCACCAACCCGTTCCTGCATCTGGCCATGCACCTGTCCATCACCGAGCAGGTCGCCATCGACCAGCCCAGCGGCATCCGCCAGGCAGTGGACCTGCTGGCCGCCCGCCGGAATTCCCTGCACACTGCCCATCACGAGGTGATGGAGTGCCTGGGCGAGATGATCTGGGCCAGCCAGCGCAGCGGGCTGCCACCCGACGGGCAGGCCTACATCCAGGCGGTACGCCAGCGCGCCACGCGTTGAGCCGCCCCGCCCTGGTCCTTACTTTGGTGCCACCGTCACCCAGGGCACTTCCAGCCAGTTGTCGGCGCGGTGCACGGCCGTGACGTTGCTGCGCGCAGCCCAGGGAATCACCTGCCGGTGCAGCGGGATGGTGTGGACCTGCTCGCGCCATTCGCGCAGGGCCGCCCGCACCAGCTGTTCGCGCTTGGCCGGGTCGGCCTCGATGCTGCTCTGCGCGGCCAGCGCATCGAATTTCTCGTTGCGCACGTTGCCGTAGTTGTACTGACCCACGCCCTTGTCGCCGCGGATGCGCATCAGCGGCGTCATGCTGGTCTCGGCGTCGGTGATGGCCCCACCCCAGCCGTACATGAAGAGGCTGGTATCCAGCTTCTCGAGCTTCGGGAAATAGGTCGTGCGCGGCATCGCGTTGACGCGCACCTTCACCTTCAGCTGCGCCCACATGCTGGCCAGCGCGATGCAGATCTCCTCGTCGTTGATGTAGCGGTTGTTCGGGCAGTCCAGGGTGATCTCGAAGCCGTCGGGGTAGCCGGCCTCGGCCATCAGTGCGCGCGCCCGGGCCAGGTCGAAGGGGAAGCGACTTTCGATCGTCGGGTCGTTGTAGGCCCCGGCCGGTGAAGGCGTGTTCCCGCCTGTGGGCGCACTCTGGCCGTTCAGCAGCCGCGTGCGGATGGCCTCGATGTCGATGGCCTGGTAGAGCGCAAGGCGAACACGACGGTCCTTGAAAGGGTTCTTGTCGCCGGGCACCTTGGCGTAGAGCAGCTTGTCGCGGGCCTGGTCCATGCCCAGGAAGACGACACGGTTCTCGGGGCCTTCGATGATCTTCACGCCGCTGGTGTTGCGCAGCCTGGCGATGTCGCGCGGCGCCGGGTCCAGCACGAAGTCGATTTCGCCACTGACCAGGGCTGCCAGGCGGGTGGCGTCGTTGGCAATCGGGGTGTAGACGATCTCCTGCACATTGCCTTCGAACTTGCCCCACCACGCCGGGTTGCGCTTGAAGGTGGTCTTGATGCCGGGCTGGCGCTGCACCAGGATGAAGGCACCCGTGCCATTGGCGTTGAAGGAAGCGAAGCTCTCTTCCCTGTTCTTGAAGTCGAGCGGGCGCGTGACCTTGTTCTTTTCGCTCCAGGCGCGGCTCATCACCGGGATCGTGCTCAGGTGCTGCAGGAAGACCGGATTCACGCGCTCGAGCTTGAAGTCCACCGTCAGCGGGTCCACCGCGGTGGCCGTGCCCAGGGCGTTGGCGTACACGTTCAGCTGCGAGGTCGGTTCCTTCGCGCGCTGCAAGGTGAACACCACGTCGTCGGCGGTGAAAGGGCTGCCGTCATGGAACTTCACGTTCGGTCTCAGCTTGAAGCGCCAGGCCAGCGGCCCGGTCTGCTGCCAGCTGAGCGCCAGGCGCGGGCCCAGGTTCAGCTGACGGTCGCGGTCGACCAGGGCTTCATAGACCTGACCGTTGATCTGGTTGGTCAGGCTTTCGTTCTGCGAATGCGGGTCCATCGTCTGGGCGTCGCCCTGGCTGGCCCAGCGCAGGGTCTGGGCCTGGGCCTGGGCCGACAAGGTCAGGCCGGCGGCCAGTGCACTGGCCAGCAGTACGCGCACGATCGAAGACTTCATCAAAACTCCCGGCTGATTCGCTCAACCGTCGAGTTTAGGCAAACACTCGGCGGACCGGCTCAGCCCATACCCGGCCGACCGTTGCGACGAATCACTGCGGGGTCGGCCCAGAGCTCATTGATCTGGGGGAAGCGCAGGTCGCCGCCCGCCTCGCGACCGATGATCCGGTCGCCCGAAGCCGGACTGGACAAGTCCAGCAGCTGCGGTGTGATCGGCAGATCGGACCGCGTCGAGAAGAACGTGCGAACGATGGGTGACACCAGCGCCGCAGGGTTCTGTTCGACGACCACGGCCAGGCGTCCGGATTCGAGCCTGACGAGCGAGCCGACGGGGTAGATGCCCAGGCTCTTGACAAAGGCGCCGAACAGCAAGGGGTCGAAATGCCCCTTCCAGCCGGCCATCTGGGCAATGCTTTCGGCCGGGTCCCAACCCAGCTTGTAGGGGCGGTTGCTGGTGATGGCGTCGTAGACGTCGCAAATGGCGCCCATGCGCGCCACCTGACTGATGTCGGCGCCAGGCAGGCGGTGGGGATAGCCGGTGCCGTCCATGCGCTCGTGGTGATGCAGCACCACGTCGAGCACGGCCGGGCTGGCGCCTTGGCCGTCCACCAGCAGCGCGTGGCCGCGTTCGGGGTGCGTGCGCATGACCGCAAATTCATCTTCCGTCAGCCTGCCCGGCTTGTTCAGGACGTCCATGGGCATCACCGCCTTGCCCACGTCATGCATGAGTCCGGCCAGCCCGGCCTCGCGCCGCTGCGCTTCGTCCAGCCCGATCTGCCGACCCAGTGCCACCATCAGCGCACATACCGCCACCGAATGCATGTAGCTGTAGTCGTCCTGCGTCTTCAGCCTGGCCAGGCTGACCAGGGCCCCGGGATTGCGCTGGACCGAGTCGGCGATCTCGGCCACCAGCGGCAAGGCCCCCTCAGCATCGACGGCTCGGCCCATGCGCGCCTCGTTGAACATCGACACCACGGCAGCGCGGCCCCGGTTGCAGATGGCCGCCGCCTGAAGCAACTCTTCCTCCAGGCTGCGCGTGGCTGCTGCCGGCGAAACGGCCACAGCCGCCGAGCCGGAGGCTGGCAGGCGCGGGGCTGCTGCCTGCGCTGGCATGGAAGCAGGCGGTGTGGTCGCTTCGGGCAGAGCGACGTCGAGGCCGAGCGCGGGGTCGATCCAGACCTCGAGGACGGCGCTCTCGCTCAGCTTGCGCAGGTCGGCGGGGTCCTTGATGACGAACTTCGTGCGCCAGAAAGGGTGGCTCATCCACGGGCCTTCCAGCGCATGCAGGTGCATCCCGACGCGCAACTGGCTGACAGGGATCTTTTTGAGCATTCGGGGGACGAGTCAGATGCTCGTCAAGCAAGATCCCGCATTTATCGGCACTGCCATCAAAAAGCTTGAATCCGGGACGGGCCTATGCTTGCAGCCATGACAGAAGTCGACAACCCCCTAAAGAATGAGTCTTTGCGCGAAGCCCTGGCGCGCAACGTGCGCGATGCCCTGAACGAGGACATCGGGCGCGGCGACTGGACGGCGCAACTCGTGCCGGCAGGCCGCCGCGCCCATGCCAAGGTCGTGCTCAAGGAAGAAGCCATCCTGTGCGGCAGACCCTGGTTCGACGCCTGTTTTCGCACATTGGACCCCTTGGCCAGCATCGACTGGGCCATCAGTGAAGGCGCGCGCGCCAGCGCTGGCAGCGTGGTCTGCCAGATCGATGCCGACGCCCGCGCCCTGCTCAGCGCCGAACGACCGGCCTTGAACTTCCTGCAGACGCTTTCGGCGGTTGCGACCACCACGCGCCTGTACGTCGACGCCATCGCCGGGCTGTCGCCGAACCCGCGCGGCTGCGTGGTGCTGGACACGCGCAAAACCCTGCCCGGGCTGCGCCAGGCCCAGAAATACGCAGTGCGCACCGGCGGCGGTCGCAACCAGCGCATGGCGCTCTGGGACGGCATCCTCATCAAGGAGAACCACATTGCCGCGGCCGGCGGCATCGGCGCGGCGCTGCAGGCAGCCTTTGCCCTGGATTCGGGCGTTCCGGTGCAGGTGGAGGTGGAGGACCTGGCTGAGCTTGAAGAGGCCTTGACCCATGGCGCCAGCAGCGTGCTGCTGGACGACTTCAGCCTCGACGACATGCATGCAGCCTATGCGCTGAACGCGGCCCGGGCACAGCCTGCCTTGCTGGAAGTGTCGGGCGGGATCGACCTGGACAGCATCCGCGCCGTTGCCGCCACGGGCGTGGACCGCATCTCGGTAGGCAAGCTGACCAAGGACGTGCGCGCCATCGACCTGTCGCTGAGAGTGCTGCCCACCACGCCGGCATGATGGCCACGCCACTGCAGTTGCCCATTGCCGGCATGACCTGCGCTTCCTGCGCGGGCCGGGTGGAAAAGGCGCTGCGCGGCGTGCCGGGTGTAGCCCGGGTCGACGTCAACCTGGCCCTGGAAAACGCCCGCATCACGGCCGAATCCGGCCAAGCGCCGTCGACCGAGGCCCTGCTGGCGGCCGTGCAGCGCGCCGGCTACGAGGTGCCGCAGCGCACTTGGCAACTGCAGGTGGCCGACATGACCTGCGCCTCATGCGTCGGCCGGGTCGAGAAGGCGCTGTCGAAGCTGCCTGGCGTCCTGGCTGCCAGTGTCAATCTGGCAACCGAGCAGGCTCAAGTCACGGCGCTGGCCGACGTGCCCGTGGAGATGCTGCTGGCCGCGGTCACACAGGCCGGCTACGGTGCCCGGGTCCGCCCGGAACCTGTGGCCGGAGCCGGCACGAACCCGGAAGCCGAAGCCGCACCCGCCACGCACCGCAGCGGTCTGAGCGAGGGCCAGGCGGTGGTGCTGGCCAGCGTGCTGACCCTGCCACTGGTGGCGCCGATGCTGGCCATGCCTTTCGGCGTGCACGCCATGCCCCCCGGCTGGCTGCAGCTGCTGCTGGCCGGCGTGGTTCAGGTTTACCTGGGTCGGCGTTTCTATCGGGCGGGCTGGTTAGCGCTGCGCGCCGGCGCCGGCAACATGGACCTGCTGGTCGCCCTGGGCACCTCGGCAGCCTTCGGCCTGAGCGTGGCGCTGCTGCTGCGCCACGGCAGCCAGCCCGGCATGCCGCACTTGTACTTCGAAGCCTCGGCCAGCGTCATCACGCTGGTACTGCTGGGCAAGTGGCTGGAAGGCCGCGCCAAACGCCAGACCACGGCCGCGATCAGGGCGCTGAACGCGCTGCGCCCGGCCAGCGCGCGGGTGCTGCGCGAAGGCGCCGAAGTCGAACTTCCGCTGCACGAAGTGCGGGTGGGTGACCGGGTGAACGTGCGCCCGGGCGAACGCATCGCGGTGGACGGCCGCATCGACAGCGGCCGCAGCCATGTCGACGAATCCCTCATCACCGGCGAGAGCCTGCCCGTGGCCAAGGGCCCGGGCGACCGCGTCACCGGTGGCGCCATCAACGGCGAAGGGGCGCTGACGGTGCAGACCCTGGCTGTGGGTGCCGAGACGACGCTGGCGCGCATCGTGCGCCTGGTCGAAAACGCTCAGGCCGGCAAGGCGCCTGTGCAACGGCTGGTGGACCGGGTCAGCGCGGTGTTCGTGCCGGTGGTGCTGGGCATCGCCCTGCTCACGCTGGGTGGCTGGCTCGTTGCAGGGGCGAACTGGGAAGAGGCGGTGATCCATGCGGTGTCGGTGCTCGTCATCGCCTGCCCCTGCGCGCTGGGGCTGGCCACGCCCACGGCCATCATGGTCGGCACCGGGGCGGCGGCGCGGCACGGCATCCTCATCAAGGACGCAGCAGCGCTGGAACAGGCACATCGCGTCAGCACGGTCGCCTTCGACAAGACCGGTACGCTGACCGCCGGCCAGCCCACGCTGGTGGCCACGCTGCCGGCCAGCGGGCTGGACAGCGACGAACTGCTGCGTCTGGCCGCGGCCTTGCAGCTCAGCAGCGAACACCCCCTGGCGCGTGCCGTGCTGGCCCAGGCCGCAGCGCGCGGCCTGCAGCCGCCGGCCGTGACCGACGCCACCGCCCTGCCTGGCCGCGGCTTGCAGGCCCGGCTGGAAGGCCGGATGCTGGCCCTGGGCAGCACCCGGCTGCTGCAGGAAAGCGGCGCCGATGCCGGGCCGCTGGCAACCGAAGGCGAAAGGCTGGCCGGCATCGGGCGCACGGTGTCCTGGCTGATCGACACAGGCAGCGACAAAGGCTCCGACACCGGTGCGCTGCCCGGCCAGGGCAGTGCAGCGGAACCCCGGCGTGCGGCCCGCGTGCTGGGCCTGCTGGCCTTCGGCGACACCCTCAAGCCCGGCGCCGCCGCTGCCGTGGCCCGGCTGCAGGCGCTGGGTGTGAAGACCGTGCTGCTGACAGGCGACAACCGCGGCAGCGCCGAGGCCGTGGCGGGCAGCCTGGGCATCACCGAAGTGCGCGCCGACGTCCTGCCGGCCGACAAGGCCGCAGCCGTGCAGGCCCTGCGTGCGGCGGGCGAGGTCGTGGCGATGGTCGGCGATGGCATCAACGACGCCCCGGCGCTGGCCGCGGCCGATGTCGGCATCGCCATGGCCACCGGCACCGACGTGGCGATGGAAACCGCCGGCATCACGCTGATGCAGGGCGACCCCGAGCGGGTCGCCGACGCGCTGGACATCTCGCGCCGCACCTATGCCACGCTCAAGCGCGGCCTGTTCTGGGCCTTTGCCTACAACGTGGTGGGCCTGCCATTGGCCGCCTTCGGCTTTCTGAGCCCGGTGTTCGCCGGCGCGGCGATGGCGCTTTCCAGTGTCAGTGTGGTGGCCAATGCGCTGCTGCTGCGGCGCTGGCAGCCCCCGCCGCGCAGCGCGATGACTGGCCCGCAGGTGACAGCGGCCGAGCCGCGCGTCGCGTAATCTCGCGCGCCATGTCCGACACTCTGACCGCTTACGCTGAACGCCGCCCCGCCACCGACCGCTGGCTGCCCGTGCGCGGCCTGCGCTATCACTTGCGCTGCTGGGGCAGCCCGGCACAGGCCACGCCCGAAAAGCCGCCGCTGGTGCTGATGCACGGCTGGATGGACGTGGCGGCCTCGTTCCAGTTCATGGTCGACGCGCTGCACGCCATGGAAGGCGAGAGCCGCTACATCGTCGCCGCCGACTGGCGCGGTTTCGGCCTGACCGACACCCCGCCCGGCGACAGCTACTGGTTCCCCGATTACCTGGGCGACCTGGACGCCTTGCTCGACATCGTGCTGGCCGGATGCCCGGCCGTGCAGCAGCTCGACCTGCTGGGTCACAGCATGGGCGGCAACGTCGTGATGAGCTACGCTGCGCTGCGCCCGCAGCGCATCCGCAGGCTCGTCAACCTGGAGGGCTTCGGCATGCCGCGCACCGAGCCCGCCCAGGCGCCGCAGCGCCTGCTGCAGTGGCTGGACGAGTTGAAGCAGCCAGCCCAACTGCGCGACTACGACAGCGTGCAGGCCGTGGCCGACCGGCTGATGAAGAACAACCCGCTGCTGCCCTCTGACAAGGCAGTCTGGTTGGCCCCGCACTGGTCGCGCCAGGGTGCCGACGGCCGCTGGCACATCCTGGGCGACCCGGCGCACAAGCGCGTCAACCCGATGCTCTACCAGGTGGAGGAGGTGCTGGCCGCCTGGCGCCAGATCCAGGCACCGGTGCTGTGGGTCGAGGGCGACCAGACCGACGTGGCCAAGTGGTGGGGCAAGCGCTACACCCGGGCCGAGTTCGAGACCCGGCTGGCCGTGGTTCCCTTCGTCAGGCGGGCCATGCTTTCGCCCTGCGGCCACATGCTGCACCACGACCAGCCCGGGCCGCTGGCGCAGCAGGTGCTGGAGCACCTGGGCTGACCCAGCGTGCCAAAATAGAGCACATGGACACTGAACAGATCAACTCGATCGGCACGCTGCTCGCCGACCTGAGCACCCGCACCCAGCAGCTCCGGGGGTATCTTTGACTACGACCGCAAAGCCCTGCGGCTGAACGAAGTCAACGCCGCGCTGGAAAACCCGGCGGTATGGAACGAACCCAAGCGGGCCCAGGAACTGGGGCGCGAGAAGAAGACGCTGGAAACCGTGGTCGAGACCATCGACCACCTGCAGAGCAACCTGTCCGACAACACCGAGCTCTACGAGATGAGCAAGGCCGACGGCGCCATGGACGATCTGGCTGCCATCGAGTCCGAAGCGCACAAGCTGCGTGAAATCGTCGAGAGCCTGGAATTCCGCCGCATGTTCAGCAACCCGGCCGACCCGGGCAACTGCTTCGTCGACATCCAGGCCGGCGCCGGTGGCACCGAGGCCTGCGACTGGGCCGGCATGCTGCTGCGCCAGTACTTGAAGTACGCCGAACGCAAGGGCTTCACCGCCACGCTGGAAGACGAAACCCCAGGTGACGTGGCCGGCATCAAGAGCGCCACGCTGAAGATCGAGGGCGACTACGCCTTTGGCCACCTGCGCACCGAAACCGGCGTGCACCGCCTGGTGCGCAAGAGCCCCTTCGACAGCGCCGGCGGCCGCCACACCAGCTTTGCCAGCCTGTTCGTCTATCCGGAAGTCGACGACACGATCGAGATCGACATCAATCCGTCCGACGTGCGCACCGACACCTTCCGCGCCAGTGGCGCCGGTGGCCAGCACATCAACAAGACCGATTCGGCGGTGCGCCTGACGCACATCCCTACCGGCATCGTCGTGCAGTGCCAGGACGGCCGCAGCCAGCACAGCAACCGCGACGTGGCCTGGAAGCGGCTGCGCTCGCGCCTGTACGACTTCGAGATGCGCAAGCAACTCGAAGCCCAGCAGCCAAGACCGACGTCGGCTGGGGCCACCAGATCCGCAGCTACGTGCTCGACCAGAGCCGCATCAAGGACCTGCGCACCAACGTCGAGATCAGCAATACCCAGAAAGTGCTGGACGGTGACCTCGACCCGTTCATCGAAGCCAGCCTGAAACAGGGGCTCTGACCGCCCTGCCCGGGGCCCCCGCCAGGGACACGGCCCCGCACGAACACGAGACACCCATGCGAGAAGGCCCTGCCACCCTGGTGCGACGCGAAGACTACATCGCGCCTGCCTACACCATCCGCCGCGTCGAACTCACGTTCGACCTGGAACCGGCCAAGACCATCGTCGCCAGCCGGCTTCACGTCGAGCGCACGGCGGGGCAGGCGCACCAGCCTCTGCGCCTGCACGGCGACGAACTCACGCTGCTGCGCGTGCAGGCGGACGGCCAGAGCGTTTCCTTCCGTCACGAAGGCGGCGACCTCGTCATCGACAACCCCCCCGACGCTGCCAGCTTCGTGCTGGACATCCGCAACACCTGCGCCCCCGACAAGAACAGCCGCCTGCAGGGCCTTTACACCAGCCAGGGCGGCTTCTTCACGCAGTGCGAGGCCGAAGGCTTCCGCCGCATCACCTATTTCCTCGACCGGCCCGACGTGATGGCCGAATACACCGTGCTGCTGCGCGCCGACAAGGCCCGGTACCCGGTGCTGCTGAGCAACGGCAACCTGATCGAGGAAGGCAGCCTGGACAATGGTCGCCACTTCGCGAAGTGGCACGACCCCTTCCCCAAGCCAAGCTACCTGTTTGCCCTGGTCGCCGGCCGGCTGGTGGCGCGTGAACAGCGCATCACCAGCCGCAACGGCCGCCAGCACCTGCTGCAGGTCTACGTGCGCCCGGGCGACCTGGAGAAGACCGAACACGCGATGAATTCGCTGCTGGCCAGCGTGGTCTGGGACGAAGTGCGCTTCGGCCTGGCGCTGGACCTGGACCGCTACATGGTCGTGGCGGTGGAGGACTACAACGGCGGCGCGATGGAGAACAAGGGCCTGAACCTGTTCAACACCAAGTACGTGCTGGCCACGGCCAACACCGCCACCGACAGCGACTTTGCCGACATCGAAAGCGTCATCGCACACAACCGCATCACCTGCCGCGACTGGTTCCAGCTGAGCCTGAAGGAAGGCCTGACGGTCTTCCGCGACCAGGAATTCAGCATGGACATGGCCGGCGCTGCCTCGGCGCGCGCCGTCAAGCGCATCGAGGACGTGAAGCGCCTGCGCACGCTGCAGTTTCCCGAGGACGCGGGCCCGATGGCGCACCCGGTGCGGCCCGACAGCTATATCGAGATCAACAACTTCTACACCGCCACCGTCTACGAGAAAGGTGCCGAGGTCGTGCGCATGATGCACACCCTGGTCGGCCGCGACGGCTTCGCACGCGGGATGAAGCTTTACTTCGAACGCCACGACGGCCAGGCCGTGACCTGCGACGACTTCGCCCAGGCCGTGGCCGACGCCAACCCCGGCAGCCCGCTGGCCATCCGGCTCGACGCCTTCAAGCTGTGGTATGCCCAGTCAGGCACGCCGCGCATGGGCGCCAGCGGCTCCTACGACGCCGAAGCCCGCCGCTACACCCTGCTGCTGTCGCAGCACACCCCCGCCACGCCCGGCCAGCCGTACAAGCAGCCCTTTGTCATTCCGGTGATGACCGCGCTGTATGCAGGCGATGGCCGCCTGCTTGCGCCAGCGCGGCTGCTGGTGCTGGAACAGACCGGCCAGACCTTCGTCTTCGACGATGTCGCCGAAGCCCCGGTGCACTCGCTGCTGGCCGGCTTCTCGGCCCCGGTGCACCTGGACGACGGGCTGGACGAAACCGCGCGCCTGGTGCTGCTGGCGCACGACCACGACGCCTTCAACCGCTGGGAATCGGGCCAGCGCCTGGTGCAGACCACCCTGCTCGCGGCCCTGCCCGCCGCAGATTCGGGCCGCAGCGAAGCACCGCCTGTGCTGGAGGTCAGCAACGCTCTGGTCCAGGGCCTGCGACAACTGCTGCGCGACCCTGCGCTCGACCCGGCCTTCAAGGAACTGGCGCTGCTGCCGCCCAGCGAAGGCCAGTTGGCCGAAGCCCTGCCCGGCCAGGTCGACCCGCAGCGCATCCACGCCGTGCGCGAGCAATGGCGCGCGCTGTTGGCCGAACGCCTGCATGACGACTGGATCTGGGCCTTCGAACAGCATCGCGTCAGCAACGGCTACAGCCCCGACGCCGCCCAGGCCGGCCGGCGCGCGCTGGCCAACCTGGCCCTGCAGATGCTGTGCCTGCACGCCGTGCGCCATGGCGACGCCGTGTGGCCTGGCCGCGCTTACCAGCAATGCAAGGACGGCAGCAACATGACCGACCGCCTGGCCGCGCTTCAGGCCCTCGTCGACGCGCATTCGCCACTGGCCGAAGCCGCGCTGCAGCGCTTCCACGCCCAGGCCCACGGCGACGCGCTGGTGCTGGACAAGTGGTTCATGCTGCAGGCCAGAGCCCCCGAACCCGTGGACAGCAACGGCCAGGCCGTCGGCACCGCCTTCACCCGCGCCCGGGCCTTGCTGCAGCACCGCGATTTCTCGCTTCGCAACCCGAACCGCTTGCGCAGCCTGCTCATCACGCTGTGCGCGTCGAACCCGGCCGCCTTCCACCGCCATGACGGTGCGGGTTATGCACTGTGGGCCGACAGGCTGCTCGAACTGGACGCCATCAACCCCCAGGTGGCCGGCCGACTGGCGCGCGTGATGGACCGCTGGGCCGCGCTCGCCGAGCCCTACCGCAGCGCCGCGCACCAGGCCATCGGCCGTGTCGCCGCCAAACCCGACCTGAGCAACGACGTCCGCGAGATCATCACCAAGGCCCTGGAGTCCGCATGAACCGCCGCATCAGCCTGACGCAGTACCTCGTCGAACAGCAGCGCCAGCACGGCACCATCCCGGCACAGCTGCGCCTGCTGCTGGAAGTGGTGGCCCGCGCCTGCAAGCGCATTGCCATCGCCGTCAACAAGGGCGCGCTGGGCGACGTGCTGGGCAGCGCCGGCACCGACAACGTGCAGGGCGAAGTGCAGAAAAAGCTGGACGTGATCAGCAACGAAGTGCTGATCGAGGCCAACGAATGGGGCGGCCACCTGGCGGCCATGGCCAGCGAGGAAATGGACAGCATCCACGTGGTGCCCAACCGCTACCCGCAGGGCGAATACATGCTGCTGTTCGACCCGCTGGACGGCAGCAGCAACATCGACGTCAACATCAGCATCGGCACCATCTTCAGCGTGCTGCGCAAGATCGGCCATGCCCGCGGCATCAGCGAGGAAGACTTCCTCCAGCCCGGCAAGCAGCAGGCGGCTGCGGGCTACTGCGTCTACGGGCCGCAGACCACCCTGGTACTGACGGTGGGCAGCGGCCTGGCGATGTTCACGCTGGACCGCGAGACTGGCAGCTGGGTGCTGACCGACAGCGACATCCAGATTCCGCAGGACACCCAGGAATTCGCCATCAACATGTCGAACCTGCGCCACTGGGCGCCGCCGATGAAGCGCTACATCGATGAATGCCTGGCCGGCAGGACGGGCCCCCGAGGCAAGGACTTCAACATGCGCTGGGTCGGCAGCATGGTGGCCGACGTGCACCGGCTCATCACCCGCGGCGGCGTGTTCATCTACCCCTGGGACCAGCGTGAACCGGACAAGCCCGGCAAGCTGCGACTGATGTACGAGGCCAACCCGATGGCTTTCCTGGTGGAGCAGGCCGGCGGCACCGCCACCAACGCCCACGAACGCATCATGGACATTCAGCCTGGCAAGCTGCACGAGCGCGTGAGCGTCGTGCTGGGCTCGAAGAACGAGGTCGAACGCATCACCGCCTACCACCGAGAGGCGGGCTAAGGCTTTGTCTGCGCCCATGCGGCGCTCACTGATCTGGTCGCTGGTCGAGCGCTATTTCAGCGCGCTGTTTGCGCTGGCCGTATCCATGGTCATCGCGCGGCTGCTCACGCCGCTGCAGGTGGGCATCTTCTCGATGTGCGCGGCCGTCATGCTGCTGGCCAGTGTGCTGCGCGACTTCGGAGTCACCGAATACGTGCTCCAGGAACGCGAGCTCACCGCCGCCAAGCTGCGCAGCGTGATGACGGTGGCCCTGCTCAGCGCCTGGGGCGTAGGCGTGCTGGTGCTTTTCTCGCGTCATGCGCTCGCGGCCTACTACGACGAGCCGCGCCTGGTGGCCGTGCTGGGCGTGTTGTGCATCAACTTTCTTCTGCTGCCCTTCGCTTCACCAGCATTCGCCCAACTCAGCCGCGACATGCGCCTGCGCACGGTGTTTGCCATCCAGTTCGCCAGTGGCGTCACCGGTGGCAGCACCAGTGTGCTGCTGGCTTGGCGGGGCATGGGCGAGCTCAGCCTGGCCTGGGGCGCGGTGGCCGGCGTCGCCGCACAGCTCTTGCTGGTTCTCGCCGTCTGCCGCGGCCAGGCGTTCATCTGGCCCGGCATGGCTCACCTGCGCGAGGTGCTGCGCTTTGGCGCCTACACGATGAGTTCGCGGGCGCTGGATGTCGCCTCGGCCAACCTGCATGAATTCATCATCGCGCGTCAGTTCGGCTTCGCAGCCGTGGGGCTCTTCAGCCGCGCCAAGGGTGCGGTCGACCTGTTCCAGACCAACGTCGCCAGCGCCTTGGTGCGCGTGACCGCGCCCACCATGGCTGCCGCACACCGCAGCGACCAATCGATCGTTGCCATGTTCGCCCAGGGCACAGGGAACTACACCGCGCTGGCCTGGCCTGCCTACATCTTGCTCGCAGCGGTGGCGCCGCAGCTCATCTTCTTGCTGTTCGGCCCGCAGTGGGACCGTGCCGGTGATCTGGCCCGCTGGCTGTCGCTGGCGATGATGCCGATGGCGCTGTCGGCGCTGGCCGGAGCGGCCATGGCTGCCACTGGCCGCGTCAAGCGCCGTCTGGTGGTCTCGCTGATCTATACCCCGGTGCATCTGGTGGCCCTGCTGGCGCTGGCGGCCTTCGGCCTGGAAGCCATGGTCTGGGCCTGGTTCTGCACCCACAGCGTCATCGCGGCAGCCTACGCGGCGCAATTGCGCACCATCCTGAACTGCCGCGTGGCCGCGCTGTACGCGCCCGTACTGCGCAGCCTGATCGTCGCCCTGCTGTGTGCGCTGGCCGTGCTGGGCTGGATCCAGCTGGGCCCTGGGACAGAGAGCGCGCCGCTGCTCGTGGTGTCATCCACTGCAGCCATCACCGCGCTGGCCTGGCTGGCGGCGGTGTTCGTCACGCGCCATCCATTGCATGCAGAAGTGGGCTATTTGTGGAACCGCCTGCAGTCGATATGGGGAGGACGCCCGCCCAGCGAATAGGCTGGGCACCTGAAATGAAACATACCCTCACCGTGATGAATCTTGAAGGTCGCCCGTGACCGCCGCCCGCCCTCGCGTCTTGTGGCTGCCCCACGCGTTGAACCCGGCCTACGCTGGAGTGCGACTGCGCTGCCTGCTGCCTGTGGCGGCCATGCGCCGCACGGGCGTAAATCCCGTCGTCACCGACGGCTTGCCCCCGACCGAGCAGCGTTTCGACGTCGCCGTGGTCCAGGGCAAGTGGCTGCTCGACGCCACCAGCGATGTCGAATTTGACGCCCGCGCCAACCATCTGGCCCGCCTGAGCGCGCAGCACACCCGCATCATCGTCGACAGTTTCGACAACTACTTCCTCAACGCCGGTCAATGCCCAGTACGCCAGCAGCGACTGGAACGCTACCGGCAGGCTATGGCAGTGGCCGACCGTTTCATCGTGTCCTCGCCCGGCCTGGTGCCCCTGCTGGCGCGTGAACTGCTGCACCCCGCACCCATCGACGTGCTGGGCGATCCGGTCGAGCCTGCAGGCTCGAACCGCCACTACGAAAACCGCCTGTAGCGCGCCAACCCGCGCCGCTGGGCCGACAGCCTGCGCGCCCGCCGGATGCGCAGCGCCGTACGCTATGGGAAGCGCTCGCGCCTGCAACTGCTGTGGTTCGGCAACCAGGGCTCGAGTTACGCCGTGGGCGGTATGGCCGAACTCGAACCGCTGCTTCCCCACCTTGCTTCCGCACACCGCGAGCGGCCCCTGCACCTGCGCGTGGTGAGCAACTCTCGCCAGCGTTATGAGCAACTTCTGCGCGGCGCGGACTTTCCGCATACCTACGAAGACTGGGACCGCCTGCATTTCGCCAGCCTGTTGGCCGAGCACGACTTGGTGGTGTTGCCCAACCGCCTGAGCGACTTCACCGCCGCCAAGAGCAACAACCGCCTGCTGCTGGCACTGGCCCAGGGCGTACCGGTGATGGCCGACCCCCTGCCCGACTACGCACCGTGGCAGGCTCACTTCGCCGCGTCGCCCTGGACGCGGCTTTCCGAGGTGCTGGATGACTTGCCGCTGTGGCGCGAAAAGGTCGTTGCCGCCGGCCCCAGGGTGCTGGCGAAGCATGGGCTGGAAGTGATCTCGCGCGAATGGGTCGAATTGCTGCGCTCGGCCGCACCCGCCCGGCGTGCTAGGCCCTTGGACGCCCCGTCTTCGGTGTTGCCGGCGCACGCCTTGTCCGGGCATTCCAGATTTTGAAGGCGTTGGGCGTCAGCTCGCGCCGCATCAACGCCACCACCTGGCCCGGCGAAATGCCATGCCGCGTCATGACAGCGGCAAACGGAGGTCGGTCGTCCCAGGCCAGCGAAATCACGCTCTGAATCTCGTCCGGCGTCAGCCGGGGTGCGATCTTGGCCATGGGCAATGAGCAACTGCTGGAAGTTGCTGTAAGTGTGACAGGGCTGGTCTCGTACCGGTGAACGAGAAGCGGCGTGCCAGTATCCTGAAAAGGCCTGCCGGGGCCAGCCGAAAAAGGAAGAACCCGGAGAACATCCGAGCCCTTGAAGCTGGTGGCGGGTAGTTTACCCAGCGGAAAAGCGCCTCCCGAGCTTACGAGCGAGCGGGCGGGGCCACGAGGGCTCCCGAGGGAATACACGCCAGTCGATCGCACAGCCAGCCAAACCCCACGCGCTCCTGCTCCAATCGCAGCCGGGGCTGGTGGCGATCGAATCGGAGGTCGTCATAGACGGCCGCCTCCTCGGGTGTGAGACGCGCCAGGTCGTGGCGCGCAGGGTCGGGCTCCTCACCCCAGTGCAGGCGGTGGGCAAGGAGCGTCTCCCGGTCCATGAGGAAGGACGCCACGCCGGGAAAGCAGCCGCGCAGCTGGTCGAGGATGGCGAATCCGTGAGTGTCGATGTCACCCCAGTAGTGCAGCTGGCATCGATGCAGCCACGAGGCGCGCGCCAGCGCCTCCCAACCGTAGCCCGCGCCGAAGACGGCGACGGCATCCGCCGCTGGCGGGAAGGCGAGGAAGTTGGTCTCGTTCTCGGTGATGAAGACGCGCTGGACGGGTAGCACCAGCGCCGCGAAGCTCGCAGCGTCGAGGGTGATGTCGGGCAAGCCTTCGCAGCCCGGCAGGCTGGGCAAGGCCGGGTCGAGCAGGCGAAACCGAATCCGAACGGGCTTGTCCAGGAAGCCGAATCGGCGTGTGAACTGCGCGACGCCGGTCGAATTGGTCTCGACGACTTCTGGTGGCAGAGCCAGGTCCAGCAGCTCGGCCAACACGCCTCGGTGGGCCTCGATGAACTTGCTGTCCACGCCGGGCACATCGACCTGACGCAAATACACGCCCGGTCGAGGATGGGCCTGCAGCCATGCGACCACGGCCAACATACGCTCCCAGCGGTCGGCCAGGTCCAGCGCCTGGATCGGCCGCCGGGCAAGCCACGCCAGCAATGGCGGTTGCGCGGCTGCCGTCTGCTGCCACACGGCCTCGAACCGCTGCGCTTGACGGCACATGCCGATGAAGGCCAGGGCGTCTTGCAGGGTATCGAGCAAGACGGCCGCCGGGAGCTGCTGCGTCCCCTGGACGCGGTGATTCCACTCCCGCCATTCGATCCGAACCTGCGGGGTATCGGCGACGGCGCGCACCCAGTCACGAACGGCCTCGAAGCGGTCGGACAAGTCGGAAGCACCGGGAGTCTTCAAGCTCAGGCGCAGAGGCCACGAAACGGCGTCCGTTATACAGCCGCCCGCAGCAAGTCGCCCCGGTCCCACAAGCGTTGGACCTGAGCGCGCAAATCGGCCGGCGTGGTCCAGCTCATGGTGCCGCGCCGTCTCCTGCAGCCCTGGCTTCGGCAATCCCCTCCGCGGTCCCTGCCGCCTTGTGCGCCCGGTATTCCTCAATCGACAGGCAGCGCAGCCGCGAGTCGCGCCCGCCCTCGTTGTGCACGAAGCCGACGCTGGCCACGAAGGGCTCGATGATGTGGATCTTCTGCAGCGGCGTGACGATCAACAGCTGCAGGTTGAGCTGCTGGAACAGGCGCAACCCGTACTGTGCCGACTCGTCGGACCCGCGCCCAAACGCCTCGTCGATGACCACAAAACGGAACGACCGCGAACGCACGGCGCCCCACTCCAGCCCGAACCGGTAGGCCAAGCGCGCAGTGAACTGCGGGGGCGGCTGGACGCGCTGAGCAAGCTGGAAGAGTTCACGCGCTTTGCGGACATCGACTGGATGAGCCTGGCCCGCCAGATTCCTGCACTCACCGAGGAGCGGGCGAGGCTGGAAGCCGCATCCGACACCCTGCAAGAGTTGGGGCACCAGCTCAAGGCCGCGCAGGTTCGGCTTGGCGAGCTGGAGGTCAAGCGGTCCGACGCGCTGGGCAAGCGGGGAGAGGTCAAGAGCAAACGTGAGACCGCGCAGGCGATGCGGGATCAGGCCGGCAGCGTGTGGAACGACTTGCCGCTGACCGACGCACAGATCGAACGCCTGGATGACTGGCGCTCGCAGGCGCTGGGCGAGCATCAGCTGTCGGTCGAGTCCTGCGACAACCGCGAGCAGGACGTGCGCAAGTGGCTGCAGGAGCGCATCGACGCGGAGGACAAGCGCCTGGCCCGTCTGACCGAGCGCATCGTCAATGCCATGCGCGGCTTCAAAGAGGAGTTCAAGGCCGAGACCGTCGAGATGGACGTGAGCCTGGCGGCTTTGCCGGAGTACGAGCGGATGCTCACCGGCTTAAAGGGCGACGACCTCCCGCGATTCGAAGCGCGATTCAAGGAGCTGCTGAACGTCAACACGATCAACGAGATCGCCAACTTCAACGCCCAGCTCGCCCGCGAGCGGGAGACGATCAAGGAGCGTGTCGACTTCATCAACCAGTCGCTCCAGGCCATCGACTACAACCCCAGCCGGTACATCAAGCTGGTGGCGCTGCCCAGCCCGGATGCAGAGATCCGCGACTTCCAGCAGGATCTGCGGGCGTGCACCGAGGGGGCGATGACGGGCTCGGCCGACGAACAGTATTCGGAAGCGAAGTTCTTGCAGGTCAAGACCATCATCGACCGCTTCCGAGGCCGTGAAGGTCTGTCGGACGCGGACCGGCGCTGGACCGCCAAGGTCACCGACGTACGCAACTGGTTCCTGTTCTCGGCCAGCGAACGCTGGCGCGCCGACAGTGCCGAGCACGAGCACTACTCTGACTCGGGCGGCAAGTCGGGTGGTCAGAAGGAGAAGCTGGCCTACACCGTACTGGCTGCGAGCCTGACGGTCATGTCGGTTTTCCTGAACGCTCGTTGTTCTCTTCATCCGCGCCCCCGGCGCGTACCCAGTCGTCCACCTCAGACAGCTTGAACTTCCACAGACGCCCGACGCGGTGTGCCGGCAGCCCGCGGTGCTCGCGCCAGCGGTACACGGTGTCCTTGGCCACGCCCAAGTGTTGGGCGACCTGCTCGACGGAAACCCACGGTTCAGTGGTCATGGCGTCCGCGCTTGCCAACTGGAAGCGCCTCAAGTGGATTAAACCGGGTGAAAGTCTATCAGCGGGAGGAGGCTCTCCCAAGCTTGGCTTCGGGGCGGAACAGCGCGTGAATCACTGCATCGCGATCAACCCGGAGACCCCGATGCGCCAACCCGACCCTCGCGCCGCCTGCGCCGCCCGCAGCACGCAGATCCACGCCAAGCTGGCGCGATTGCAGCAACTGGCCGACGGCCATTTCGGCCACGACCCCGACGCCGTCCACTGGGGCCACGTAGGCGACCTGGGGCGGGTGGAGCAGGCGCTCGACGAGCTGCTCGACATCTTCGGCAGCAAGGCCGAGTGAGGGAGGTCGACATGGAGGTCCTGCCCAAGCTCACCCCGACCCAGGCCCTGCTGCTGCGTGCCGCCGCCCGCCGCGCCGATGGACGCATGATCCCGCCTGCCAACCTGCGCGGCGGCGCGCGGGTGAAGGCGATGACCGCGTTGATGCGGCGAGAGTGGATCGAGGCCAGTGACGGCGGCTTCGTGCTGACCGATGCCGGCTACGCCGTTGCCGGGCGCAAGCGGCCCGCGCCGCCGGCGGCAGAGGGCATCCAAGAAATGGACACCCCAGACGACCTCCAACTTCTGGAGGGCATCCCGGTTCGCCCTGGCACCAAACGCGCCGCCCTCGTGGTGGCGCTGCGCCGCCCGCAGGGCGCGACCAACCTGCAGCTGATGCTGGCCACCGGCTGGCAGCCGCATTCGGTGCGCGGCGCGATCTCGGGCCTGCTGCGCAAGCGCCTGGGCTTGAATGTGGTGCTGACGCGCAACGCTGCTGGCGAGCGGGTGTACCGCATCGGCTGACCGCCGCTCCGGAAGGGGTGGGAACTCGATTCACACCCTTGGGGTACGCACGACCTGCGTACCCTGGCCGGCCTGCTGGTCGCTGGCCGTGCCGGCGGCGTCGCAGTGCAAACCGCAAACCCTGCAAACCTCGGTTTGCACCCTGACGGTGGCGAAGCGCCGCGCTCGCGCCCCCCGTATGGGAACTTCGCCAGGAAGGACCCCTTTCGCCTGGGGCGAGACTCAGATGGCTTCCGGGTCCTGCATCCACGCCGGGATGTCGCGCTGGCCCTGCAGCACACGCCAGACATCGACATGGTCCGAGCGCTCGACGTAGAAGACGAGGTAGGGGTAGCGCGTCAGCGGCCAGGAGCGCAGGCCCGGCAGATTCAGTTCATGCGCGTAGCGAGGTGATCCAGTCGCAGGATGGCGCCCGATGTGCGCGTAGGCCTGCTCCAAGGCGTCGATGAAGCCCAAAGCGGCAGCCTCGGCATCTTCGGCCATGTAGTACGTGAGTGCATCCTCGACGTCCTGCTGGGCCTGCTCGCGCGGGACGACGGGCTTGGCCTTCACGACTGGCGGCGTGTCTTGCTCGCCACCTGGGCCGCGCCGCGTACCCGCTCGCGCAGGCCTTCGAAGTAGGTCTCGTTCACCGGCGCCGTGGGAGCCGACGACGCGCCCGCCAGCAGCAGGTTGCGCAGCTGCAGCCGGTCCTGATCGCGGCGGATCAGTTCGCGCACGTACTCGCTGCTGGTGCCGAAGCCACGCTGGCTGACCTGTTCGTCGACGAAGGCCTTGAGGCTGTCGGGCAAGGAGATGTTCATCGTGCTCATACCGGCAGGTTAGATGCCTTGGCAAAATTTGGCAAGACTGTCCCCACCGAGGTCAGCCATCAGACGCGAGGGAGGTGAGCATTCCCGATGCTCACCCTCTCTATAGAGAGCAACGACCGGGAAGCCGGGAACCTCCCGTTTTCCCTGGGGACGGACCGTTCCCACCCTTGCCCGGGAACGATTCAGGCCGGGAACGCTGATTCCCCGCGCCAGTGCTGGGTTTGCCGTTCCCACCCGGCCTTGCCTTCCCGGCCGGGAACCGGGAAGCCGGGAACGCTCAATCGCCATCCGGCCGCCCTGCACCCGAGCGCCCCAGGTGCCCGGTGACGAACACCGCCTGCCCGCTGGCGACCGGACCGCCCGGCACGTCCAGCCACTTGACCAGCTTGGAGCCCTGGGCCATTGCCATCACCAGTTCCTCACGGTCGAGCAGCGTGCCGACCCAATCGGCGAGGCGGTGCTTGCCGATGGCGTGGAACGCCTCCGGCAGTTCATGCCGACGCTCGTAGACGCCGTTGCCGCCGGTCTTGGTGTACGGCTGGCCCTCGGCGGCTGCTCGGGCGATGGCGGCCTTCAGCGCGGGCAGCAGATCGACTTCGCTCTTGCCCGCCCGCGCCACATCCTGGCTGCGGTCCACCAGCAGGCCACGTGCGTCGCGCAGGAAGGTGGTCACCCGCAGATTGGCACGGCCGTTGGCCTTGACCACGCCGCCCATGACGACGCGGCCACGCTCGAAGGGCTCGCCCAGCGTCTTGCAGATGGCCTTGACCTGCTCCTCCTTCGGGTTCCACAGCGCGTAGACAGAGCGCACGCCGTCGACCAGACCACCGGTGCCCCGGATCGCTTCCCGGGCCTGCTCCGGCGTCGACGCCTCGCGCTTGGCGAAGTGGTGCGACACGATCACGGAGGCGGAGGTAGCGGCCGCCAGCGCCGCCAAACGGGAACAGACGAACTGCGCGTTCTCCGGCACGTTCAGGTCCAGCGCGCACAGCGGCTGCAGCGGATCGAGCACGACCATGCGCAGGCCCGGCATTGCCTTGAGTTGTCGTTCCAGGTCCGTCCACGCCGTTGTCGTCGCCGGCCCTCGGGTCGATGGATCGGGCGCGAACAGCGGCACGGCGCCACCGGCATCCGGCAGCGGCAGCACGTAGAGCCGATCCGGAATCGGGCCCAGCGCGTTCAGTCGGTTGTGGACCTCGATGGCGTCGTCCTCGGCCGTGACGTAGATCGCCACGCCGTGGCCCGCCAACGCGCCGCCGAACAGCGTTGGTGCGTTGGCCCAGATGCCATCAAAAGCCGCCACCTCGCGGGCCAGCGCCAGCAGCAGGAAGGACTTGCCGACGCCACCCGCAGCGGCAATCAGGGCAGCCTGCGCCTGCGGGAACACGCCGTCGACCAGCCACCGTCGAACCTGCGGCTCCCCAACGAAGCGGTCGGCCGCACGCCAGCGGGTGATGTCCAGCGACTGGACGGCGTCGGCGACAGGGCGCGAGGAACGCAGCAACTCCTCCACATCGAACCCCTCAGTCACCGCATCCGCTGCGTCCCACTTCTCGGGCTTGTCCCGCGGCACAGTGACGCGACGTACCTTGGCGCCAACGTGCATCAGCTTCGGGATGACGGCGTCGGCATACCGCGCGCCAGCCTCATCGTGATCGGGCCAGACGGCGACCGTCTTTCCGGCCAACGGCGTCCAGTCGGTCTTGTCGATGGCGGTCGATGCGCCGCCCATCGCCGTGGTGGCGACGATGCCGAAGTGCATCAGCGCGTCGGCGCACTTCTCGCCCTCCACCAGCACCACCGCGTCGGACGCGGCGACGGCAGGCAGGTTGTAGAGCGGGCGTGGTTCGGGCATGCGCATCGCGCGTGCCCTCGCATCCCAGGGCCGGTACTGCTTGCCGGTGGGCGTGTCGTAGCGGTAGACACAGGCCAGCAGTTGGCCATCGGTGCCGACGTAGTCCCACTTGCCGGTGTACGGTCCCAGATCGTCGTAGGCCGCAGCGGGACGCACCGCGGGTGCGGGCGCGATGCGCGGCACGAGAAGCCAGTCGCCGGCATCGTCCAGCAGATCACTGAAGGCGGCAGGCAGCGTGTAGCCCCGGACACAGGCCCAGAGCGCGAGCACATCGCCCGACTCGCCGGTGTCAAAGTCGATCCACAGGCCGCGCTTCGGGCCTTCCAACTCGATGACCAAACTGTCGCCGGTATCACCCTGCAGGTTGCCGACGACGAACTGCTTGCCCCGGCGCTTGCCGCGCGGAAACAGGTAGAGCAGGACCGATTCCAGTTGATCCAGAAGTCGGGCCCGGACCTCGTCCTTGTCGCGCCGGGGCGTGACGACATCGGGCACGTCGTTGAAATCGAAGAACGGGTGCACTGCCGCCGGCAGGGGCTGAGGCGCAGTCTCGTTCATTGCGTGTGCTCCCCACCCAGACGCGCCTTGAACCAGTCGCCGTTGGCGCGCACGCAGTAGTAGGCGCGACCGGGGCCGGTGTCCTTGGTGTCGGGCACGATCCAGAGCTTCTCGTCGGCGTCGTAGCGCCAGGTGCCCGGGCCGAACATCTTGTCGAGCATCGGCTCGATGCCGTGCTTGGCGATGTTGGCGCGCAGTTGCTGGGTCATCCGTTCGCGCTGGCGGCGCTTGGCCCGGTTCATCACAGCAGGGCCTCGGCAACGGCTCGACCAGCCGTGCAGCGGCGGGTGCGTTGCTGCTCGTGAGCCTCGACCTCATCGATGCGATACAGCACACGGCCTCCGAGCTTGAGGAATACCGGGCCTGTGCCGAGCATCCGCCAGCGTTCGAGGGTTTTCTCAGACAGGCCCCAACGCGCGGCGAGCTGGCGCGGCGAGAGCAAGACGGGCGGTTCTGCGATGTTCATGGCGATTCCTCCGATCGGTTCGGCCTGCCCTCGATATCCCTCGGCGGGGCTCTGTACGGGGCGATGAACCAGATTCTTCGCAGCTCGGAATGCGATGGCAACGGGTCGAAATTCGCAGGAGCCCGCGGACACGGACAGGAGCCCTACCGATTCCCCTAAATTGCTCTTTGCTTCAGAGCGGCTTTGCAACAGCGCCTGCCGACGCGGGTCGATCCGCGCAAGCCCGCGCACGCACCCGAACACCCGCTGCGCCCTGATCGACCGAACTCGTCTCTGCCGCGACCATTTCTCCTGTGCAAACCAGTCTCCGATGCCGGAGATCACCACCAGGAGAAACGATGTCCGCCACCGCACCACTGCACCCCATCTGGGGCAAGGCCCTCGGCCTCGAACCATCTGCGCCGCCCACATCGGTCGCGGCCTCTGTCATGGCGCCTGACGCATCAGATGGCTGGAAGCCCATCAGCGCCGTGACTCCGCGACCGGGTGCGCCCATCGCGATCAAGAAGAAGCTCGGGCCGCACCTGTGGATCAGCACCACCGTCCGCCCCGGCGATCCGCGCTACCCGACTGCCAATCAAGCCTGAAGCATCACCTCCCAGGAGCCATCTGATGAACCTGATTCCCAAGATCAAGAAGTCCGCCCCGCCCGCAGCGACCAGCGTGCCGACCATCTCGAACCATCCCGCCGATGACATCTGCGATTTGGAGGCCCTGGCGGCCATGCTGCAGCAGTTGCAGGCCCGCAATCAGCAGTACCAACGCGCCGTCGACGCGTTGATCGCTGCGCGCCGCATCGTCAACGGCTGGGACCTGAAGCCCGAGCCGGAATTGGTCTGGTCGGTGCGTCGTGACGTGCTGGCTGCGATGGGCGACCAGGAGGCCCTGGCGCAGTTCGACCGTGAGCACGCGCAGGACATCGAGGCCGAACAGGCCGTGCGCCAGGCGGCCAACCAGCAAGCGCTGGAGGCCCCGGCGCGGGTGAAGGCCTTGGAGCAGTACATCACCGACCTCGCCGCCGAGATGGTCCGCGACGTCGATGAGGGATTCATCTTCGAGGAGATGAAGCGGATGGTCCTGCCGAGCGCGCAGCGGATGCTGTCGGCCGCGCGTGCCTTCGTACAGGCCTGGCGGGAGATGAAGACGGTCGAGATGAGCTTGAAGAGCGCCTTCCGTCTGACCCACTACAGCATCCAAGGCGATCGCCGCACCGGGTACGACCTGACCCTGGTCGGCAAGCCCAATGACGACGACCTGCTGCCCAACCTGATCGAAGGCCTTGCCTACGAGGATCTGGTCGATCTGAACCAGGCGTTCCACGGCAGGGACCTGGAGCTGTCGCGGCAGATCTCACGGCGGCTTGATGAGGCCGGCGTGCCGTCAGGCTTGCTGCGCGTCTACCACCCCGGCGCATCCAACGACCAGCGGCAGATCTACGCCCCGGACCCGAACCCGCCGCGTAAGCGTCCGCCGGAGGTTCCCTTCGGCCCGGCCACCGTGGTGACGATCCAGACCTGACCGTGTGGACGCCATCCGACAGTGCGATTGAAACGGCGGCGAAGCCCGGTTTCGGACTTGGCTTCTGCCGGCCACAGCGCGTTCATGCACCTGTCTCAACAACAGGACGCAGCACGATGACCGACACCCACACCCAAGGCACGGTGGCAGCGCAACTCGCGGCGTTGCCATCGATGCCGATGGCCGATCTATGGGCTCTCTGGGACGAGCACTTTCTCCGGCGCCCAGCCCACCGCAACCGCAACTACGTGGAGTCCCGTCTCGCGTATCGCATCCAGGAGAAGGCCTACGGCGCGCTGCCCACGCCGATCCGCCGGATGCTGGTCGACGCCGGAGCCAAGCACTCGAAGATCAAGACCGCCACCGGGCGCAGCGCGCAGACCCTGCTGATGCCCGGCACGACGCTGATTCGCGAGTGGGACGATCGCGAGTACCGCGTGACGGTCACGCCGGAAGGCCTGTACGCGCTCGACGGGCAGGTCTTCAGGAGTCTGACCGCGGCGGCGCGGCACATCACGGGCACGCACTGGAACGGTCCGAAGTTCTTCGGCCTGCGCGACAAGAAGGGAGGTGACCGGTGAGCCGGCCTTTGCGCATGCCACTCGTGCCACCGAAGCGCTGTGCGGTGTACTGCCGTGTCTCCAGCGACGAGCGCCTGGACCAGTCGTTCAACTCCATCGACGCGCAGCGCGAGGCCGGCCACGCCTTCATCAAGAGTCAGAGCCACGAGGGCTGGATCGCTGTGGCCGACGATTACGAGGACGGGGGCTACTCCGGCGGCAACATGGATCGGCCCGCGCTGCGCCGCCTGATGGCCGACATCGAGGCCGGCAAGGTCGACATCGTGGTGGTCTACAAGATCGACCGCTTGTCTCGCTCGCTGGCGGATTTCGCGCGCATGGTGGACGTGTTCGACCGCCACCGCGTCAGCTTCAGCGCCGTCACGCAGCAGATCAACTCGGCCACCTCGATGGGCCGGCTGATGCTCAATGTCCTGCTGTCGTTCGCCCAGTTTGAGCGCGAGGTCACCGGCGAGCGCATCCGCGACAAGATCGCCGCAAGCAAGGCCAAGGGCATATGGATGGGCGGGCCGGTACCACTCGGCTACGAAGTCCGCGACCGGATGCTGGTGGTCACCGAAACGGAGACCGCCCTCGTGCGGCGCATCTTCGACGACTTCGTGACCATGCGTTCGGCCACGCTGATGGTGAAGGCCTACGCCGTCGAGGGGCTGGTGACCAAGGGTGGCAGGTCCTTCACCAAGCAGACGATCTACAAGATGCTGCACAACCGGATGTACCTGGGCGAGATCGTGCACAAGGGGCAGAGCTTCCCCGGCCAGCATCAGGCCATCGTCACGCAGGCACAGTGGGACGCGGTGCATGCACTGATCGCCACGGACGCGACGGAGCGCCGCCGCGCAACGAGCGACCGGGTCCGCGAGCCCGTCCTGCTGCGCAGCATGCTGTTCACGCCCGACGGCGAACGGCTGGTGCCGAGCTACACGGTCAAGAAGGGCAAGACCTACCGCTACTACACGCCGCTCAAGCATCGGCGGTTTGGTGCCTGGGCCAGCCAGCACGGGCCGCTGCCGGCAGCTCCCATCGAGGAACTGGTGATCCAGCAAATCGTGGCAGCGCTGTCGGCCCCGCACGTCGTGCAGTCGGTGTGGGACCGGATGCAGGCGCTGCGCGCAGACATCTCGGAGCCGGAGGTGGTGCTGCCGATGCGCCGACTCGCCACGATGTGGCAGCATTTGTTCCCGGTCGAGCAGTGCCGTCTGGCGCAACTGCTGATCGAGCGCGTGGTCGTGGCCGACGGCGGTCTGGAGATCGTCTGGCGTGATCAGGGCTGGCAAGAGTTGGCCGTCGAGTTGATGCCCGGGACCATCGGCGCTGAACTGCAGGAACTGGAGGAGACCACATGAAAGCACGTGTTCAGGCCACCGGCGCACCCGTTGCCCGGGAGCGCCGGGAGGGCGGGCAGATCAGGCTGTCCACGTTCATCCCGTTGAAGATCAGGAAGCGCGGCGCCAGCAAGGTGGTGGTGCGGCCCGATGGCCAGGTCGAGGCTGCGGGCGAGGTCACCACGCAGCACGACCAGCCCCTGCTGGTGGCCTTGACGCGGGCGTTCTACTGGCAGCACCTGCTCGACGAGGGCGTGGTGGACAGCGGCAGCGAGATCGCCCGACGCGAAGGCCTGCACCACTCCACGGTCAACGAACTGCTGCGCCTCACGCTGCTGGAGCCCGCCATCATCCAGGCCATCCTGGCGGGCAAGCAGCCCCGCTGCATGAGCCTGCTGTGGTTCCAAAGGAATCCGCTGCCGACCGATTGGGCGGCGCAGCGAGCTGTGGTGGCTGCATTCGACCGCTGACCCCGCAGAGCTCTCACCGCTCCCCGGCGTCTTCGTCGTCTTCTTCTTGATCGCCGTCCGCGTCGTCGACGGCTGGTGACCGCGCGGCACGCAGCGACAGCGGCACGTACCGTTCGAGCGGCGTCTTCCACCCCCGGAAAAAGTCCAGGGGGTCCTGCGTGCCGACGAACTCCCGGGCGAGCCGGAGTCGTTCGAGCACCGCCTGAAGTTCCGCTTTGGGAAGGCTCTGCGCCCGATCCTCGACGCCCCGGAAGAACTGCTCCAGGCTGACGACCTTCGCCCAGGATTGAATGACCTGTTCGAGCTGGTCGCGGCTGTCCTTCATCGACTGCGCTTCGCGCCGTCGGTCTTCCTCCTGCCGTCGCCGTTCTTCTTCTGCGAGTCTCTCCTGACGCCAGATCTCGGCCTGTCGCTCGGCTTCCCGCAACTTCTCGGTCACGGTCGCGGTCGCGTTCTCGATGGCCTTGACGATCTGGGGGATGTCCGAGGTCAGGCTTCGCGCCTTGGACTCCTGGAACGACGTCGACCACGAGACGCTGCGGTACGGTGAGTAGACGAGCAGCCGCAAGCGACCGGAGGGCAAATCTCGGTTCGTCGTCCAGGTGTGATCGACGTAGCGCCTGGATGCTTTGGGCGGCACGTAGTCCGACTCCCGGATGTACTTGCCGTTCACGTATCGCATGGCGACCGATTCGGTCATCTCGACGATGGCCAATCCGAATGCGAGCGAGTCGACGTAGGCAACCGTCGGCCGGTATGGCGACCAGAGGCGGTCGTATCCGTAGGGATCGTGCCTGGGGTCCTTCTTCGGCGGCACCTCCTTCTCCTGGACACGCTCGCGCCGAAACTGGGCATCAAGAGGCGCGATGACCACCCGGTGCCCGGCAGACTCCAAGGCATTGAACAGGTCGTTTGCGAAGCCAAGGGCCTTGTCGAGCCCGGAGCGAGAGACGGTGATGTCGACCAGGAGCCTCTTGTACGGCTTCAAGTGCTCAGCGTCGTCGATCTTGCGGCTCGCCAGGAAGTGCTCCTTCGCGCCGCGGATCAGGCCGTGGGTACCGGTCACTGGCCGGGCAAGTCGTGGAACGCGGGGGCTGGGTGCCGGGCGGGGCTTCGGCATCGCCGGAGCCGGAAGCTCGTCGGTCCGGGACCACACGACGTGATCACCCGAAAGCGGTTCCGGAAGCGCCGGCCGTTGCGGCGCCTTGCCCACCGCCAGCTTGGCCCAGTAGCCGCGCTCCGGACGAGGCACCCGCAGCTCAGTGCACACCCGGGCGAGGCAGCTCCCGGACACCTCGAACTTCTCGGCGACCTTGATCATTGGCATCGACCAAACCAACTCGTAGAGCTCTTCCCTCGTGATCACGTTCGTTCCCATCGTCATCGTTCACCCTCCGGCAAGGGTAATGACACGAGCGAGGTCGACGCTCTGGTGGCCTTGGTTGACGATGAACCGTCGCGCGTAAGTCGTTGATTTTGCTAGGGTGGGCGCTGCGCGTACCCGCAGGCCAAACAGAGAAAAGAGACGGCTCTGGCCCGGGAAGCGGCCGATATTGGGCGTCGTGGCAAGCCCGCACCCGCAGCACGGCGAGCCGGAACCCCGCGCCACGCGGGGTTCGCAGGCGAAAAAAAGGGCCCGGAGATCATCCGAGCCCTTGTGGATGGTGGAACCGGGGGGAATCGAACCCCCGTCCGCAAGCCATTGCCGATTGGATCTACATGCGTAGCTGACTGATTTGGATTTAAGACCCCGGAT
>LNFM01001591.1_pt1 | contig 50805 bp, 59 predicted proteins | sample 596031 | NCBI WGS metagenome assembly LNFM01 (sample SAMN04254537, study PRJNA301005) | activated carbon metagenome | isolation source: dual media filters at the Ann Arbor, Michigan drinking water treatment plant | place: USA: Ann Arbor | reverse complement strand
CGGGGGACAACATCTCGATCTCGGTGGCGCTGATCCAGCCGATCGCGATGGAAGAGGGTCTGCGCTTCGCGATTCGCGAGGGTGGCCGCACCGTCGGCGCCGGCGTCGTCGCCAAAATCATCGAGTAATCATCATGGCCGCCCTGAAAAGTCAGAAAATCCGCATCCGCCTGAAGGCGTTCGACTATCGTCTGATTGACCAGTCGGCGCTGGAAATAGTGGATACGGCAAAACGCACCGGAGCCGTGGTCAAAGGCCCGATTCCGCTGCCCACCCGCAAGCAGCGTTTTGACCTGCTGCGCTCGCCACACGTCAACAAGACTTCTCGGGAGCAGCTCGAGATTCGCAGCCATCTGCGCCTGATGGACATCATTGACCCGACCGACAAGACGGTGGATGCACTGATGAAGCTGGACCTCCCTGCTGGAGTGGATGTAGAGATCAAGCTGTAAATTTTGTAACGGTGTGCCGGCAAATGGGAAGCCATGCCGGCACAATTTGGAATTGCCGGCCAATTGAAGTCGGCACCTTGTAAAAAAGGTAAATAAAACATGAGTTTAGGACTCGTCGGCCGTAAAATCGGCATGACGCGGATCTTTACCGATGATGGAGACACCATTCCGGTGACCGTCGTCGATGTATCGAATAACCGTGTCTCGCAAGTCAAAACCCCGGAAACTGACGGGTACGCTGCGGTGCAGCTTGCATTCGGCAAACGTCGTGCTTCGCGTGTGCGCAAGTCCGCCGCCGGACATTACGCCAAAGCCGGTGTTGAAGCCGGCCAGGTGCTCCGCGAATTCACCGTTGCTCCGGAGAAACTGGCTGACCTGAAGCCCGGCGCCATGGTCGCGGCTACCTTGTTTGAAGTCGGCCAGTATGTCGATGTCACCGGCGTGTCGCAGGGCAAGGGCTTTGCCGGTGTGATCAAGCGGCACAATTTCTCCTCAAATCGTGCCAGCCACGGTAACTCGGTGTCGCACAACAAACCGGGTTCCATCGGCATGGCGCAGGATCCGGGCCGCGTGTTTCCTGGTAAGCGCATGGCCGGCCATATGGGTGCAGTGCGCCGTACCGAACAGTCGCTGCAGATCGTGCGCATCGACGTCGAACGCAACCTCTTGCTGATTCGCGGTGCCGTTCCAGGCTCGCGTGGCGGCGATGTGATGGTGCGTCCCGCAATCCGTGCACGCCGTCCGGCTGCTAAACAGGGCGGCAAAGCCGCTCCGGCGAAGTGAGGCGCGCGACATGGAACTGAATATCATCAATGAACAAGGCAAGCCGACCGCGAAGCTGACGGCTTCGGACACGGCATTCGGCCGCGAGTACAACGAAGCGCTGGTGCACCAGGTCGTAACGGCTTATCTCGCCAATGCGCGTCTCGGAACCCGCGCGCAAAAGGATCGCGGAACGGTATCGCATACCACTGCCAAGCCGTGGCGCCAAAAAGGCACAGGTCGTGCCCGTGCCGGTATGTCGTCGAGTCCGTTGTGGCGTGGCGGCGGTCGTATTTTCCCGAACTCGCCCGACGAGAACTTCTCGCACAAGCTCAATCGCAAGATGTACCGCGCCGGTATGATGTCGATCCTGTCGCAGTTGGCCCGCGAAGAGCGGCTGGCGGTTGTTGATACCTTCACCATCGAAGCGCCTAAAACCAAGCTGCTGGCGAGCAAGCTCAAAGGCATGGGTATCGACGACGTGCTGATCATTACCGACAGCCTCGACGACAACTTGCGCCTGTCTTCGCGCAACCTTCCCCATGTGCGTGTGGTCGATGTCAATCACGCCGACCCGGTCAGCCTGATCCGTCACGGCAAAGTGCTGATGACCAAGGGCGCTGTCGGCAAGATCGAGGAGATGCTGGCATGAGCACATTCAGCAATGAACGTCTGGCGCAGGTGCTGCTTGCCCCTGTGATCTCCGAGAAAAGCACGCTGGTTGGCGAGAAGAACAACCAAGTGGTTTTTCGTGTTGTCAGCGATGCTACCAAGCCGGAAATCAAAGCCGCGGTCGAGGCGATGTTAAGCAAAAAGGACGAAAAGCTTGAAGTCCAGGCCGTTCGTATCGTCAATGTCCGCGGCAAGGAAAAGCGCTTCGGCAAGTTTACTGGCCGTCGCAGTGACTGGAAAAAAGCCTACGTCTGCCTCAAGGCGGGCCAGGAAATCACCTTTGCTGAAGGGGAGGTGAAGTAATGCTGATCAAAGTCAAACCGACTTCTCCGGGCCGTCGCGGCCTGGTCAAGGTCGTCACCCCGGGCCTGCACAAGGGAAAGCCGGTCGCCAGCCTGGTGCAGAGCCAGTCGAAAAATGCCGGTCGCAACGTTCATGGCCGCATCACCATGCGCCATCAGGGAGGCGGACACAAGCAGCACTACCGAATCGTTGATTTCAAGCGCGACAAGGACGGCATCCCTGCCAAGGTCGAACGTATTGAATACGATCCGAACCGCAGCGCCCATCTCGCGCTGCTGTGCTACGCCGACGGCGAGCGTCGTTATGTCATTGCGACTCGTGGCTTGGCCGCTGGTGCCCAGCTGTTTTCCGGCCCCGAGGCGCCGATCAAGCCGGGCAATGCGCTGCCGCTGCGCAATATCCCGGTCGGCACCACGATTTGCTGCGTTGAAATGCTGCCAGGCAAGGGTGCCCAGCTTTCGCGTGCCGCAGGCACTTCAGTTCAGTTGCTGGCCCGCGAAGGTGAATACGCCCAGTTGCGCCTGCGTTCCGGTGAAATCCGCAAGGTGCACGTGAATTGCCGCGGCACCATCGGTGAAGTTGGCAACGAAGAGCACTCTCTGGAATCGATAGGCAAGGCCGGACGTGTGCGTTGGCGCGGCATCCGCCCGACGGTGCGAGGTGTGGCGATGAATCCGATTGACCACCCGCACGGTGGCGGTGAAGGACGTACGGCAGCCGCGCAGGCGCCGGTCAGTCCCTGGGGCGTCATGTGCAAAGGCTACAAGACGCGCAAGAACAAACGCACCAGCGGCATGATTGTCCGTCGCCGTAATGCGAAAGCCACGGGGTAAGGGGTAACGATGTCACGTTCGATCAAAAAAGGCCCGTTTGTCGACCATCACCTGATCCAAAAGGTGGAGGCGGCCCGAGCGGCTTCAGACAAGCGTCCGATCAAAACCTGGTCGCGTCGCTCCACAGTGCTTCCCGACTTTGTCGGTCTGACCATCGCCGTGCACAACGGCAAGCAGCATGTCCCGGTGTATGTCACCGAGAACATGGTCGGCCACAAGCTGGGCGAGTTCGCGCACACCCGCACCTTCAAAGGCCACTCGAAAGCCGGTGGTTCCTCCCCGGCTGACAAGAAGTCCTCGCCGGCGCCGGCGAAGTAAGGATCTGACATGGACACTACAGCCAAACTTCAGGGCGTTCGCCTGTCACCGCAGAAAGGCCGGCTGGTTGCCGACCTGATCCGCGGCAAGTCAGTCGAGAGCGCACTCAATATCCTCAGCTTCTCGCCGAAAAAGGGCGCGGTGATCATCCGCAAGGTGCTCGAGTCGGCAATCGCAAACGCCGAGCACAACGATGGCGCCGATATCGACGAGCTCAAGATCACCCGCATTCATGTGGAAAAAGGGCCAGTGATGAAGCGCTTCTCCGCGCGCGCCAAGGGCCGTGGCGTTCGAATTTTGAAACCGACGTGCCATGTTTATGTCACGGTCGGCGACGGAAGGAAGTAAGCATGGGTCAAAAAATTCATCCGATTGGTTTCCGGCTTGCATTCAACCGCAACTGGGCTTCGCGCTGGTATGCCAACAACAAGACCTTTGCCGGCATGCTGATCGAGGACATCAAGGTCCGCGAATATCTCAAGCAGCGCCTTTCACAGGCGGCGGTGTCCCGTGTCCTGATCGAGCGTCCGGCGAAGAATGCACGGATCACCGTATTTAGCGCCCGTCCTGGCATGGTAATCGGCAAGAAGGGCGAGGATATCGAGCGCCTCAAGGCTGATCTGCAAAAAATGCTCGGCGTGCCTGTGCACGTCAACATCGAGGAAGTTCGCAAGCCGGAAATCGATGCGCAGTTGATCGCGGATTCGATCGTGCAGCAGCTGCAGAAGCGCATCATGTTCCGCCGTGCGATGAAGCGCGCGATCACCAACGCCATGCGCCTTGGAGCGCAGGGCATCAAGATCATGAGCGCCGGTCGCCTGAACGGGATTGAAATCGCCCGCACCGAGTGGTATCGCGAAGGGCGCGTGCCGCTGCATACGCTGCGTGCCGACATTGATTACGGTTTTTCCGAAGCCAAGACCAGCTATGGCGTCATTGGTGTCAAGGTCTGGGTATTCAAGGGCGAAGTGATCGGCAAGAACGATCAGCCGGCGCTGTCGCCGGCGGCTGCACCGGCCGAGGAGCCGGCCCCGGCCCGCAAGCCGCGCCGTACAACCGCAAAAACAGGAGCAAAACGTGCTACAGCCAGCCAGGCGTAAATACCGCAAGGAGCAGAAGGGCCGGAATACCGGCGTTGCGACTCGCGGCAACAAGGTGAGCTTCGGCGAATACGGCCTGAAAGCCACCGGCCGCGGCCGACTGACCGCCCGACAGATTGAGGCGGCCCGCCGTGCCATGACCCGTCACATCAAACGTGGTGGCCGGATCTGGATTCGCATTTTCCCGGACAAGCCGATTTCCCGTAAGCCTGCTGAAGTACGGATGGGGAATGGCAAAGGTAACCCCGAGTACTGGGTCGCCGAGATCCAGCCGGGCAAGGTGCTTTATGAAATGGACGGCGTGAACGAAGTCATCGCCAAGGAAGCCTTCCGCCTCGCTGCGGCCAAGTTGCCCATTGCGACCACTTTCGTCCATCGTCTGGTGGGAGGCTGAGACCATGAAGGCAAGTGAATTGCGGGGCAAGGGCGCTGACGAATTGCGCAAGGAACTGGAGTCACTGCTCAAGGCGCAGTTTTCACTGCGCATGCAGAAGGCGACCCAGCAACTGACCAACACCAGCCAGTTGCGCAAGGTGCGGCGAGATATCGCCCGCGTGCGCACAGTGCTCGGTTCCAAGGCTTAAGGCGGAACGTACATGAGCGAGCCAAACAAGAGGACCCTGACCGGACGCGTGGTCAGTGACAAGATGAACAAAACCGTGACCGTGCTGGTCGAGCGCCGGGTCAAGCACCCGTTGCTGGGCAAGGTCGTGATGCGGTCGAAGAAATACCACGCCCACGACGCCAACGACGAGTTCAAGGAAGGCGACACCGTTATGATCGAGGAATGTCGTCCGCTTGCCAAAACCAAGGCCTGGCGGGTGATCAAGCTGGTCGAGAAGTCGCGCGGGGTCTGAGTTCAACCTTGGGCTTGCCAGAAGGCGGGCCCGGGTTATATAATGTAAAGCTTTACTTGTTCTGGCTTACGCCTCCGCTGGCCAGAATATTTTGCCCGAACGGGCTCCAAGACTGATCTGCGTAGTTGAGTGGGTCAAGTTGGGGATAAGACAGCAGGAACAATCATGATTCAGATGCAATCCATACTGGATGTTGCCGACAACACCGGTGCGCGTGCAGTCATGTGCATCAAGGTGCTTGGCGGGTCGAAGCGTCGTTATGCCGGAATCGGCGATGTGATCAAGGTCAGCATCAAGGATGCCGCTCCGCGTGGCCGCGTGAAAAAAGGCGAGGTCTACAACGCCGTAGTGGTTCGTACCGCCAAGGGTGTGCGCCGCAACGACGGTTCGCTGCTTAAATTCGACGGCAATGCCGCAGTTCTGCTTAACCAGAAACTCGAGCCGATCGGCACCCGTATCTTCGGACCGGTGACGCGTGAGCTGCGTACTGAGCGGTTCATGAAGATCGTGTCTCTCGCACCGGAAGTGCTGTAAAGGACTTACCCATATGCGCAAGATCAAAAAAGGCGATGACGTTGTGGTGCTTACCGGTCGTGACCGCAGCAAACGCGGTACCGTGCTGAACGTTGTTGATGCGGAGCACCTGCTTATCGAAGGTATCAATCGCGTCAAAAAACACCAGAAGCCGAATCCGGCCAAGGGCACCACGGGCGGCATTGTCGATAAAGAGATGCCGATCCATGTTTCCAATGTGGCGCTGTTCAATCCGGTGACCAAGAAGGCCGACCGTGTCGGCATCCGGCAGCTGGAAGACGGCCGTCGCGTGCGTTATTTCAAGTCCAATGGCGAAGTGGTTGACGTATGAGCGCTGACAAAGAAAAGAAAGCAAAGCCCGCCAAGGAAGCCAAAGGCGGCGAAGCCCCGAAAAAAGCCGCCAAGGAAGCCAAGGGCGCACCTGCTGCAGCTGCAAAGCAGGGTAAACCTGCACGTGCTACTGCGCCGGCCCGGCTTGGTGTCTTCTACAAGGAGGCTGTGGCCAAGGAGCTCGTGCAGAAATTCGGTTACAAGAGCCCGATGCAGGTTCCGCGTATCGAGAAAATCGTCCTCAACATGGGCGTTGGCGAGGCGGTGGCCGACAAGAAGATTATGGATAACGCCGTTGGTGACATGACCAAGATCGCCGGCCAGAAACCGCTGGTGACCAAGTCGCGCAAGGCGATCGCGAACTTCAAGATCCGTGAAGGATACCCGGTGGGCTGCAAGGTCACGTTGCGCGGCGCCAGGATGTATGAATTCCTTGATCGTCTGGTCAGCATTGCACTGCCTCGCGTGCGCGATTTCCGCGGCATCTCGGGACGCAGTTTTGATGGCCGTGGCAATTACAACATGGGCATCAAGGAGCAGATCATTTTCCCCGAGATCGAGTACGACAAGATCGACGCCCTCCGCGGCATGAACATCACGATCTCGACCACGGCAAAGTCCGACGAAGAAGCTCGGGCTCTGCTTTCCGCATTCAAGTTTCCTTTCCGTAACTGAGGAAAACCGTATGGCCAAGCTTGCATTGATAAACCGCGAGAAGAAGCGCCGCAAGACCGTAAAGAAATTCGCGGCCAAGCGCGCAGAGCTCCAGGCAATCGTCGACGATCAGAAAATTGCACCGGAAGATCGCTACGAGGCTCGTCTGAAGCTGCAGAAACTGCCGCGAAACGCGAGTCCCGTCCGTCTGCGCAATCGTTGTGCGTTGACAGGTCGTCCCCGCGGTGTCTATCGCAAGTTTGGACTGGCTCGGAGCAAGCTGCGCGAGATCGCGATGCGCGGCGAGATTCCGGGTGTCATCAAGGCTAGCTGGTAAGTCAGGCTGCAGGAGAATTTTGCATGAGCATGAATGATCCGATTTCCGACATGCTGACCCGCATCCGCAACGCGCAGCAGGCGGAAAAGGAAACTGTGTCGATGCCTTCGAGCAAGCTCAAGGCCGCGATTGCCAAAGTCCTCAAGGACGAGGGCTACATCGATGATTTTGCTGTCCGCGGCGAAACCGCCAAGCCGGTGCTTGAGTTGAACCTCAAGTATTACGCCGGCTCACCGGTCATCGAGAAAATCGAGCGAGTAAGCCGTCCCGGCTTGCGCATCTACAAACCCAGCCGTGACATTCCACGCGTGATGAACGGCCTTGGCGTTGCCATAGTTTCTACCTCCAAGGGGGTAATGACTGATCGCAAGGCGCGGGGCATGGGCATCGGCGGTGAAGTGCTCTGCATCGTGGCGTAACGGAGATTAGCGATGTCAAGAGTCGGTAAATCCCCGGTTGTACTCCCGGAAAAAGTTGAAGTCACGATTGCCGTGAACCAGATCTCGGTGACGGGGCCTCTTGGCACCCTGACCCAGGTGGTATCGCCAAACGTGAAAATCGAGAAAATCGAGAATCGCCTCGAGATCAAGCTCAACGAAAGCACGCGCGGTGCCAATGCAATGAGCGGCACCCTGCGGGCCCTGGTTGCAAACATGGTGCAGGGCGTGAGCAAGGGTTTCGAGAAAAAACTGACACTCGTCGGCGTCGGCTACCGTGCCCAGGCTCAGGGTGACAAGCTCAATCTGACGCTTGGTTTTTCCCACCCCGTCGTGCACCAGTTGCCAAAAGGGGTCAAAGCCGAGACCCCGACCCAGACGGAAATCATCATCAAGGGGGCCGACAAGCAGCAGGTCGGCCAGGTCGCCGCGGATGTGCGCAACTACCGTCCGCCTGAGCCCTACAAGGGCAAGGGCGTACGATATGCCGATGAGCAGATTGTGCTCAAGGAAACGAAGAAGAAGTAGGCGGATAGATCATGTTCGAGAAAAAGAACGCGCGCCTGCGGCGCGCTCGCAGCACCCGAGCCAAGATTAGCGAGCTCAGGGCGGTTCGCCTAACGGTGTATCGTTCCAACTCGCATATCTATGCGCAGATCATCGATGCCACCGGTTCGAAGGTGCTTGCCAGCGCCTCGACTTCGGAGAAAGACGTACGCGCCGCGAATCCCAAAGGCGGGAGCGTCGCGGCTGCAGCGGCCACCGGCAAGCGTATTGCCGAGCGCGCAAAGCTGGCGGGTGTCGAGAACGTGGCTTTCGACCGCTCGGGTTACAAATATCACGGCCGTGTGAAGGCGCTGGCGGAAGCCGCGCGTGAAGCCGGTCTCAAGTTCTGACGGAGCCCCGCATGGCAAAAATGCAAGCAGGAAAAATGCAGACCGGCGAAGAGCGGGGCGACGGCCTTCGCGAAAAGATGGTCGCCATCAACCGCGTGACCAAGGTGGTCAAGGGCGGCCGGGTGCTTGGTTTCGCCGCGCTGACGGTGGTCGGCGATGGCGACGGTAGCATTGGCATGGGCAAGGGCAAGGCTCGCGAAGTGCCGGTGGCTGTGCAGAAGGCGATGGAAGAAGCCCGCCGCAAGATGGTCAAGGTGCAACTGAAGAACGGCACCCTGCAGCATGCGGTGATGGGCCGCCACGGCGCGTCCAAGGTCTACATGCAACCAGCATCCGAAGGCACCGGAATCATCGCCGGCGGCCCGGTGCGCGCGGTGCTCGAAGTGATGGGTGTTTCCAACATCCTTGCCAAATGCATCGGTTCCACCAATCCGTACAACATCGTCCGCGCGACCATCAACGGGCTGACTGAAATGAACACACCGGCCGAGATCGCCGCCAAGCGCGGCAAGACGGTCGAGGAACTGCTGGGTTGATCATGGCCAAGACACAAAAACAAGCCCAAGTTAAAACCATCAAGGTCACCCTGGTGCGCAGCCTGATTGGCACGCGCCCGGAACACCGCCTGTGCGTGCGCGGCCTCGGCCTGCGCCGCATCAACCACACGGTCGAACTCGTCGACAGCCCGGCGGTGCGCGGGATGGTCAACAAGGTCGCCTACATGGTCCGCTGCGAGGGATAAATGGAACTGAACAAAATCAAGCCGGCTTACGGCGCCAAGCACAGCAAGAAGCGCGTCGGGCGTGGCATCGGCTGCGGTCTGGGCAAGACCGCAGGCCGCGGCCACAAGGGCCAGAAAGCGCGTGCCGGCGGTTTTCATAAAGTCGGTTTCGAGGGCGGCCAGATGCCGCTGCACCGCCGCCTACCGAAGCGTGGGTTCCAGTCGCTGACTGCTGGCAACACCGCCGAAGTCCGTCTCGACACGCTGCAAAAGCTTTCAGCCGACACCGTTGACCTCGATACCCTGAAGAAGGCCGGTCTGGTTCCGCGCCTTGCCTCGGCCGCCAAGGTTATCCTTGCCGGTGAAATCAAGCGCAAGGTTGCGTTGAAGGGTCTTCTCGCAACCAAAGGGGCGCGCGCGGCGATTGAAAAAGCGGGTGGCAGCGTAGAGCAGCCCGCGGAAAAGGCCGGGAGCTAAGACTTGGCCCTGGGTGACGCACTGGCTGGCGGAAAGTTTGGCGACCTGAAACGTCGCCTGCTGTTCCTCGTCGGCGCTCTGATCGTGTTCCGCATCGGGTCGTTCATCCCGGTGCCGGGCATCGACCAGATGCAGCTTGCGGAATTGTTCCGCTCGCAGCGCGGCGGCATCCTCGACATGTTCAACATGTTCTCGGGCGGCGCGCTGTCGCGCTTCTCGATCTTTACGCTGGGCATCATGCCCTACATCTCGGCGTCGATCATCATGCAGCTGATGACCGTGGTTTCGCCGACACTTGAGGCGCTGAAGAAGGAAGGCGAGTCTGGCCGCCGCAAAATCACCCAGTACACCCGTTACGCGACGCTGGGACTGGCCATCGTCCAGGGCATGGCGATTGCCATCGCCTTTGAGCAGCAGAAGGTGGCCATCGATCCGGGCCTGATGTTCCGTCTGACCGCGATGACCACGCTGGTCACCGGCACCATGTTCCTGATGTGGCTGGGAGAACAAATTACCGAGCGCGGCATCGGCAACGGCATTTCGCTGATCATTTTTGCGGGTATTGCCGCGGGCTTCCCCTCCGCGGTTGGCGGCACGCTGGAACTGGCGCGCACCGGCGCGTTCTCGATCCCCTTTGTGCTGTTCATCTTCGTGCTGGTGGTTGCAGTCACCGCGTTTGTCTGCTTCGTCGAAAAAGGCCAGCGCAAGGTGCTGGTCAATTACGCCAAGCGTCAGGTCGGCCGCAAGATTTACGGCGGACAGTCCTCACACCTGCCGCTGAAGCTGAACATGTCGGGAGTGATTCCGCCGATCTTTGCATCGAGCATCATCCTGTTCCCGGGCACCATTGCCGGCTGGCTGGGTGAAAATGAAGGCATGCTGTGGTTGAAGAACCTGGCCGGTGTGCTGCACCCCGGACAGCCGATCTACACCCTGCTCTATGCCGCCGCGATCATCTTTTTCTGTTTTTTTTACACCGCGCTGGTATTCAATCCGAAGGAAACCGCGGAAAACCTGAAGAAGAGCGGCGCCTTTGTTCCGGGCATCCGTCCCGGCGACCAGACCGCGCGTTACATCGAAAAAGTGACGATGCGGCTGACACTGACCGGTGCGATCTACGTGACGCTGGTGTGTCTGGTGCCTGAATTGCTGATTGTCTGGAAGAATGTGCCCTTTTACTTCGGCGGCACCTCACTGCTGATCATTGTCGTGGTGACACTGGATTTCATGGCCCAGGTGCAGGCCTACATCATGTCGCACCAGTATGAAAGCCTGTTGAAAAAGGCGAACTTCAAGGGCGGTATGTTTCCGTCGCGGTAATGGCGAAAGAAGACACGATACAGATGCAAGGCGAGATCGTTGAGACCTTGCCGAATGCGACGTTCAGGGTAAAGCTGGAAAATGGCCACATGGTGCTTGGCCACATCTCCGGGAAGATGCGGATGCACTACATCCGGATTCTGCCGGGGGACAAGGTGACGGTTGAACTGACACCCTACGATCTGACCAAGGGCCGGATTGTGTTCAGGGCGAAATGAGCTGCAAGGGAAAGAGGTAAGACATGAAAGTACTGGCATCAGTAAAACGGATGTGCCGCAACTGCAAGGTTGTCAAGCGCAACGGCGTGGTACGCGTGATCTGCAAGGATCCGCGCCACAAACAGCGTCAGGGTTGACCGGTTCATTGAAGATGAACCTGTCGAACGTTATAATTTCGAGTTTTTCATTGGTGGGGTGAGCGATGGCCCGCATAGGTGGCGTCAATATTGCAAATCATCAGCACGCGGAAGTCGCGCTGACGGCGATCTATGGCATCGGCCGCAGCCGTGCCCGTCTGATCTGTGTTGCGGCCGGGGTCAACACCGCAGCCAAGATCAAGGATCTTTCGGATACTGAAATGGACAAACTGCGCGAGCAGGTGGCCAAGTTCACGACCGAGGGTGATCTGCGCCGTGAAATTTCGATGAACATCAAGCGGCTGATGGACCTCGGCACCTGGCGCGGCAAGCGCCACCGCGCCGGCCTGCCGGTCCGCGGCCAGCGCACCCGCACCAACGCGCGCACGCGCAAGGGCCCGCGCAAGGCAGCCGTCAAGCTGCAGCGTCCGGCCGGCACCTGATTGGAGTGATCATTTATGGCTAAGGCAAGTACCCGGGTAAGGAAGAAGGTCAAGAAGAACGTCGCCGAAGGCGTGGCGCACGTTCATGCTTCTTTCAACAACACCATCGTTACCATCACCGACCGTCAGGGCAATGCACTGGCTTGGGCGACTTCGGGCAGCAACGGTTTCAAGGGGTCACGCAAATCGACTCCTTTTGCCGCACAGGTCGCCGCCGAAAAGGCCGGACGGCTCGCCCAGGAATGTGGCGTCAAGAATCTCGAGGTCCTGATCAAGGGGCCGGGACCGGGCCGTGAATCAGCCGTACGCGCGCTGAACGCCGTGGGTTTCAAGATCACCAGCATTTCAGACGTGACGCCGGTGCCGCACAACGGTTGCCGTCCGCCGAAGAAACGTCGCATTTAAGGAGCTCCCAAAGTGGCCAGGAATCTCGATGCAAAGTGCCGGCAGTGCCGCCGCGAGGGTGAGAAACTCTTCCTGAAAGGGGAGAAGTGTTTTACCGACAAGTGCGCGATCGAGCGCCGCAGCTATCCGCCCGGCCAGCACGGCCAGAAGAGCACCCGCCTGTCGGGTTACGGCGTGCAGCTGCGTGAAAAGCAGAAGGTGCGCCGCATTTACGGCATCCTCGAGCGCCAGTTCCGCAAGACCTACAAGGAAGCCGCGGCCAGCAAGGGTGTGACCGGTGAGGCCCTGCTGCAAAGCTTGGAAAGCCGCCTTGACACGGTGACCTACCGCATGGGCTTCGGTGCTTCGCGTACGGAAGCGCGCCAGGTGGTCCGCCACAACGGCATCCTGGTCAACGGCAAGCGCGTCAACATCCCGTCGTTCCAGTGCCGTCCCGGCGATGTGGTCGAAGTGGCCCAGGCGGCCAAGGCCCAGTTGCGCATCAAAGGTGCTTCTGAAGCCGCAGAATCACGCGGTTATCCGGAGTGGATCGAGGTTGACGCCAAGGCGCTGAAGGGCACCTTCAAGGCTCGTCCGCAGCGCAGCGAGCTGCCGTCCACGATCAATGAGTCGCTCATCGTCGAGCTTTACTCGAAATAATTTTTAGAGGTAGTCCGTCATGTCCAGCAGCGCTTTCCTGAAGCCTCGGATCATCGATGTTCAAGGTGTTTCGCCGTTCCACGCCAAAGTCACGATGGAACCGTTCGAGCGCGGTTACGGCCACACACTGGGCAATGCCCTGCGCCGTACGCTGCTGTCCTCGATGCCCGGCTTTGCCGCGACCGAGGTCAAGATTGCAGGCGTGCTGCACGAGTACTCGACCATCGACGGCGTCCAAGAGGACGTGGTCGACATCCTGCTCAACCTCAAGGGTATCGTGCTCCGGCTGCACAACCGTGATGAGGCGATCCTGACCCTGAAGAAATCGGGCGAAGGGGTGGTCACCGCGGCTGACATCGAGCCGATGCACGATGTCGAGATCATCAACCCCGATCACGTGATTGCCCACCTGACCGCCGGTGGCAAGCTCGACGTACAGATCAAGGTTGAGAAGGGCCGTGGTTATGTCGCGGCGGTCACCCGTCGCGGCACTGACGAAGTGCGCAGTGTCGGCGGTCTGATGCTCGACGCCTCCTTCGGCCCGGTGCGCCGTGTCAGCTACGCCGTGGAATCGGCGCGCGTCGAACAGCGCACCGACCTCGACAAGCTGGTGATCGACATCGAGACCAACGGCGCGATCGACCCCGAGGAAGCCGTCCGTTACGCCGCGCGCGTACTGGTTGAGCAACTGTCAGTCTTCGCCGACCTCAAAGGTACTCCGGCGCTGATCGAGGAAAAGAAAGCCACCCAGATCGATCCGGTGCTGCTGCGCCCTGTCGATGACCTCGAACTCACCGTGCGTTCGGCGAACTGCCTGAAGGCCGAAAACATTTACTACATCGGCGACCTGATCCAGCGCACCGAAACCGAGCTGCTGAAGACGCCGAACCTTGGCCGCAAGTCGCTGAACGAGATCAAGGAAGTGCTTGCATCCCGCGGCCTCACGCTGGGGATGAAGCTGGAAAACTGGCCGCCTGCCGGCCTTGAAAAGATTTAAGAGGGCAACATGCGCCACCGTCACGGACTCCGTAAACTCAATCGCACCAGCAGCCATCGCCTGGCGATGCTGCGCAACATGGCCAACTCCCTGCTGCGCCATGAGGCGATCAAGACCACGCTGCCGAAGGCAAAAGAACTGCGCCGCGTTGTTGAACCGATCATCACGCTGGGCAAGAAACCCACGCTGGCCAACCGCCGCCTGGCGTTCGACCGCCTGCGCGACCGCGAGAATGTGGTCAAGCTGTTTGATCTGCTCGGCCCGCGTTACGCCAAGCGCAACGGCGGCTACCTGCGCATCCTGAAGTTCGGTTTTCGCAAGGGTGACAATGCGCCGATGGCCTATGTCGAACTGCTTGACCGGCCCGAAGAAGCTGCCGCACCCAAGGCCGAAGCCAGCGCCTGAGCCTGGATGACAGCCAATAAAAAACCGGGCTTTGCCCGGTTTTTTTACGCCAATGGCCTTAAAAATAATCAATAAAAACAATAATTTACAGGGTCAGCCCGGCGTGATCAGGATCACCCGGTAGTCATTGACGTTGGTACGCGTCGGACCGGTGACCACCAGATCGCCCGTGGCCTCGAAAAAGCCGTAGGCATCGTTGGCGTCGAGCAGGGCGGCGGCATTGGCGCCGCGTGCAGCGGCCTTGCGCAGTGCATCGGGGGCCAGCAGCGCACCGGCATTGTCTTCCGAGCCGTCGATGCCATCGGTGTCGCAGGCCAGGGCATGGATGCCGGCGGCGCCATCAAGGTCCAGCGCCAGTGACAACAGGAATTCCGTGCAGCGGCCGCCGCGGCCTTTTTCGCCGCGTACCGTGACCGTACATTCACCACCCGAAATCAGCGCCAGCGGCGCTGTCCACGGCGTGCCGTGGTTGCGAATCTGGCGTGCCAGTGCGCCATAGACCTTGGCGACTTCGCGCGCCTCACCGGTCACCGAATCGCCGAGTATCACGCCGGTGATGCCCTGTGTCTTGAAATAGGCGGCGGCGGCCTGCAACGATTGCTGTGCGGTGGAGATCACGCGGTTTTCAGCATGCGCCAGCGCGGGATCGCCAGGCTTGGGTGTTTCGGCGATTTCACCGCGCAGGCCGCGCTCGATGTGCGCGGTAATCGCCGGCGGCGGTTCAACACCGTGGCGGCGCAGGACGGCGATGGCATCGGCATAATTGCTCGGATCAGCGACGCAGGGCCCCGAAGCAATATGGGTCGGGTCGTCGCCGGTGACATCGGACACGACCAGCGCCAGCACCGGCGCGCGTGAAGCCAGCGCGAGGCGCCCGCCCTGGATCGCCGAGAGGTGCTTGCGCACGATGTTCATCGCCTGGATCGGCGCGCCGGAATGCAGCAGTTGCCGCGTCACCTGTTTCAGGTCGGCCATGCTGATGCCAGCGGCCGGCAGCGACAGCAGGCTCGAACCGCCGCCGGAGACCAGCACCAGCAGCAGATCCTGCGCGGTCAGCCTGCCGGTTTCGGCGAGGATTTCCGCGGCCGCCTGTTCGCCGGCAGTGTCCGGTACCGGATGGCCGGCTTCGATCACCTTGATGCGGGTTGTCGGCAGGCCGTGACGGTAGCGCGTGATCACCGTGCCCGAGAGCGGGGCATGCGCCGGCCAGTGCCGCTCCACGGCCAGCGCCATCGATGCCGCGGCTTTGCCGGCGCCGACCACCAGCGTGCGCCCGCCGGGCGGTGGTGGCAGATGGGCGGGCACGATCTGCAGCGGGTCTGCCGCAGCCAGCGCTGCGTGATAACTGCCGAGCAGCAGTTCACGCTCGGAATTCACGACAGCACTTTTTTCAGGTGGACGCCGGTATGGCTGTCTCCGTGTGCCGCAATCACTTCCGGTGGCCCTTCGGCAACGATGCATCCGCCACCGCCGCCGCCTTCAGGGCCGAGGTCGATGATCCAGTCCGCGGTCTTGATCACATCAAGGTTGTGTTCGATCACCACCACGGTATTGCCGTGGTCGCGCAGCCGGTGCAGCACGCGCAGCAGCAGATCAGTGTCGTGGAAATGCAGTCCGGTCGTCGGCTCGTCGAGGATGTACAAGGTGCGGCCGGTGTCGCGTTTGGACAGCTCCAGCGCCAGCTTGACGCGCTGCGCCTCACCACCGGAGAGCGTGGTCGCGCTCTGGCCCAGCGTGATGTAGCCCAGACCCACGTCCATCAGGGTCTGCAGCTTGCGTGCGAGTACCGGCACCGCGCTGAAAAATTCCAGGCCTTGTTCCACCGTCATTTCCAGAACCCCGTGCACGGTGCGGCCCTTGTAGCGGATGTCCAGCGTCTCGCGATTGTAGCGTTTGCCGTGGCAGGTGTCGCAGGGCACGTAGATGTCAGGCAGGAAATGCATCTCCACCTTCAGCACGCCGTCACCCTGGCAGGCTTCGCAGCGGCCTCCTTTGACGTTGAAGGAGAAGCGGCCGGCACCGTAACCGCGGGCGCGGGCCTCGGGCACACCGGCGAAAAGTTCGCGAATCGGCGTAAACAGGCCGGTGTAGGTGGCGGGATTCGAGCGCGGCGTGCGGCCGATCGGGCTCTGGTCGACATTGACCACCTTGTCGAAAAATTCCATGCCTTCGATCGCTGCGCAGGGCGCAGGCTCGACATTGGCGCCATACAGGTCGCGCGCCGCGGCCAGATACAGCGTGTCGTTGACCAGTGTTGATTTGCCGGAGCCCGAAACACCGGTGACGCAGGTGAGCAGCCCGACGGGGATGCCAACCGTCACCTCCTTCAGGTTGTTGCCGCGCGCGCCCTTGATCAGCAACTGGCGCTGCGGATTGGCGCGGTGGCGCAGTGCCGGCACGACAATGCTGCGGCGGCCGGAAAGATACTGGCCGGTCAGCGACTCGGCGTGCGCAACCACCTCGGCGGGTGTGCCTTCGGCGATGATCTTTCCGCCATGTTCACCGGCGCCAAGGCCCATGTCGATCACGTGGTCGGCGCTGAGGATGGCGTCCTGATCGTGTTCGACCACGATTACCGAGTTGCCGATGTCGCGCAGTCGCTTCAGCATGTCGAGCAGCCGCGTGTTGTCGCGCTGGTGAAGGCCGATCGACGGTTCGTCGAGCACATACATCACGCCTGTCAGTCCGGAGCCGATCTGGCTGGCCAGCCGGATGCGCTGGGATTCGCCGCCGGACAGCGTATCGGCGGAGCGGTCGAGCGACAGGTAGTCGAGGCCGACATCGACCAGGAAGCGCAGCCGGTTGCGGATTTCACCGGCGATTTTTTCAGCAATGGCCTGCTTCGCGCCGGTCAGTGCCAGCTTCTCGAAAAAACGCATCGCGTCACCAAGTTGCAGCGCCGACAGCGCAAAAATCGGTTCTCCGGCAACCTTCACATGCCGAGCCTCGCGGCGCAGCCGGGTGCCGCCGCAGTCCGGGCACTGGCAGGTGTTCAGGTATTTGGCGAGCTCCTCACGCACCACCTGCGAGTCGGTTTCACGGTAGCGCCGCTCAAGATTGGTGACCACGCCCTCGAAGACATGTTCCTTTACGTAGGATTTGCCGCGCTCACCGGTGTAGTTGAAGCGGATAACCGCCTTGCCGGATCCGTGCAGCACCACATCGCGTATGGCCTCGGGCAGTTCGGCGAAGGGCGCATCGATGTCAAAGCCGTAATGCGTAGCCAGCCCCTGCAGCATCTGGAAATAGAACTGGTTGCGGTGGTCCCAGCCCTTGATCGCACCGGCGGCCAGCGACAGCTCGGGGAATGCGGCGATGCGTTTCGGATCAAAAAAGGTGATTGAACCCAGACCGTCGCAACGCTGGCAGGCACCGGCCGGGTTATTGAAGGAGAACAGCCGCGGTTCAAGTTCCGGCGAGGCATAACCGCATTGCGGGCAGGCCATGCGCGCCGAAAAGGCCTGCTCGGCGCCGCTGTCGAGGTCGACCGCCAGCGCCCGGCCGTCGCCGTGGCGCAAAGCGGTCTCGAAGGACTCGGCCAGGCGCTGGCGCAGGTCATCCCGTACGCGGATGCGGTCAATCACCACCTCGACGGTATGCCGGGTGTTTTTTTTCAGCGCCGGCACGGCATCGATGTCGTGCACCGCGCCGTCGATGCGAACGCGTACAAAACCCTGCGCACGCAGTTCGTCGATCAGCGCCGACTGCTCGCCCTTGCGGTCGTTGACCACCGGCGCGAGGATCATCAGCCGAGTTTCCGGCGGCATCTGCAGCACGTGATCCACCATCTGCGCCACCGACTGCGCGGCGAGCACGACATCATGCTCGGGGCAGTGCGGTTCGCCGATGCGCGCATAAAGCAGGCGCAGGTAATCGTGTATCTCTGTGACCGTGCCCACGGTCGACCGCGGGTTGTGGCTGGCGGCTTTCTGCTCGATCGCGATCGCCGGCGACAGGCCCTCGATCAAATCGACATCGGGCTTTTCCATCAACTGCAGGAATTGCCGCGCATACGCCGACAACGATTCAACATAACGGCGCTGGCCCTCGGCATACAGCGTGTCGAAGGCGAGTGAAGACTTGCCCGAACCCGACAGTCCCGTGATCACCACCAGCCGGTTGCGTGGCAGGTCGAGACTGATGTTTTTCAGGTTGTGAGTGCGCGCACCGCGGACGCGGATCAGGCCGCCGCTTGCGAGTGGCGCTTCCGGAGGCAACACTTTTGTGGTTACTGCGACCAGTTTCGGGGTTTGCATGCGGGCGCTCATTGAGCAGACTGGTCCGGTGAGTGGGTCAGAGAAAGGTAAACTGGTAATATTACGCGTAACGGCTGGTCAACCCAACCGTTCCCTGGCATTCCCTCCCTGATATTCCCCCCTCTCTTCGCAACACCCTTCCGGCTAGACATTTTTCATGGCATCCAGCGGCAAAATGACCCCGCTAGAACTGCGGGCCAGCATCGGCTTGTCCGGCATTTTCGGTCTGCGCCTGCTCGGCATGTTCGTGATACTTCCGGTATTTGCGATTTACGCCGAAGGACTGCCAGGCGGTGACAACCTCACCTTGGTTGGCATTGCCATTGGTGCGTACGGTCTGACCCAGGCGCTGCTGCAGATCCCCTTTGGCTGGTGGTCTGATCGCATCGGCCGCAAGCCGGTGGTGTACTGCGGTTTGCTGATCTTTGCCTTCGGCAGTTTTGTTGCGGCGCTGGCGCCGAACATTTACATCGTCATCATCGGTCGCATGCTGCAGGGTGCCGGCGCCATTTCAGCTGCGGTGATCGCGATGACCGCGGACCTCACGCGCGAAGAGCAGCGTGCCAAGGCAATGGCGATGATCGGATCGACCATCGGTCTGGCCTTTGCGCTTTCACTGGTGGTGAGCCCCTGGCTGGACCGCCACATTGGTGTTCCGGGCATTTTTGCGTTGACCGGCGTGCTTGCGCTGGCGGCGATGCTGGTGATGTGGCGGCTGATCCCGGATCCGCCGCCGGCACCGCCTGCGCAGGGTCGGGGGCTGCGCGATTTCTGGAATGTGCTGACCGATCCCCAACTGGCCCGATTGAACTGGGGCGTGTTTGCGTTGCACGCGGTGCTGATGGCGCTGTTCATCATGGTGCCGTTTGCACTGCGTGATGCGGGCCTGCCCCTGTCCGGGCACTGGCAGGTCTACCTTCCGGTGATGCTGGGTTCATTCGTGCTGATGATGCCGGCTGTGCTGCAGGCCGGGGATCCGGTGCTGCTCAAGCGCTGGTTTGTGGCAGCCATTGCCCTGCTCTTGGCCGGGCACCTGGCCTTGCCCTGGTTGAGCAGCAGCATTTGGCTTTTGTCCTTGTTTCTGCTGGTATTTTTTACGCCCTTTAACGTGCTCGAGGCGATGTTGCCGACGCTGACCACGCGGCTGGCTCCGGCACATGCCAAGGGCACTGCGATCGGTCTCTACAGCACCATTCAGTTCGCCGGCACCTTCCTCGGCGCCGTCGCGGGTGGTGTGCTTTACCAGCACTGGGGGGCGTCCGCCGTGGTCGCCTTTGACGCCGTGCTGCTCGGCATCTGGCTTATACTCGCCGTCGGTATGCGAGTGCCGCCAACGCAGCGCAGGTAAACGCCGCTGCAGACCAGCGCGTTGTGGCTACAGACAAGACATAAAGGACAATCGGATATGGCTTCCGTAAACAAGGTGATTCTGATCGGCAATCTGGGGAAAGACCCGGAAACCAGGTATTTGCCCAGCGGCGAGGCCGTGGCGAGTTTCAGCATTGCCACCACTGAATCCTGGAAAGACAAGTCGACCGGCGAGAAAAAAGAGGCCACCGAATGGCACCGCATCAGCGCCTTTGGCAAGCTCGCTGAAATCTGCGGCGAGTATCTGCGCAAAGGCTCGCAGGTTTACATCGAAGGTGCGTTGCGCACCCGAAAATGGCAGGACAAGGAAGGTCAGGATCGTTATACCACCGAGATCCGTGCCGACCAGATGCGGATGCTCGGCAGCCGTGGCGGTGGTGGTGGCGAGGGTGGCGGAGGCGGTGGCATGCGCGAGACGCCTTCAGGTGGCGGTGGCGGCAAGGCGCCGGCGAAAAAGGGCGGTGGCGGCAGCTTTGATGACATGGATGACGATATTCCGTTCTGAGAACGGTGCCGTGTATCACCGACAAGCCGGGTTTCGACCCGGCTTTGTTATTTTTGGATCATCGACAGGATGTCAGCAATGAACAACCAAGCTTTGCATGCCTATGGTTTCATCATGAATATTCTGCCCCTCCTGTGAATTATTTGTCCGGCACGACCAGTCGCGCGGTGTGTGCCGCGATCACCGCCTCTTCATCGGTGGCGATCACGTGCGCCGATGCGGCGCCCGGTTGGGTGATGCAGGATGCGTTGCGGGTGTTGGCTCCGACATCCAGGGTGATGCCCAGCCAGCCGAGTTTCGCGCAGATCATCGCCCGCACGGCCGCGGCGTTTTCGCCGATACCGCCGGTGAACACCAGCGCATCCAGGCCTTCCAGCGCCGCGGCCAGGGCTCCGGTTTCCTGCACCGCGCGATAAACGAACAGTTCGATCGCCTCCACCGCCCGCGGGTCGCTGCTGGCGAGCAGCGTACGCATGTCGTTGCTGATGGCGGACACGCCGAGCAGGCCGGAGCGCCGGTAGAGCAGGTCTTCCAGTTCGTCGAGCGCAATCGCCTGCTCGCGCAACAGATGCAGCAGCACACCGGGGTCGATGCTGCCGCAGCGTGTGCCCATCATCAAGCCCTCCAGCGTGCTGAAGCCCATTGAGGACGCGACGCTGCGCTGCTCGCGCATCGCACACATGCTGGCACCGTTGCCGAGGTGGGCGACGATGATCCGTCCCCCGGCGCGTGCGCCAAGCACCTCTGGCAGGCGGCCGGCGACGTATTCGTACGAAAGACCGTGAAAACCGTAGCGGCGCAGGCCTTGCGCTGTCATTTCGCGCGGTAGTGCGAGTGCCTGAGCCACCGCCGGCTGTCCGCAGTGAAAGGCGGTGTCGAAGCAGGCGACCTGGGGCAGGGCTGGCCGCAGTCCCGCCAGCGCCTCGATCGCGGCGAGGTTGTGCGGCTGGTGCAGTGGCGCCAGCGGGATCAGTGTGCGTAATGCTTGAAGCGTGGCGGCGTCGAGCAATACCGGCGCGTCATGCGCCGTGCCGCCATGCACCACACGGTGACCTGCAGCGGCGAGATTGCGGGCGTGGCCACCGGCCTCCAGCCAGTCGAACAGCCAGGCCAGCGCTGATTCGTGGTTGTGCAGGGCTGCCGGCATTACGCCGGTGAGCGGACCGTCGTGATTGCGGGCGCTGAACAAGGCCTGTGAACCCAGTCCGGAAATCATGCCGTGGAGGGCGCGCCGGGCGAACTGCGGGCCATCGAATATTGCGAACTTGATGCTCGAGGAGCCGGCGTTGAGCACAAGAATCTGGCGGGTCATGACGGTGGCGGGGCCGCAGCAGGAAGGAAAAGTCTTTGAAGTCAATGGGCTATGCCGGAATCCCGACTCTGGCATTGTGCCGTGGCTGGTGCATTGCGCCAAGCTGCATCGCGAGGCCCGGGAAAACCACTCCGGCGGACCGCAACTCTGCGCAAAGTCAGCCTAAGCGGCTCAGGTATAATGCTTTTTTTGGTTTTTCGGGGTAAATCATGCCCATTTATGAATACCGTTGCGAAGCCTGTGGCTTCCAGAAGGAATTTTTGCAGCGCATCAGCGATGCCCCGATGCGCGATTGTCCAGCGTGCAACAAGCCTGCGCTGGCCAAGATGGTTACTGCAGCCGGCTTCCAGTTGAAGGGCAGCGGTTGGTATGCCACGGATTTTCGCGACAAGGGCGCGGCAAAACCCGCCACTGCGAAAGATGACGGCAAGCCGGATGCCAAGACCGAGTCCAAATCAGAGCCCAAGTCTGAACCGGCCGCCTGCGGTGCCGGTGCCTGCCCGGCCTGCAATTGAGTTGATATCCTGATCCGCGTGTGTCACGGCCTCATGCCTGACGCATGATCACAGACGGCGCGCCCGTCGCCGTTTTCCATGTTCAAGAACATCTCGCTCAAGAGCTACCTGATTGCCGGCCTGCTGGTCTGGGTGCCGTTGGTGATCACGCTGTGGGTGCTCAACTTGCTGGTGGGCATGCTCGACCAGTCGCTGCAACTGGTGCCGCGATCCTTCCTTACCGAGAACTGGCTGGGCGTGCACGTGCCGGGCCTGGGCGTGATCCTCACCGTGGTGGTGGTATTGCTCACCGGCATGCTGGTGACCAACATCCTCGGCCAGCGCCTGATGACCCTCTGGGAGGGTGTGCTTGCGCGTATTCCGGTGTTCAACACCATCTATCACAGTGTGAAGCAGGTCAGCGACACGCTGTTCTCCGGCAAGGGACATGCTTTTCGCAAGGTGTTGCTGGTGCGTTACCCGCATCCGGAAGCGTGGTCGCTCGCTTTCCAGACCAATGTGCCGGCCGAGGTCGCGGCGCATCTCCCGGACGAGCATGTCGCGGTGTTCATCCCGACCACGCCGAGCCCGGTCAACGGTTTTTATTTCTACGTGCGCCGCAGCGACACCATCGAGGTCAACATGTCGGTCGATGCTGCATTCAAGTACATCGTATCGATGGGTGTTGCCACGCCCGGCAATACCCCTCCTAGAAAAAATACTTAATAAAATCAAATACTTATGAAAACTCGCAGCAATTACTGCGGACTCATCGACCGCAAATACCTGGGCCAGACCGTGACGCTGTGCGGCTGGGTGCATCGCCGGCGTGACCATGGCGGCGTGATCTTCATCGACCTGCGTGACCGCGAGGGTCTGGTGCAGATTGTCTGCGATCCCGACCGCGCCGAGACCTTCGCGGCGGCTGACAGCCTGCGCAACGAATTCGTGGTGCGTGTCGAAGGCAGGGTGCGCGAGCGTCCGGCCGGCACCGTCAACACGAATCTGGTCAGTGGTGAAATCGAAGTGCTGGCGCTGGAGCTTGAAATCCTCAATGCCGCGCAGACGCCGCCGTTCATGATGGACGAAGAGAACTTGTCGGAGAACGTGCGCCTGCAGTACCGCTTCCTCGACCTGCGCCGGCCGCAGATGCAGAAACACCTGCGCCTGCGCCACCAGGCCACGCGCGCGATCCGCGGCTACCTCGACGAGCACGGTTTCATCGACGTCGAGACGCCGATGCTCTACAAGTCCACGCCCGAAGGCGCGCGCGAATTCCTGGTGCCTTCGCGCATGCACGACGGCCAGTTCTACGCGCTGCCGCAGTCGCCGCAGCTGTTCAAGCAGCTGCTGATGGTTGCCGGCTACGACCGCTACTACCAGATCGTCAAATGTTTCCGTGACGAGGACCTGCGCGCCGACCGCCAGCCCGAATTCACGCAGATCGACATCGAGACCTCCTTCCTCGGCGAGCGCGAAATCCAGGACCTGATGGAAGGCCTGATCCGCCATCTGTTCCTGACGGTGATGAATATCGACCTCGGCGTGTTTCCGCGCATCAGTTATGCCGATGCGATGGCGAAATACGGTTCCGACAAGCCGGACTTGCGCGTCAAGCTTGAACTGACCGATTTGAGCGACCTGATGGCGCAGGTGGATTTCAAGGTGTTCAAGCAGGCGATGGCGCTGAAGGACGGCAAGGTCGTCGCGCTGCGCATCCCCGGCGGTGCCGCGCTGACGCGCAAGGAGATCGACGAATACACCGCCTTTGTCGGCATCTACGGTGCCAAGGGTCTCGCCTACATCAAGGTCAACGATGCGACCCAGCTCAACGAAACCGGCCTGCAGTCGCCGATCGTCAAGTTCCTGCCGCAGCCGGTGCTGGCGGAGATCCTCAAGCGCAGCGGCGCCGTCAACGGCGACCTGATCTTCTTTGGTGCCGACCGCAAAAAGGTGGTTTACGACGCACTCGGTGCACTGCGCGTGAAGATCGGCCACGAGAAGGGCCATGCCGAAGCCGGATGGAAACCCTGCTGGATCATCGACTTCCCCGCCTTCGACTACGACGAGGAAAACAAGCGCTGGGTCGCCGCCCATCATCCCTTCACCGCGCCCAAGGATGAACATCTTGCGCAGCTCGCGACCGATCCAGGCCAGGTGCAGGCCAAGGCCTATGACGTCGCGCTGAACGGCTGGGAGATCGGCGGCGGTTCGGTGCGTATCCACCGCGCCGAGGTGCAGTCACAGGTGTTTTCGGCACTGGGCATTTCGCCGGAAGACGCGCGTGCAAAGTTCGGCTTCCTGCTCGACGCGCTGTCCTACGGCGCGCCGCCGCACGGCGGCATCGCCTTCGGCCTTGACCGCATGGTCACGCTGATGACCGGCGCGGAATCGATCCGCGAAGTGATCGCGTTCCCGAAAACGCAGCGCGGCCAGGACCTGATGGTCGAGGCGCCGAGTGTCGTCACCGAGCGCCAGTTGCGCGAGCTGCACATCCGCCTGCGCAACACCCAGCAGGACGGGTGAAGGCAGGCGCCGGCAGCCGACAGTGATGCGTCACCCGCGTGCCCTTGCCGCCGCGTTGCTGGCGGCGCTGCTTGCCGCTGCATTGCCGGCAGCGGCCTTTGCGCGTGGTGATGCGCCGTCATTGCGTGAAATACGCCTGCAGGAATTGCCGCCCGAAGCGCACCACACCCTCGAACTGATCCGCGGCAACGGGCCGTTTCCATTTGACCGCGACGGCATCACCTTCGGCAATCGCGAGAAGCTGCTGCCTCAGGCGGCACACGGCCATTACCGTGAATACACAGTGGTCACGCCGGGGCTGAAGCACCGCGGCGCGCGGCGAATCGTGCTCGGCTGCGAGCAGCAGCCGCCGTCCAGGGTGCCGGAGCCGCTGCGCCTGCCGCAATGCCGGGGCGGCGGCGAGTTCTATTACACCGCCGATCATTACCGCAGTTTTCGCAGGATCGTCGAATGAGCCCGATGCTGAATCCCGCCGCCAATGGTATTTATTGCAGTCCGGCCGAACCCGGCTTCCAATCTGAATTGGGGCAAGCCGCCGGCACCGGCTGCTTCGATATCGATCTCAGGCGCCTGCGCGGCAAACGCGGTCTGCTCTCCGCGCTGGCGCGGGCGCTGCGTTTTCCCGAAACCTACGGCGTCAACTGGGATGCGCTGGCGGATTGCCTGCAGGATCTGTGCTGGCTGCCGCCGGAACAGACGGGCGTGGTGTTGCATCTGCGTGGTTACCACCTGTTCAAGTCCCGGGTTCCGCAGGACGCGGCCACGCTGGAGGCGATCCTGGCCGAGACCGCGCAGTTCTGGCAGGCACGTTCGCGGCTGTTCGTGGTGTTCACCGAAGGTGCCGGAGCGCCGTGGCCGCGTGCGTCGTGATGACCGCGCACAAGATTCCGGTATCGGTGCTGGTGCTGGTGCATACCGCCGATCTCGACGTGTTGTTGCTCGAGCGTGCCGACCGTCCCGGCTTCTGGCAGTCGGTCACCGGCAGCCAGGATGCCGGCGAGTCACTGCTTGAAACCGCGCGACGTGAACTGGCCGAGGAAACCGGCATCGAGGCGGCGCAGGACGAGCTGATCGACTGGCAACTGCAGAACCGCTACGAAATCTATGCACACTGGCGGCATCGTTACGCGCCGGGGGTTACCCACAACATCGAACATGTCTTTGCGCTGGCGCTTCCGCAAAGGCGCGAGGTGCGGCTGGCGCCGCGTGAGCATCTGGCTCAGCGCTGGCTGCCCTGGCGCGAGGCCGCGGACCTGGTGTTTTCGTGGAGCAATGCCGAGGCCATCCGCCGGTTGCCGCAACGCGTCAAGCTGTCGTGAACAGCAGGGGAATTCAGGATTGGTTTTTTTGTCAAATTGCTGCAATATTCGGCACTTTTCCCCGCGTGGCGGGGTGAACTGACCTGCGAGGGTCCGGAAAATGGACGCTGAAATGGACACCGGAACGATTGCTTTTGACCGCTTCAAACCGCTGGCCGACGCCGACTGCGATGCACGCATCGTTGCCGCGCGGCAGAAGCTCGGCAAACGCGTGGTGCTGCTCGGCCACCACTACCAGCGTGCCGATGTCTACAAACACGCCGACCTCTCCGGGGATTCGCTGCAACTGTCCAAGCTCGCGGCGCAGACCGATGCCGAAACCATCGTGTTCTGCGGTGTGCATTTCATGGCCGAAGTGGCCGACATCCTGTCGCGGTCCTCGCAGCAGGTGATCCTTCCTGACATGAACGCCGGCTGCTCGATGGCTGACATGGCGAGCCTGGCCAAGGTTGAGCGCGCCTGGCGCGAAATCGCCGAAGTGCTCGATCCAGACCAGCACATCACGCCGATTACTTACATCAATTCCGCCGCCGACCTGAAGGCCTTCTGCGGCGAGCACGGCGGCATCGTCTGCACCTCGTCCAATGCCCGCGGCATCCTGCAATGGGCCTTTGGCCGGCGCGAGAAGGTGTTGTTCTTCCCCGATCAGCACCTCGGCCGCTGGACCGGCTACCTGATGGACATTCCGCTGTCGGAGATGCTGGTGTGGGATCCCGATCTGCCGCTGGGCGGCCTGACGCCGCAACAGGTCAAGATGGCCAAGGTGCTGCTCTGGAAAGGCCATTGCTCGGTGCACCAGATGTTCCAGGCCCAGCACATCCTGCGCTGGCGCCAGCAGCATCCGGGTGGCCTGGTGATCAGCCACCCTGAATGCAATTTTGAGGTGTGCAAGCTGTCGGACTACGTTGGCTCCACCGACTACATCATCAAAACCATCGCCGCGAGCCCGCCCGGGTCGCGCTGGCTGGTCGGCACCGAACTGAACCTGGTCAACCGCATCGCCGCCGAATTCAGCCCGCAAGGCAAATCGGTGCAGTTCATGGCGCCGACGGTGTGCATGTGTTCGACGATGCAGCGCATCGATCCGCAGCACCTCGCCTGGTCGCTGGAGAATCTGGTCGAGGGCCGGGTGGTCAACCCGATCAAGGTGCCGGCCTATGAGGCCGAGCTCGCCCGCATCGCGCTTGACCGCATGCTCGCGGTGTCCTGAGCGGGCATGCTGCCCTGAGCGAAAATCAGGCGGCGGCGACGCGGTTGCTGAGCGTCGCCACCTACAATATCCACAAGGGTTTTCCGGTGACGCCGCTGTTTGCGAAGCGGCCGTCACTGCGCGCGCTGCGCGAAGAACTGCACGCGCTCAATCCCGATCTGGTCTTCCTGCAGGAAGTGCTCGGCGCCCATGCCGGGCATGCCCGCCGCCACCGCGACTGGCCGGCGCAGTCGCAGTACGAATACCTCGCCGACACCTTGTGGCAGAGTCATGCCTATGGCCGGAATGCGGTCTACGATGCCGGTCACCACGGCAACGCGCTGCTGTCCCGCCATCCGATCACGCGTTGGGACAACGAGGACGTATCCGGACACCGCTTCGAAAGCCGCGGCTTGCTGCACTGTGAAATCGCGATGCCGGGCTGGCCGCAGACGCTGCATTGTGTCTGCGTGCATCTTGCGCTGACCGTGCGCGGCCGCTCACGCCAGCTCGAACGGTTGCGTCAGCGCATCGAGCGCATGGTGCCGGCCGACGCGCCGTTGATCGTTGCCGGGGATTTCAACGACTGGACCTGGCGCCAGCGCGCCACCCAGGAATTCGCGCAGCCGCTCGACATGCATGAGGTGTTCGAGCTCATCGGCGGACAGGCCGCTCGCAGTTTTCCGGCGGTGCTGCCGCTGCTCCGGCTTGATCGCATCTATGTCCGCGGCTTTCGCGTGCACACGGCACGGGTGCACCACGGCCGGCGCTGGGCGCGGTTGTCAGACCATGCGCCGTTGATTGCCCGGCTCGAGCTGATTTAGCGCCAGTCCGGCGTTTCTAATCACTGCTAATAACGGTACTCGTAGGGCGGGACTGCAGAGGCATGCCGCGGCGGGCCGTAGCGCACAGGCCGTGGTGCCGGCAAGGCGGCTGCCGGCGGTACCGACGCGTCAATGATGCCAATACCCACACGCACCGTCGGACCGGGGTCATAGGGCAGGGTGGTGGTGACGTCGCGGCCGTTGTAGTGATAGGTCACGGTGTAGCCGCGGACGGTTTCTCGCACCGTTTCCACGGTGCGGCAGCTTTGTGCCGGGGCTACGTAGGCGACACGGTTGTCGATGCGGTCACCGGCCACCGCGCCGGCGATGGCGCCGGCAGCGGCGGCAGCGGTGCGGCCGTTACCCTGGCCGACCTGCGCGCCGAGAAGCCCGCCCGCGGCGCCACCGACCACCGATCCTGCCATCGAACGCTCGCTGTCCGGATTGGCGACACGATCACCGACGATGGCACCGGCAATCGCACCGGCGGCGGTCGCCGCATCACGGCCGCTGCCGCGGCCGACGGTGCTGCCGAGCAGGGCGCCGGCGATGCCGCCGATCACCGGGGCGATGGTGCTGCGTTCGGCCTGGGGCGCCGGTGGTGCGTATGACACGGGAGTGCATTCGGTGCGCGGTTCACGCACACGCTCGATGACCGGTGCCGAGGAAATGACCCGCGCGGTGTCGGTGAAGTCGGCCGCCTGCGCCGGCCATGCGGCAATGGCGGCAGCGGCGAGGGGCAGCAAACGCAGTTTGATACCGGGCCTGGTGTGGGTGGTGTTCATGTTGGACTCCTGTTCGGGGCGGAACGGCGGGAAGCCGCCGCAACCGGATGCGATAATTAAAAACCGCCTCCGCTATTCCGGCAGCAAGCGTTACAGACATTTACAAGACCTGCGCGGCGCGCCAACACCCCTTCAGAAAGAATATAAGTGATTGATTCAATTGATAAATTTTTATCATTCCGAGTGTGGCAATGACTGCCGCCCACGCCGCCGCTGCAACTGCGCGTCAATCGGTGTCACGCGCGATGCTGTCGCGCGACTGGCGCGTGGTGCCGATGCTGCTGCCCTATCTGTGGGACTACAAATGGCGCGTGGTGGTGGCGCTGCTGTTCCTGGTCGCAGCGAAACTCGCCAACGTCGGCGTGCCGCTGGTGATGAAGGACATCGTCGATGCGCTCGATCCGACGCAGGCGGTCCTGCTGCTGCCGCTGGCCTTGCTGCTCGCCTATGGCCTGCTGCGGCTGTCGACCGTGCTGTTTGCCGAACTGCGCGATGTGGTGTTTGTGCCGGTCACCCAGCGCGCCTCGCGGCGTGTCGCGCTGGCGGTGTTCCGCCACCTGCATGCGCTGTCGCTGCGTTTCCACCTCGACCGCCAGACCGGCGGCATGTCGCGCGACATCGAGCGCGGCACCCGCGGCATTTCGACACTGCTCTCGTTCATGTTGTTCTCGATCATCCCGGTGATACTCGAGTTCGTGCTGGTCGCCGCGGTGCTGTTCGCCAAATTCGACTGGCGCTTTGTCGCCATCACCTTCGCCGCGGTGATCCTCTACATCGCCTTCACCATCGGCATCACCGAGTGGCGCACCGCGATCCGCAAGCGCGCGAACGAGCTCGATTCAAAAGCCAACACCCGCGCCATCGACAGCCTGCTCAACTATGAGACGGTGAAGTATTTCAACAACGAGGAATACGAGGCGAAGCGCTACGACGACAGCCTGCAGCGCTACGAAGAGATGGCGGTCAGAAACGAGGCTTCGCTCGGCCTGCTCAACGTCGGCCAGGCGGCGATCATCGCAGTCGCGGCCACGCTGCTGATGATTCTTTGCGCCCAGGGTGTGGCGGCACGCAATCTGACGCTGGGTGATCTGGTGCTGGTCAATGCGCTGCTGATACAGCTTTACATCCCGCTCAACTTCCTCGGCATGGCCTATCGCGAGATCAAGCAGGCGCTGATCGACATGGAGCGCATGTTCGGCCTGCTTGAGCAGAACCGCGAGGTGGATGATGCGGCGGATGCGGTGGAGCTGCCGCCGGGGCCGGTTGCGGTGCGCTTCGAGGCCGTCGATTTCGGCTACGATCCGCGGCGGCAGATCCTGCACGGTATGAGTTTCGGGATTCCCCCGGCGGCCAAGGTCGCGGTGGTTGGTTCCAGCGGCGCCGGCAAGTCGACGCTGGCGCGGCTGCTCTACCGCTTCTATGATGTCAGTGGCGGCATGGTCAGCATCAGCGGCACGGATATCCGCAAGCTGAAGCAGTCCAGCCTGCGTGCGGCGATCGCCATCGTGCCGCAGGACACGGTGCTGTTCAACGACACCATCCTCTATAACATCCAGTACGGACGGCCCTCGGCCACGCGCGAAGAGGTGGTGGCGGCGGCACGTGCCGCGCATATCCATGAATTCATCGAGACCCTGCCCGACGGTTACGAAAGCATGGTCGGCGAGCGCGGGCTGAAGCTCTCCGGCGGCGAAAAGCAGCGCGTGGCGATCGCACGGGCGATCCTGAAAAATCCGCGCATCATGATTTTCGACGAGGCGACCTCGGCGCTCGATTCACGAACCGAACAGGCGATCCAGAAGGAACTCAACGACATCGCCCAGGGCCGCACCACGCTGGTCATCGCGCACCGCCTGTCGACGGTGATGGATGCCGATGAAATCCTGGTGCTGGAGCAGGGCCGCATCGTTGAGCGTGGCCGTCACGGTGATCTGCTTGCGGCTGGTGGCAGCTACGCCCAGATGTGGGCGCTGCAGCAGCAGGAGGAGCAGGATTGAGGGTCGTGGATTGAGGGGCGACGACCAGGGCCTGTTAACAATTAGAGCGCGTCGCGACAAAACTCACCCGCATCAGCGTGCCGCGGCCTTCGCTCCCGGGCAGCGCTGCGACCGTGGCGCCATGGCCCTGCGCGATTTCGCGCACGATCGCCAGCCCCAGTCCGCAACCCTCGGCGCGGCTGTCGGGGATGCGATAAAAACGTTCAAACACCCGCTCGCGTTCCGCGGCCGGGATGCCGGGGCCGTTGTCCTCGACTTCCAGCGTCGGGGTCCCGGTGCCGCCGGCAACACGCACCGTGACTTGGCCACCGGCGAGCGTGTAATTGAGGGCGTTGTCGATCAGGTTGTTGAGCAGTTCGCGGATCAGGAAGGGGTCGGCGCTGACGGTGGCGGCGGTCGAGGCGTCATCAAAACCGAGGTCTATGCCGCGGCGCAGCGCCTGCGGCACCCATTCCATCGCGGTTTCCCGCGCCAGCGCGGCGAGTTCCAGCGACTCGCGCACTACGCTGCGGTGCGAGCCCGGCTCGGCGCGGGCCAGTGTCAGCAACTGGTTGACCAGACGCCCGGCATGTTCGGCGGCCGCGTGCAGTTGCAGCAGCGTGTCGCGGTTTTCACCCTGGCCTGCATTGCGCAGCGCCAGCTCGGCCTGGGTCTTCAGTGCCGCGATCGGTGTGCGCAACTGGTGGGCGGCATCGGCGATGAAACGCTGCTGGCCGGTCAGCGCGGCATTGAGGCGTGACAGCAGGTCGTTCATGGTCCCGATCAGCGGGCGCACTTCCGCGGGCGCCAGATCATCACGCAGCGGGCTGAGGTCGAGCAGCGAGCGGCGTTCAATCTCGCCGCGTATTGAGGTCAGCGAGCGCAGCCCGATGCCGACACCGAACCATACTGTCAGCGTGGCGAGCAGCACCAGGATCGCCTGCGGCACGACGATCCTGAGCAGGATTTGCCGCGCAGACTCGTCGCGCAGCCTGGATTTTTCCGCGACCTGGATCAGCAGTGAGCCGCGGCCCGAGCCAGGGCGCACCGGCACCCGCAGGCCCACGACACGGACTGGTTCGTTGCGATAAACCGCGTCGTAATAAGTGACGCGGTCCTGGGATAGGCCGTCCGGCGCGTCTGGCAGATCGGGGTCGCCGGTGATGTATTCGCCCGATGGACCGCTGGCGCGGTAGTAGTAGCGCCCCTGCTCGCCGGAGATCAGCATCTCGATCACCGGTGGCGGCAGGTCGAGATGGAGCTGGCCGTTACTCTCGCGGACGTTGCGGCCGAGATTGAGTGCGGTGTCGAGCAGCGCGCGGTCGTAGTTCAGGTTGACGAAGCCGGTCGCGACATCATGATCAACGATGGTGCTGATGACCCACAGCGCGAGCAGCGGCGCGCTGAGCCACAGCAGGAGCTGTCTGCGCAGCGTCCGGATGCGGCCGTTCATGCCGCGGGGCGCAGCCGCTTAGAGCGCCTAACATAATGAAACACGTGTGCGTTATAGCCAGAATCGGCCCTGACACGAAGCGCGGCGCGGTTCATATCGCGAATATGAGCAAGCTGCGCGACAAAGTCAGGGCCGATTCTGGCTGTAACCCGATGATTTCTTTGGGTGGTCATAGTCCGTTTGGGGCTGGCGCGATTTTGGCCGGAGGCGGCGTCGCGGTCCTTGCGAATATTCCCGATATTCGCCGCGGACCACTCCTTGCCTCCAGCCAAAATCGTGTCAGCGCATCACGCGTCTCATTATGTTAGGCGCTCTTAATCATTGGCGCTGCGCTCGAGCAGATATCCCAGGCCGCGGATGGTGCGTACGCTGACGCCGGCGGGTTCGAGTTTTTTGCGCAGCCGGTGTACATAGACCTCGATCGCGTTGGCGCCGACCTCCTCGCCCCAGCCGTAGAGCTGCTCGGCGAGCTGTTCCTTGCTGACCACGCGGCCGACGCGCAGCATCAGCACCTCAAGCACGCCGAGTTCGCGCGCTGAAAGTTCGATTGGCGCGCCTCTGATCGTCGCCCGTCGGCCGGCGGTGTCCAGCGTGAGTTCGCCATGGCGCAATTCGGCGCCGCCGCCGGACTGGCCGCGGCGGATCAGCGCCCGCACCCGCGCCTCGAGCTCGGGCAGATCGTAGGGTTTGGTCAGGTAGTCATCGGCGCCGAGGTCGAGGCCCCTGACGCGATCCTCCAGCGCATCACGCGCGGTGAGCATCAGCACCGGTGTCTTCGAACCGCGGCGCCGCATCCGCCGCAGCACCTCGTAACCGTCAAGTTTCGGCAGCCCGATGTCGAGGATCACCGCGTCATATGGCTGTGTCGCGAGCATGTGGTCGGCGGCATCGCCGCTGTCGGCGTGATCCACCGCATAGTCCGCGGTCTTGAGTGCCTTGACCAGGCCATCGGCCAGGATCGGATGATCTTCAACGACGAGCAAACGCATGATCTTAATGGGATTTTGGCTGCAGGAGTGCACATGATACTTGGCACAGGCGCTGTCCGCGAATGGCGTCCGATGTCGCGTAAGTTTGACGTAAGCGCCGGCCGCTATCTTTTTATTGATGGTGTCGGCATTTCCTTGCCGGTTTGCCTGAACGGTTTTTGCAGTTTTCCTCCTCGGAGGCCCGGTATGCGCTCCAATCCGTGCTGAGCGGATTGTTGCAGGGCCTCTTTAAGCTCCGCCGGGATTCCAACGCAGGTCCCGAGCGGGGTTTTTTTTGGCCTGCGATGGCGACCTGCGGAATCAGGAAAACGGTTGAAAATAATCTCCTAAGGCTGTATTTTCCAACGGATTTCCATGAATTCATCCTTCAACAACACCGTGACCAGCAATAACTTCAGCGGCTGCCTTGCCCGGCTGATGGCAGTCGTCATGGTGCTGGTGCCGCTGCTGGCTGCGGCCGAATCGCCGGAGCGCAGCGCGCGCCAGGTGAAATCCGCGGTGGTCGCCAACACCATACCTGACCTCAAATCCTCGGCGGCACTGGTCATCGACCAGGCCAGCGGCAGGCCGCTGTATGCCAAGAACGTTGATATGGTCACGCCGATCGCCTCGATCACCAAGGTGATGACCGCTATGGTGGTGCTCGACGCCGGGCTGGACTTGGGCGAACGCATCACCATCAGCGAGGCCGACAAGGACCTGCTAAAGGGCACGCGCTCGCGACTGAGCGTAGGCACCAGCCTGACCCGGCGCGAATTGCTGCATCTGTCGCTGATGGCCTCGGAAAACCGCGCCGCCGAGGCGCTGACCCGGGTCTATCCCGGCGGCACCCGCGCCTTTGTCGCGACAATGAATCAGAAGGCCATCGAACTGGGCATGTGGCGCACCCGTTTTGTCGATGGCACCGGACTGTCGAGTGAAAACGTCTCCACCGCCCAGGACCTGATCAAGATGGTTTCCGCGGCGTTCCAGTACCCGCTGATCCGCGAATACTCCACTGATAACGGCCTGCAGGTGCGTAGCGCCCGCGGCGCGATGAACTATGTCAATTCCAACCGCCTGGTGAACAGCCCGGAGTGGCGGATCGGCCTGTCCAAGACCGGCTACATATCCGAGGCCGGGCGCTGCCTGGTGATGCAGGCGCGTATCGCCGAAAAGCCGGTGATCATCGTGCTGCTCGACTCCTGGGGCAAACTCACCCGCATCGGCGACGCCAACCGCATCAAGCGCTGGATGGAAACCCGCAGCGCCGGTCCCGGCCGCGGCTGAACACGAGCCGCGCCGCGGCTCGTGGGGGCATCGCTCCTGTCATCATTGCCCGTAATGACCCTTTCGCCCAACTGGCAGTTGATAGACCGTGAACCGGCCCGCGACAGCTTCCGCGACGACGTGTTGCAGGGACTGTCTGCCATCACGAAGACCTTGCCACCGAAATACTTCTATGACGCCCGCGGCTCGGAGCTGTTCGAGCTGATCTGCGATCTGCCCGAGTACTATCCGACCCGGACCGAGTTGGCGATGATGCGCGGGCACGTCGCCGAAATGGCTGCCGCTCTCGGAGACGGGTGCGCGCTGATCGAGTTCGGCAGCGGTTCCGGCATCAAGACCGAAATCCTGATCGGGGCCATGCGCCCGGTGTCTTACCTGCCGGTGGACATCTCGCGCGACGCGCTTTGTACTTCGGCGCAGCGTATTGCCCTGCGCCATGCGCCGTTGCAGGTCACCGCGGTCTGCGCCGATTACATGCGCCTCGATGAATTGCCGCTGGACGCGGGCGCGCGGCGGGTGATCTATTTTCCGGGCTCGACCATCGGCAACCTGACCCCGGAGGAGGCGCTGGACTTCCTTGCGCGTTCGCGGCGCATCGCCGGTCGTGGTGGTGCGATGCTGGTTGGCGTCGACCTGAAAAAGGACCCCGTGCTGCTGAATGCCGCCTACAACGATACGCAGGGCGTGACCGCCGCGTTCAACCTCAACCTGCTGGCGCGCATCAACCGCGAACTGGAGGGTAATTTTGACCTCGCACGTTTTCGCCACATCGCCGTTTATTACGAGAAACTCAGCCGCATCGAAATGCACCTCGAAAGCCTGGTTGCCCAAGAGGTGACGGTGGCCGGCCGGCGCTTTGAATTCGCGGCCGGAGAACGCATCCATACCGAGAACTCCTGCAAGTACGGCATCGACGAATTCGCGGCGCTGGCGCGCCGTGCGGGTTTTGCGCATCGCGCGGTGTGGACCGATCCGCAGCAGTATTTCGCGGTACACCTGCTCGAGGTCTGAGGCCCCGGAACCCGGCCCAGCATGCGGAAGCCAGTGGCCCCAGTCCTTTGGGGAGCTTACGTCCTGCGTCTGTAAATTCCGGTGGCAGTGATGCATATCGTGGAACTCTCGGCGGTTGCGGGTATTCCCGATGCTAGACTCAGGGTAAGGCCGACCCAGCCCGCCGCACCGCGGCAACACCACTGATGGCCATCTACCTCACGCTTGTTCTGATCGTTCTCAACCACATTGCCTTTGGCGGCAGCCGGGTGGTGATCACGCTGTTCGCGCTGGAGGCCGGCGCCAGCCAGATGCAGGTCGGTATCCTGATGGCGCTCTACGCGCTGTGCCCGCTGCTGTTCGCGATTGCCATCGGCCGTCTCGCCGACCGCGTCGGTCCGCGCCTGCCGATGCTGCTCGGCAGTATCGGCCTCGGTCTCGCGCTGCTGCTCAACGTGCTGTGGCCGGTGACGGTGATGCTCTATATCGCCTCGTTCCTGCTCGGCACCTCCTTCCATTTCTTTTTTGTCACGGTCACCGGCATAGCCGGCGGCATCGGCGGGGCGGAGAACCGCTCACGCAACTACGCGCTGGTGAGCCTCGGCTTTTCCGGGGCGGGTTTCCTCGGGCCCCTGATCGCCGGCTTTACCATCGACACCCTGGGCCATCACAGCGCGTTCATGATCCTTTCCGCGTTCACGGTGATCCCGGTGCTGATCCTGCTGCTGCGGCCGGGTTTCCTGCCCGGCGCGGTCAAGGTCGCCGGCGATGCGGGCGGCGGCGGCGTGATGGATCTGCTGCGCACGCCGCGGCTGCGCAACACCTTCCTCGCCAGCGGCTTCATTTCCGCCGGCTGGGACCTGTTCAATTTCTACATGCCGGTCTACGGCCACGGCATCGGTCTGTCGGCCACGGCGATCGGCGTGATCCTCGGCGTGTTCGCGCTGGCGACTTTTGTCATCCGCAGCGTGCTGCCCTGGCTGGTGAAGCGGCGGACCGAGGCGCAGATCATGGTCTACGCGCTGTTTGTTGCCGCCGGCGCGTTCGCGCTGTTCCCGTTGTTTGAAGACCCGCTGGCGCTGTGCGCGGTGGCCTTCCTGCTCGGGCTTGGTGTCGGCTGCGGCCAGCCGATGTCGATGTCGCTGATCTATGCGCTGGCGCCCAAGGGCCGCATTTCGGAAGCGGCGGGGCTGCGGGTCACTGTCAACAACTTTACCCACCTGGTGATTCCGCTCGCCTTCGGCAGTGTCGGCGGGGTGCTGGGTTTCGCGCCGGTGTGGCTGGCCAACTCGGCGCTGCTCGGCCTCGGTGGCTGGCTGGTTCGGCGCGGCAGCTGAGCATACTTAAAGGGCGCAGCGAGCGGGCCGAGGGCAAGGAGCCCCCCAAGAGGGCTCGCTTCGCTGCGCTCGGCGCGCAGTAACCGAGACATATCAAATCGGATGGGCGAGGTTACGAGCACCGCGCGACGAAGCCATCGGCCCGCGCAGTGGCTTTTAGCGGAGGACCAGCGTCAGGTTGAAGTCGCCGCGCAGCAGCCCGATCGTGTGGCCGCGGTCAGTCCCCTTCAGCAACGCCTCGAATTCAGCCAGCGTCTGCACGCGGCGGCGGTTCACCGCATAGATGATGTCGCCGGGGCGGAAACCCGCCTGCAGCGCGCGGCTGCCGGGGTCGATGGCGGCGACCACCAGGCCGCCGCCGCGCAGGCGCTGGTGCAGCGGGCTGCCGCGTTCGATTTCAACCACCCGCAGGCCTGGCATCGCGCGTACGGCCTGCACCTCGCCGGCGCTGGCGGTCTGGGGCGGCGCGATGCGCACCCGGATGCGCTGCACACCACCTTCGCGGGCCACGGTCAGTTCGATTTCCTCGCCCACCGGAGTCAGGCCGAGCCGGGCGCGCAGGTCGCTCCAGCCGCGCACCGCCCGGCCGTTGAGTGCGGTGATCACGTCGCCCTCACGCAGCCCCGCGCGTTCGGCCGGTGAACCGTCCTCGACATCGGAGACCAGGGCACCATCAAGGCTTGGCAGGCGCAGCTTGCGCTGCACCTCGGGCGTGACATCGACCATTTCGATGCCGAGACGGCCGCGGCGCACCTCGCCGTGGCGCACGATCTGCTCCATTACGGCGCGTGCCATCACCGAGGGCACGGCGAAGCCGATGCCGACGTTGCCGCCGGACGGCGCGACGATGGCGGTGTTGATCCCGATCAGCTCGCCGCGCAGGTTGACCAGCGCGCCGCCGGAGTTGCCGGGGTTGATCGAGGCATCGGTCTGGATGAAATCCTCGTAGCCCTCCACGGTCAGGCCGCTGCGTCCCAGCGCGCTGACGATGCCCGAGGTCACGGTCTGGCCGATGCCGAAGGGATTGCCGACGGCGAGCACCCAGTCGCCGATCTGCAGCGCATCGGAGTCGCCGATGCGCAGCGCTGACAGGTTTTGTGCCGGAATCTGCAGCACCGCGATGTCGGTGCCGGGGTCGGCGCCGACCAGTTTGGCTGGAAAGCTGCGCCTGTCCTTCAGCGTGACAATGATCTGCTCGGCATCCCTGATCACGTGGTGGTTGGTCAGCACATAGCCGCGTCCGGCATCAACGATGACGCCGGAGCCGGCGGCCTGTTCCTTGCGCTGCTGCGGGCGGTCGGGCAGGTTGAAAAAGCGGCGGAAGAAAGGATCACGGAACAGCGGGTTGTCTTCCATCGGGGTCCGCGTCACCACCGACACGTTGACCACCGCGGGCGTCACCTGGTTGACGACCGGCGCCAGCGTCGGCAGGCCGCGCGCCTCGGCGGCCGGCTGGGCTGCGGCGGGCGTGGCCGCCAGGGGAAGCAAAACCAGCAACGCGGCGCCAGCGGCGCTGATGCGGCGCGTCACATTCAAAAAGATGTCCAAACACAGCATCGGTGGGCCCCCGGTCGGATGCGGCAGAGGTGGTGCTGTGGCGCCGCCTTTTCAAGAGGGGCGCCTTTCAGCCACAGCCTGATGACGCCGGCTTACTTGAGAATCTTGAACAGGTTGTTGAAGCTGTCGGTCCACAGCCGCAGGCCGGGGATTTCTCCGATGGGCTGGCTGTGATCGGTGAGGCGCTTGTCGGCGAGCACTTTTGCATCACGCGAGACCAGCACCCAGTCTGTGCGCGCGAGGTCGGAGGCGTCGTCCGGGTCGTGGCTGACCATCAGCGTGTGCAGGCCGTGTTCGTCGGCGATACGCCTGACCACCGGCGGCAGGTCGAGGAAGCGGTTGGTGACATGGAAGGCGATCACGCCGTCGGCCTTGACGTGTTTCAGGTACACACCCATCGCCTCGAAAGTCATCAGATGGGTCGGAATCGAGTCGCTGGAGAAGGCATCAATCGCCAGCACATCGTAGCGCTGCGCGGGCTCGCGTTCCATGGTCAGCCTTGCGTCGCCGAGCAGGTTCTCGATTTTCGCCGGGGTCTTGGTCAGGAAGCTGAATTCCTTCATCGCGACGTCGATCACCTGCGGGTTGATCTCGTAGAAGCGGTAGTGGTCGCTGGCGCGGCCATAGACCGCCAGTGTCCCGGCGCCGAGGCCGACCACGCCGATGCGCACTTCAGGCGCGGCGCCGCGCTTGATGCCGATGATGCGGCCGATACCGGAGTCGGGGCCGTAGTAGGTGGTGGGCTCCATCCGCCGTTCCGGCATCAGATACTGCTCGCCGTGCATGATCACGCCGTGCATCAGGCGCCGCGCGCCGTCACGGCTTTTTTCGTCGCCGAAATCCTTGACCCGCAGCGTGCCGTAGAAATTGCGCGACATCACCCGCGCATCGCTCGACAGCATGTTGATGTAGGTGTGCACGTGGTAGATCGCGAAACCCGCCGCGACCATTGCCAGCACCGGCACCACCAGCGGGTTGCGCCGCGACACATAGGCGGCGAGCAACAGCGTGAACACCAGGCCGAAGCCGAACTCGTAATAGGTGTTGAACAGCTTGGGCGAAACAAAGCCGACCATCAGCCCGCCGACCGCACCGCCGAGCGAGATCATCAGGTAGTAGCCGGTGAGGTGGCGCGGCGACGGTTTCAGCGCTGCGAGTTCGCCATGGAAGAACATGCACATCACGAACAGGCCGGCGGCGAACAGCGGAATTGCCTCCTTGATGTCCATCACGCCGCCGTCGGTGTGCAGGCCCCAGGCCATGGCGCCGACGATGACCAGCAGCGGTCCAAAGAACAGCTTGCGCTGGTACCAGTTGCGGCCCTCGAAGCACAACACGAAGGACAGCAGGTACAGCGTCAGCGGCAGGATCCAAAGGAAGGGTACCGAGGCCACGTCGTGGGTGATGTGGTTGGTGACCGCGATCAGCATGAAAGAGCCCATTGCTGCGAGTACCAGCCACAGCAGGTAGTCGGCGGCGCGTGGTGCCGGGCCTTCGGTGGCCGGCGTTTGATTGCCGGTGCTGGCGGCGGCGCTCTGCGAGGCGCGCAGGCTGAACACCGCCGAGATCACGCACAACAAGGCAAATACGCCGTAACCGATGCTCCAAGTGACGGATTGTTCACGGGTGGTGATGTACGGTTCGACGACAAAGGGGTAGGCCACCAGCGCCACCAGCGAGGCGGCATTGGAAAGTGCGAACAGGCGGTAGACGTTTTTCGCCTGCGGGAAGCTGCGCGCAAACCAGGCCTGCAGCAGTGGACCGGTGGTCGAGAGCAGGAAGTAGGGCAGGCCGATGGTCGCGGTGAGCAGGCCAAGGATCAGCCAGGTCGGGTCTTCGTCACCCTGCGGCTTCCAGCCGCTGCCGGCGATGATTGGCAGCGAGATGAGGCTCAGCAGCAGCAGCGCCACGTGCAGGAACACCTGCGGACGCGGTTTCAGGAAACGGATGGTCCAGTCGGCATAGGCATAACCGAAGAGCAGCACCATCTGGAAAAACATCAGGCAGGTGGTCCACACCGCAGCCGAGCCGCCGAACCAGGGCAGGATCTGTTTGGCCATGATCGGTTGCACCAGGAACAGCAGGAAGGCGCTGGTGAAAATTGTCAGTGCATAAAGCAGCATGATTATAAACCGTTGATTTTAAACAATATTATTTTTTGCCGCGGCCGGACCTTGTAGTGCTGCAGTTACAACGCAAAACGCCCGCCAAGGATGACGAGGCGGGCGTTAAGGACTACCGCAATGGGCAGCGATTGTAACGGCTGGCAAGGCTGTTGCGCGCCGCTGCCGGGCCTGGATCAATCGGCCTTGATGTTTGACTTTTTGATCACTTCCGACCAGCGCGCGGTCTCGGCCTTGATGTGGGCGGCAAACCCGGCGGGCGTGCTGCCCACCGGCTCGGAACCGTCCGCAGCCATGCGTCTCAACATTTCCGGCGTTTTGAGGATCTCGCTGACCTCACGATAGACCCGCTCGACAACTGCGCGCGGCGTTCCGGCCGGCGCGAACAGGCCGTACCAGTTGTTGACGTCGAAATCCGGCACGCCGGATTCCTGCACCGTCGGCACATCGGGCAGCGATGCCGCACGTTGCACGCTCGACACCGCGATCGCGCGCAGCTTGCCGGTCTTGAGGTGCGGCATCACCGAGATGATGCTGGGGAAGGAAGTCTGGATGCGGCCCGACAGCATGTCGGTGTAGGCCGCGCCCATGCCCTTGTACGGCACGTGCACCATCTGCGTGCCGGTGCGCACCTTGAACAGCTCGGTGGCGAGGTGGATCAGGCTGCCCTGGCCCGAGGAGGCGTACTGGAACTTGTCGGGATTGGCCTTCAGGTGTGCCACCAGTTCGCGCACCGTTTTCGCGGGTACGCTGGGATGCACCATCAGTACATAGGGCTGGCGCGTGACCTGGGTGATGGTGGCGTAATCGCGCGTCGGCGAGTAACGCGCCGGATAGAGCAGCGGGTGGATGACGAAGGTGGCGCTGCCCATGAGCAGGGTGTGGCCGTCCTTGGGGGCGTCACGGGTGATCTCGGCGCCGATGGCGCCGCCGCCGCCGGGGCGGTTGTCGACGACCACGGTTTGCGCCAGACGCTCCGCGAGCGGGCTGGCCACCGCGCGGGTGACGGTGTCCATGCCGCCTCCGGCTGCCAGGGGCACGATCAGGCGCACCGGCTTGTCCGGGTATTTGGTGGCGGGCACGGGTTGCGCGGCGACGGCCGCGCCGGCTATCAGGCTCAGGGCGGCGATGCTGAGGGTGTTCATCGGATCTCCTCGTGGATGCGTTTTGTTATGGGTGTGACGGATCAGCCGGCGTCGAGCGACAGTGTGCGGCAATCCGCGACCTGTTCCAGCCCGGCAAGCTGTTCATGCAGTTGCGTGGCCCGGGCGTGGGCGCCGGCCATGCGCATGAATTTGGTTTTCAGTTCATCAGCCGACAGCGGTGCGGCCGGTGTGCCCTTGAACTCCTCGGCGAAACGTTCGAAACGGCGGCCGTCCTTGAGTTCAACGTCTACCCGCGTTGCCCAGGCGCCGCCTTGTTCGGCCTCGCCCATCTCGACCACCTGCAGCCGTTTCGCCAGCGTGCGCACACGCGCATCGTTGAGCGCGACTTCGGAGAAGGCCAGCGGATCGTTGACATCGTAGTAGAGCGCGATTGCCGCGCAGAAGGGCACGCTGTACTGCGCGCCGGCGACATCGCGCGGCTCGCGGATGTCGTGGTGCGACAGGATCTTGTGGCGGGCATGCACCGTCAGTTGCGTCACTGCGTCGCCGTCAAAACCGTGCTCGGCGCGCAGTTCCTGCAGCGACTGCACGGGCGTGTGCGCAGTGATGTGGCAGGCGTAGCGCTTGAGGCAGGCGTACACGATGTCGTAGTGGGTGCCGAGGTCTTTGGTGAACTGCGAGGCGTCACCGTCACGGGCATAGGCCTCGAGGTAGCCGTATTTCCCTTCGAGCACCGTATCCGGGCCTTCGTAGCCGTCGCGGGCCAGCAGCGCGGCGACCACCCCGGCCTCGGCGGCGCGGCCCATGTGCAGTCGTTTCACCATCGCGCCATTGCCGGCCTTGGCGAAGGCGAGCAGCCCGCCGCCGAGCGAGCCGGCGATACCGAGGGCCTGGGTCAGCTGGTCCGCGGTCAGCCCGAGCAGTTTGCCGGCGACGATGGCCGAGCCGTAGGGGCCGTTGGCGCCGGGGGCGTGAAAGCCCAGTGATTCGGTGGTCTGTTTGGCGGCGAGGCCGATGCGGAACATCACCTCCGCGCCGGCGACGAATGCGGTGAGCAGCGATTGACCATCCGCGCCCTGTGCTTCACCGGCAGCCAGCGCCGCCGGCCACAGGATCGCACCGGGATGAACGCCGGCACTGGGTTTGCGCAGGCCGTCGAGTTCAAACGCATGGCTGCATACACCGTTGGCCAGTGCCGCCGCCGGTGCGGCGACCTTCAGCGCGGTGCCGATGACACGGCTGGCGCCGTTGCCGCCGCAGTTTTGTGCGTGAGCGGCGACGATCCTGCTCCACGGCAGGCGCGAGCCGAACAGCGCTGCGCCGCTGGTGTCGATGATGCACTGGCGCGCGCGTTCACGTGCCGGTGCCGGGATGTCTTCGTAACGCAGGCCGGCGGCGAATTCGGCCAGCGTGCGTGCGGCGGTTTTTACAGTCGAGGGATTAGTCATGGCGTGCTCTATTGAGGCAATACCCTCTCCCGCCTTGGGGCGGGAGAGGGCAGGGTGAGGGTAGGGGAAGCCCAGGTTACCCCTCACCCCGACCCTCTCCCCGCCTGCGGGGAAAGGGAGTGAGGTGGTCAGGCGCTCAACAGCTTCGACAGCACGGTGGCGTCGGGCAGCTTCTCGATGCCCATCACCGCGTCGCGCAGTTGCTCGACCTTGGTTTTCGGCAGCACCTTGATCGCGAGTTTCTCGAATTTCTCGAAAATCTCGGCGTCGCTGGCGAAACGGAACTCGCTGCCGCGCGCGGATTCGACGGTGCGCTTCATCACGGTGCCGTCGTTGAGGTGCAACTCGACGTTGACCTTGTGGCGCATCTTGGCGCCGAGCGCGGTGATTGCCGGATCGTGCAGGACTTCGACCTTGCGCGACTGCGCGATGCGCGCCGGATCGGCGACCATGGCTTCGGTGAACTGGTCGACGAACACGTCTTTTTCCAGCAGCCAGGTGCCGATGCAGTACGGCAGGTTGAGCTGTGCCGAGGTCAGGCCCTGAGGTTCATACGGCCAGCCGACGTGGTGCACGGTGACTTCGGAACCGTAGACGACGACCTTCTTCACCTCATCGGCCTTGAACGGACGCTCGGCATCCATGTCGCGCAGCGCGTCAAGTGTGGTGTGGTTGCTGCCGACGCAGGCATAGAACTTGAGCGCGATGCCCATGGTCTGCCAGACTTCGCCGAAACCGGCGGTGAGTTCGGCCAGGTTGAACTTGTCCTTCGACTGCGACATGGTCGAGCAGAAGCCGCCGTAGGGGTTCTCCAGCACATCAATGATGCCGGTGAAGCCGGCCTCGGCGAACAGCGCGCCGTAGAGGCCCGACTCCGAGGAGCGGCCGGCGTGCATGCGCTTGACCATCGCGCCGAACTGCGCGGCCATCAGGCCCGCGGCCTGGGTGCCGGCGATGCCCAGTGCATGCACCGTTTTGTCGACATCGAGTTTCATGCCGCGTGCGGCACCCGCGGCGGCGGAGAACACGCCGAGCGTGGCGCCCGAGTGCCAGCCCGAAGCGATGTGCGCCGGGCCCATGCACAGGCCGACGCGCGGGCCGATTTCATAACCGGCAACCGAGGCGGTGAGGAACTCCTTGCCGCTCATGCCGGGCTTCAGTTCGGTGACGGCGATCAGCGCCGGCAGCACCACGGCACCGACATGCAGCACGCCCGCGCGGTGCACGTCGTCGAGTTCGAAACCCTGCACCTGGGTGCCGTTGACCAGTGCGGCATGCGGTGCGGAGAGTTTTTTGCTGGTGCCCCAGACGCTGCACTGGCGCGTGGTATCAACGGCGCTCAGCTTGTCCTGGAGGATGCGGCTCCATTCCAGGTCCGCGCCATACAGCGCGCAGCCCAGCGAGTCCAGCATCAGCAGCTTGTTGCGATGACGCACGTTCTCCGGGATCTGTTCATAGGTCAGACCGGACACGAATTGTGCGATATCGCGGGTGTAGGGATGGACGCTTTTTGCTTGCTGGGCCATGACGGCGGTTCCTGTGGATGAGATTAATTATTCAATAAAAACAATGGCTTGAATTACTTTGGCAGCCGCACTGCGGCACCGACGAGGCGGACCAGTTCGCCGATGTCGGTCATCTGCTCGCAGTGGTTCACTGCGGCGATGATGCCTTCGGCATCGGCCTTGCTCATGCAGGGCGCGACAACGTTGCGGAACTTGTGCACCACTTCTTCCGGAGCCAGCGGATTCTCCGGGCTGCCGCGGCGATGCAGCGCGAGTTTCTCATGCACTTTTCCATCGCGGGTGGTGATCTTCACGCGCGAGGCATGACGGAAGGGCGCACCCATGTTCTCGATCTCGGGATCAACGGTCGCGGTGATGCGCGAGACGAAGTCGAGAATCTGCGGATCAGTGAGCCGCGCTTCGCGGAACTGTTCGGTGAAGGCCGCGCCGTCGAGCGCGATCACCGCCATGCCGTAATACAGGTTCATCTGCGCCGCGGTGACGCCCTGCGCCTTGTATTCCCAGGCACAGTGCACATGGGTCATCGGCGACAGGCCGGCTTCGACTTTCGCGATATCGTTGGCCTTGAGTTTGTGCTGCTGCATCAGTTCTGCCAGTGCATCGAGCGCGCTGTGGATGCTGGTGACGCTGGCATGCGGCTTGTAGCCGACGTTGAGGGTTTCCCAGGTCTTGCCCAGGCCGTCCGTCAAACGCGAGGGATTCGGTTTGTCGGAATAGGTCGCAAGGTAGCCGCCATACGGCGCTTCCAGCGCATCGAGGATGCCGGTGAAGCCGCGTGATGCGAGTTGCGCCGCATAGACGCCGCTCTGCGCGGCGCGGCCGCTGTGGAAACGCTTGACCATCGCGCCTTCCTGCGCCGCCATCAGGCCGCCGGCCTGCGAGCCGGCCATGCCCAGTGCGTGCTGGAACTGCGTGGCGTCGAGGTCGAGCATGCGTGCCGCGGTGGCGGCGGCGACAAAGGCGCCGGAAGTGCCCTGCGGGTGAAAGCCGCGGAAAAACAGGCTCATCGTCGCGGCATTGCCGACGCGGTGGCCGATCTCATAGCCGGCTACCATCGCGGTCAGCAGATCCTTGCCGGAAACGCTGCCCGGTTGGGCCGCATTTTTGGCTTCCGCCAGGTTCAGTGCCACCGGCGTTGCAATCGAGCCGGCGTGGACGATCGATTCCTTGTGGATGTCGTCGAGTTCGAAGGCGTGGCCCGAGGTGCCGTTGACCAGTGCGGCAAGTGCCGGAGAAGTCTTGCGGCCGAGGCCGATCAGTGTCGCGACCGGCTGCGCCTGTTCGGCATCGGCGAGTTCGGCGACCTTGCGCGTCCACGGCAGCGTCGCGCCAAAAAGGCAGCAGCCGAGGCTGTCGAGCAGGGAGAGCTTGATCCTTGCGATGGTTTCGGCGGGAATGTCAACGTAGCGCAGCGCCGCGCCGAAGCGCGCGAGATCGCGTGTGGCGTCGGCGAGCAGTGGCTGCTTGTTTGAAGACATCGCGCTCAGCCCTGTGTGGCGGCCTTGCCCGCGGCAGTGCCGGCGAGCTTGCCGAACACCGCACCCGACACCAGGCCGGTGCCGCTGGGGTAGTTGAAGTAGAACAGGCCGCCGACCATTTCACCGGCGCAGTAGAGGCCGGGGATCGGCAACTGGTTGGAATCGACCACCTGGCCGGACTCCTTGTCGATGCGCAGGCCGCCGAAGGTGAAGGTGATGCCGCAGGTGGTGGCATAGGCGTCGTAGGGCGGGGCGTCGAGTGCCTGTGCCCAGTTCGATTTTGCCGGCTCGATGCCGACCGTGCCCTTGCCGTCCTTGATCACGTGGTTGAAGGGTTTGTCCTTCATCACCGCGGCGTTGTATTCGCGCACGGTTTTCAGGAACTGCTCGCCGTTCACGCCTTCGAGTTTGGTCGCCAGTTCTTCGAGGGTGTTGGCGCTGACCTTGGTCATGTACTTGATGCGGTATTCCGAGCGCAGCAGCTTGGTGACTTTGGAATCGAAGACCTGCCAGGCAAACTGGCCGGGCTGCTTGAGCACTTCACCGCCGTACTTGGCATAGGTGAAGGAATGGAAGTCGTAACCCTCATCGACAAAACGCTTGCCTTCGGCGTTGATCAGCAGACCGAAGATATAGCTGTGTTTCTGGAATTGGTCGCCGACGCTGACGTCGCCGAATTCCGGCGCGTAGCGGTCCCAGCCGGTGGCATGGCAGCCGGACCAGTTGCCGTACGGGGCGGCGCCGATGTCGAGCGCCATCTTCAGGCCGTCGCCGACGTTGAAGCGGGTGCCGCGCACTTTCGCCAGTTCCCAGCCCGGGCCGAGGTAGCGCGCGCGCATTTCAGGATTGGCTTCGAAGCCGCCGCAGGCGAGCACCACGGCCTTGGCTTTTATTTCGAAGGACTTGCCCTTCTGCCGCACCTGCACGCCGCTGACCGTGGCGCCGTCGTATAGCAGCTTGATCGCGCGGGTTTCGAACAACACCGGGATGCCGGCTTTTTTCACCGCCTTGTTCAGGTATTCGACCAGGCCGGCGCCGCCGCCGTGGGCTTCGATCGGCATGTTGCCGAAGAATTTGCGCTTGCCATCGACCACCGCCGACTGGCGGCCCCAGTTCGGCACAAACTTCACGCCCTTTTCGCGCAGCCAGATCATCGTCGGCAGGCTCTCGTTGACCAGGTACTCGGACAGGTCGGGGTCGGTGCGGTAGGCGGTGAGCTGGTGGATCTTGTCGAGGAATTCCTCGCGGGTGTTGGTGCCGAAATCGGTCTCGGCGATTTCCTGTTCGGTGATGTCGGTGATTTTCAGCAGGTCTTCGACGGTTTCGTAGGCGAAGCGCATCACGCCGCCGGCAAAGCGGCTGTTGCCGCCGCCTTCGTCTTCGGAAGCGGCTTCGAGAATGGCGACTTTGGCGCCCTGGTCATGGGCGGACAGTGCGGCGCACATGGCGGCGTTGCCCTTGCCGACGATAACAACGTCGAATTCCTGTTGCATGATATGGACCTTTCGGGATTGCGGTTCAGCGGAAGGCGGCCATTATCGCGATGTCCGACTCATGAGTAAAATGAGATTGTTGCAATAATTCTTCGTTATCGTGCATCAATATCCATCATTGCTCCCCCTTCCCATGCGCTCATGGGGAGACAAGGGAACACTTGAAACGTAGTAGGGTTGGGGTGAGGGGAAACCACCAACAATCCGGTTGCCAATACACCATGAACCTCGACATCCCCGGCCTCCAGGCCTTTGTCCGTATCGCGGAACTCGGCAGCTTCCACCAGGCCGCCGAGGCCCTGCACCTGTCGCAGTCCGCGCTGTCGCGCCGCATCAGCAAGCTGGAGGAAGGGCTGGGCGTGCGCCTGCTCGACCGCACCACGCGCAAGGTGCGGCTGACTGCGGTGGGGCGCGATTTTCTGCCGCAGGCGCGGCGCCTGATCGAGGAGCTGGCGCAGTCGCTCGACGGCCTGCGCGACATGGCCAAGCGCGGCGCCGGGCAGGTCAGCGTCGCCTGTGTGCCGACCGCGGCTTTCACCGTGCTGCCGCCGGTGATCCGCGATTACAGCGCCAAACATCCGGACAACCGCATCCGCATCCTCGATCTACATGCCAATGAAGTGCTGCAGGCCGTGCTTGGAGGCGAAGCGGAATTCGGCCTCACGCTCTCAGGCGCTGATGCACCGGAAATCGACACTGAGCCGCTGTTCGACGATCCCTTCGTTCTCGCCTGCCATCGCGATCATCCGCTGGCGAAAAAGAAAGCGGTGAAATGGACGGAGCTTGAACAGCATCGCGTGATCACCGTCGGCCGGTTGAGCGGCAACCGCGCGCTGCTCGACTTCGGCCTGCCCGGCAATTTGCCGCGGCAGCGCTGGACCTACGAGGTGCAGCATTCCTTCTCGACCGGACTCGCGCTGGCGCTCGCCGGCATCGGTGTGATCGCCGTGCCGGAGCTGGCACTGGCCGGCCAGCGTGACGCGCGGCTGGTCAGCAGGCCGCTGGTCGAGCCGAAACTGACACGCACGCTGGCGGTGATCCGCCGCAAGGGTGTCACGCTGTCACCGGCGGCGCAGGAGTTTCTGGCGATGCTGAAAAAACGCTGGGCGGGGCCACGCCGCGAAGGGCGCGGGAAGGGCTGAGGTTCAGCCGTTCAAATCAATGCGTCGGCTGGCGGAAGTTGCGCCCGCCGGGCTGGCGCTGCGCTTCGAGCAGGCGCAGGGTCTCGGGGTTGTCGCAGTCGGTGCCGCGGTTGCGGCTGCATTCTGCACGCAGGCTGTCCACGCGCGCACGCTCGGCATCTTCACGCGCCTTTTGCTGTGTGCGGATCGCTTCCATGCGCTGCTCGTTCATGGCCTCGTACTGATTGTTGCGCTGGCGCGCGAGGTCGGGGCTGGTCTTGTTGCGGCCTTCGCTGCTGTTCGCCGGCGCAACATTGATCGCCTCGACCTTTTTTGCGGCCGGCGGCGGGCTCTGCGAATAACTCACATTGCCTTTTTCGTCCACGATCTTGTAGACCTTGTTCTGGGCTATGGCGTGGCTTGCAAATGCCAGTGCCAGGCTGGCCGTAAGGCCGAGAACGATTGAAAGTCGTTTCATGGGCGTGATCACGAGGGGTTGCCGTTGCATGGTGTCAATGATGCCCCTGAATATCCTCAGGCCGCAACCCGCTGCGGCCCGCCCATCCCCGCCGCCAGCGCGGCAATTTCCCTGACGTCTTTCGCGTTCTCGAATTCCTGGATGGCGGCGTAGAGCCGGGCGACGTTGTCGGAAGACAGCGCGCGCGCGGCGCAGTTGTCGAACTTGGCCTTGAGCATGTCCGCCGGCAGGGGCTTGTCCACCGAACGGCCCAGGGCCTGGTCGGTCTTGGTGCTGACCACACGGCCGTCGGTCAGCGTGACCTTCACTTCCGCGCCGAAGTGGTTGTCGGCGGGGAACTGCCCGGTGGTGTAAGGCGCAACGTGGATCTTCGGCAGGATCGCGCGGGTCGCGGGGTCCTGCCAGTTGGTGCCTTCGAAATGCTCGAGCTTGACCGTGCGGTCTTTCAGCGCGCGCGCCAGCGTGTACTGCACGCTGAACTTGGCGTCGAGGTCGGACTTCGGGTCCGGGCGGTTGGTGTGTTCGAGGCGGCGCGTGTGGGTCCAGGAATCGATACGCGCGACCTGTTCCGGTTTCAGGTCGTGCTTGTGGACCAGTTCGAGCATGCAGTCGATCGCCGGGTGGGTGCTGCCGCAGCAGGGATAGGACTTGATCGCGATGCCGGGGCGGGTGATGTCGAGCGGATTGGCCCAGGCTGGAATCGCCTTCGTGGCGTCGTAATTGCCGGCGCCGTTGAACACCTCAAAGTAACCCTGCTTGTGTTCAAAGGCGGTGACGCCGGCGGTAAAGCCTTCGCGCGCGAGCAATGCGGCAAAGAGACCGCTGCGTGCGCAATGGCCGACGTGCAGCGGTTTGGTCATGGTGCCGAAGTTGGACTTGATGCCGGCGGCGAGCGATGCGGCGATCGACAGCGCGGTCGCGGTTTGTTCCGTTGACAGCTTCAGCAGGTGCGCGCAGGCCGCGGCGGCGCCGAACACACCGATGGTGGTCGTCGGGTGCCAGCCCTTGGTGTATTGGTGGAAGTTCACCACCATTGACAGCTTGCATTCGGTCTCGAAGCCGGCGACGTAGGCGGCGATGAAGTCCTTGCCAGTTGCGCCGGTTTCGTCGGCCAGTGCAAACAGCGCGGGCAGGATCGGTGCCGACGGATGGCCGCCCAGGGTGTTGTTGCAGTCGTCGAAGTCGAGTGCATGCGAAGCGGTGCCGTTGACCAGTGCGGCATCGAGCGCGCCGATGCGCCGCGCGTGGCCGAAGACCAGGGCCGGGCCGCTGGCCGAGCCGGAGACGCCGAGCAAGATGCGAGTTGCCGGTTCATGTGCGCCGGCAATGGTTACGCCGACGGTGTCGAGGATGCCGACCTTGGCCCAGTGCACTGCTTCGGGGGGCAGGGTGTCATACTTTAAACAATTGATTTTATTGGATAATTCTTGGGCAAAGCTCATTGGGCTGCTCCTCGTTGAAGGTGGCGACCCAGGGGCTTCGCAAGACGGGGCGCTTGTGGTGGCCCCTCACCCCGGCCCTCTCCCCGCATGCAGGGAGAGGGAGGGTTGTGTCGCGATGCACGTCCGGGCGGACGCCGCTAATACTGGCGGAAGAGAGTGGGAGTCGAACCCACACAGGACCGCTCGCGGCCCCTA